>Ga0209027_1000627_pt1 | contig 12697 bp, 9 predicted proteins | sample GraSoi013_1_20cm_3_FD_185821 | JGI IMG/M metagenome (GOLD analysis project Ga0209027, IMG submission 185821) | Grasslands soil microbial communities from the Angelo Coastal Reserve, California, USA - Sample 09_27_2013_1_20cm (SPAdes) (version 2) | ecosystem: Environmental > Terrestrial > Soil >...
GGACTCGCGCAAGATATGTATCAATCGCTGTGGTCTTGCGTTACTTGCGTTGTTGTAACTGTGCTCGTGACGCTGGTCACCAAGCCTAAGCCTGACGCCGAGTTGGTTGGACTGGTTTACAGTTTGACCCCGATCGCCAAGGAAGAGCACGCGAGCTGGCTGCATCGTCCGCTGGTGTGGGGGATATTGGCACTCGTAGCTTTGGTAATTCTGCAAATCATTTTCTGGTGAGACTTATGTCAGAAAAACATCACATTATCCCCGTTTGGTTCTTTGTGGGAGTGCTGCTGCTGGTGTACGGAGTCATGATTTTCATCAGCGGACTCGCCGAGTGGTCGCATCCGCCCGATACCGTGCTGGCCGAATTGCATGCTCCAGTCTGGTGGGGCGGACTGTTGGCGGTGCTCGGAGTGATTTATTGCGCCATGTTTAGACCGGGAAAGACGTAGTTTCTTGCAAACGGGCGAAGGTGATATGCGCTAGAAGCCAGTAGCTGATTTCATTCAGGGGTATTATGGCAGCGAAGAAGATGACGATGGGGGTAATCGTTGGGAACCGAGGATTTTTCCCCGATCACCTCGCAAAAAGCGGTCGCAACGAAATGCTGCGAGTGCTCGAGTCGGCAGGCATGGATGTAGTGGCGCTAACTCCAGAGGAAAGTAAATATGGAGCAGTCGAAACCCGCGAGGAATCCAGGCGCTGTGCGGAGCTCTTCAAAAAGAACGCAGGTCGCATCGACGGCATTATTGTCACGCTGCCGAACTTCGGCGAAGAGCGCGCCATTGCCGATAGCTTGCGCTTAGCCGACCTTCGCGTCCCGGTGCTCATTCAGGCCACACCTGACGATCCTAAGAAAATGACTATTGCCTTCCGCCGCGATAGTTTCTGCGGCAAGATGTCGGCCTGCAATAATCTGCGGCAATACGGCATTCCATACTCGATTACTACTCTTCATACCGAGGCCCCTGATTCCCCAGAGTTTGCCAAAGACCTGCAATGGTTCGCCGCCGTTTGTCGCGTGGTCAATGGCTTTCGCAATCTCCGCGTCGGAGCAATTGGTGCACGGCCAGCGGCTTTTAACACCGTTCGGTACAGCGAAAAAATCCTGGAAGCGAATGGGATTTCCATCGAGACACTCGATCTTTCAGAAGTCCTCGGTAGCATTGATCGGATGAAAGACACCGATGATCATGCCCAGGCGAAGCTGGCATCCATCAAGAAGTATGTGGATTCGAAAGATGTGCCTGCCCCGTCTTTGATGAAAATGGCCAAGCTCGGCGCCGTCATCGATCAGTGGATGTCCAAGACAGAAGTGCAAATCAGCGCAGTTCAGTGCTGGACGTCACTAGAAGAAAATTTCGGTGTAGTGCCGTGCACGGTCATGAGTATGATGAGCGAGCAACTCCTTTCTAGTGCCTGCGAGGTCGATATCGCCGGTGTGCTGGGAATGCACGCCCTACAACTCGCGTCTGGCACTCCTTCCGCGCTGCTCGACTGGAATAATAATTACGGAGAGAATCCGGACAAAGCGGTTTGCTTCCATTGCGCCAATCTTCCCAAGCACTTTTTCCGCTCATTCAAAATGGATTTTCAGGAAATTATTGCTGGCACCGTAGGCAAAGCAAATACTTATGGCACCGTCGTTGGCTTAATCAAACCGGAGAAGATGAGTTTTGCGCGGTTCTCAACCAGCGACACCGAAGGCAAGATGCGCGGGTACGTCGGCGAAGGCCGCTTCACCGATGATCCTTTGAATACATTCGGAGGCGCGGGCGTAGTGGAGATTCCGAAAATGCAGAAGCTCCTGCACTACATCTGTGAAAACGGATTCGAGCACCATGTTGCGGCGAATCTTTCTTCCGTAGCTCCCGCGGTACACGAAGCAGCCACTCGCTACCTGGGCTGGGAGACATATTGGCACGACCGGCCTGACGGGGCCTGCTGATGGCAGTAGTTGCAGGCGTGGATTTCGGAACCCTGAGCGTTCGTGTTTCCATCGTCGACAGCGAACGTGGAATGATTGCTTCGGCGGTTTCGGAATATCCCCTCCATCGCAAGCGCGAAGATCCCGAATACGCGACCCAATCACATGACGATCACATGCACGCCTTGGCTGCTGCCACTCGCGAAGCGGTTAAGCAGGCAAGAATTTCGGGTGAGCAGATTGAAGCCATTGCCCTCGATACCACCGGCTCCTCGGTCATCCCAGTCGGCGAAGACCTTCGGCCTCTCGGCGAATACTATTTATGGTGCGATCACCGGGCAAAAGGTGAAGCCGAAGAGATCACCGCGGCTGCGCAACGCGAGAAACTAGAAGTTATCGAATGGTGTGGCGGCGTTTATTCGTCGGAATGGGGATTCTCGAAGCTGCTGCATTGGTTGCGTCACACTCCGGAGAAGCGGAAAGACTTTGTTTCTGCTTTCGAGCACTGCGACATGGTTGCGGCCACTCTGTGCGGCATCACCGATCCAAAAAAGGTCAAGCGCAGCATATGCGCCATGGGTCACAAGTGGCTGTGGAACGCCAAACTGGGCGGGCTCCCGTCCGACGGTTTCCTGACCAAAGTTGATCCTCTACTCGCGGGTGTGCGGGAAAAACTGCAAGGCGAGTACGCGACATCTGATCAAATTGCCGGACGATTGTCGCCATTCTGGGCCGAAAAGTTGGGTCTCAAGCCCGGCATCCCGATTCCGGTGGGCGCATTCGATGCGCACTGGGATGCAGTCGGCGCGGGCTGCCGCACCGATGACATGGTCAATGTGGTTGGGACATCCACGTGCATTATCGGCATTACCCCTTCGCCGAATCTGGTCCCAGGCGTTTGCGGCGTTGTGCAGGGAAGCGTTCATCCCCAGCGTACTGGAATCGAAGCCGGTCTCTCCGCGGTAGGCGATATTTTCAATGCTATCGCCGCGCGCGCCGGTGCTGATGTTGCGACGTTGAGTAAGGGACTGGAAAACTACCGCGCCGGACAGACTGGATTACTGCGGATGACCTGGGACAATGGTGATCGCACGGTATTGGTCAATCCTAACCTGCGCGGCATGACACTGGGCTGGAATCTGCAAAGCACGGCGCAAGACGAATTATTCGCCGCCATCGAAGGAACAGCGCTACATACACGCGTTATTTTCGATCGTATGGAGAGTAAAGGTGTTCGGGTTCAGCGCGTAATCAACGCCGGCGGGATTCCGCAGAAAAATGAAGTCTTGAACCGAGTGTACGCAAACGTGCTCGGGCGTCCGGTTCTAGTGCCGACGAAAAGCGTGACCAGCCTGGGTTCTGCGATTTTCGCATTTTTGGCGGCAGGCACTTTTAAAACCATCGAAGAAGCGCAAAATAAGATTTGCCCGCAGCACCGCGTCTTCGAGCCGGACGCTTCTGAGCGGCGCATCTATGACGATCTTTATCGCCTCTTTAGCCGCGTATACTTTGCATTCGGCGACAAACGATCCGAGATGGGCGATGTGCTTCCGACATTGATTCGCATTTCTTCCGACCGGCAGGCGGCGTCTCTGCAGGCATGAAACCAGTCCTCCCAATAATTGCTGTGGTGCTTTTGTTAGCGCTGCGATGTTTCAGCCAAATGACTCCGGCCCCTACCCCTCCCATGGGGTGGAACAGCTGGGATTCCTACGGGACCACCGTTCGCGAAGATCAAGTGAAGGCCAATGCCGATGTCATGGCGCGTGATCTCGCGATTCATGGATGGCAATACATTGTGGTGGACATTCAGTGGTATGAGCCGAACGCGCAGGGGCACGATTACGCACCCGGCGCGAAGCTAACGCTGGATCCATACGGTCGTCTGGTCCCGGCTGTGAATAGGTTCCCGTCATCGACGAATGGGGCCGGGTTTAAGCCTCTCGCAGACTACGTGCATGGCAAAGGCCTGAAGTTCGGAATTCATATCATGCGGGGCATCCCTCGTGAGGCCGTTGAGCAAAATCTCCCGATTAAAGGCACCCAACATCACGCCTCTGATGTCGCTGACCGAGATAATCCTTGCCGCTGGAATTCGGATATGTGGGGCGTGGACACGACCAAGCCCGGCGCTCAAGCCTATTACGATTCCATAGCCCAGCTCTACGCCTCGTGGGGCGTCGATTTTATAAAGGCCGATGACATGGGCAGCCACCTTTATCAGCCGGCAGAAATAAGGGCGCTCGGATTGGCGATACGCAAAACCGGAAGGCCGATCGTCTTAAGCATTTCACCGGGGCCCGCGCCGCTTTCAGAAGCAGAATTTTTTGAAAAGTACGCGCATATGTGGCGCATCTCAGACGATTTCTGGGATAACTGGAAGCTGTTGAAGAAACAGTTTGACTACGCGCGGGATTGGGCCGAGTACGTTGGCAAGAACCATACCTGGCCGGATGCCGACATGCTTCCGCTTGGGCGTTTACGCGTCACCGCAAAGGAGGGTGGAGGCTCACCCTCAAAGTTCACCTCGGATGAACAGCAAACGTTGATGACGCTTTGGTGTATGTTCCGATCGCCGTTGATTTTTGGCGGCGACCTCCCTAGCAACGATGCCACAACTAATGCTCTGATTACCAACGACGAAGTTCTTGCTGTGGACCAGCACAGCGAGGCCAATCACCAGTCGTTTGAAAGCGGGACAACTCGGGCCTGGACGGCGGACATTCCCGGCGGCAAAGATCATTACGTAGCCGTATTCAACTTGGCAGACACTTCCACGAGCGTAGACCTGCCGTTCAGCCAGATTGGGATCAATGCCGGTTCGGCAGGGATTCGCGATCTGTGGGCCAAAACCTCATTGGGCAAAAAAACTGGCTTGCAGCTTCAGCTTCGCCCACATGCCAGCATTCTCTACCGCGTTAATGTCCCGCCGGATGATCAGCTTAGTGAGAAGTAGTAAGCGTCTTTAGAAATTGGTAATAGAAGTCTACCCCTTTGTAAAAAGATTCCACAGGAACTCTCTCATCCCGGCCGTGTTCGCGGTGATCATTGCGTTCGGCTTCGACTCCCGATACTCCATACGTAGGAAGACCCGCATTCATGGTGTACACGCCATCGGAAGCGCCCGTCGCCATCGTCGGGAAAACCGGAATACCTGGCCACATCTTCGCGGCGACGCTCGTGATTGCGTCAAAAACATCCGGCCGAGGAGGCGGTGGCGCGAATGAACGCTGATCGGGAATGCTCTCAAGAATTTCCCCGGCATTCGTTACATAACGAATTTGGAGCTTTGGATCGGCAAATACTTTCGCCAGCTCTTCCCGAATTTCGTGCTTGGAATGCCCCGGTAGAATCCGGCAATTTACGACGGCTTCGGCACGGCCTGGCAGCGCATTGTTAGCGTGGCCGCCTGAAAGCCGCGTCGCCACGCAGGTTGTGTGCAGTTTGGAATTATCAGTCGGATCCTGCGAAACACGACTGATGGCGTCAACGTCGGGCGGTGTGCGCAGAATCGACTGCAGGTCAGCAGCATGTTGCCCGCTTTCCACCTTGGCCAGGTGCTCGTAATAAGCCCGGGTAACGCTGTTCAACTCGAAGGAAAATTTGTGTTGCTCCAGGTTGATTAGCGCATGTGAGAGTTCGTAAATGGCATTGTCCGGTCGCGGCAGTGAGCTGTGCCCTCCAGGATTGGTGGCTACAACCTGATAATCGGAATAAAGCTTCTCGGTCGCGTCAACCGTCAGTGCGACCGCCCTTCCGTGATCCATTTGCACTTCGCCGCCATCATGATTCAATACGAACTCGGCATCAATCAGATCACGCTTATTTTTCAGCAGCCAATCGACTCCATTTGATTTGCCGCCCTCCTCATCTGCAGTCATGGCAAGAATAATGTCGCGGTCGGGCACGAATCCTTCCTGCTTGAATCTGATCAGGGTGGTAGCCATGATCGCGTCGCCATCCTTCATATCTTCGGTGCCGCGGCCATAAAAGTAGCCGTCTTTTTCAAGGAATTGAAACGGGTCCGTGCTCCAGTCTTCGCGGCGCGCTTCGACCACATCGACATGCCCGATCAGCAGGACCGGCTTGTGCTTCCCGGATCCGTGCAGGCGGACGACTACATTCTTCTTGCGATCGTTTGGTCCACCGATGTAAATGTCTTTATCCGGAAAGCCGGCCGCACGAAATCGCTGCGCCATGGCCTCAGATGCGGTGGTCACATTACCGACAGAATCCGTGGTGTTGATCTCAATCAATTGCTTGAAAATGTCATGGGCCAGCTGCTTAGTGGAGTTGTCAATCTGGGCGTTCGAATTTGGAACAAGCATCACGGCGAAAAGCAGCAACCGAACTTGGTTCAAGTATTCCTCCGTTGGAAATATGTTTAGGACACCGCCTGTGCCCACTTCCTACAAACGGAAGATTTTACTCGCAACTGGCATAACTTCGCCTCAAAGACAGAAACAGGGGTCCGGAATTTTGTACTGTTAACAAATCGGCTTTAGGCTATTTCTTCTAGAGGGTATTCAAAACAAGCTCCAGCCCTAAGCTATTCGCCTTATAAAAATGCACCAGAATGAACTTATTATTCATGTGTTTTGCATATTCTTGTTGAATGTAAGTAGTAGCATCCCTACTATCCAAAGCGACTTAGCTGCTTTTCGCGGCGACCTCAAAAAATTGCTGGAGATGTTGAAATGAATGTTGGAAAGTTCCTAGCCGCAGTGTGTCTGTGCGCCGTCTTTGCGCTGCCCGCAACCGCGGGTGTTACCGTTAGCTCACCTTCCAGCGGCAGCACATTGGGCTCACCGGTTCACTTCGTTGCAAAAGCCAGTTCGTCATGCGCGAAAGGCGTTGCGGCCATGGGAATCTACCCCGCTCCCGGAGTGCTGGCATACAAGGTGAATGGCTCAAGCATGGATACGAGCCTCAGTATGAGTAATGGCAGTTACAATGTCGCGGTTCAGGAATGGGACAATTGTGGTTCATCTTCAAAGGTGTATCTCGCGCTGACCGTGGGCAGTTCTTCAGGTACGGGAAAGGTGTTTTCAAACCTCCAGAAGAGCGGCGGCTGGACCGGTTACGCACTGCTGCCCCCGGCCTTTGGCATCTGTTCGAGCTGCACTCCGACTGGTTCGAAGGCAAAATGGTCTTGGACCCAAGGCGTCTCTTCTCCCTCGATGGACGGCATCTCAACGAAATCCAGCTACAACGGCGGAACCACCCAATGGGCAGATATCCTCTGGAACAACCACCTGATCGGCGATTTCTCTTCGCAAGGGCTTCCTGACATCAGCAAGACTCTGGCTCCGTCGCTCCATAACTTCACCTATGACGTTTATTTCTGGGTGGGAAATATTAGCGACTCGCAGGCTCTCGAATTTGATATCAACCAATTCGTTAACGGAAAGTCCTATATTTGGGGTCACGAATGCCGGATTGCTGGCGGACATGAGTGGGACACATGGAGCAATCCTGGTCAACATTGGGTGAAGAGCGGCGTCGCATGCAATCCAATCAGCAATGCCTGGAACCACCTGACCATCAATGTGCAGCGCACATCGGATAACCATCTGCTCTTTCACACGATTACTCTTAACGGTAAGACTGCCACCCTTAACCGTTATGACACGCCGACCTCCACCACTTGGTACGGAATCACTGTCAATTATCAGATCGATAGCGATTTCTACAGGACGCCGTACTCGGTGTATTTAGACAAGTTCACCTTTACGGTTAAGTAATGACTATTTCTTTCAGTAAAAAGCACGTCCGTCTGGACGTGCTTTTTTAATGCCACGCGCGATCTATAAAGATGACTTCAGTCGGGCAATCCGACACGTCGCACGATTTCGTGAAAGCGGGGATCGTGACGCAAGGGCTCGAACCTACGGCCCGGGACCTTCAGATAAGTAAGTTCAGGGTCACGCTCCTGATAAGCCCTGTTCAGCCAAGCGAAGGCTTCGTCCAACTCGCCCAACGCGCCGTAAAGAATTGCGATTGAACCCGATGGTACAAGGCCCGGTTCATGCAGCTGTTTTAGCTGAATCAGTATCTTCCGTGCTTCCGATTGTTTGCCGGTTACAGCATAGGCGAAACCAAGATCCAGCATGCGATCCATATCGTCGGTTCCGGAGAGTTCTACAGCCAGATGGAACTCCTTTATCGCCTCCTGGTGCTTACCGAGATTCAGATATGCCCAGCCAAGTGTCTGGTGAGCCGGCGCAAAATGCGAATCTAGTTCCAATGTTTTCTGCACTTGATCCTGAGCTTCGCTAAGACGGCCAGCCACCAGCAACCTACCAGCTAAGGCGTTGTTTACCGGCAAAGATAAAGGATCAAGGTCCCGAGCGCGCTTTTCCTCGGCAATCCCGTCTTGAATTCTTCCTACATACGTTAGATAACCGGCGTACCAGTGGTGGGCACGAGCATCGCCCGGAGCTAATTCCAGCGCACGCTTATATTCCCGTTCGGCTCTTGCCCAATCCCACTCGTGGGTTTCGGCAATAAATGCCAGAGATGCGTGAGCTTCCGCGAGAGTGTCATCCAACTCGACAGCCTTCAAGGCTGCGGCCTTCGCTCGCGACAGTGTATCTTTCGACGGCAGACCACCGCGAAATCCCAGTAGAGCGTAGGCGTCGGCAAGACCGCTGTACGCCAAAGAGTAGCTCGGATCTTTGGCGACCGCCTTTTGGAAATAACCGATGCTCTTGCTCAAAGAATCTTCGGTCCGCTGATTAAAGTAAAACCGTCCTTTTAGGTAATCCTCATGAGCATCGGGATCGACCGTTTGGGAGGCTGTTAAATTTTTCCGCTCGCCAGGGGCGAGGCCTATCGCGATCTGATAGACGATACTCCTGGCGACTTCGTCCTGTATGGCGAGGACGTTTCGATATTCTCGTTGGTATTCTTCCGCCCAAATATGCTCGTCGTTGGCGGCACGTATCAATTGTGCGTGCACACGGATCTGATTGCCCTCCCGTATTACCGATCCTTCGACAATTGCGTCCACTCCAAGAGTTTTTGCAATCTCTGGGACTGAGAGCTGGGTGTTCTTGAAGTGCATCGCCGAAGTGCGAGAGATAACGCGCAGGCCATGGATTTTGGCGAGCTTTCCGATGAGTTCCTCGGTCATGCCATCGGCAAAATATTCCTGCGATGGGTCACCACTTAGATTTTGCAGCGGAAGCACCGCTAGGGAACGAATCACCTCTGCCGCAGGAGGTGCCGGAGGTTGATGCCAATGACGCCAACCTGCAATCACAACGGCCAAGGTGAACAATACCAGTCCAGCCCTGAGCCACAAGCTGCGATCACAAAATACTGGTACCACCGGCGCAGCCGACGGACTCACACCCGAAGCTTCACTGCGGGAATTTACGCCATTCACTGGCGCAACGAAGCGGTAGCCTCTGCGGGCCAGCGTCTCAATGTAGCGTGGATGATCAGCGGAGTCGTTTAGCGCTGCCCGTAGGCGTTTCACTGCTGCATTAAGGCTGTGCTCGAAATCGACAAAAGTGTCTTGCCTCCAGAGCTCTTTCTGCAAGTCTTCGCGCGTTACCAGGTCTCCCGGTCGTTCGAGCAGGATTTTCAGGATTGCAAGGGGCTGACCCTCCAAGTGGACACGTATGCCTTGCCTGCGCAATTCCCCAGAATAGGGCTCGAACTCGTACGATCCAAAGCGAACGAGAGACTTGACTGGAGGGGCCAACGTTATCAGAACTCCTGGTGCGGCCCAGTATATCCCGAGTTTGGAGAGCCGCAGCAGGCATGTCACCGCACCTCCGAAACGCCCAACTGCCAGGGGTTTCCCATGTCACCTACGTTTCACATGGCTTGCATTGACGGTAAGCCACGTCTGGCTGATTCTAGCCTCCGCAATTCCAGGAGGAGCTATGTGGCACTCAATCGCGTTACGATCTCACTCACGTTTCGGGCGATTCGCCTTTCTGATTGTCCTGATCTTTCCACTTTCGGCCACGGCAGGGACCTGGCAATTGCAGGTGGGCGCTCAGAGCGACAAAACACATCAGGCGCTCGCCTTTTTGCCTAACGAAATATGGATTCACTCCGGGGACAGTATCACCTGGACATTTGCAGCTAACGAGATACACACCGTCACTTTTCTGATGCCGTCGCAACTGCGTCCATCTCGCCTCAGCGGTTGCCCTGGGGCCGCGGCGCCAGACGGCAGAACGGCCGATTTTTCCTTTTATGACACGACCACCTGTGTGAACAGCGGAGTGGTGTCGAACAACAGCACGTTGCCGACTGCACCCACCTATACGGTGATTTTCCCCCTGATCGGCAATTTCAAGCTCGTTTGTCTGGCTCACCCCAATATGACGGCCACCATCCATGTGCTGGATTTGTCCGCGTCGCTACCTCATGATCAGAGTTTTTATAATAAACAGGCCGACCAACAACGCGATGATCTGCTTTCCGATGAAGCGCAGTCCGAACACAACCATCATTCCGCAAATGCCGTAATTGCAGGAATAGGGCATGTAGTGGGAAATGGCGGCGGAACTCAAACTGTCTCGACGATGCGCTTCATGGATGCGACCAAAGTGATCCATGTTGGCGAGACGGTGGAGTGGACGAGCGAAGAGGCCGTCACCAGCCATACCATCACGTTTGGGCCAGAGCCCGGCCTGACTCAGCAGATTCCGCCATCTGCGAACGTGACCGTAGATACTGACGGTGCCCGCCACGCCGTCATCAGCTCTACTTCCGACATCGTGCACTCAGGATTTATTACCCAGTCACCCCAAGATCGTACCGGTCTGGCACAGGCCCCGTTGAGCGCGACGCGCTTCCGCGTGACCTTCACCCAGCCGGGCGTTTACCCTTACATATGCGTGCTGCACGATGAATTGGGAATGGTGGGGCAAGTTATCGTCCTCCCATAGCCGAGCCCTAAAATGCGTGTGTTAGCCCTTAAGAAAAGTGAGATGGCGCTGCAATAACGGCAGCGCCATTGCCATTTCCGGGCGGAAGGAGCGGCCTGCCGGGCAGCGGTGTGCCCGCTCTTGCCATCGAAGAATATAATTGTGGTGGTGGTTTCTATGCGGTCGCGCCTGGGCTTTTTTCTGTTCTCGATCTGTCTGTTAAGCGCGGTGTCCAGCGCCGACGACAAATCTTCTTCCCAACTCAGCGAACAACACCGAATAGATTTGATCCGTACTTTCAACTCCGATTTGGTTTTCATCCGAACCCAATTCCCCATGGGCAAAGTTGGGCTCACTATTAAAGACGGCAAGATTTCACCCGATACCCAAAAGTTGAACGAACTGCTTGCTATATGGGGACCGTCGGTCAAACCAGGTGATCGGGCGATGATCACGCGCTTCGATCTTAAAAATGATCGTATGCATTTCGAGATCAATGGTGGCCCGGTCAAGAAAACCAAGTGGTACCAACACATCCAAGTTGGGGTAAATGGGGCGGGAGGAACTCCGGGTGGAACGCCAGACCCGATCAATAACCCGCGTGGTTCTTACGTCGATGTGGTTTTCGATCACCACGTTCCCGATCTCACAGTGGAGCAGGTTAAGCAGATGTTGTGGCCGGTATTCGATTTTGACTCCAAATCGCCGGTTGAGGCGTATCTCGAGTCGGTGCCCCCGAAGGTCAAAGAGGCAATAAAGAATCACCAGGTATTGGTAGGTATGAATCGTGAAATGGTGATTTATTCCAAAGGCCGTCCACCGAAAAAGATACGCGAGAAAGATGGTCAGACCGACTATGAAGACTGGATTTACGGTGAGCCACCCCAAGATGTAGATTTCGTCCGGGTCGTGGGCGACGAGGTAATTCGGGTTGAGACCATGAAGGTGAGCGGTGAAAAGGTCGTGCGGGACCAGAAAGAAGTGGAACTCGGCGGCCCGACCGTGGCCAGCGCGGCGCAAAAGGAAAACAAAGCAGTGAAGGCCCCAACTTTGCGGCGTCCGGGGGAAGAAGCGCCTAATAATGGTTCGACACCCGTCACGTCAACTCCGCCTCCGATCACCCCGGTTCCGAATTCTGGGCCGCCGCAGTAGTTTCCTCCTTCGCGACCTGTGAACACTCCCACGACTTGGCGCGCCATTCCTGCGCCATTACACTGGAAGTGTGAAGATCGCGCTGGGGCAGATTAATCCCATCATCGGAGACTTTGCGGGAAACGCTGCGAAGATCATCGACTACGCACGCCGCGCCAAATCACAAGGGGCAGGGCTCATTCTTTTTCCGGAGCTTTCCGTCTGCGGTTACCCTCCTAGAGATTTAGTCGAGCGCACTTCTTTCGTAATCCACAATCGCGAAACTGCGGAGCATATTGCAGCAGAGACCCAAGGCATCGCTGTGATCTGCGGGTTGGTGACTCCGGCACACGCGGAGACCGGAAAATCGGTGATGAACTCCGCTGCATTACTGCTCGATGGCCGTATCAAGTTCGTGCAATCCAAAATGCTGCTTCCAACTTACGACGTCTTTGACGAAATGCGTAATTTTGCTCCCGCTCGAAGCCAGGTGCTGTTTCCATTTTGCGGCAAGCAGATGGCGCTTACGATTTGCGAAGACGCGTGGAATGACAAGCATTTTTGGAACCGTCAACTCTACAGCGTGGATCCCGTCGAATCCCTCGTACGCGCGGGCGGAAATTTCATACTCAATATTTCCGCCTCACCTTTCTGGGTGCGGAAGCGCGAACTTCGCAGAGACATGCTGGCGACAATAGCGAAGAATGATCGCGTGCCGGTAGTCTTCGTCAATCAGGTCGGCGGGAACGAC
>Ga0209027_1000629_pt1 | contig 12695 bp, 12 predicted proteins | sample GraSoi013_1_20cm_3_FD_185821 | JGI IMG/M metagenome (GOLD analysis project Ga0209027, IMG submission 185821) | Grasslands soil microbial communities from the Angelo Coastal Reserve, California, USA - Sample 09_27_2013_1_20cm (SPAdes) (version 2) | ecosystem: Environmental > Terrestrial > Soil >...
CGAAGCTCTGCGATGCCTGGCGAAGCTTGCTCTGAGCGGAGTCGTGGGGTTCAGGGTGACAAATTCACCCCCTCGCGGAAGAAGGTGCTGGCTCCCTCGCTCCAGTTACCAAGCTGGCGTTCCACGTCAACGAAAGTTGTCGACAGCCCGTGCTTGGCGTCATTTCCACCCACGGCCGCGACCGAAATCCATACTTCTCCCGGATCCGGGCCACGCGTTCCGACGCCTTTCGCCGGTACTCTTCCGGAGCGTACCCATTTCTTGCATACCACTGCTCGTATTGCTTCGCCAGGCGCGGAAACTTTTCCCGCACAAAGGGCAAGAATTCTTTCGCCGAAGACGGCATCAGGAACAGCACGCCGGAGAAGAACCACTGCGCCCCGGCTTCCCGCGCGGCGCCCGCAACTTCTTCGAGCTCCCCATCGCGGTCCGTGATCCCCGGTATAAGCGGGGACGCGGACAGCCCAACCGCCAGTCCCGCCTCGCGCAACTGCTTCACCGCCGCCAGCCGCAAATCCGGCCTCGGTGCGCGCGGCTCGAGCAGGCGGGTCAACCCAGGGCGCAACGTCGTAATCGTAATGTCGATCCCCAAGTTTGACCGCTCCGCAATCCGCTGCAGCACGTCAATATCGCGCACGATCTGGTTTGACTTGGTGATGATCGAAACGCTCAGCCCTTCCCTCTTCGCCAGTTCCTCCAAACAAGAGCGCGTCACTCCGTATTCCCGCTCCGCAGGCTGATACGGATCCGTGGCCGTCCCAATCGCAATGTGGTCCGGCCGTGCTCCGCCCGACCCTTCCGATTCATACGAATATTTGTGTGTGACATCCCAGGCGAGCAACGGTCCTGCGTCCTTCTTCACATAAATCTTTCTCTCGAACTCTGACCCGTCCAGCTCCATGTACTCGTGCGTGTACCGCGCGTAGCAATACTTGCAAGCAAACTCGCATCCTCGATAGGGATTGATTGTCCATTCAAACGGCACGCGGTTCGAATTGCACCGATTCAAGATCGACTTCACCGGCAACACAAAATACTCCGGTCGTTCGGTGGATTTCCGCCGCGTCTCCGCCGGCGGAGACGATGCTGCGAGGCGGGCAATGCCTACCAGCCGCGCGTGAGCGCGTTCAGGGGGCATCGCGGCGTCATTTCGGACCGAACCTGGTTCACGGTTTTGGGTTTCGTGCTGGGTCCTCGACGCCGGGGGGCAATCCGCCGTCGCTTGATCTGAAATGCTGCCGCGTTGGTCCGCAACCGGGGCAGGGCTGCGGACCGCTTTTATTGGGCCTAGGACATCAGGGCAGTCGGGAAAGAGTCCTCCTGTGGTTGGTGAAGCGTGGCGGCGTCGAATCCGAACAGTCGGCGCCGGTTGGGAGTGAACTGGAGACATAGCCCACCTCGAAACACCCCGCATTATTTCGCTTTTTATTCGCTTAGTCAAGCATTAATTTTCGCTTTTTATTCGCACGTAGGTCCCGCTCGCATCTTTAACTCTTTCCGCCGTGCTTGCCGGGATAAGGCATCGGTGCGCGAAAGTCCACAGACAATTGCCTCCGGTGCTCTCACAGGGTATTCTCAAAGCCCGGGAGAGCCAACATCGGCATGCCTGAGAGATCCAAACGCCTTCTGCTCTGGGCATCGGCAATTCTCGCTAGCCAGCCAGCGCTCTCCCTCGGCCAGAATCCTGCACCGGCGAAGAAGCTGCCTGCAGGTCCCCCCGCCCCTCAATCTACCCACTATCCTATTCTCCTCCTTGCCGTTGGCAACAATCCCATCTGGAGCCTGCGCATCGGCCAGAAAGGCCCTGAGCGCCTAGATCGGACCGGCTATCCACCTATTCCTCTTGAGCCGGCGGAAGTCACCCATGAAGCCGCGGCCGATTCCTGGACCTATCACGCTAAAGATTCCGCCACCGGCGCTGCCGTCGCCGTTCACCTGACCCGAGAAGCCTGCAACGATGCCACCACGGATACGGATACCCTGAATCCCGCGCCGCCCCCTGCCATAAAGTATTCCTTCCGCGCCTCCGTCGACCATGCGCAGATCGGCTCTCTGACGGGCTGCGCTCGCATCGCCGCCGAACTCTTCCCCAAGATCAACAATCAACCCGACGACGAGGAAGACGGCGACAAAAAGAAGCCCCCCGTTCCAACCGTCACCAACTTCAAGCCCCCCATCGCTGTCGCCTACCTGAATTCAGCAGGGAACGTCGTTCTCAGCAGCGGCCCGAAGAAAAAGATCGCAGCCCCAGCCGGAACCGAGCTGGCCGTCTCGCACGACGGCAAGAAACTTCTTTACACACGCTCGGATTCAAAGAGCAGCCCCGACCGCACTATCGTTCTCTACGATTTTGACTCCGGCAAATCGCTGGAATTGGTGCACGGGCCGGTGCGGCAAGCCTTCTGGTCACCCGATGACGGTCGCATCGCCTTTCTGAAAGCTGTGGATAGCTCCTGGCAGGTCTGGTCTTTTTACTCCTCGATGCCCGAGGCCGCAGCACTGTTTTCTTCGCAGTCCGTGAATTCTCTCCATGGCTGGGGCGACAACCACACCGTCCTGGCGACGGACATGGAGAACGCTTACTGGCTCAGCGAAGACAACCAGCAACAATCCGCGGCACTCAAAGATATTTACGGTCCGGCATTTCAGATCAGGAGTTCCGACACGCTGCGCGTGAATCCCGTCAATCCGGACTTGCTGCTCATCTCCGCAGATTATTTGTCTGCACCGGCCGGTGCTGCAGTTGACTCCACGGGCTTGGCCGCAGGCTTCTTCCTTTACGAACTGCGCTCGAAGCGTCGCGTCACGCTCTGTCCGCCTGAGCAGTCGGGTCACTCTGCAGAATGGTCGCGCGATGGCCTGCAGGTCTTTTTTACAGGGAGTGATTCCTCGCATCGTCCAGTCACCTATCGAATTTTCTGGGATTCCACGGGTTTGCAGCGTTCTCTCACCGGCAGTGACTATGTGATTGGACAGTAAAGTACTTCCCCCCATGGGTGCCGATAGAGGGTATCGAGCAACCTTGCCCGATACAATCGCAACCACTCGATTCCACTCCTCTCTCTGCCGCTTTGAGGGTATACTGTGTATTGTGAGTACTAGTTCCCCTCCGCAGGTCGGCATTCTTGTTCTCGACGATGATGCCCCGGGTGGAAGTGCCGTCAAACAGATCTTGGACTCCGAGGGATGGCGCGTCCGCCTCGTCCCCGACACCCAGATGCTCCTGGCCGAGCTGAAAACCGGGGAATGGTCTCTCGTGATTGCCAATGTAACTCTGACGGGAGTCGAGGGTCCCGCTTTCGTCACCCTGCAGGAGCTTGCCAGCGTCTCTTCGTCCGATGGTGGCCGCGTTCGCGTTTTGTTCCTCATCCCGGAACCAGCCAGCGATCAGTACATCGGCCAGCTGGAAGTTGCGCGCCTTCCCTATGTGCTTCGTCCCTACCATCTTCACGACTTCCTCGAAAAAGTCAGCGATCTGCTTGTCGAGGTAAAGGCCATCGCGGGTCCCATCCGACAGGTCCGCCACGAATTCGGCGCTCTGCAAAAGAAGAAGAGACAGGCCAGCCGTTCCAACTCCATGTTCGCCTCGCGCGACTCCTTCTCCTACACCGACGAGGAGCTGGCCGAATACGAGAAACAAGAAGGCGAAGCCTCCAAGTCCAAGCGCAACAAACCCCGCGTCAACCTCGGCGACCCCAATCGCTGAATGGGGTGGTGAGTGATCTCACGGCTCCGTTCTCAGTCCACAGTTCTTAGTCGGCAATAGGCAGCGTGGTGCTCCGATTTGTCCCTCTGCGCTTACCTCCCCTTCTTCCTGACGAGGACCTACAAACTAGCGACTATTTCCCCTGCAAGGACTCCTAGCGTCCCCGTTCTAATCCTGGCTCGTATCCCCGCTGGGTTCGCTCTGACCGGGCGGGGTTCACACACAGGAGGATTTCATGGAACGTTCGATTTTCGCCGCCCTGATCGGCGGACTCATCAGTATCACCACTCTTGGCGGCCTGGCTTTTGTCGGCTCAGCACCAGGCTCCCCGGCCGCCCCCCCGTCTCGACCTGAGGGTGACTGGCGGCTCCTTGATCCCGTCACGTATGAGAACATCTCCGTCTTCCCCATCGTCAGCCCGTACAGCCCAGACACCAGTCTCTTCCTCACTCTCGAGGAAGGTCTCGCCAACGGCGACGTAGCGGTGCGTGAGCAAGGTTCTGAGAACATGGTTCGCGGTCGCGATGGCCGGCCTGTATATATTCCGCAATCCGGTACCGGCGCTTCCGTGAACCAGCTTGTACTGATCAATCGCAGTAAACGCCCGCTGTTGCTCCTCGCCGGCGAGCTCGTGAGCGGCGGCAAGCAGGATCGCGTTATCGGCAAGGATCGCATCGTTCCCGTCGGCGCGCCTCCGCTTCCTCTCGACGTCTTCTGTGTTGAGCACGGCCGCTGGACCGGCAGCTCGCAATTTGCAGCTGCAAAAACCATCGTTCATCCCAGCGTCCGCGAAAGAGCAGCCGTCGACCAGAAACAAACCGAGGTCTGGGACGCGGTCCGCAGCGGCACCACTCTTAAAGCTGCCCCCGCCGCTCCCGCTGCCCGTATGACAACGGGTGACATTCAAGGTGCCATCGCTTCGAACGGACGCACGGAAGCCTACGAGCAGATTTACCAGTCGCATGCCGTCGGCGTTTCCATTGATGATTTCGTTGACGAAGTGCAGCGCCGATTCGCGAACGCCACCGCCAGCCTAAAGCGCGAGCGTGTCGTTGGAGTAGTGGTAGCTTACGGCGGCGAAGTCGCCTGGAGTGACATCTTCGCGTCCGGTGATCTCTTCGATCACTACTGGCGCAAACTCCTACGCAGCTACGCCGTTGAAGCCCTCACCCGCCCCTCGTACCGCCAAGTCGCGTCGCGCGACAACGCCAACGAGTTCTTGCGGCGACTGAACGGCCGCGAAACTCAGGAAACCGAGCCGGGCGTTTACCGCTGGCGCGAAATCAGGGAAGGCCAACTCGCCCAAATCGAGCTGGACGCCCTCCAACCCAAAGCGATGACCCTGCACCGTTTGCTCTTGCATCGCACCAGTTGACGCCCTCTATTTGGCGGCCACCGCAGGGGCCTGACCCCATGGTGAGCGCAAGCCCCGGCGTTCAGGCCGGGGTAAGCGATGGCCTTTCTCTTCGACATGGTATGTGTTCTTCGCGTCCAAAAGACCTACGGGCGGATAGCCCGAAGGTTAAGCCTCTTCGTAGTCCTCCGCTGAAGTAAGCGGTTGTGGGAGGAACCCAGAGACTCCCGCAAAACCCGCGGGGGACTCCGTAGGAATCCCTGCCATTCATGGTGGGGAGGATGTCAAATATCGTGTCCCTACTCTATCCGTCGCGCCATGCTGCGATCGGGCGTTTCCTCGAGCAGTTGTTGTACAGTCCTGTTCAAACTCGCGTGCATCGCCTCCGGCGCAATCTCCGCCAGCGGCACAAGCACAAACCGCCGCAGATGCATCCGCGGGTGTGGCACCTGCAGTTCCGGCGTGTCAATCGTCTCCAGACCGTAAAACAGGATGTCCATATCAATCAGCCGCGGCCCTTTCGCTACCAGCTTTTTGCTCCCCATTCGCAATTCAATCCTGCGCAGAGCTCGCAACAATTCCGGCGCCGGAACCTCGGTCTCTCCCTCGACCGCACAATTCAAAAACCACGCCTGTTCCAGGAAGTCCACCGGCTCTGTCTCATAAAACGACGACACCCGCGTCACGCGCACACCTACATCTCCCAGCGCCGCAATCGCCCGGTGCAAATTCTCCTTGCGGTCCCCCACATTTGATCCCAGTGAAAAATGAACCGTCATCATCTTTCTCATTCGTTGGTCTTCTCGGCTTCCCTGCACAATGTCTTTTCTCATTTTGTTGGCAAGCACAGCCTATGACAGAGTCCGATCAATCTCAGGTCGGCCGGAGGATTCTCGCATGCCCGCGTGGATCGAAAGCATGTTCCGGCGCGAATGCATTCGCCGCCTCTCTGCCTGGACTGCTCTGATCCCAACTCCGCCGAACGCTACTCCAACGTCGTCGACACCGGGCTTCAGGAAATCGAAGTCGAAACCAGGAAGGGTGTCGAAGAAAACTGCAAAGTTTCTTCCGGCTACCACACACTCCTCGTCGGCGACCGCTATCTCATCGTGAAGAGTTCCAAGCCCATTTCCGAAACAACTTCCGGTGAACTCGTTCTTATCTCCGCTGACATTTTCAACCACATGTGATCTTCGGCGGGCCCCCAGCGCTTGCGGCAGCAGGCTAACGGTCTGGGGGAGGATGGATTTGCGGCCTTCGGCTTGCCAGAGTTGTTCCTGTCGGCCTGATGTTGCTCGCTCGTCCAGTGTGGTTCCGGCTAAAGGATCTCTCCCGTCACAACGGCGGTGCCCCGCAAATTCCGGAGCAAGCAAGCCAAGGTAGACGCCCAGATTGAAGCTCGGCGCCAGCAGCTAAGCGCGAAGTAGAGCTATTTCACACTCATCTATGGCGGCGTGCCGGCTATTTCACGATGTCCGCACCGGCCTTAGCGCATTGCGCGTCCTGCGCGCTCGTCGCGCCGGAGACTCCTATGGCTCCCACAATCTTCCCGTCCAGCACTAGGGGAATCCCGCCTTCCAAAGCCACCACGCCCTTCAACGTGAGAATCCGTAGTCCGTCTCCTCCAGCCGCCACGGCATCCTGAAACGCCTTGGTCGGCCGCTTGAACTGCGCCGCGGTGCGGGCCTTGTCAATGGCCACCTCGACGCTGCCGAGCTGCGTGTTGTCCATCTTTTCAAAATAGACAAGCGTGCCCGCCGGGCCTACGATGGCCACTGCCACTGTCCAATGATTCTTGGCCGCCTCCGCAAGCGCCGGTGCAGCCGCCTTCTTGGCGTTTTCCAGAGTGATGGCCGGCCCATACGGGTTCGGCATTTGCGCGACAGCGCTGCCGAGGCCACCGCACACAACAATCAAAGTAACGAGAATCTTCACCATGCTTTTCCGCGACATGTTTCCTCCTCCCGCTATGCAACCGATCACCGCGTTGGCCTCCGCACGCACCATAGACCACCTCGAAACTCACGCGCAATCTTTTTCGCCTATTTGCTCTCCACCGCGCAGGCAAAACTGGCTGCGTCATGGGGATTGCCTTTGCCCTTGTACTTCGCGATCTGCGGATACGGACAGAGCAGCCGGGTCATTTTCGCGCCCTTTGCAGGATCGCCGCCTTCGTCTTTCGTCGCGACGATCGCGGTAGGTGCAATTCCCTTCTCCACCCACTGTTCAAGCGCCACCGCCACGTTGTGTTTCGCATCTTTCGCTCCTCCGCCGTCCTGCCCAAACGAATCCGGTCCGGGACCGCCGCCGCAATGCTGCATTCCTGGCACCATGTAAAGCATCGCGAATGCCTCTGTGTCCTGCTCGCCCATCTTGCTCACCACTTGGTTGTAATAGTTGATGGTATTGACCGCTGAAATAGCCGGATCGTTCCAGCCATGGTAGAGGATCAGCTTCCCGCCCCGCGCCTTGAACGCCGCGAGGTTGGTCTCCGTTGCATTCAAGACCTGCGCAGTCTTCTCGTCGGCCGCCTTCAGCGCTTGATCTACACTGGTTTGCCTATAATTCCAGTCCGCCTTCTCATAGACCATGTTGGAAAAATATCCGCCGGCGAAGGCGAACAGCAGGCTCTTGCCTGGCGCAGAACCCGTAATCCACGCTCCCCATCCCCCGGGTCCCTCTTCCGCCCCCGGCAAGTAGCCAGGAAAAATCTCGTGCCCTTGCGGGTCGGGCGGTCCCTGATACAGCTTTTTCAGTGTGATCACCTGCGCCGTCGTCAGACACTTCGCTGAATCGCCGTCTTTACAAACCATTTTCGCCGGATCAAAGTGGCAGTTCCGCGGGTCATTCAGGATGCCGTCGGCCACTCCGTCCTGCGCGTCGCAGGCAGTGTTCACTGCGCGAGCGATTGCTGACAGCTTGCTCGACGGGATATAGCTCGATGGATCTAGAGTCGTTGCCTGCGCATCGGCAAGCGCTTTGGTCAACAGGTGGGTAAAGAAATTGGCCGGCGCTCCGGCAAGGATGCCGTCGTAATCTTCCGAGAAGCGCTGCGCTTCCATCAACGCTTGCCGCCCGCCGTTCGAGCAACCCTTAAAATATGAGTGTTGTGGATCTTTGCCGTAAAACGCCTTGATTGCAGCTTTGGCGACCAGCGTCATCTCATGGATTCCTCGGTAACCGTAGTCGGTCACTTTCTCGGGGTGTTCCAGCGCCCAACTCGCATCCGTCCCCCCTCCGGAGTGCCCGGTATCTGTGCCCACGGTTGCGTAACCTTGGTACACCGCGATTCCCATCTGGTGGTAACCAATCTCTCCGGCGAATCCTCCGTTGCCCTGGCCCTGCAGTTTCCCGTTCCACACGCCGCCATTTTGATCATTGACCGGCATCCACACCTCGACTTTAATCGAGGAATCGGCACTCGGCATAGCCACCGCCATGAACCGGCAGAACGCCCCGAGCGTCTTGTAGAAGGAAGCATCCACTACCGGCCGGGGAGTGGAGTAGGATGGCGGCATGAATGCTCCAGCCGCAACCGTCTGCGCCAAGAGGATTTTCGCTCCGGGTAGTTCGAGTTGCGCCAGATGCTCGCAAGCTTGTGGGCCGGACGGCCTATTCTGCCCGTAAGCTGCGCACGACAGCAAAACCGTGCCAACCATACCGATAACCATTTTTCGCATTACGAATTCCTCCCATTCAGGCTTTCCATACCTTCGCGCCGAGGCGCACCTTAGCTCAAGGCCAATCTGCGAGCAACCCTTTTCGCGTCGGCCGCAAGCTCCCATCAATGGTCGTCGATCTTCCGCTGAGCGCCGTTGAAGCACATGCATCCGTCGTTTAGAATGCCTCATGCGCAAGGTCGTCCTGGGCCTCGGCATCAGCCTCGACGGCTACATCGCTCGACGCGATGGAGCAGTCGATTTTCTATTCATGCCCAAGGACTACTCGATGGGCCCATTCTTCGCCACCATTGATACCGCCGTCATGGGGCGCAAGACCTACGATGTGGCCCTCAAGATGGGCGGAGGCTCTTACGGCGGATCAGGGATGAAGAGTTACGTCTTCTCCCATTCCCAGCCGCCCGGCGAGCGCGGCGGCGTCACCTTCGTCAACGATTCCTCGAAGAGTTTCATCGAAAAGCTCCGCAAGCGCTCTGGGAAAAATATCTGGCTGATGGGCGGCGGCGAACTCGCGCGCTCCTTCCTCAAAGAAGATTTGGTCGACGAGCTCTATATCGGAATCGTTCCGGTCCTGATCGGCGAAGGCCTTCCGCTCTTCCCCAGCGTCTTCCCGCAACGCGAGTTCTCTCTGCTCGAAAACAAAACCTTCTCGCAAGGGCTGATCGCCCTCAAGTATGCCCGCGCCCGGAAAAAGCCGAAACGCAAGTAAGCTAGCTTCGAGAATATCTGGCGGGCCGACAAGCGGGGAGTTGGTATGGCAAAGTCTGCGGAGGCCCCCGTCTTGCGAGTAGTGCGCCGCGCGTGCCAGGCTTGCCAATCACTCCTTGCGAGGAGCCTGGCCCCGCGCGTATGTCACGCCTACTACCAGATGGGTCCTAATCTTTATGGCCTTGTGCTTAAGTTCCGGATGCTGCGCTGTGACAGAAGCAAATAGAATCGATGCCCTGAATTTCGGGCCGCGGTACGGCTCCGGCCTGTGTCCCTCAGATAGCGGCTAATTCCGGAAGCAACGCACCACTTGCTGATGGCGCGATGGTGTTCTATCCAAGCTGGACTTGGGCTGGACTTGCGCGGCGTGAAGGCCGCTTGGAGTGCAGCTTTTCGGCTTTGGCAACCGCATATGGCCACGTTGGTCAGCGGTCTCATTTTTCTCCGCGAGAGAGGTGGTTTCTTTCCGCATAACATCCTCTCTCAGAACAGTCGCGGCTGGCGCTTCGGCAGGTCGCGGCCGAAATATTCGTAGGCGCGCTGCGTGGCCACTCGGCCCCGGGGGGTGCGGTCGATCAATCCGATCTGCATGAGGTAGGGCTCGTACATCTCTTCGATGGCGTCTTCTTCTTCGCTCAGGGCGGCCGCCAGCGTGCCCACGCCGACCGGCCCGCCTGCGTACTTGTCGAGCAGCGCAATCATCAGGTTGCGGTCCACTTCGTCCAGGCCGCTCTCGTCGACGCCCAGCATTTGCAATGCTTCCTGCGCAACCGCGCGGGTGATGCGGCCCGCCGCGCGCACTTCCGCAAAATCGCGCGCGCGCCGCAGCAAGCGGTTCGCGATGCGCGGTGTGCCGCGGCAGCGACTGGCGATTTCTTCGGCGCCGCCTTCGTCCATCTGGATGTTTAGAATTTTTGCCGAGCGGTGAATGATGATCAGCAAATCCGCAGGTTCGTAGAAATCCAGCCGGTGCACAATGCCGAAACGCGAGCGCAACGGCGCCGTAATCAGCCCCGCGCGCGTCGTCGCGCCGATTAACGTAAAGTGCCCCAATTGGAACGGATGAATCCGTGCCCCCGGCCCCTGGCCGATGATCAGGTCCACGCGAAAATCCTCCATCGCCGGATACAGGACTTCCTCCACCGCAGGCTGCAAGCGGTGAATTTCATCCAGAAAGAAAACCTCTTTTTTTTCGAGCGAGGTCAAGATCGCGGTCAGGTCACCTTTGCGTTCCAGCAGCGGCCCCGCGCTGGTCTTGATCGGCACGTTCAATTCGTTGGCAATGATCTGCGCCAGGGTTGTCTTTCCGAGGCCCGGCGGTCCGTAGAGCAGCACGTGGTCCAGAGCTTCACCACGGCTGCGCGCCGCGTCGATAGCAATCTGGATATTCTCTTTGACTCGTTTTTGCCCGATGTATTCGTCCAGGCGCTTGGGCCGCACGCTCACGTCGATCCGAGCGTCTTCGTCAAACGCCTGTCCCGACACAATCCGCTCGGGTTGTCTCTGTGGCATCATGTGCTTTGCCGTTCCAACCGCAATTCTTATCTACGTTTCCCTAGCGCGATATCCTCTTTCGTTTGGTCTTCATGCCCCACGCGCGGACCGCCCTTTTGGCGCGCTCAACGACTGCAATGCGCCGCGCAGCAACTTCTCAAAACTTCCGGCGCCCGCTTGGCTCTTCGCTTCTCCGACGGCGGTCTCCGCGGCGCGGCCGTCGTATCCAAGGTTCACCAGCGCCGAAATGACATCCGCCTCGATTCCCGCGGGCGAGGAGGCCGCCGGTTTTTCCGTTTCCATGGCCACGGCTTCCAGTTTGTCCTTCAACTCGACCACCATGCGTTCCGCTGTCTTGCGCCCCACGCCGGGAATTCTTGTCAGCCGTGCCAGGTCGCTGCCGCGAATCGCCGGCACCAGCTCTTCGACGCTCATCCCACTCAAGATTTTCAGAGCTAGCGTGGGTCCTACACCGGAAGCCGAAAGCAGCATCTCAAAAAAATGTTTTTCGCGCGCGGAGACAAATCCGTACAGCGCCAGCGCATCCTCGCGGACGTGGGTATGAATCAGGAGGTTCACTTCGGTGTGCAGCTCGCCGAGCGCGGCGTACGTCGAGAGCGGCACTTGCACGAGGTACCCCACGCCGCCCACGTCCAAGAGCACTTGATTCGGTCTTTTTTCGGCAAGGCGCCCGCGAAGCTGGCCAATCATCGCTCGCCAGTATTGCCGCTTTCTCTTCGCCCGTCAACGCGGCACTGCGCACGAGGGTTCCCCGAAAATTTCAGGCGGCGTCGCGGCTGCGGAGGAATTCGGCGACGGCAGCATGACCGCGGTCCTCGGCAAAGTTGCGCGCCGTCTTTCCATCATTCGTCTTGGCGTGCAAATCCGCGCCATGCCGCATCAGCATTTTCACGATTTCGAGGTGCCCGTTGGCCGCCGCCGTAGGCAACAGCGAATACCCCGCGGGCCGTAATCCCGGACCGGCGATGCCCGGATTTAACGCCGGGTGCGGTCCTTGCGCACGGCTTCGTCGATCAGCGCATCGAGTTCGCTGCGCGTCAGCGTCACATCATCGCCCGCGTTTTCTCCGCTGTCACGGGTGATGGGCAATTCCGCTCCGCCGCCCGGCGGGGGCGCGACAAAGTAACGCGGACGAGCCGCCATCAGCTTGGCGACTTCCCGGCTGGAGAGCAGCCGCGGCCCACCGGCCATTTCCGCAGCCAGGGTGATCTTTGCGCTGTGCTCGATGGTCTCCATTCGAAAGAACGCGGTGAGCAGATCGGGGCCGCAGGTTACGGCCCCATGATTGGCCAGCAGCAGCGCGTCGTAGTGCGGCACAAACGGCTCGATGGCTTCGCTCAACTCCGCAGTTCCCGGCGTCGCATACTGCACCAGGGGAATCTGTCCAAGTCCCACGATTACTTCGGGAAGCAAAGCTTGATTCAGCGCGCGCCCGGCGACCGCAAATCCTGTGGCCGTGGGCGGATGCCCATGGCAGATGGCCATCACATCCGGCCGCATGCGGTAGAACAGGAGATGCATCGCCAGTTCGGAGGAAAATTTGCGATCGCCGGCAAGCTGACGCCCATGCATATCGGTAATCACTAGATCCTGCGGCGCGAGCATCCCTTTATTCATGCACGTGGGAGTCGTGAGAACGCTGCCATCGTCGAGCCGTACAGAAATGTTTCCTTCACAGGCGACGATGTGGCCGCGCTCGTACATCCAGCGTCCGGCAATACATATCTCGCGA
>Ga0209027_1000631_pt1 | contig 12693 bp, 10 predicted proteins | sample GraSoi013_1_20cm_3_FD_185821 | JGI IMG/M metagenome (GOLD analysis project Ga0209027, IMG submission 185821) | Grasslands soil microbial communities from the Angelo Coastal Reserve, California, USA - Sample 09_27_2013_1_20cm (SPAdes) (version 2) | ecosystem: Environmental > Terrestrial > Soil >...
CGGCGGGCTCGAGCCACGGATGGAGCGCCGAGATCTTCACCGAGACGTTCACGCGTGGCAGCGGGCCCCAGGGCGCCGTGTCGAGCCGCGGCGCCGACGGCCAGTGGGGCGCCTCGCGGCCCAGCGTCTGAACGAGATCGACATATCGCGCCTGGTAGACGTCGGCCTCGGCGTCGCTCAGGCACGCCTCGCCGAGCAGGTCGAGCGTGAACGCCTGCCCGGCACGCCGGGCATCGAGCGCGGCGCGCCGCGCCTGGGCCGGTGTGCCGCCCGCGATGAAGCGCCGCGCCAGCCGCCGGACGGTCTCGCGCAGCATGACGCCGACCACGGCATCGCCGAGCCGGCCGGCCACGCGCGCCACACCGAGCGCCGTGCGGAGGAGGCCGGCGTAGGGCACGTCGCGCCCCTCGAAGTACTCGCGCAGGTGGCGGACGAGGTCGCGGTCGCTGTCGAGCGCGGGCAGCACGTCGACGAAGCGGAAGAGCTGCAGCTTGGCGTCCTCGTGCTGGAGCGACCACGCGAACAGCGCGGCCGTCCAGCGATCGGCCGAATAGAATGCCTGGCGCTCGGCAGCGACCCGCTCGAACAGCTCGCGGCCGATCTCCTGCACGCGCGCCTCGTCAGGCCGAACGCTCATGGCCACCCCTCCCTCTCACCTTAACCCTGCCAGACCCACCACACGAAGAGCGCGACCATGACGAGCGCCAGCGCGAAATGCGCGACGACGCCCGTGAGCACACCGAGGGCGGCGCCGATGCCCGCCCGCACGCTGGCGTCGGGCTTGCGGCCCGCGAGCAGCTCGCCGGCAATCGCGCCGATGATCGGCCCGAGCAGCAGGCCGATCGGCGCCACCATCACCCCCACCAGCATGCCGAGCAGCGCGCCGACGACGGCAGCGCGGCTACCCCCGGCGCGCCGCGCCCCGACGACGCCGGCCACGTGCTCGAGGGCCCAGGCCAGCACGCCGAGCGCGGCGAGAATCGCGAGTCGCCCGGCGCCGATGATGGTGAAGTCCGTGGCGACGGCGTAGAGCAGCGCGCCGGCGAAGATCAGCGGCGCGCCGGGCAGGAAGGGCAGGATCGCGCCGACGAGGCCGGCGAGCATCAGGAGGGCGACGACGATGTCGACGATCGTCACCCGATTGGCTCCCGCTGCACCAGCGGCGCCGGTCGCGGCAGCGTCGCCGCCACGACCAGCCCGACGGCGGCCACGACCAACAGCGAGACGATGAGCGGCGAGCGCCATCCCTTGGAGTTGCCTTCGATGAGGGCGTAGGTCAACGAAGCCAGAGTGATGATGCCGGTGAACTGGCCGGGCAGGTCGATCTTGCGACCTTCGGGGTTGGCCGACTCGGGGACGACCCGGCTGGCCACGACGAAGGCGGTGATGCCGACGGGGACGTTCAGGAAGAAGACGCTCTGCCATCCGAGCGAATCGACCAGCGCGCCACCGAGCACGGGGCCGAGGGCGAGGGCCATGCCGGAGACGCCGTACCGGTCCATCGCCGGGATCGCCAGCCCGACCATGACGACCGCGCTGGCCGCCTTGAGGACGGTGACCTTCCAGGTCCGGGTGTCGATCAGCGACAGCGCGCCGTACAGGGTGTTCACGCCGATGAACGGCAGGCTGAGCGCGATCAGTTGCAGGGACACGGTGCCGCCGGTGGCGTACCCGGGTCCGATGACCCGCAGGATCCACGGCGCGAAGACTCCGAGGACCAGCCCGCCCCCGACGGTCACCAGCAGCCCGAGCTTCACCGCGCGGGCGAGCAGCTGCTTGGTCCGGGCCAGGTCGTGGATCGCCTCGACCACCAGCGACAGCGTGATGTTCCACAGCAGCGCCATGCAGGACGTGCCGAACAGCCACGGGAAGTAGAAGTACGCCACCTCCTGCGCGCCCTCGTGGGTGGCCACGAGCACCGGCGGTACCAGGGTGACGACGCTGCCGACGATGCCGCCGACGTACTGGGCGGCGGGGTAGCTGACCAGTTCCCGACGCGCGGGCAGCGTTCCGGGCCCGGGTACCCGCCGCTGTACCGGGATCAGCCAGGCGTACACCAGCCAGGTCACCACGAGCACCGCGCCGAGCATCGGGGCGGCCCAGGCGACGAAGGCGCCGAACCGTACCCCGTACACCAGCAGTACCGGCAGCAGGATCAGCCGGACGACCGCGACGACGATGTTCTCCGTGGGTACCCAGGTCGCCCGGCGCAGCGCGGTCAGGACGCCGTCCTGGAGCGCGAAGATGGAGTACAGCACCACGCCGACCGCGAAGACGGTCAGCGAGACCGGATCGCGGGGCAGGAAGTCCATCCCGTACCCGAGGGCGACGAACCCGCCGGAGAGCACCAGCGCGCCGAGCACCGACAGCCCGTACCCCCCGGTCACCAGCCGCGCGCTGTCCCTGCCGGCCACCGGCAGGAACCGCGCGAAGACCCCGGCCAGCCCGACCTGCGCGACCCCGGCGACCAGGCTGACCGCCGCGACCTCCGCCGAGGCGTGGCCGACCTCCCTGGCCTCGTAGAGGTGCGCGGCCACCACCCAGAAGGCCATGCCCAGCGCCGCGCTGCCGACGGTGGAGAACATCAGCGCGAACGCGTTGCGTACCAACGCGTTGCCCGCCGACCGTCCACTCACCGCTGCCACCGCCGCATCCTACGACGGCTCGCGAGGTACGACCCGGGGCCGTGGAGCAGACCCGACAGTCGCGCCCGACCGGGGTCGAGGTCCGGCCGAGGTGCCGAGGACTTTCCGGGCCGCAGTGCGGAAATGGCGCCAGGAATGGCAATCAGCGCTAATCCGATCAGATGCCGCGGATCACGCAGGACCGTGGCGGTCAGCATCGCGGTCAGCCCGCGGCCGTACCCGGACATCTGCTCGCGCAGTTCGGGGTACGTGCGACGGTGCGTGTGGTGGACGTACGCGGTCGGCTCGACGGCGAGCCGGTGCCCGGTGGACAGCAGCCGGACGAACAGCTCGATGTCCTCGCCGGCCTGCGTCGGCGTACCAGGGCCGAGTGCGGTGTCGAAGCCGCCGAGCGTGGCGAGGGTACCGGCCCGGAAGGCCATGTTCGCCCCGGTCCCGTACGGGCCCAGCTTGTACAGCCAGTCGGTGGTACCGCCGATCCGGTCGCGGACCCGGAACCGCCCGTGCCGCCGGTACGAGGCGCGCCGGTACTCCCGGGCCGATCCCGCCCCGTGCTCCTCGAACCAGACCTGCGCCGGGGTGTCCAGCTCTTTGGGCAGTACCGCGCCGGTCACGCAGTCGGCGTCCGGTTCGGCGGCGAACCGGTCGGCGATCGCCCGCAACCACCCGGGGTCCACCTCGACATCGTCGTCGGTAAACGCGACGAACTCGCCCTGGGCCACCCGGATCCCGGCGTTGCGGGCGGCCGAGGCGCCGGGCCGGGGCTGCGCGACGAACCGGATCCGCGGATCGACCGGCAGCGCCCGCCAGTCCCGCTCGTCGCGCCGCGCGTCCGGCCGGTTGTCCACCAGGACGACCTCGTAGTCGGGATAATCCAACGCGCACAAGGCTTTCAGGGCACCGGCCAGCAGCTCGGGCCGGCGCAGCATGGTGGGCACGACCACACTGGCGAACGGCGGCCCGCTCACGGGCGCCACCGGCCGCGCAGGTACGCGACCGGGCCGCGCAGCATCCCGCGCCGGTTGGCACGCAACAACTCCGGCGGGAAGTCCGGACCGATCGAGGCGGTACGCACTCCCCCGCGCAGCACCTCGCGCAGTGCCCTCGGCGCCAACCGGACCAGCCCCGGTACGACCGACGGGTGGCGCAGCACCAGGGCCGTGTACGCCGCGGTCAGCCCGGTCCCGTACCCGGTCAACTGCCGGCGCAGCCCGTCGAGGTCCCGCCGGTGGTAGTGCCAGGTCAGCGCGCCGGGCTGGTACACGATCGTCCCGCCGGCACGCAGCAGCCGGGTCAGCGCCAAGGTGTCCTCGCTGGCCGACGCGGGCGTACCGGCGCCGAGCGCGGTGTCGAAGTCCCCGATCGTGGCCAGCGCACCCGGTCGGGTGGTGAGGTTGGCGCCGGAACCGAACGGTGGCAACGGAAACAGCGGGTCGTGGGTGGCCGCGGTGAACACCGCCGGCTGGTACCCGCGCCCCTTGGTCAGGCCGCCGAACTCCTCGCACCACAGTTGCGCCTCGGTCGCCAACTCGGCCGGCGCGACGGGACCGGCGACCGCGTCGGCCCCGGGATGGTCCAGCAGTGCCCGGGCGATCCCGTCCAGCCAGTACCGGTCGGCCACCTCGTCGTCGTCGATCCAGGCCAGCGTCTCGCCGGGGGCGGCGGCCACGGCCGCGTTGCGCGCCCGGGACAACCCCGGCCGGGGTACGACCAGCCGCTCGACCGGAATACGTTGCCCGGCAAGGCTTCGCACCACGTCACGTACCGCGTCGTCGCGGGGCGCGTTGTCCACCACGAGCACGCGGAACCGCCGGTACTCCTGGGCCAGCAGGCTCTCCAGGCACCGGGCCAGCGACCGGGGGCGGTCGCGGGTACACACGACGACGGTCAACGGTGGACCGGACGCGACCACCTCGGCCCGGCGCGGGCGCGGGTCGACCGCCGCGCGGATCCGCTCGCCGAGGGCATCCTCGATAGCACCGGCGAGGTCGGTACCCGGGTCGAGCAGCAGCGCACCGATCGGCTCGGTGGCGTACCGGACGAGCACCCACACCCGGTCCGTCCCGGGTACCTCCGGCAGCGGCTCGGTGACGTCCACGTCCAGGACGTACGCGGCCGGCCGCACCGCCCGCGTCATTCCCGGGCGCCGACGGCCGGTGTGGCCGGGTCGGACACCGGGGACACGATCGTGTACCGGGGCGGGACGGTCAACGGGGCCGGACCGCGCGGCGCCCGGCGGGGCCGGACCGCGACGAGCCCCCCGGCGAGCGCGGCGAGGATCCCGGCGACCACCACACCGGCCCGGGCCGCGTGGGCGGACCCCTTACCGGACAAGGCTTTTCCGAGACCGTGCAGCACCGCCCGGGTGACCGTGCCGCGCAGGTACGCCCGCTCGACGTCCAGGACGTGCCGGCCGCCGAGCAGCCGGGCCAGTTCGACCTTGCCCCGCCCTTCCCGGAAGCAGCGCATCAGCAGGTACCGCAGGGTGGTCCGCTCGGCGGGCACGGTGTGGTCGACGACCGCGTCGGGTACGTGCACCCACCGGCCCCCGACCGCCCGGCTCATCCGCAGGCACAGGTCGGTGTCCTCCAGGCCGGTACCGTCGCCCCGGGGCGCGAAGCCGACCCGGAACGCACCGGCCGCCTCGAACGCCTCCCGGCGCATCGCCATGCTGGCCGACCAGACGTTGCGTACCGTGGTCGGCGCGGCCGGCGAGACATTGGTGGCCGAGATGGCCCAGAGGAACTCGTCGGGGAACCAGACCGGCCGGGGCCGTGCCCAACGGGGTTCGATCGTGCCGCCCGTACCGATGACGTCGTCGGTATCGAACGGGGCGACCAACGCGGCGAGCCAGCCCGGCCGGGCGGTCGCGTCGTCGTCGAGCAGCGCGATCAGCGGCGTATCCGTGGCCGCGATACCGGTGTTGCGGTTGCCGGCGGCTCCCCGCGCGTACCCGTTGGCCACCACGGTGACCCCCGCCAGCTCGCGGCGGGCCCGGTCGAGCAGCTCGTCGTTGTGGTCCACGGTGACCACCACCTGAGCCGGGCGCGGCGTCTGCGCCCGCACCGACTCGACCGCCGCGACCAGCTGCGGCCAGCGGTGCGTGGCGTGGCACGGGATCACCACGCCCACCCGGTCATCTACCGCCGTCATGGCCCGCCCCCGGGGGTCACCCGGCCGCGCAGGTAGCCCAGGCCCGCGCAGGCGACCCCGGTCACGATGAGCGCGGCCGCGCCCAGACCGGCCAACCGCCCGCGCAGCGCCCGGCCCAGCTCCCGGCGCAGCGCCCGCGGCAGCACCCCGCTGACGTAGCTGCGCTCGCTGGACAGCCCCGCGTCCGCGCCGACCAGCCGGGACACCCGGGCCTTGGACAGGCCCTCACCCAGGCAGCGGCGCAGGAAGTAGCTGACCCGCAGGCGATCGGCGGTGACGTGGTGGCTGACCGCGACGTCGGGCAGGTACACGATGCGCGCGTCGGCCTTCGCCACGCGCAGCCGGATGCACAGTTCGGTCTCCTCGCACCCGGTCGGCGTGGTGCCGACCCGGCCGACCAGGTCGGAGAAGGTACCGGCGAGCTCGAACGCCACCCGCCGGAAGGCCATCGCGGCGCCGATCACGTTGCGGACGTCGGCCCGCTCGGTGGGCAGCCCGCCGTACGAGCAGCCGACCACCCAGTCGAACTCCGGCGGGAACCACGCCGGCCGCCGCCCGTCCGGCCACCGGGGCAGCGCGGCGGTACCCACCGCGAGCACATCCGTCTCGCCCAGGGCGGCCAGCACCTCGCCCAGCCAGGTCGGGCCGGCGACCGCGTCGTCGTCGAGGAACGCGACCACCCCGCCCCGGCTGCCCGCGATGGCCGTGTTGCGGGCCCCGGACAGGCCCTTGGTCTGCGCGTTGGCGACCACCCGCACCGCGTCGTACCGGGCGAACTCGGCGCTGGCCCGGGCCAGCAGCTCGTCGTTGTAGTCGATGACCAGCAGGCACTCGTCACCGGTACGCAGCTGCGCGAGCACCGAACCGACCGCCTCGGTCAGGTCGTCCCACCGCCGCATGGTGTAGGCACAGATCGCGACGGAGGCGGGGCCGAGCCCCGCCGCCCGTTCGCCGGCCCGGCGGTGCTGCTCCACAGAGGAGGACGTCATCAGACCTTCCATCGACGGCTGGGTGGGAGGTTCATCGGACCACTTCGGGGGTACGCGCCTCAGCCGCGACCGGAGGCGGGCGGCGGTGGCTGCGCCACAAGGCGATCAGGTACGTCCACGGTCCGGTCAGCAGGCCACGGAACTCGGCCCGGGACAGCTCCCGTGGGTACGCCGCCGTCGCCGGCCGGCCCCGGAAGAACTTGCGCAGCAACAGGAAGACCGCCTGGACGGCGTAGTACCCGAGGCCGAGCAGGTGCCGGCGGTCGTCGCGGATCAGGGCGGTGAGCATCGCGGTGTACCCGTTGCCGTACGCGTAGATCTTGCCGAGGTACTCGGTCCGGGTACGCCAGTGGGTGTGCTGGACGAAGGCACCGGGCTCCAGCCGGAGCCGGTGACCGGCGAACACCAGCCGGACGAGGAGGAGGTGGTCCTCCCCACCGGGTACCGGGGCACCGGCGCCGAGCAGCTCGTCGAACCCGCCCAGCTCGTGGAACACCGCCGTGCGTACCGACATGCTCGCGCCGGTACCGAGCTTGCCGGCCCGGTACAGGAACAGCCGGTCCGGTACCTCGCCGCGCCGGACGGTGAGCCGGAACCGGCCCGGCCGAAGGCTGCCCAGGAACCGGCCGCGCCAGGCCGGGTCGGCGGTGAAGGTGACCGGGTCGTAGTGCCGATCGAGGTTGCTGCCCGAGCGCTCGAACCAGATCTGGGCCGGGGTCTCCAGCTCCCGGGGCAGCACGGCACCGGTCACGCAGCCGAGCAGCGGGTCGGTGGCGAAGCAGGTACCGATGGCCCGTAGCCACCCCGGCTCGACCACCACGTCGTCGTCGGCGAACGCGATGACCTCGCCGGTGGCCGCCCGTACCCCCGCGTTGCGGGCCGCCGCCGAGCCGCGCAGCGGCTCGGCGACCACCGACAGTCGGGGGTGGGCCGCGGACCGGGCCGCCCACCGCGCCGCCCGGTCCGGGTCATCGCCCGGCCGGTTGTCCACCACGACGACGTCGAAGTCGGGATAGTCCTGGACGTCCAGCGAGCCCAGGCACCGGTCCAGCAGGTCGGCGCGCTCCCCCGCGGTCGGGATGACCACGGTGATCCGGGGCAGGGCCGCGTCCGGCACGACCGGCGGCGGGGGCGCCGGCTCGGCGACCGCGGGCAGGGCGGCCAGCCGGGCCCCGAGGTCCTCGGGGCTGATCAGCCCCGAGGTGAACGGGATCTCCAGGTGCCCGACCGGCCGGCCGTGCCGGAAGGCGATGACCCAGGCGGCCGGGTACGGGTCGGTACCGGCGGACAGCGCCGGCAACGGCCGGTCCATGTCAACCCGGGCGACCAGCATGCGCTCCGGGCCGGCAGCGGAACCGCCGGCCCCGGACATCAGCGTTCTCCGCTGACGGCAACGGGGGTCGGGGCCGCGATCGCGCCGGGCGGCAGCAGTTGGGCCGGCACGTACCCGCCGGGCAGGTCGGTCGCGGGTGCCGCCAGGACCGGCGGCGGTACCGGATCCGGCGCCCGGCGCAGCCGCCGCCATTCCTGGATGATCGTCCGCAGGACGCGCTTGCCGTCGGTGAACGCATTCAGATTGCTCGCTCCGTGAATGCGTTCGGATTCGACGCTGGGTACCTCCGCGACGCGCAGTTTGTGCCCGGCGACCCGGATATTGATGAGCGTCTCAACCTCGAATCCGTCGCCCCACAGCATTCCCTTGCCGGCCGGCCCGGGGGTACCGATGTCGGGCAGGTCGAAGTACGGCAGCGCGTGCCGCCAGAATGCGTTGTACCCATAGCACAGGTCGGAATAGCGGGTACGGAAAAGCACGTTCACGATCGTGCTCAGTCCCCAGTTGCCCAGGCGCCGCAGCCGGGTGATGTCCAGGCTCCCGCCGCCGGGCAGGAAGCGCGAGCCCTTCGCGACGTCGGCCCCCTCGAGCAGGGCTTCGACGAACCGCGGGATCTCCGCCGGGTCGGTGGACCCGTCGGCGTCGAGCATCACCACGATGTCGCCGGTCGCGCCGGCGAAGCCGCACGCGAGCGCGTTGCCCTTGCCCCGGCGGGTCTGCTGCATGACGACGATGCCCGGGCACAGCCGGCGCGCGGTCTCGACCGTCGCATCCACCGAACCGCCGTCGACGAGTACCACCTCGGCGATATCACGGGGTAACCGGCTGAACACGTACGGCAGGTTGCGTTCCTCGTTGAGGCACGGGATTACCACGCTGACCCTCGGGACGGCCGTAGTGACAGACGCGTCGTGCTTCAAATTGATCCTTCCATCGGACGCGCCCCGGAGTTGAACTCCACGGGCTATGCGGCCCACCCGAAGGTAGCAAGCTAGCAACGGCTGTTCACCGGCCGGCTCAGCCAAACGGTCGAGATCCGATGCGGCCGGCACTGGTCGAAAGGCACATTAGCGTAGCCCGAGAGGTACCGTGGAAGGCGCGGGGCATTGATGCGTGTTGCGGTCTTTGCGTGTGTCACGGATAAAACGGGTTATGTCCTTTATGGTGGTTTAGTGGTAGCGAAGTCTCCAACGTCCTGCCGGTGCGGCCACCCGTACGCCGCACACGAGCACCTGCGCCCGGGAACCGAGTGCGTGACCTGCCCGGCCGGTGACTGCGCCCGGTACCGGCCGCTGCGCTGGTGGCACCGCGACCCGTGGACGTTCTTCGCGCTACGGCGCGGCGCCGGCGGCGTTCTCGCCGAGGGCGCAGGGCCGGCCCTCGGCCACCGGGCCGCGCTGCCGGCCGACGACCGGGCCGGGCGGCTGCCCGGGCCACGGGGCCTCGGCGCCGCCGTGCCCGGCGAAGTGCGGGACGCAGGGACGCAGGACAGTGGTACGCGGCGGTCGGTCCCGGACGGGTGATGGCGTCTCGGTGCCCGCCGCCGGGAGCCGGCCGGAGCGGCCCAACTCCCGGGCGACCGGGTCGAGATAGAAGTTCGGGCGCTGGTCCGCCTCGTGGTAGTAGCGGTGGTACACCGGGGTGAGCGCGCCGGACATCGGCGGGACGATCCAGGTCCAGTCCGCCGGCGTCGGCCGCCCGGCGCGCCGCTCCCGTTCGACGTGGGTGAGGAACCGGCGCGCCTCGCCGTGATGGTCGGCGATCCGTACCCCGGCCCGCTCGTACGACCACAGGACCGCCCGGTTCAACTCGACCAGGGCCCGGTCCCGCCACAGCGTGCTCTCCCGGGACGTGTCCAGTCCAAGGCGCGCGGCGATCGTCGGGAGCCGGTCGTACCGGTCCGGGTCGGCCAGGTTCCGGGCGCCGATCTCGGTGCCCAGGTACCAGCCGTTGAAGGGAGCCAGCGGGTACTGCACGCCGCCGATGGACAACCGTAGGTTCGAGATCGCCGGTACCGCGTGCCAGCGCAACCCCAGTTCGGCGAACCAGCCGTACTCCGGGTGTCCCAGCGGTACCTCCAGCACCGTGTCCTCGGGCAGCTCGAACAGGGACACCCCCTCGGCCGGGGTTTCGATCGCCAGCGGCAGAACGTCGAACGCCTCCCCCTTGCCCCGCCAGCCCAGCCGCCGCATCGCGTCGGTGAACTCCAGGTACCGGGCATCGCCGACCACGGTGCCCTCCGGCGTACGGTATCCGGCATACCGGATCAGCTGGTCGTTCCACACCCGGGGGTAGGGCCGGCCCGGTACCGCGGGCGGGAAGACCGAGATGACCGGCCGGATCTGGCCGGTCCGGCGCGCTCCGGGCGCGGACGCCGCACGGCCGGCCACCCGCAGGTGGGTGGCGAGATCGGCGAAGATCTGCCCGGCACCGGTCGAGGTACGCCGGTCCAGGACGAGCAGGTTGCGCCAGTACAGCCGGCCGATGCACCGGCTGGCGTTGCGCCAGGCCACTTTCGCGCCGAAGGTGAGTTCCGGTCCACTGTGGACGTACGTACCGGTGGCCGCGACCTCCGCGCGTACCCGCCGCAGCCGTGGCTCGACCGGACCGGCCTCCGGGTGCTCGCTGTGGAAAAGCCGGAGGAACTGCGCCGCCTCGGCCAGGTCGACCGGATCGTCGGGATGCCAGGGCTGGATCGGGGTGTCTCGATAGCCGGGTACGCTCACGCGGGTCTCCTTCCGCCGCGTGCTACAGCCTGCCGCCGTCGATCTATCCCCCTCGCACAATCTGTGCGATTCCGCTCCCGGCGGGCCGTACGCTACGGTTGGCAATCTTGCGCGATTCGGCCGTACAGGAGGGGACCGCACAATGGCTGGTGCGCCCGGGGCACCAGGACCGGTACGGGTGGTCCGGGTCGACGTCGACCAACCGGTACCCGAGGTTTCGGCCATGCGTACCGCCGGCGGCCGGTACCACGGCGCATTCGTCATCGTCGAGCGCTCCGGCCGTCCACTGGGCAACTTCGAGGTCGACCTCGACCCGGCCGGTATCCCCGCGGCCGAGCTGAAGAACCTCATCGAGGAGCACATCGGGGACGCGTGGTCGGGTCCGGGCCCGGACCGGCCGGTCGTGGACGAATCCCGGCTACCGCTGATCAGCGTGGTGATCCCGACGGCGTTCCAGCGCGTACAACTGCTGACCCGTTGTGTCGCCGCGGTATGCGGGCAGGCGTACCCCTCCTTCGAGGTGATCGTCTCGGACAACCGGCCCGACGACGGGCCGGAGCGGGCCGCGCACTGGCGCCAGCTCATGGCCGACCCGCGCGTGACGGTCGTCGCCGAGCCGCTGACCGGCAGCTCCGCCGCGCGCAACCGGGGCGTCCAGGTGGCGCGGGGCGAGGTGGTCGCGTTCCTGGACGACGATGCGGTACCGGTGCCCGGGTGGCTGCTCGCGGTGGGCCGCCGGTTCGCGCTGGAGCCGGCGACGGACGCGGTCACCGGGCTGGTCCTGCCGCACGAACTGGAGACCCCGGCGCAGGTGCTGTTCGAGCGCTCGGGCAGCAAGGTGGCGCACCGGTACGAACGGATCTCCCTGGCCGGCGGCCCGGCGGCGGCCGGGTCGGGGGCGCCGCGCCGGGGCCGGTTCGAGGTGACCGCGTGGCATCCGGAGCGGCCGTCGGTACCCCCGGAGAACTACCTGATCTACCGGGTCGGCCGGTTCGCGATGGGCACCAACATGGCCTTCCGCACCGAGGTACTGCGCCGGCTCGGCGGCTTCGACGATGCCATGGGCATCGGTACGCCCTCCCTCGGCGGGGTCGAGCTGCATTTCTTCGTCCGGATGCTGTTCGCCGGCGGCCGGCTGACCTTCGACCCCGAGGTCGTGATGCACCACACGCACATCCGCGAGTACGACGAGCTGCGCCGCAAGCTGTACTCGTACGGCTGCGGGTACACCGCGATGCTGACCTCGTTGGTGCTGGCGCAGCCCTGGCACCTGATCGGCCTGTCGCGCAATGTCTGGCAGGCGCTGCGCCTGTTCGGGCGCAAGTTCTTCACCGAACGCGGTGCGGCCGCCGCCGAGGGGTACTTTCCCGCCGAACTGTCCCGGGCCGAGATGCGCGGCTTCACCATCGGGCCGCTGCGGTACGTCTACAGCCGGCTGTACCTGCGCCGGGCCCGCGCCCGGATCGCCGCCGCCCAACGGTCCCCGGCGGCGCAGCGGTAGGCGGCTCAGCTCTCGGCCGGGTCGGTGGGCCTGGGGAACAGCACCGTCGAGTCCGAAGCCGACATCCGGCGCAACGGCAACGTCATGTCGCTGCGCCACTGCCCGTCCGGCCCCGCACCGGTACCGGGCCCGGTGTACCGGTCGATGAGGACGGTCTCGACCTGGCCGAGGCGCTCCCAGTCGATCACCTCGGCGGGCACCGGGAAGTCCGCCACCGCCAGCCGCTTGACCTGGCGTCCCTCGGTGAGGACCAGCGGACCGGGCCCGGTGAACTCGGGCAGGCCGGCGTTACCCGCGACCCGGACGAGACCGGGCTGGCCCTTGCTCCGGCGGTCGTGGCCGGCGG
>Ga0209027_1000632_pt1 | contig 12689 bp, 9 predicted proteins | sample GraSoi013_1_20cm_3_FD_185821 | JGI IMG/M metagenome (GOLD analysis project Ga0209027, IMG submission 185821) | Grasslands soil microbial communities from the Angelo Coastal Reserve, California, USA - Sample 09_27_2013_1_20cm (SPAdes) (version 2) | ecosystem: Environmental > Terrestrial > Soil >...
ATCAGGAAACCGAGCGCTTGGTTGTGCAGATGGCCAAGGAAAATCCGAGCTGGGGCTACGATCGGATCGTAGGTGCCTTGGCAAATCTAGGTCATCGTCTATCGGATCAGACGGTGGGCAACATTTTCCGTCGCCACGGCATTTCTCCAGCGCCGAAGCGAAAGCAAACGATCTCCTGGAAGAACTTTATCCGCGCACACCGGGACGTTTTGGTGGGCATGGACTTCTTCAGGACGGAAGTCCTGACGCTCAAGGGGTTGACGACCTACTATGTGCTGTTCTTCATCCACTTGGAGACTCGCCGCGTGAATCTGGCAGGATTCACGCCGTACCCGGATCAGGAGTGGATGGAGCAGCAGGCGCGAAACATCACGATGGAGGAGTGGGGAAGCCTGAGGGGCTGCTGCTATCTGCTGCACGACCGAGATGCGAAGTTCTGCCCATCCTTTCGAGAACTGATCAAGACGGGAAGTGTGAATCCACTTCGATTGCCAGCAAGAAGCCCGAATCTGAACTCGTACGCGGAACGCTGGGTGAGGTCGGTCAAAGAAGAGTGTCTGTCGAGGCTGATCCTGTTTGGAGAATCGCCGCTGCGGCGAGCGTTGCAGCAATATATGGAACATTACCACGGGGAGCGCAACCATCAAGGCAAAGACAATCGGATTTTGTTTCCTTCGCACCCAGAGGCAGGGGGGAACATGGGAGCAGTAAGATGTCGAGAACGACTGGGAGGCCTGCTGAAGTACTACGAGAGGGAAGCGGCATAAGAATCGACGGGCCAGCTGGTGGTGGGCTCACGATCAGCACATATATTAAGGGAATCTCCTCTGACAAAAGACCTCCCGGGCCTGATTTATCATCAATGTGCGCAGAGGAATGATTTCTGGCTCAGGGCCGCGACCAGGACGAGTTTTTTGACCAAACGGGCGCACTCTTATAATGCGTAGCAGGACGGGGAATCCCGAGGAATCATGCGCGAATTGACAATTCGCCAGCCACAGCCCTGCGCACTCCTGAAGGCCGGTCGCAAACGGTCGCAACCCTTGACGAGGGAAAGCCAGTGCAGTATGATGGAGCCATAATGATGGCAAAGACGCAGATCACCCTTGAAACTGAGATGCAGCGCCGTGCGCGCCAGCGCGCCAATGATCTCGGGGTGTCTCTCGCAGAATATTTCCGCCGTTTAGTCGCACGTGATCTTGCTCGTCCTGAAACAGCAGCTCGCGTAGACCGTATTTTCGACCTCGGAAGCTCGGGCGGCTCAGACATTGCGAGCCAGAAGGATTCTATGATTGCTGAGGCCTTTCATTCCACACGCAGGAAACTTCATCGTCGCTAGCGCTAGCGCTCTCGCGATATGAGCCTATTTGTCGACACTTCCATTTGGTATGCCGCCGCGGACTCTTCCGACCGCAGCAACGCTCGTTCAAAAGCGATTCTCAGGTCTGGTGAAACCCTGGTGACCTCGGATCACGTTTTGGTCGAAACATGGACGTTGCTTCACCACAAACTTGACCGCAAGGCTGCGGAGCGATTTTGGGAAGGCCTGCGGAGTGGGATCGCCGTAATCGAAGCGGTTACTTTGGCGGACCTGGAGGTTGCCTGGGATATTGTCGTTTCTTGGCGTGATCAGGATTTTTCCATCTTCGAACGCACTAGCTTCGCTGTAATGCGGCGCCTCGGTATTGACCGGGTCGCGTCCCTCGATGCTCATTTTGCCGTATTTCGCTTTGGTCCAAAACGCCGCCAATCCTTTCAAGTCCTTGGATAACAACATCCCTGAGGGCCGACGATCTCAAGTCGTCTGCTGCAGAAGAGTTCGAAAATCATCTGTCAGGGCCGACCAATTTCTTCAACGACGCGTGACTTCTGGATTTCCGTCTACGATTCCTTCGGAAACTGACCGCTTCGACCGGTTCATTGACGAATCCTGGAAGGGATCTTGCCGGCGGGCACAGGCCGTGCCAGAAATTTCCGGAATTGACGTGCCAGAATTTCTGGAATCTACTGCCGAACGCCTTGAGGTTTAGAAATTCTGATGGCCGATGAATCTGAGGTTGTATAGGCTCGATGAGCAACGGAGTTTTGGCTAATGGCCTTTTTTTGAGACGGAGGGAAGATGGTGCACTCGCCGAATGGGAAGCGCACTTCGTGATAGCGAGGACGCTCTTTGAAGAAAATTACAGTGGCAAATTACAAGCAGGATGCGTACTACGCCCCGATTGTGAGAGCGGTTGAGAATCTTCTTCGAGAAAAGGGATCCGTTGCTCCGGTGGAACTCTTTATTCGGATGGACCTGCTTTCCCCGGAATCGGCCGAGGATTGGAGGCGTGGCCGAATTTCCTATCTCGAGAGGGTCATTCGCTGCAATCTAGGCAAGGCCAGCCGAATCTTAAGAATCTTGCGGATGCATGCGCACGATTTGGACCTCAAACCCTCGCTCACCGTCTACAAACGATGGACCAAGGGCTCTCGTCCTCTGTTACGGTTTTCAAAAACGGGCGATCGCAATATTGAAGAGGCTTACGCTCGTCACTTTGTTTCTCCACGTAAGAAGGGCTGTCCATCTAAAGAAGGAGCGATCGAGGTCGGCAAGTCTTCGCCTATATCTGGTCGGAGGCCGTGGATGAAACACGTAGGCAAACTCAAAGACCTACACAAAGAAACGCAGCGAATTAACAGGGTGATCGAAGAGGCGTTTGAAGTGGTTGGTTCCGAAATGTGGGCTTCGGAGACAAGCGATTGATCCTCGACACAAACGCACTCTCCGCTGCCGCGGAGGAGCATCCGGGCGTCACGCGCGTATTGGCCGCGGCTCAGCAGTCAGCGCTTCCAGTCGTGGTAATTGGGGAATATCGGTTCGGGATCGCACAGTCCCGCTATAGGGTTCGGTATCGGCGGTGGTTGGATGGTCTCGTGGCTGACAGCAGAGTGCTCGACGTTGACGAACAGACTGCGCATCATTATGCAGCCATGGGCGTCGATCTGGGGCAAGCTGGAAAGCCGATTCCAACGAATGACCTTTGGATTGCGGCCCTGTGCCGCCAACACAGCCTTCCACTGTTGAGCCCGGATAGACACTTCGATGTGGTGTCTGGAGTGCGACGCCTCGATTGGTAAAACATGCTTGCTCGTCAGATGACTTACTCGATAGACATTCAGTTCTTGCGGGATTGCGTCCGGCGGCGACCTCAACGAACAGACTATTTCCCAGATCATGGCGCTTCTTCCAGCCTCCGTGACTCGGAAACGGGAATTCTCTTGGGGTTGTTCTTTCCCCTGGGGGTTTGGCTGCCGCAGCGGAATGCAGCGGCAGCCAAAGCGGGTGCCGATCCGGTGCCACAAAACATCCTTCCACCTGCGGCTGGCGTCAGCCTGGCGCAGGTGGGGCAGAAACACACAGGGCGGACTCCCTTCCCTTAATCCATTCCCCTTACCCATAGCGCGATCGTTCGGGAGTCCTTGGCAGAATGGCGTAGCAGAGCGCTGGATCGAGAGTTGCCGGCGCGATCTGCTGGACCACGTGAGCGCACTCAACGAACAGCACTTGTGAAGAGGCTATTGTCCGATTACGTCCGCTACACGAAGACCGGACGCACCTAGGGCTTGGCAAGGGAACCCCGAGCAACCGATCTCGTGCGGTCCCATCTCTGTTACGGAACGACTTGGCGGGTTGCACCATCGTTACGATCGGGCCGCTTAACCAAGAGGCTGGCTGCGAACCTTGCCCCGAACTCTGGTCCTTTACTGATTCCATCGGTTGCCGCGTTTCCGGTGTTCGAAACAAGGAAATCGCACCGTTTCGCAGCGGATGACATTTTGGCGAGGGACAGCGAATATCATCGCTTCCACCGCTAGCTGCATGATTCAGTCCGAAATGCGCAGGAATGCCGTGTCTCCGGCCTCTACAGCAGCTTTCCTGAACCCTGGCGGAGCGTTACGATGCGATCGCACTTAACGCTCGCAAATCTCTCCTTCGATCCGTCCGGCCAGCTCACCTGCACGGCCTCGATTTCCGGTTGGTCTCCCAAACCGAAGTGGACGCGCACGTCGTGCGCGCTCAGATAACTCGAATCCGTGTGAACACGCCTAACTAGCTCGTCGTTGCCGCGCCGGATCACCGTCACGCGCGCGCCGATCGCAAAGCGATTCACTTTTTCTGACTCAAGCTTCACCGTGAGCCAGTGTCGGCGCTGGCCTATCTGATTTCGAAGCAGCCGAACCGGACCGTCATTGTTCGCAACGACGATATCAATAGCGCCGTCGTTGTCGATGTCACCGAAAGCGGCGGCACGGCTAACCTCCGCCATTTGGAAAAGCGAACCGGCTTCGGGCGACACATCGCGAAACCGCCTACCGCGGCCGTCGTTATGAAATAACTGCTTGCGCTGAGCATATCGGGATCCGCGGGCGGGCCATGTGCCTCCGAGCGTGACGCCCCCATTGGCAATGAAAAGATCCAGCCAGCCGTCGTTGTCATAGTCGAACCATTGGGCGCCAAAACCCGTGTAACCGAATGTCGGTTGCAGCAGGCCGAAATCAGCGGTGGCATCATCGAACTGTCCGTGAGCATCGCCCCGAAAAACGGTGACGCCCTCACGGGTGAGATTGGTCACCAGCAACACCAGGCCGCCGTTATTTTCAACATCCGCGAGCGTCACCCCCATGCCGGCCTTTGCCAACCCATCCATGTTGTACGCGACGCCCATGTCCAGCGCCGATTCCCGGAATGTACCGTCTCCCTGGTTGAGCCAGAGTAGGTTGGCGGAAGTGTCATTGGCGACGTAGATGTCGGTGCGGCCGTCGCTGTTGAAGTCCGCGCACAGCACGCCGAGAGCCGGCCCGTACGAGCTATTGATCCGAGAACTTTCCGTGATGTCTTCGAACTTGCCGTTCCTGAGATTGCGGAACAATCGCGACGGAACGGCGTGATACATTTTCGGCGTGCAATAGTCAGGCTCGCCAGCCGGCGACGAGCAGCCGCGATTGCCTTCGACCGTGAAATCGACGTAGTTGCAGACAAACAGATCAAGCCAACCGTCGCCATCCACGTCAACCCATGCCGCGCTGGTGGACCAGTGAGTATCGTCTACCCCAGCTTGTCGCGTCACGTCGGTAAATGTGCCGTCACCGTTATTGTGATAAAGAACGTTGTGGCCGAAATTCGTGAGGTACAAATCGAGAAAGCCGTCATTATCGTAGTCTCCAACGGCTACGCCCATGCCATACCCGATATGTCCCACGCCGGCCATTTCAGTAACATCGACGAAGCGCAATTCGCCCGTTTCTGCCAGCAGATTCTTGAAGAGCCGGCTTCCTGGCTTCCAGCCCGATGGCGGGGGCGACAGGAGTTTGCCTCCGTGGTCCAGCCGCGTGCCTTGCACGAGATAGATATCGAGATCGCCATCGTTGTCATAATCGAGGAGAGCCACGCCCGCACCCATAATCTCGGGCATGTAGTGGCGGCCGGTGGCAAAGTTGAAATGCTGGAAATTGAGCCCGACCTCGGTCGCCACGTCCCGGAAGGCCGGAGACGCGTGCCCCCGGAAGAGCGGGACGCCGAGGCCGAACGTGGCGAGCCCTTTCAGAAGATCGCGGCGGCGCAGCGGGCCTCCTTGTCCGCTCCCTGACGGTTGCAGGTCTGGGCGGATGGTTCAGCGCGGAACCAAAGTTCGTGAAACTTCGTAGGAGCCGGGCACGCCCGGCGCACTCCACTATTCTGCACTCTGCAGCGCCTTCAGGTCGCGATCGATACTCGCGAGTAACTGGGACTGCCCGTAGCGGGAGGCGGCATCATGCGCACGCTGGAGGTACTCCAGTGCGTGTGCACGATCTTCGGCGCGGGCATAAGTCGCACCGAGCGCATACAGGTAGACTGGCGTCCGGTCATCGTCTGGCGTCAGTGCGCGCCGGAGTTGCTGGATGGCCTCATCGTATTTTTGCTCGTTGACTAAAATGCGGCCGAGATGAAAGCGAGCGAGCGGATAATCCGGACGATCATTAATGGCCTCCCGAAATTCTTTCTCCGCGTCTGCCAGGCGGCCAAGTTGCTCGTAAATGGCACCCAGGTTGTTGTGAGCCTCCCCATAATCAGGATTAATCTCCAGGGCGCGCTGGTATGCTTTTTCTGCCTCATCGAAACGCTTTTGCATGTAAAGCAGAACTCCGTAGTCGAACCAAGCATCCGATCGGCCGGGGTTCAGTCTCGTAGCCGCTTCGAAATGCTGCTTGGCCTTCCCCGCTTCACCAGCCCGGCCATATAACGATATGAGATTCACATGGGCCTGCACGTTACCGGGATCGTTGGCCAGCGCGGCTTCGTGCTCGCGAATCGCTTCGTCGAGCAGGGCGGCTTTTTCCAGTTCCGCGCCGCGCTGCAGGTGCGCCTGCGAGCTTAGATTCAGCTCGTGGATCCGCTGAAAGAGCGGATCGTCAAGCGGTGGCTCGCTGGTGACATTCTTCGCGTAAGCTGCGATGTGCTGTTGCGCTTCCGATTTGCGGCCCAGCCTGCGAAGCTCCGCGGCCAGCGCAAAGTGTGCGACACCGTAAGCCGGGAACAGCTCGCACGCCTTGCCGTAAGATTCAATGGCCGCCGCATGGTCGCCCTTCGCTGCCTGCGCCCGGCCCAGGCCATACCACGCCTGCGGACATTCGCGCCGGTCGTCTAGAATACGGCGGTAGAGCGCGGCCGCGCCATTCCAGTCTGGAACAGCGGTGAGGCTTTCTGCAAGGCGCATCTCGGCGGCTAAGTCGCCGGGCCGGATTTGCAGCGCTGACTGCAACGTTTTCACGGCACGATCGAATGCTCCCTGGGCCATTTGCACGGCGCCGAGGAGATAAAGCCAATCAAAATTCTGTTGATCTAGCGAATGTGCGCGGGAATAGGCGCGCTCGGCCGCGTCGTGCAGCTGGTAGGCGTGAAGGGTCATGGCTAGTGCACCGGCGATTGCAGGATCGCGCGGCCGCTCCCTGGCATTCCGTTCCGCTAGCTCGACCTGAGTCCGAATGGCTGGCAGAAAGCCGGACGCGTCGACTTGGGGCAGCTCCGGCAGGCGTTGGCCTTGCGCACGTATAGACACGGCGGCGAGCGCCAAGAGGAGTCCGCACGAACAGGCACGCATAAGGCCAAGGCCATTGTATTGCCTAGTGGCGGCTGCTCGTTTACGGCTTACCACTGGAAGCGGATGCCCAGGCGGAACTGGCGCTCGTCAATGCCCTCGCGTGCCAGGTCGCAATTTCCATTTATGCCGCCGTTTAGTTGCATAAAGGTACCGGGATCGGTCACCCGGCCGGTTGTCGGATCGTAGGCACCTGCGTCACCAAGGTAATAGTCGAGAGCGTTGCTACAGAAGTGAGGCGTGTTCGTGAAGTTGAACGCCTCGGCCCGGAACTGTATGTGCAGCTGCTCTTTCACCGCGAAATCGCGGAACAACCCGAAGTCCCAATTAAACACACCTGGGCCGCGCAGATTGTTAAAGCCATTGTTACCGAGAGAGCCGGCAAGGCAAGATCCCGGGTTGTTGGGGTCGTACGTTTCCCCAAAAGCCAACGGATCGTACCAAAAGCCGGATGTACTGCCGATCTTTTTCGGCTTCCCGAACGACTTGCTCATCGGCGGAGAATTGCCTGGCCAGGCGGCGCCACAATCGCCCCAAACGGTGAACGGCGTGCCCCCGAAGGCGCTGATCAAATTGTTAATTTGCCATCCGGATACTACAGGTGCGAGAGCGCCTTTGCCGCCCAGCCACTTCTGGCCTCGGCCAAACGGCAGGTCCCATACGCTCGTGATTGCGATGTTGTGTGTGATGTCAAATCCGGTCGGCGCCCGATTCATCTTCAGGTAGGATTGCGACTGGATATTCGGAGTGGCGGAGCTTGAGTCTACAAAATTGATGCTTTTGCCCCACGTGTAGTTCACGTTGAGCATCAAGCCCTTGGTGAAGCGGCGCTTTAAAGAGGCCTGAAGCGAATCGTAGTGGCCGGTGCCCAGGGGTTCGAGGAATGTGGTTGCCGCAGTTCGTCCCCATTGCTGCAGGAGCGGTTGAGTGGTCCTGTTGGTAAAGGGGATCTGCCCGGCGTTGATGTCGATGAACCCGAGCTGGCGGATGGAGCGGGTTCCAACATAGCCAGCCTCTCCCGTAAAGCCCCAGCCGAACCCTTTTTGTAACGTCAGGTTCCAGGATTGAATATATCCTCGGTGCAGGTTCTTCGGTTGACCTTCAAAGCCGACATCCAGAGGTAAATCCAGAATCCCGTTGCTGGGTATGGTGACAGGCGGGATGGCGGGAAGCCCTTTTGCAAGCGTAGTTGCCGGGGTGAAGCCGTTCGGGGTCTGGATACCGAATGGTTCCATAATCGGGTAGTTATTCCGCATCAGCTCCAGGCCTTCGTATGGGTCATTGGTCATGCCATAGCCGGCGCGAATGACGAACGTGTCGGTGGTCCGCCAGGCAATGCCGAGCCGTGGCGAGAAGCGCTTCTTGCTGATTTCGGTGCCACAGGCGGCCGGCACTTGCCCCATGCCGCAGATCAGAACTTTGTTGATGGTTGGGTCATAGCGCTCTAAACCGCGATCCGTGCGGGTTGGATAGGGAAAGTACTCCCAGCGGATGCCATAGGCGACGGTCAGGTGTGGCGTTAGATTGTAGCGGTCACGGATGTAAGCACTGTACAGCATCGAGCGGATGTGATACGCGTCGGGGAATTGCAGTGACTTGCTGGCCTGGTCCGGCAAGCCGAGCAAGAAGCCTGCATAGGTGTTCCCGCGATTGGTCTTGCTGCTCGTGGTGCAGTCCGGCGGATCCTGGCACAGCCCGGTGATCTCCTGCCCGAAGTCAAATCCGCCTTGCGACCCGTAAAATGTCCCGCCGCCGATCCATTCCGCCTGCGTCTGATTTAGGCCTTGGCGGTAAATGTCTGTCCCCAATCGAACGTTGTGCCTGCCATGGGTCCAGTTGAGGTTCACAACGTATTGATACTGTGGGTCGTGACGGTAATAGGGCATGAAATTCGTGTCATTTCCCATGGTCGCAAAATCGCTGGTGTCGCCGTTAAATTGAAATTCGGGCCAGCCGCTTTCGAACCCGCGAGGGCCATTCGTTCCAGGGATGCCCAATACATCGATACCGATATTCTTGCCGAGCCCGACTTGCTCAGAATTGGTCCCCTGCTTTGTGAAGCCGAAATAGGCATCCATAATTAAGTTCGGCGTGAACGCGTAGGTCGAGCCGAAAGTCGTGCTGTAAGTTTCACCGTGTCCGTGGCCGGGGTTACTGCTGCCGCCAATCGGCCTGCCCTGCGCGCCTGTAGACTGGAAAACTGTCGGCGTGAAGTCTGAGTAATGGAGAAAGCTGAACCGCCCGAAAACGTTGAATTTTGTGTTGATGTTCCAGTTCATTTTGGTGTCAATCGTATTACGGTCAAACGCGAAACTGCCCGAAGAGTAATAGTTGTTTTTCAAACCGGGCAGATTCGGCTCCGGCCATAGGGCATTAATCTTTTCGGCAATCAGTGCTGACGGTGTATTTAGGAGGCTGGCCGGAATAATGTTCTCGCAGCTCGGATTGGTGGCCGTATCGCATCGTGGGTCGCCGGGCGCCATCATCGGCAGCCGTTGAGACGGGTCAGCAAGCGCAGTCCCCGACGCGTCGGTGTAGGGGTTATAAATAATGATCCCGTTCGCCAGAAATTCTGAGAAATCGCCAGCCTTCATGGCGTCCGTTGGCACCGTCACTTTTCGCTGCACGTTGCGGTGATCGTGACTGCCTTCATAGCTGACAAAATAGAAGAGCTTGTCCTTCTTGATCGGCCCGCCGATCGTGCCGCCAAACTGGTTGTATATAAGGTTCGGTTTTTCCGATTGGCCCGGGGGAACGGATTCCGGCCACGCTTTCAGGTGCTGGTTGCTGTGGTATTCGAAGGCCGAACCGTGTACCTCATTCGTACCGCTCTTGATTTGCACGTTGATCGCTGCGCCTCCGGCCAAGCCTTGCTCCGCGTCGAAGCTGCTGGTGACTACGTTGACCTCCTGGATCGACTCGAGTGCCGGGACATAGGAAACGATGTGCGGCAACTGCACGGTAGTGGAGCTCACGCCGTCGATGCGTGTATTGTTCTGATCGTCGCTGGTGCCGTTCACGTGAAATTCTAGCGAACGGGACGGATTGGTCGGAATCGAATGAGAGTTGAAAGGTGGCGCGAACCCGGGCAACGTGCGGAAAAGCTGCTGGTAATTGCGCCCGAGCGGAACGGGGAGATTTTGCAACTCCACGGAACTGACGTTGGCGCGCGTTTCGGCGCGGTCGGTTTGCAGCACTGGTGCTTCGCCGGTGACAGTGACCGACTGTTCCATGCTTCCGACCTCGAGTTTCACATCGGTGCGCATGATATTGTTGGCCTCGACCACAAGATCTCGCCGCTCAAAAGTCTTGAAGCCGGCCGCCGCAACTTTGATGGTGTAGGTGCCGGCCTGAAGGGTCACGAAGTTGTATTCGCCCACCCCGTTGGTGGTCGCCTTGGCCGCCACACCGGTACCCTGGTTGGTCGCAAGGACTGCTGCTCCCGGGACCACTGCCCCGTTCTGATCCACCACATTGCCGACAATGGAACCGTACAGCACTTGGGCAGAAGCTGGATGCGCACCAGTCAACGTCATCGCCAGCGCAATTGTCCAAATCGCAAGAACTGGACGGCAGAAGAAAGTCCGTCCGAAACTCGACACACATCGAAACGAGACCTTATGAACACACATATAGCCTCCCAATCCTGATGAGGTCGCGGAACAAGCTGAAATCAAGGTTCACCAGCCCGGGCTCGCGACGAATCCTTCACGTTGCCTACAATGGAACCGAAAAGGACTTGCGCTTGCCCATGTCGTGCCGCAGGGAACGCCGCCAGAACAAGAGCGAGACAAGGAAATGCAAAACGAAGCAGTCCTGATTTGAAAAGGTGTCCTGCGTTCATCGGCGCCCCTTACCGCTGTACGGAAAGCCGAAGTTGCTGAGGTCTACGCTTGAGCAACCGGTTGCCGGCTAATCTGATGGAAGTGGCTTCGATTGTCAATGGTTTTTCAAAGGACGCCGGTCCTCGTCGAGGATCACCAACGTGTCCTCATGGTCGGCAAGATAGCCCTCGGGGTCCGTGAGTTTCACGCGGTCAGAGGGACTCTCGAGGTCGAGATACAGCGAAGAGCGTGTGTGGGCAATCTCACTAATCAGAGCCCAAACCGAGACGCTCCGCCCTCTCCTGGCGGAACGCAACATCTTCTTTGAGCTTTGAATAAAAGTCATCAGACCTCCTCGGGTGCAATTCCCGGTAAGAGAGAGGGAGGTAGGGCGTGAAAGAAGAGCTGTCCGTGTTGATTCCTCGGAAGGCACATGCGTCTTTACGTCCCCTTGCCGGGCAGGATATCGCTACGACCAGGAAGGCCTCCAGATCGGCTTTAGCGCAGAATATCTGCTCGAATTTCTCGGTGCCGTTGGCACGGCTTCAATTCGTATGCAGGTAAAGGACACTGCAAGTTCTTCCGTCCCTCCGGAAATGACGCCGAGCACTACCGACACGTGCTGATGCCAGTGCGTTTTTAGGGAGACCTGAGAAAGTCGATGTCTCGATCAACGCTCGCCGTTTTTGTGGTTGTGACACAAGGATGGATATCGGCAGGATGGTTGTGATAGGTTACATGCAACCAGCCGCAGAGGTAGGTATGGGAGTTCGGAATCGATCCAAGTCATTTCGCGATAAGGTCAGAGCACATCGCAAGCGCTTGCCTCAGCAGGGCCTATCCAGATATGGGTACCTGACATGCGGTCGCCGGCCTTGCGGCCGAGGCCCACAGACAGTCCATGGCTGTTGCCAGGAGTCCGCATGCTAAGGATCGGGACGAGACGTGAAGCGCGGTGAGATCTGGATTGTTGCTGGCGGCAAGGCCCACGCAGGGAAGCCGCGTCCAGTTGTGATTCTGCAAGACCACCGCTTCGACATGACGGATTCCCTTGCCGTTTGCGCGTTCACCACCGATCCAACCCCTGCTCCTCTTTTTCGACTCCTGATCAAGCCGGGCGAGACCAATGGATTGCGAGCTGATTGTCGCTTGATGGTGGATAAGGTCAGGACCATTCCGCACACAAAGATGGGGGCGCATGTGGGCCGCCTTGCTGATGAGGATATGGTGCGGCTGAATCGTGCCGTCCTGGTCTTCTTAGGCATCGCTGCTCCGACTAGCAATGAACAGGTGGAATCGCCATAGCTTTTGGAGCAGACGTGTGAGCTAGGGGTATGCAGGTCTTTTCTCAATTGGCGCGGAGGCTGATGCATGAAGAGCATCGCAAGAGTGTGATGGGGAGCGCGAGCTCGGACTCTACTCATGCGATTTCTGACGGACGAGTGGAACACCAACCGCCCTCAAGAATCCGGCTGACAGGACTGCCAGCCACGACCAATCCGCATGGAGGCGAGGAATCTGCACTAGGTCTTGATGAGTTTGAAAGCACGCGGTCTTCGTAATTAATCTACGGAGGAGTTCCTCTATGAAGAAGATTGTGCTCAGTTCGGTTGCTGTCTGTCTGCTGTGTCCCATATTGGCGATCGCGCAGGACCCCTCGGGCCAAGCAAAGCAAAACGCCACGGTCAGGCAAGCAAGTGCCCAGACCGCACCGTCGAAATCGACCACCGGCGCCAAGCCGGCTACA
>Ga0209027_1000633_pt1 | contig 12662 bp, 7 predicted proteins | sample GraSoi013_1_20cm_3_FD_185821 | JGI IMG/M metagenome (GOLD analysis project Ga0209027, IMG submission 185821) | Grasslands soil microbial communities from the Angelo Coastal Reserve, California, USA - Sample 09_27_2013_1_20cm (SPAdes) (version 2) | ecosystem: Environmental > Terrestrial > Soil >...
TCCGTCGCCGAGCTTGAGTGAAGAGAAGAGCGGGCTGTCGGGGCGGAACTGCCCGTGGCACGCGAGGTGTAGAACGTCCGCGCGCGGCGCGCCTTCGCACAGAGCCGCGAGCGTCGCCTCATTGTCGAGCAGCGCGGTCGCGCGCGGGAAGAGCGGGGCGAGCGCCCTTATCTCTTCACGCACGTGTGTCGCCTGCGCGTCGGCGACGCCGAGGAGCAGCGCGCTCTCGATTGCGCGCGAAGGCTTTTCCAGACAGCGCAGCAGCACGCCCGCGCTCGGCGCGTAGGAGACCTCGCGACGCTCGACGACGTAAGACTCGCCATCGTCGAGCGCGTGGAAAGGGACGTAGTGGAGCGCGCGGTGCGGCACGACGACGAGGCGGCGTTCGCCGAGCAAGCCTTCGAGCGGGCGGAGCAGCATACGGTAGAGCGCGGAGAGGCGTCGGCGCGCGCGCGACGTGAGCGCGTCCATGTGCACGCGCACGCGCGCCGCGCCGTGGCGCAGCGCGTCCGCCTGAAAGCGAAAACCGTTAAGCGCCTCGCCGACTTCACGCTCGCTCGCGAGCCCGCGCACCACACGGACGCCGCCGTCCGTCACGACGAAGGCGAGTAGTTCTCCGTCGAGGGAGGCGTACTCGACGAGCGCCGTGTCCGCGCCGAGTTCGCGACGCAGGGCCGCGAGGTCTGGCGGCGCGACGCGCGCGAACGCCTGGTCGCCGTGCTGCTGTAGCTGTCGCATGATTTCGAGCGTTCGCGTCTCGCGCTCGCGCGCGGCGTCGTGGAGCGCGCGCATCACGTCGGCGCTCCGGCTCGCCGCGGCTTCGGAGGAGCGGTCAATGCGGCTGTAGAACCAGTTGAGTTCTTCGCGCAGGCGGTCGAGCTGGCCGAACAGCTCGGCCTCGAACGAGTCGCGCGGTCGCGGTCGCGCGTCGAGCGCGCCGCTCATCAACTCGACGAGCGCGCGCGAGCGTGCGCCCTCCGTGTGAAGAAACGCTTCTTCGGCGCGCGCGCCGTCCGGCGACGAAAGACACAGGCGGACTAGCTCGTCGTAAGGCGTGAGCTTGTCGGCGACGAAGGCCGTGCGGAACTCTTCCGCCGGGAGCGGCGCGCGTAGGTCTTCTATCAGAGACACGGCGCGGCGGAATGCAGTCTCAGCGCCAGCTGCGTCGCCGCGCGCGGCGGCGAGCAGACCCAGAGACGTGTGGCAGCGCTCGGCGACCTGCGGGAGCGCCTGCGCTTCGGCGTCCCGAAGAGCGCTGTCGAGCAGAATCTGCGCCAGACGCTCCTGGCCGAGCGCGCGCGCCGACTCGCCGCGCAGCCAGCGCGCGAGCAGGAGACGACGCCAGGCACCCGCGCGCTCCAGAGGCGTCTCGGCCTGCGCGGCGAGGACGGCGGCGGTCGCGTAGTCGCCCTCGGCGCGGCTGAGTTGCGCCTCGGTGAGCGTGACGTATGCCTCGCCGACCGAGTTGCCCTCGGCGGCGTAGAGAGTGCGCGCCTCGGAGAGTAGGCTGTGCGCCTCTTTCGTGTTTCCCAACAGCAGGCTCGCGCGCCCGGCCTGCGACAGCGCGCGGGCCTGCTCGGCCCGCATCTCAAGCTCGACGAAAGTCGAGCGGACGCTCTCGTATGTGCGCGCGGCCTCGGTCGCGAGGTTGAGTTCGAGGTAGGCGTCGGCCAACTCCATCTCGGCGATGGCCGACTGGTGCGGCATCCCTAAAGCGGCGTAGCGTCGGCGCGAGCGTTCGAGCAGGTCGAGCGCGCGGTCGTAGCGCCCCTGGAAGAGCGCGAAGTTGCCCATGTTGCCCTCGATCTCTGCGAGCGTCACGGTGAGGCCGGCGGACTCCGCGTAGTCGAGCGCCTCCCTGTAGAGCCGTTCGGCTGAAGGGAAGTCGAGGAGGTGGACGTATGTGTTGGCGAGGCAGTTGTCGAGCTTGGCGAGCAGGCGCGGGTCGGCTGCCGCGGCGAGGTGTTCGCGCGCGGCGCGGTGAAACTGTTCGGCCTCCCGGTAGCGGTCGCGTCGGAAGTAGATGTTGCCGATGTTGTTCTCGACCTTGCCCGCCGCCGCCGTGTCGCCGTGCGCGAGGAACTGTTCGCGCGCGCGAAGGCCCGCCTCGACCGCCTCGTCGTAGCGACCGAGCATCGCCAGCGCGATGAGACAGCTGACCTGCGTGGACGCAGCCGTGTGCGGCAGGCAGAGGCGTTGGAAGCGCGACTCGGCGTCTTCGAGGTGCGCGACGGCCCGCTCCATCTGGCCGGCGACGAGCGAGGCGATGCCTTCGGCCCAGGAGCGCAGCGCGGCTATCTCTTCGGAAGGGTTGATAGAGGCGAGCGCGCGAAGTCCCTCTGCCGCGCCGACGGCGAGCGCGGGCTCGCTGCTCCATGCGTCGAGGCAGATGTCCTTGAGCGCGTAGGCCAGCGACGCGTCGGCGAGCGACGCGTGCTCGCCTAGAAGCGCCGCACGCACGCCGCCCTCGTCATCAGCCGACGCCAGAAGCGCGGCCAGCTCCGCACGGTTCATTCTTTAACGTCTGAGGTCTAAATCCGGTATCTCGACCAGGAGGTCGCCCAAGCTCAGGCGCAGAGTGTAGCTGCCGGCGGGCACGGGCGTCAGCGCGAACTCGCAAAGCTCGTTCAACTCCGCGCGCGCCGCGCCGGCCTCGCCCGACGCGCCGCCGAGTTCGGCCCAGCCGCCCGCGCACTGGCCGAGCACCTGCCCCGAAACGGCCCAGCCTTCAGCGACCGGCGCGAGGCGCAGGTCAACGTCCAGTTCGCCCGCGCCGAATATGAGTTGACGCGGGGCGTCGGCGGTCTGCCCCGCGCGGACGCCGAAGGCGAGCCCCGGCGCACGGCTGTCGAAGCTGAGCGAGGCGACGACGCGGCGCAGGAATCCAGCCGCCAAACTCTCGCGCGCCGGGCGCGCGCTGAACAACTGGACGGCGTTCATAAACACGTCGCGCGGGGCGTCCACGGAGTTGTCGGCGCGCATAAGGCCCGTGACGCGTTCGACCTCTGCCAACTGGCCTGCGCAGGCGCGGCAGGCTTCGAGGTGCTCGCGATCTTCGCGGGTTGTCTCCGCGGCGCGGCCTTCGGCCATGTCCGCGAGCCGCTCGAAGGGAATGTGTTTGGGGGCCAGCTTCATCTTTTTGTTCGCGGAGGGCGTCCTTCCGTCGCCTCTCCGTAGAGACAGTGCGCGCCGGGTGTCAAAAAAATACACCCGGAATGCTTGCCGTTAAAAAAAATCGCGCGCCGCCCCGCGCCGAGCGGCCCGTCGAATAATACTGCGCCTGGGGCGGGGCGACAACGAGAGAGAACGTTTTCTCGGCGTCAACTCATTCCTGATAGTCGGAAGAGGCCGCCCACGAAGACCGAGCCTGTGGACACGAACGAGACCGTATAGAGTTCGCGTCCGTTCAGCCCGGTCTCCGTGGACGACCCTTCTCGCCCCCCTTGTTCGCCGCTTACGCCCGCACTACCAGTCGAAGCGGTCGCGGTACTCGGTTGACTCGATGAAGGCGCGAACCATCTCGGCGCGTATGAAGTCGCCGCTGTTGTCGTCGAGCTTCTTGAGCCAGAAGTTGTAGCCGCTCATGTCTGCGTCCGGCCCCTCGTTCGGGTTGCGGTGGAGGTAGCCGAAGTACTGCATGAGAACGAACGCTCGGTTCTTCTCCTTCTGCCTGAACTCTGCGTTGTCGGCGACCTTGCGCAGCACGGTCGCGCGCGTCTCGCGGCGCTCGCGCAAGCCCTCGACCAGATCGTTGCGCTCGGCCTCGGCGGGGCGGACGCCCGCGTTGTGGAAGAGCGCGTCAACGAACTGGTCGTCGTTCATCCCGTCGAAGCGCGCGTGGAATTCGGGGCGCTCGACCCACGCCTCGGCCTCATGCCGCTTGTTGTCTTCGAGCTTCTGCTCCCAGCCCGACTGCCCGACGACGACGCCCTGCGCCGTGGCCTGCATCCAGACGAGGAAGTCGTTGCGGCGCGGCATCTCGCCCGTGGTCTCCTTGTTGAAGCGGTAGAGCATGTAGCCGGTCTCCTGGAACTCGATTGAGAGGAAGAACGCGCCCGAAGTGTTGACGCGCGTGCGCTGGCGGCACGCGTCGTCGCCGCCGCAACGTTCTATCTCACCCTTCCAGAAGTCGAGCCCCGAATCGTCGGCCTCGCGGTCGAGGAAGTCGCGGTACTGCTGCGAGACGAAGTAGTTCGTGTCGTCAATGTCGTTGGCCTTCGGGGTCATCACGCTGGAGGCGGAGTTGAAGACGCCGCTCAGGACGGTCTGCCCCTGCGCGTTCGTGACGACGACTGTCGAGCCGACGGCCACGCTGGGCACCGTCGCGCCGTGCTCGCTCTCGATCTCGAACTCGTTTTCGAGCGTCGGCGAGAGCGTGAGCTGGCCGATCTGCACGCCGTCCAGAAGTATGTTGAGCACCGTCCCGGCGGGCAGGTTCACGTGCTCGACCTCGATCTCAAACTCTCTGTTTCCATTGCGCGAGCGGAACTTCGCGTGACCCGTCGGCGTCAGTCCGTTGATGGCCGCGCCCGCGAGCCGCGCCTCGATGCGAACCTCTGCTGTCGGCGTCGGAGTCGGACTCGGCGTCGCGCCCGGAGTCGGCGTAGGCGTCGGCGTGATGTCGCCGAACGAGCCGGCGACGATTGTGCCCCCGGCCTGGTCGGTGACGACGACGCGCGTTCGCGAGTTGATTACGGGGAAGGTCTGGCCGTTCTCGGTCTCAAGCTCGATCTGTCCGAACCCGAAGGCGTCGAGGGTAATCGTGCCAATCTTCTGGTTGTCAACGAGTACATTCAGCAGCGTGCTCGCCGGGAGGTTGACGTGCTCGACCTCGACTTCCAGAGAGCGCCTGCCGTCCGCCCTCTGCCGGAACTCCGCGTCGCCCTTCGGCGTCACGCCGCCGATGGCCGCGCCCGAAAGCGCGGCGACGATTCTCGTGTCCTGCGAGCCGGACTGGTCGGCGGCGGCGGTCGCCGCGGACAGCATAAGCGCGCACGCCGTCAACACGACGGCTGTCAGCGCGCGGCGCGAGTAATATGAAATGAGGTTGTGAATGGGTCTCGTCTGGCTGTTCGTCGTCTCTCTCATGTCCTCTAATGTCCTTCCGGGGAGATTCGGTTGGTTAACGCAACGGTAACGCGAATCTCTGGCGTCGGAGGAACAGTACAGGGCGGGCGCGCGGAAATACTTCCCGCCGCAGTTTTTTTTTCGCGGACGCACGGAGAGAGTGAGGACGAGAGCACGACGCACTCGCCTTCGGCGCTCAAGCACGCAGGGCGCGTGCGCTCCTTTACTCGTGCACGCAGGGCGCGTGCGCTTTCGGCTTATTGGTTTGACGGATTAGTCGCGTTCGGAGAACAGGCCGCTCTTCTTCAGCACGCCGAGAAGTTTTTTCAGACAGCGTGCGCGCGTGGGGCCGATGCTGCCTTCGGGCGTGCCGAGCGCGGCGGCGATTTCGGAGTAGGGCGGCGGCTCTTCGCTGTAGAAGAGCATCGTCAGGAGACCGCGGCAGCGCTCGTCCAGTTCGGCCAGCCCCGCGCGAACCACGTGCTGCTCCTCCAACTGCGTGAGCACTTCGTCGGGCAGGAGTTGTTCGTCGGGGATGGACGAGGCCTCGTCCTCTTCATCGCCGTCGCCCGCGAGCGACTGCGTGGAGCGCGAGCGCTTGATGACGAGCCAGGTCTTGCGCCGCGCCGTTGTGACGAGCCACGCGTGCAGGCGCGAAGGCTGCTCGATCTTCTCGACGTTTTCCAGAAGCGTTGTGAAGACCTCCTGGAAAACGTCCGCCGCCGCGTCCTCGTCCAGGCCCGCGCGGCGCGGGACGGCGTAGACGAGCCGCTGGTAGCGGCGCAGCAGAGTCTCCCAGGCCGCCGCGTCGCCCCGTCGGCAAGCTCGCAGCAACTCCTCGTCGCTCTGACTCATTACTCTCCGGCAACCTCCTCCGAGCCAGCATAGGCGCGGCACCCGCGTTTGTCGAGAATGCAGTATGCACTCCCGCGCACCTTCGGCGGCCTCCGCGGCGTCGTGCTACAATCGCGAGGCCGACGAGGAGACAACCGAAGAGACGTGCCGACCAACACCCCGCCGCCCTACTTCCCGCAGAACCAGCTCTCGCCCGGCGACGAGAAGGCGGCCCGAAAACTCCGTCTCACTTTCTACGGGTGCGGCGTGTTGCTCGCGCTCGCAGCCGTCGCCGTAATCGTCGGGGTCGTCTACCTGATTCGCTCGCTCATCTAAACCGACGAGCACCGTGATTTTCTTTATCCCGTAAATCCTGTCCATCCGTGTTTGAATTGCCCGATGGCTGACCCGCGCGAGGATGCACGACGACAAAACGCTCCCGCCGCGAACTTCGGTCTCGCGCGGCGGCTCGGCCTGTTCGACGCGACGATGATCGTGATGGGCGGCATCATCGGTTCCGGCATCTTCGTCAACCCTTCGGTCGTCGCGCGACAGGTACATACGCCCTTCCTCATCCTCGGCGCTTGGCTCGCGGGCGGCGCGGTCGCGCTCGCGGGCGCGTTCGTCTACGCCGAGCTGGCCGCGCGCCGCCCCGAAGTCGGCGGCCAGTACGCGTACCTGCGCGACGCCTTCCATCCTTCGGTCGCGTTCCTCTACGGCTGGGCGCTCCTGCTCGTCATACAGACCGGCGGCATGGCCGCGGTCGCCGTCACCTTCGCGCGCTACTTCGTCGAACTCACGCGCGTCCAGATGCCCGACTGGGCCGTAGCCGCCGTGACGCTCGCGCTCCTCTCGGTCGTCAACTGCCTCGGCGTGCGCGCGGGCAGCAACGTGCAGAGCGTCCTGATGGTCTTGAAGATTGCGGCAATCGCGGCGCTCGTCGTCTGCGGCCTGCTCTTCGTCTCAGAGCCGCACGCGCTGGCAGCGGGCCGCGCGCTCGACCGCCCCGTCTCTCTCGATTTGTTAACGGGGATGGGCGCGGCCTTAACGCCCGTGATGTTCGCATACGGCGGCTGGCAGACGGCCTCGTTCGTCGCGGGCGAGATGCGCGAGCCGCGCCGCGACCTGCCGCGCGGACTACTCATAGGCGTCTGCGGCGTGATACTGCTCTACACGCTCGTCAACTTCGCGTGCCTGCGCGCCCTCGGCGCGGAGGGGCTTGCGGCGACCGAGACGCCCGCCTCCGCCGTGATGCGCCTCGCGCTTGGGCCTCGCGGCGCGGCCCTGATCGCCGTCGGCATCGCCGTCTCGACGCTCGGTTTCCTCAGTCAGAGCATGCTGACCGCGCCGCGCGTCTACTTCGCGATGGCCGAGGACGGCGTCTTCTTCCGCGCGGTCGCACGGCTCGACTCGCGCACCCGCGCGCCCGTCGTCGCTATCGCGCTTCAGGGCCTTCTGGCCGCCGTCATCGCCGTGTCGGGCAAGTACGAGCAGATACTCAACTACGTCGTCTCGGTTGACTTCATCTGGTTCAGCCTGACCGCCGCCTCGCTCTTCGTCTTCAGGCGACACGCACGGGCGCTCGCTGTTGACGTTGATGAGAGCGACGCTGTCAACAACTCACGCGTCGGCTTCGGAGTGCCCGGCCACCCCACGACGACCGCGCTGTTCGTCGCCGCGTGCGCGCTCATCGTCGCGGCGACCGTCTACAAGTACCCGGCCAACAGCGCCGTCGGCCTCATCATCGTCGCCTCCGGCGTCCCCGTCTATTTTCTCTGGCGCGCGCGCAGACAATGACGGACAAAGCGTCAACGTTTCATCGCTTGCGTGTGGCGAAGGAAACAATTAACAGGGATGGACAGGATAAACAGGATTAAGATTTTGTCTTTCATCCTGTACATCCTGTCCATCCCTGTTAAATTTTTCGTCCGTTGCAGCGCGATCAACTCTTCCAGCACGCCATCGCCAAGCACAGCCAGCCCGCGAGAAACGCCAAGCCGCCGATGGGCGTGACCGCGCCGAGCCAACGCTGCCCCGTCAAACTCAGAAGATAAAGACTGCCGGAGAAGACGATTGTGCCCGCGACGAAGAGCCAGCCCGATGTGGTCGCGAGCGCGCCGGGCCAGCGCGACACGGCCCAAGCCGCGGCGATGAGCGCGAAGGCGTGATACATCTGATAGCGCGCGCCGACCTCGAAGACTGCGAGCATGTCCGCGCTCAGACGATCCTTCAACCCGTGAGCGCCGAACGCCCCCGCCGCGACGCCGACGAACGCGGAGACCGCGCCGATAAGGAAAAATAGTCTGTCCATTTTCTGTCTGTCCTCTCAAGCCGTCTTCAACATCTCGCGCGCGTGGCGGCGCGCGGCCTCCGTTATCTCCGCGCCGGTGAGCATGCGCGCGATCTCTTCGACCTGACGGCGGCGGTCGAGCCGCTCGACGCCGATCTGCGTGCGCCCGCGCGCGCTCCGCTTGTCAACCAGAAGATGCGTCCCGGCGAAGCGCGCGATCTGCGCCTGGTGCGTCACGCATAGAACCTGGTTCGTGCGCGAGAGCGCCTTCAGTTTCAATCCGACGGCCTCGGAGACGCGACCGCCAATGCCCGCGTCAACCTCGTCGAAGACAATCGTGCGCGGGAAGCGCGCAGGGCTTGCGCTCGTCTTCAGCACGAGCATCATGCGCGACGCCTCGCCGCCCGAAGCGACCTTCGCGAGCGGTCGCAGCGGCTCGCCCGCGTTCGCAGAGAAGTAGAACTCGACGCGGTCGAAGCCCGTCGGCGTGAAGCCCTTCGACGCTTCTTCAGAGTCAAGCTCCGCGGGCGACGCGACGCGCGCCTCGAAGCGCGCGTGCTCCATCGCGACCTCTCCCAGCGAACGCTCGACGGCGCGCCTGAACTCCTCTGCAGACTTCACGCGCGCGCCGTGCAAGCGCGCCGCCGCTTCGAGGTAAGAGGCGCGCGCCAACGCCAACTCTTTAGCCACTTCTTCGGCGCGCTCGTCCGTGCGCTCCAACTGCCGCAGGCGCTCGCGCGAGTGCGCGAGGTGTTCGAGCGCGTCCTCGACCGTGCCGCCGTACTTGCGCTTGAGGCGCGCGATGTCGGCCAAGCGATTTTCAATCTCGGCCAGGCGTTCGGGCGAGAACGTCAGCCCGTCGAGGAAGTCGCGCAAGGTGGCGGCGAGGTCTTCCAGGACGGCGCGCGCCGTGCCCAGACCCTCAAGGTAGTTTCGGTACGAAGGCTCGTACTGCGAAAGCTCCTCCATCTGGCGCTCAAGACGGCCCAGACGCGCGACCGTCGAGTCGCTCTCCTCGTATGTAAGGTTGTACGCGCCCGCGCAAAGCTCTGTCAGCTTCTCAAGGTTGACGAGACGCCGGCGCTCCGACTCGAGCCGCTCGTCCTCGCCCGCCGAGAGGCGCGCCGCTTCGAGCTCGCTCACCTGGAAGCGCAGAGCGTCCGTCATGTGAAACTTCTCGGCCTCGTCGCGGCGCAAGGATTCGAGTTCTCTATGAAGCGCCGACCAGCGGCGGAAGCGCGACGACACTTCTTCGCGCGCGGCGGCGAGGTCTGCGAAGGCGTCGAGCAGTTCGAGGTGCGTGTCGGGGTCGAACAGAGTCTGCTGCGTGCCCTGCCCGTGTATGTCAACGAGGAGCGGCCTCAAAGATCGCAGCAGCGAGAGCGTCGCCAGACGGTTGTTGACGAAGACGCGCCCGCGCCCTTCCGACGAAAGCTCGCGGCGTATGACAAGCTCAACGTCGCCGCCCACACGCGCGCCGACGCCCGCCTCTTCCAGAATCGCCTCGACCTGCGGGTGTGCGCCCAAAGTGAACAGCCCCTCGACCGACGCGTGGCTCTCGCCCGCGCGTATCATCTCCGCCGTGAAGCGGTCGCCGATGAGCACGCCGAGCGCGTCAACGATGATTGACTTGCCCGAACCCGTCTCGCCCGTCAGAAGATTCAGTCCGCGCTCGAACTCAACTTTCAGTTCGCTTATGAGCGCGAAGTTCGAGATGTTGAGGAGCGCGAGCATCCGACCTCCAAAAAAATCTCCGCGAGTTTTCCACAGGCCGCCGAAGTCCCGGACGAGTGAACGCGGTCGCCCGCGGCGCGAATATCTTACGAAAAATGTGCGCGCTTACGATAGGGCGCGGCACGCTTTTGAACGTCGCACAGGCTGTGGAAAACTTTTTCCTTCAAACCACGGTTGCGGTCTCTCGCCTTTGTGCTATTCTGTCGCACCGTGAGCCACACGCGCGTCGGAGCGCCCCCCGCGACGACGTATTCCGGGGACAGTTCCATCCGCGCGAGCTTTTGTCTATCATGCCGAATCAAGACTACGCTCATCTCCATTTACACACCGATTATTCACTTTTAGACGGGGCCATACAGATCAAGCCGCTCGCCGAACGAGTCAAAGAACTCGGCATGAAGGCTTGCGCCATGACCGACCACGGCAACATGTACGGCGCGGTCTCCTTCTACAAGGAGATGAAGGCGCACGACATCAAGCCTTTGATCGGCTGCGAGGTTTATTTGGCCCCCGGCCACCGCTCGGACAGGAGCGAGGTGAAGCGCGGCGAGAAGCCCTACAACCACATGATACTCCTCGCGAAAGACCGCGAGGGCTATCACAACCTCGTCCGCCTCACGTCGAAAGCTTTCAAGGAGGGCTTCTACCGCAAGCCGCGCATTGACCGCGAGCTGCTCTCGAAGTTCGGCGGCGGACTCGTCGGACTCTCGGCGTGCTTATCGGGCGTGCCGCAGGCGCATCTGAAAAACGGCAAGTTCGAAGAGGCCGAGCGCGCCGCCTACGAGTTTCAAGACATACTGGGCCGCGGCAACTACTTCCTGGAAATTCAGGATCACCAACTGCCCGACCAGCAACGGATCAACGGCGACCTCATCAAGCTCTCGCAGCGCACGGGCATCCCGCTCGTCGCCACCAACGACGCACACTACCTTTTCCGCGACGACTACGAGGCGCACGACGTGATGCTCTGCATCGGCACGGGCAAGACCGTCAACGACCCGAACCGCATGCGCTTCGGCGGGCCCCAGTGGTACGTCCGCTCGCCGGAGGAGATGGCGCAGATTTTTACATACGCGCCCGACGCCGTCGCGCGCACCGCGGAAGTCGCCGAGATGTGCAACCTGAAGCTGCCGCTCGGCGAGAACAACCTGCCCGTCTTCCCCATACCGCGCGAGGAGGGCGACATCACCGTTGACGAGTATTTCGAGAAGGTCGTGCGCGGAGGGTACGAGAAGCGGCGCGAGACCGTCTGGGATCGAATGCTCGCCGATGGGACGCTCAAGTACAGCCTCAGCGAGTACCAGGAGCGCGTCTCGCGCGAGATCGCGATGATCAAGCGCATGGGCTTCCCCTCTTACTTCCTCATCGTCTGGGACTTCATCAAGTTCGCCAAAGACCGCCAAATCCCCGTCGGCCCCGGAAGAGGATCGGCGGCAGGAAGCCTAATAGCCTACTGTCTCGAAATCACGGACGTTGACCCGCTCCAATATGATCTTCTGTTCGAGCGCTTCCTCAACCCGGAGCGCGTCTCGATGCCCGACATAGACATTGACTTCTGTGTCAACGGGCGGGCCGAAGTAATCAACCACGTCACGCAGCTCTACGGACGCGACTCCGTCTGCCAGATCATCACCTTCGGCACGATGGCCTCGAAGGCCGCCATTAAGGACGTGGGCCGCGCGCTCGACATGCCTTACGCCGACGTTGAGAAGATCGCCAAGCTCATCCCACCGCCCATACGCGGGCGCAACGTCTCGATTGACCAGGCGCTCGAAACGGTGCCGGAACTCAAACAGGCGTTCGAGTCGGACGCGCAAGTCCGCAAGGTCATAGACATCGCCAAGCGGCTCGAAGGCTGCGCGCGTCACTCGTCTGTTCACGCCGCGGGCGTCGTCATCAGTCCGAAGCCGCTCGAAGAGCTCGTACCCGTTGCGATGAGTCAGAAGCAGGAACTCACGACGCAGTTCGAGATGTCCGACCTTGAGAAGACGGGCATGCTCAAGATGGACTTCCTCGGCCTTACCACGCTCACGATCATTGCTCAGTGTTGCAAGACCATAAAGGAGCTGCACGGGCGCGAGATCAACTGGTCTGAGATTCCGCTCGACGACCACAAGACCTACGAGCTTTTCGCGCAGGGGCATACGGAAGCCATATTCCAATTCGAATCAACGGGGATGGCGGAGATTTGCCGCAAGCTCCGACCGAAATCAATCGAAGACCTCTCGGCCTTAAACGCCTTGTACCGACCGGGCCCGCTCGACGGCGGCATGGTTGACGACTTCATAGACCGCTATCACGGCAGGAAGCCCGTCGAGTACATCACGCCTGAGATGGAGGAGATTCTACAGAACACTTACGGGATTCTGGTCTACCAGGAACAGATCATGCAGCTCGCGCAGCGCCTCGGCGGCTACTCCCTCGGCGAGGCCGACCTCATGCGCCGCGCGATGGGCAAGAAGAAGCGCGAGGAGATGGCCGTCCACGAGGAGAAGTTCATCGCCGGCTGCGTCAAGAATAGAATCCAGAAGAAGAAGGCGCGCGAGATTTTCCGCCTGATGGCCCAGTTCGCGGACTACGGTTTCAATAGATCTCATAGCGTTGCCTATGCGCACGTCGCTTACCAGACGGCGTACCTGAAGGCGCACTACCCGGAACACTTCTACGCGGCTGTGATGTCGAACGTGACGGACGACGCGGCGAAGATTTTCAAGTACGCGTCGGAGCTTCGCTCGCA
>Ga0209027_1000634_pt1 | contig 12654 bp, 10 predicted proteins | sample GraSoi013_1_20cm_3_FD_185821 | JGI IMG/M metagenome (GOLD analysis project Ga0209027, IMG submission 185821) | Grasslands soil microbial communities from the Angelo Coastal Reserve, California, USA - Sample 09_27_2013_1_20cm (SPAdes) (version 2) | ecosystem: Environmental > Terrestrial > Soil >...
CATCGATCTTCTTGTCCGTCGGCACTTCTAATGATGGCCCGGGCGTTTGAGCCGCCGTTAGGAAAGTTAGCACCGCCACGACGGCGAGGATCAGTTTCAGCTTCACCAGGCCTCCTTCCTACAGCGGGGAAGCATATCATTCCGCTGCCGCGTTGATCGGCCGGTTACACAGCTGCGGTATCCGTCTTGGTCTCCCGAAGTCACCCTGATGTCCGCTCTAGACTTCGATTGCTGCACGGCGCCCAAGCAGGCTAGAATAGAAGGTTCAGGAGGACTGACTTAGTGTTAATGATTCGTTTGTCAAGGATTGGGAAGAAAAAGAAGCCCTTTTACCGCGTGGTGGTCATTGAAAAGACCCGGCCCCGAGACGGCCGCGTGAAGGAAGCGGTGGGCACCTACGATCCGCTAAAAAAACCTGCGGAGATCAAGCTCGACGCCGAACGCATCAAGTATTGGATGGGACTGGGCGCACAGCCCAGCGATACCGTGCGCAGCTTCCTTCGTCAGCAGAAGATCGCTTAATCTAGAGCGCCTTCCTAAGTGTGCGGGTCTCCGGTTTTGCCGCGGGTGCCACTCCCAGGTACGCTATGAAGGAACTGGTCGAAGCCATTGCCAAGGCCCTTGTGGACCACCCCGAGGACGTGCAGGTGAAGTCCGTCGAAGCGTCGCAAGTCACCGTGCTGGAACTGCGAGTGCATCCCGAGGATCTGGGAAAAGTGATCGGGCGGCAGGGGCGAACGGCGAAAGCCATTCGCACGCTGCTCGGCGCGTCGGGGATGAAGGTGCGCCGGCGGTTCACGCTGGAAATTGTTGAAAGTTGACCGCCTGCCGGTCATGTCTACCATTGAGCCGCGAAACTCCACGCTGGGTCCTGGTGGCCCGCATCCTTCGGGCGCGCGGCAATAAGGGCGAAGTCGCTGCTGAAATCCTCACTGATTTTCCGGAGCGCCTCCCACGATTGCGGGAAGTTTTTGCCGGACCTGCCGACGGCAAGAATGAGCCGCGCCGCATGGCGTTGAAATCCTGCTGGCTGAGCCAGAATCATCGCGGGCAGGCAGTTTTTCATTTTGAAGGGGTGGATTCTATCTCCGAAGCCGAAAAATTTCGCGGCTTCGAAGTGCTGCTGCCGTTCGAACAGCGCGTGACTCTGCCCGCGGGACAGTATTTCGTCTCCGACCTCATGGGGTGTTCCGTGTTTGAAACTCCGGCATCGCCGCCGGTTTTTGCTTCCTCCCCGTGTTTTCTCTCTGAAGCTCCGTCTTTGCTGGGGATGGTGCGCGATGTGCAGTTTCCCGGCGAAGGAATCTCCGGGACACCGCTCCTCGAAGTGGAAACTTCGCTCGGAGAAATCTTGATACCGCTGGCCGTGGATATCTGCACGAACATCGACACAAATGCACGGCGCATTGATGTGCTCCTCCCCGATGGCCTTCGTGACCTCAACCGTGAATAGCGTGTACTCTTCTTCAAATGTCCCCGGTCCCTGAGTTTCACCTTCCCGGTTTTTGGACCCTGGCGATGCCGTGCTGGCAGCTGCCTTCCGATCCCCCGAAGAAACTGGTTGTGGAGGGCCCTACCGCCTCCCGAATCCCATGTATTGGAGCGTCGGCTCGGTCTTGCTGGGCGCGTCGGGCATCTTTCAACCGTTAGCGCTCTTGGAGTTGGCTGTCGGATACGCTGAATCTGTTTGTGCGATGAGCCCGCGCTCAGACGGAAATTCGGCGCGGGATAGGAAGAGTATTGCCGGCGGGCGCCGCGATGGCTGCCGCGTCTCAAGGCCAAGTAATCGAGCTGCGGCTCGCACCGCAATCGCGGTGTCATCGAACGTCGATGGTGGTGACGCTATAGGCTGGCAGTGTGATGGTCAGCGACGAGCCACTCGCCGGGATGGTTCCCACAGCGACGGGCTGAACGGGATTCTGCCCCTGAGCAGAGGCCGCCGTCATCTGGTAGAGATGGGCCGTACCAGTGAGTACCTGGCCGTTGATGGCGGTCACTTTGGCGGCGCTGGAGCGATTGATGGCCACGAAGACGACGCGGCCGGGCATGCTGCTGTCGAGACTCGCGTAAACCATCACGTTTTGGACGGCGCTGGAGGTAGCCTGGAGCGAGGTGTCGCCGAAGCTGGCGTTGGCCCCATCGAATCCGCGAAAGGCGCGGAAACCAGCGAGGGCGTAGGAATAGGTGCCGTTCGGAGGCCAGAAGTTGGCTGCGAAGACTCCCTGGCTGCCGAAGATGCCGAGGGTATCGGCCTCGGCGATGGTTCCGGCAATGTGATTCCAGCCGCCGTTCTCGTACTCCGTGATGGCCAACTTCATGCCGGAGAATTCGGCGTTGATCTTGGCTTGGAGGCGACCCAGGATGTTGATGGGAGTTTGGCCAAGTTCGTTTGAGATCCACGGGTTGCTGTTGCCGTCATCCCGGAACGTGGGATCAGAGAGGTTCCGGGGACTCTGCACGATGAGCTGGACCTGGGCGTCGGTCAGCGTCGTGCCGTTGAGGTTGAGGATCCTCGTTCCGCTGGCGTCGTACACCTCCGCGTACCAATGGAAGTCGTAGACATCCACGAGGGGTTTCCCGTAAGAGGTGGAAGCGGTTTTCAGGGCTTGCAGGTATTTGTCCGGGAACCAATTCGTTCCGCCCGGGGTGGCGCTCAGCTCCCCTTGCCAATTATAGAGGCCTTGAAATCCGTAGTGCACCGGGCCGAAGATCACCACATTTGGAAATTGGTCCTTCAGGGCTTTTGAAAGATTGATGGTTTTGGTGATGTAGTCGTCTGATGTGACCGGGTTGTGTCCCTGCACTTCCAAGTGGGTTGAATTCCAGAGTTCCGGCTCATTGTCCAGGCTCAGGAAAGTGGGGTGTGTGGGATTGGCACCGAAGATTCCCGGCAGCTTCTGGTCCAGCGCCCAGACGAACTCATCCATGTAGACACTAGCGTCGGTCGTGGGAGGCATGGCCGTGAAGGTAGAGCCCTTTTTGTCCACAACGGTCTTGAAGCGCGTCAAGTCCGGTGGACTGGTCACGCTGACCGGGCCGTTCTCGTCGGCCGACACCAAGCCCTGGAGTTGTACGGTCACGAGACTTGCCAGACCTTGGCCTTGGTCCGCAGCAATGAAGCTGCCTACCGCCTCGGCTGGGACATTGCTGCCGCTCAGGTAGCTGTCATTGTTGTAGATATAGTCGCTGCCGGCGTTGGAGGCGTTGGTCTCCCAGTTGTAGGCGGTCCAGCGGTTGCCTCCGGCGCGATCGAAGGTAAGCAACGGCGAGACACCGGGATTGCCGGAATAAAAATTGATGCCATAGATGTAGGGAGAGATGGGCTTGGTCTTGGCGGGATCGATGGTAATGGTGACGTCCGCGGCCGCGTTAATGGGGGTGGCGCTGGCCTGATTGGAATTGCCGCTCTCGCCGGCGGTGTTCACTGCGGTTACAACGTAGTAGTAGGTTGTTCCGTTTGTTAGGCCGGAATCGGCGAAATTCGCGGTTGGGGGAGCGCCGATTTGCGTGTAGCCGCCGCCAGCGGTCGTAGAGCGTTTGAGGTGATAGCTCGTTGCGCCGGCACTTACGTTCCAAGTCAAATTCACCTGGGCGTTGCCGGCAGTGGCTGTTAGGCCCGTTGGTACTGCCGGTGGCGTTATCGGAGCGGTGGGAGTGGCACTCAGTTCCGCGGAGTTTAGGCTTTCGCCTGCGGAGTTTACGGCGGAAACGAGGTAATAATATTTCGTGCCGTTGGTGAGGCCGGTATCGTTGAAATTGGCAGACGCGGGCGCGGCGATTTGCATCTCGCTGCCGCTCGTTGTGGAACGCTTGACGTGATAGCTTGTCGCGCCGGAGCTGGCCGTCCAGCTTAGCGCTACCTGCATGTTACCGGCGGTGGCCGCGAGGCCAGTTGGGACGGCGGGGGGCGGGGGCGCTGCGGGCGTAACGCTGACTTCGGCGGAATTTGCGCTCTGGCCGTAGGAGTTGTAAGCCGAAACGAGGTAGTAATATTTGGTTCCATTGGTTACCGCGTTGTCGGTGTAGGCCGTCGTCGACGGTGCCGCGATTTGTGTCTCGCTTGCGCTGCTGGTAGAGCGCTTGACGTAGTAGCCCGTCGCGCCGGAAGTCGTGTTCCAGGTCAGATTCACCTGCGCATTGGCGGTCGCCGCCGCAAGACCTGTGGGTGTCAGCGGCGCGGACCCGGTTCCGCTCGAGCTCACATAGCCGCCACAGCCCGCTAGCCATAGAAGGAGGACGGTCGAGGACAAGAGCAATGAAAAGCGGGTTAGGCGAGCGGCAAGCTTCATAAGATTGACCCCTCGGCAGGTGCCACTACCTGCATTTCGGGCTGGAGACAGCAGCTTGTGTAGCAAGAGGTTAGCGGGACGAGAGGGGATGGGCAAGCTGTCCAAAAGGACAGAAAAGGGACCAACGGGAAAGTTCATCGGGACGTCCATCACGCTTCCGGCAGGGTGGCAAGAAAAGAGGCGGGAATGGCGGCCCGACGATCAATTGGTTAGACTGGCGGAGCATGCGCTTCGATCTCATCACCATTTTTCCGGAATTTTTCGCCGGGCCGCTGGATCATGGAATCCTTCGGCGGGCGCGCGAAACGGGCCTGGTGGAGGTAAATGTGCAGGATCTGCGGGAGTTCACCAAGGATCGTCACCGCACGGTGGACGACCGGCCGTTCGGGGGTGGCGAGGGCATGGTGCTCAAGCCGGAGCCGGTGTTTGAAGCGGTAGAATCTCTTCTCGGATGCCGGGCGGGCGAAGCCAGGAGGCCTGGCGCGGCTGATCCGCAAACGGCCATTGTGCTCATGTCGGCCGCAGGAAAACTTTTCGGTCAGGAAACGGCCCGGCGTTACGCGCAGCTCGAGCGAATCATTCTTATTTGCGGGCGTTACGAAGGCGTGGACGAAAGGGTGGCCGAGCATCTGGCCACCGAGGAGCTCTCCATTGGTGACTTCGTGCTGAGCGGTGGGGAGCTTCCCGCCGTGCTTGTTATTGATGCCGTGACGCGACTCCTGCCGGGGGCCTTGGGGAACGAAGCTTCTTCGCAGAATGAATCCTTCAGCGGGATGGCTCATCGAGAATCCAAGGCGCTTCATCCCGGGGGCCGCGCGAGTTCCCAGCCAAGAGTCAGGCCTGCCGGACTTTTGGATTTTCCGCACTACACGCGGCCGGCGGAGTATCGAGGTTGGGCCGTGCCGGAAGTGCTCGTCGGGGGAAACCACGCGGAGGTGGCCAAATGGAGACGCGGCGCGGCGATCGAAAAAACCCTCCGCAATCGCCCCGATCTGTTGCCCGAGGAATAAAATGGAACTTCCTGAGGTTCTCATTCAACTGCAGACAAGTTATTCAATAGCTGCAGGACCGTGCCGCTCCGAAGGGAGACTCCAGAGGGTGAGCACTAAGCGCGAGGATTCATGAGCACGAAGACCAATGGAATCGGCTACGGATTCGAAAAGCCCATGGCCATTTACTACGAGCATCCGGACTGGTTCCGGCCGCTGTTCGAGCAGCTCGATGAACGGGGCGTGCCGTGGCAGAAGATCGATGCGCGACACCACACTTACGATGTTGCCTCGCCGGAGCAAGAATATTCTCTGCTCTTCAATCGCATGAGTCCTTCGGCGTGGCAGCGGGGATTGGGCCACGGAATCTTCTACACGCTGAACTACCTAGCGCACCTCGAAGGGCAAGGCGTGCGCGTCGTCAACGGTTACCGGTGCTTCAATCACGAGATTTCGAAGGCGCTGCAGCTTACAAATCTGGAGAAGCTGGGACTGCCTTATCCGAAGGCGCGGGTCATCAATCATCCCACCGAGACGCTGGCCGCGGCCGAGGCTATCGGATATCCCGTGGTCATCAAGCCGAATATTGGCGGGAGTGGCGCAGGGATTGAGCGCTTCGATTCGCGGAACGATCTGAGCGCCGCGGTGGAGGCCAAGCGCCTCTACTTGGGCATTGATTCGACAGCGCTGGTCCAGGAAGCGTTTACGGCACGCGACGGAATCATCACTCGAGTCGAGGTTCTCGGTGGGAAATTTCTCTATGCCATCCAGATTCATATCACCGGCGAGAGTTACAACTTGTGTCCAGCCGACATCTGCCAGAACACCAGGGGCGAAGAGCTGACGCGCATGGCGTGTCCGGTGGACGCGCCGAAGAGCGGGATGAAAGTGGAGGGCTACGAGCCGCCGCGCCAGGTGATCCAGGACGTTGAACGGATCGTGGAACTCGCAGGCGTGGAGGTTGGCGGGATCGAGTACGTGATCGACGATCGCACCGGGCGGCAGCTTTATTACGATGTGAACGCGCTATCGAATTTCGTTGCCGATCCCGTGCGCGTCATTGGCTTCGATCCCTACGCGCGGCTCGCGGACTTCCTCATCGCGGAGGCGCAACGTCACGAGGCGAGTCGCGGCGAGCGCGTGGCAGCCAGCGGAGGCCCGCGGTGAGATACGGCTACTGGCTTCCCGTCTTTGGCGGATGGCTGCGCAACGTCGAACATGAAAATATGGAAGTAAGCTGGGCGTATGTGAAGAGGCTCGCCCAGCGGAGCGAGCAGATAGGCTTCGACCTGACGCTGATCGCGGAACTCAATCTCAACGACATCAAGGGAGTCGAGGCGCCTTCGCTGGACGCGTGGTCCACCGCGGCGGCGCTGGCCGCAGTGACCGAACGGATCGAATTGATGGTGGCGGTGCGACCGACGTTCCATCTTCCGGCGTTGCTCGCGAAGCAGGCGGCCAACATCGATCGGATTAGCAATGGCCGGCTTACGCTGAACGTGGTTTCCTCGTGGTGGGCGGAGGAAGCGCGCAAGTACGGCGTATCGTTCGAACAGCATGACGACCGCTACGCGCGCACCGGCGAATGGCTCGACGTTGTGGATGGGGTGTGGAAGCAGGACCATTTTTCATATTCGGGGAAGTACTACCGGGTGGAAGACAACGTTCTTGAGCCCAAACCGGTTGCCAAGCCGCGGCCCACGCTTTACGCGGGCGGCGAATCGGCGGCGGCCAAAGAGCTGATCGCCGAGAAATGCGACGCCTATCTGATGCACGGCGATCCGCCGGAGCGCGTCGGCGAGAAAATCGCGGATCTGCGAGAACGCCGCGCGCGACACAATTTGCCGCCGCTCAAGTTCGGCGTTGCCGGATATGCCATTGTTCGCGAGACGGAACGCCAAGCGCAGGATGAGCTGCGGCGAGTCACGGATGTCCAACAATCCGCCGCGGGCTACGCGAACTACCAGCAGTGGCTTGCCGGAACGCAATTGGAGCAGCGCGTTTCCCTGGAAGATTATTCGGTTTCGAATCGCGGCCTGCGCTCCGGGCTGATTGGCACGCCGGAACAGGTGGCCGAGCGTCTGGCGCAATTCGAAGCCGCCGGTGTTGACCTCGTGCTCTTGCAATTCAGCCCGCAGCTCGAGGAAATGGAGCGCTTCGCAGGAACGGTGATTGGCCCGGGCAGAACGTCTTCAACCCTGGCTTGACGCCGAGGTGATTTCTCGCAAACACGCCTTCTGGCGAAGACCTCTGATTTCACGCCCGGCGGCACCGAAATGTCCTAGGCAAATTGTTACCATCTCCTTATAATTGGAGGTTGACTGTCGAGAGCTGGCCTTGCCTCCAGTGGGTCTAAAAGGAAACAGGAACATGAATCCGGTAATTCGTAAACTCCATGAAGCGCAATTGCGCAAAGACCTCCCCGAGTTCCGCGCGGGCGACACCGTGCGCGTCAACGTGCGCCTGCAGGAAGGCGAAGGCGAGAAGACCAAGGAACGCCTGCAGGCCTTCGAGGGTGTCGTGATCTCCAAGAAGGGACGGGCCTCCAGTGCGACCTTTACGGTGCGCCGCGTCAGTTTTGGCGTGGGCATCGAGCGTATTTTCCCCCTGCATTCACCGACCATCAGCTCCATTGAAGTTGTCAGCAAGGGTAAAGTTCGCCGGGCCCGGCTGTACTACCAGCGCAACCTGAAGGGCAAAGCGGCGCGCATCAAGCGCGCGGCACGAGAAGAAGTGGCCGCTGTGGCGGTCGCGGGAACAGAAGCAAAAGCCTAAGCGTGGTTTCGCGGTTGCCTATGCCGTTAAGCAAAAAAGCCCCGGGCCACCCTTGGCTTTTCCTTTTCCCATCAGGGTTGCACGTTGGTGACGCCTTCCATTCCGGGCTTGGGAAAATGCTTCTCGTACCAGGCCATCGACCGGTCGGTGGAATCGATATTGTGCTGCACTTCGCTGAGGCCGTGGCCCTCGCGCGGGTAGCGCACCAAGACCGCCTCGGTGCCGACGTCTTTTAAGGCGATGAAGAACTGCTCGGCTTCAGCGATGGGCACGTCGTTGTCATTCTCCCCGTGGATTAACATCGTGGGGGTGTGCGCGGCAGCGACGTGCTTCAGCGCGGAGCGTTCCCAGGCGACGTCCATGAGGTTTCCCTGGTGCAGGAACTGGCCGAATTCCATTTCTTCGTATTGGTTGTAATAGGTCATGTAGTTGTAGCTGACCAGGTTGGCGATTCCGGCGGTGGGCACCGCGGCCTTGAATTCATTGGTTTGAGTAATCAGCCAGTCGGTCAGCTGGCCGCCGTAACTGACGCCTTCGATGCCCAAGCGCTCGCGATCGATCCACAGGTAACGGCGCACCGCGGCACTGACCGCGTACAGAACATCTTGCCCTTCGTTTCCGTCCTGATCGCCGAAGACGGCGTCGGCGAACTTCTGCCCGTAGCCCGTGGAGCCGCGATAGTTTACCTGCAGGGTTGCCCATCCGTGTGCGGCGTAGACCTGATTTTTGAAATTGAACGCCGGCCCATTCTGGCCGTGCGGCCCGCCGTGAATATTGACGATGAGGGGATGTTTCGATGTGGCGGTCATCCCCAGCGGCTTGGTGAGAAAGGCCTGGACTTCAAACTTGTTGTCGTTGCTCGTGAAGGTGAAGGACTCGACTTCGGCGATTCGTTTTCCGGTGAAAAGTGGGGCGTTCAAATCCGTGAGCCTGCGTGGTGCGGCGCTGCCGGCTTGGAGATAGAGCTCCGCGGCGTCCTGGGGAGTAGCGAAACTGTACGCCAGAGATCCGTCCCGGGCTACCGACCAGGCGCCCACGCTCCCGGTGCCGGTCACCACATACTCAGGCGGGCCGCCTAAGACCGGCAAGCGTACCAGCCGGATGCTGCCGCGCTCTTGAATCGTGAAGTACACGGCGCGGCCGTCCGGCGTCCATCGCGGGGCCCCCTGGCGGTTGTCCAAGACTCGGCCGATCTCCTGGCGATCACTGCCGTCGGCATTCATGACCCACACGTGACTGTCTTCCATGGTTGTTTCGCGGTCGGTCAGGCCGCGGCGCGTTCCGCGAAAGACGATGCGCTTTCCGTCCGGGGACCACAGCGGATCGTACTCGTTCGATTCCGTGGCGGTAAGGCGCCGAATGCTGTTGTCCGCCACCTTCAAAGCGAAAATGTCGTAATTGAAAAACTCATCCTGATTTGGTTCGCGATTGGAAAGCAACAGAATTTCCTTGCCGTCCGGCGACCAGTCGATGGAATGCTCATCGGTGTTTCCCCGCGTGAGTTGACGCACCTGTTTTGTGGAAATGTCCACCACGAAAATGTGCAGGCGCTGATTGTCGTTGAAGCGAGTCAGGCCTTCTCCGGCGTCGGGCTTATAGAGATAACGGGTGATCACCATGGGATCGCCGCTGGCTTCCGCCGCTTCCGTTCCGGGCGTCGCGGAGACGAAGGCCAGCTGCTTCGCGTCGGGCGACCAAGTAAAGTCTTGGCCGGTGCCCGGCAGCGGGCTGTTGGTCCCTGCCGGAGAAGCCAGATAGGTGAGCTCGGATCCGTCCGGCCGGGCCAGGAACAATCCGCTCTTTTCCCCTTGATGCCCCTCGAACGCTAACCATTTACCGTCGGGGGACCACCAGGGACCACCGCCAGAATCTTTTTCGCTTCCGACGCGGATGGATTTCTGGCTGGCGAGGTCCATAATCCAGAGCTGGCCGTAGGGGCGGCCGGGACGGTCGCGCATGGTCACGCTATACGCGATGCGATGGCCGTCGGGCGACAGTTCGGCGCTGGCGACGGAGCGCAGTCGGGAAAGGTCGCTGCTGCCTAGGCCTTGGGCTCGGCCGGGTGGCGCCAGGGTAAGCAGAGTGACGATGTCGAGCATTAGGCGAATTGCTTTCCACGGTAGTCCGAGACGCATGGATTTGTCCCCCTCGAGTTTCAGATAGACGTTGACGGCCTGCGGTGTGCCTCATTTTAAGTATTGGTCCATCCATTCGACCCAGCGGCGATCGACATCCATTACCCGCACGGGATCCCCCGGAAAATGGCCCGCGACGGGATAGGCGATGAACTTGACGGGAACGCCGTTGTCCTTAAGAGCGTGATAGAGCGAGTAGCCCTGGGTGATGGTGACGCGGGCGTCGCCGGTATCGTGCATGATGAGCGTCGGCGTTTTCATCTGCGCGGCGTAAGCGATGGGCGATTGTGCGCGGTAATCCTTGAGGTTATCTGCCACGTAGGGCGAGCCTCTGAAACTGTAGCGGTTGATCACGTTGCCATCGGACAGATTGTATTCGTCGTAGACGTCCGTCACCGGAGCGCCGGCCACGGCGGCCTTCCAGATTTGATAGTGGCCAATGAGCCAGGAGGTCATGTAGCCGCCGTAGGACCAACCGGTCACCCCGATTTTGCTGGCGTCGACGAAGCCTAGTTTTCTGACCGCCTCAATCCCGGCGATGACGTCGCGCCCTGGGCCGTCACCGGCGTCATTCCAAATGGCGCGCTGGTAAGCGTTGCCCAAATTGTCGCTGCCGCGATAATTCGGGGAGAAAACCACGTACCCGTGGGCGGCCATGAGCTGGGGAAGGAAACTAAATTGCGTGGTTGTGGAAGCCTGCGGTCCTCCATGAATAATCAGCACCAGCGGATATTTGCGGTCTTTCTGAAAGTCGGGCGGATAGAAAAGGACGCCGTCTTCCCGGAAACCATCGGGCCCGAGCCAGTCGAATTTTTCAGCTTTGCCGAGGGCCAGCGAGGCAATCTGGTGATTGAAATTGGTAAGACGTCTTGGCGCGTCGTTGGCAGAGCGCATGTAATACAGCTCGGAAGGCTGCGTCGGGGTGACCCCGGTAAAAGCGATCTCCCCCTGGTGGCCGACAAAAACATCCACCCAGAAGGCCCACGAAGGGCTGATGTCGCCCAGAGGGAGTTTTTTCGCAACGCCCGCGAGCGGTTGGAGCCATAGTGAAGTTGCGGTACCGTCATGGCCGCCGACCAGCAGCGAATTGCCGTCCGGCATCCAGACGACGCGCACTAGGTCGCGGTCGATGGAGCGCGTCAAATCCGTGCCGTCCCCGCCGGCGGTGGGCGTGACGAAGATCTCATTTTCATTATTTGGATCGCCGTCGCGCGGATACCAGTAGGCCACCCGGGAGCCGTCCGGAGAAAACAGGCCGAAGCTTTCGAACTTCTCGTGTTTGGTCAGCTTGCGGATCTCGCCGGTATTGACGTTGAGCAGTTCGAGCATGGTCAAGTCGGCGTTGCCCTGGTGCGGGTGCTCCTGCCTGGTGAACAACAGCCACTGCCCATCGGGAGACCAGCAAATGGGAGACGCTGGAGAGCTGGGCGGCGCGCTCTTCGGAAGGCTCCAGGTGCCCGAGGTCAGCCGCTTGGCCGTTCCGCCTTCGGCCGGGGTAATCCAGAGGTGAGAAGGTTGCTCCGCTTCGATCGCGAGGTAATCATTGTCACCGACCTCGAAAGCGTCGTGGTGTTTTTCGATTTCCTTTTTGTTTTCTGGCTCGTCGGAGCTGACGTAAGCGATCTCTTGCCCGCTGGGCCGCCAGGCAAATTGCTCAACGCCAGTCAAGGCGGCGGTAATCTTGTGAGCTTCGCCGCCCGTCATGGGGAGAATAAAGACTTGCGGTTTGGCGTCCTTTCCCACTCCATCCACGGCGACAAACGCCAGGCGGTCGCCGGCCGGTGACCACCGCGGCGAGCCGACCTCCTTGCGTTCGTAGGTCAGGACATGTTGCCCTCCCGTGGTGATGTCCAGGAGCACCAGTTGGCGATCGCTGCGGTCCAGGTCAAGATTCGGCCGGGAGACGACAAATGCGATGCTGTTCCCGTCAGGGGAGATTTGCGGGTCGGAGACCGAGGTGATCTTGGGGTAGTCGTTTAATTCGATCTGGCGCGTTTGGCCGAAAGCGGGGCCCATGGGGACGAGAGCGGTGATCAGTAAGAACGAAGAAAGGCGTCGGGGAGGAAAAAGTTGGCGCGCACGTTGGTCCAGACTCATCGGTCCGCTCCTTAAAAAGAAATAGCGAAGAATTCCGCAGGGTTGGCGCGGTCGGCAAAGTATGCTGCCACGCCCCGGGAACTCCCGTCAATGCGCCTGGGGGCCGCGGGCGGCCCTTTTTGGGCAAGGAATCTTCCTGTTGACATTCAACAGGGCGGAGCTTATGCTCCTGTTGTTTATCTAAAGGAGAAAGCATGGCTCCTCCACGCGGGGAAGTTTTGCAAGGCACACTCGATCTGATTGTTCTGCAGACCCTCGAGCTCATGGGCCCGCTGCATGGCTACGGCATCGCCCAGCGCGTCCAGCAGGTTTCTCGCGATCTGCTCAAGCTGAACCAGGGCACGCTCTATCCCGCGTTGTTACGGCTCG
>Ga0209027_1000635_pt1 | contig 12646 bp, 9 predicted proteins | sample GraSoi013_1_20cm_3_FD_185821 | JGI IMG/M metagenome (GOLD analysis project Ga0209027, IMG submission 185821) | Grasslands soil microbial communities from the Angelo Coastal Reserve, California, USA - Sample 09_27_2013_1_20cm (SPAdes) (version 2) | ecosystem: Environmental > Terrestrial > Soil >...
TCCGCCGCTGGATTATCGAACGCGATATGCTCGAAGCTATCATCGCTTTGCCCGACCAGCTTTTCTATAACACGGGGATTTCAACTTACATTTGGGTTGTGACCGACCGCAAAGGCGCGGAGCGCAAAGGCAAGATTCAACTCGTCAATGCTTCGGGAGCGGCATTTCCCGATAAAGACAATCCGTTTTACCGCAAGATGCTTCGCAGTCTCGGCAACAAGCGCAAGGAGATCGGCGACGGCACGCGCGGCTTGCCAGACCAAATCGCCTTGATTACGAAACTCTATTACGATTTCACGGAAAACGAATTTTGCAAGATTTTCGACAACGAAGATTTCGGCTACCAGCGCATCACGGTTGAACGCCCGTTGCGCGACGAAGCGGGCGAACTCGTTTTGAAAAAAGGCGAAAGACAAGCTGATGCGAATCTGCGCGATTTTGAAAATGTGCCGCTCAAAGAAGATGTTGACGAATACTTTGCGCGTGAAGTCTTGCCACATGTTCCCGATGCTTGGATTGACCACAGCAAAACGAAATTTGGTTACGAGATCAATTTCACGAAATACTTTTATCAATTCAAACCGCTGAGAAGTCTATCGGAAATCCGCGCTGACATTCTCGCGCTCGAAGCCGAAACTGACGGAATGATAAAAGCCGTAATTGCTTGATTAGATCAGATGAAAACTTACGACAAGTATAAACCTTCAGGTATTGATTGGATTGGCGACATTCCTGAGCATTGGAGTTTAGCAACAGTTGGACGAGTTTCAAATTTAGGACGAGGAAGAGTTATTAGCGCACTGGAGATAGGAGAGAATGTCGGTGAATTTCCCGTTTATAGTTCCCAAACAGAAAATAGCGGCGTGATGGGTTACTTGAACTCATACGATTTTGAAGGTGAATATGTAACTTGGACAACTGACGGAGCTAATGCTGGCAGAGTATTTCACAGAACAGGAAAATTTAACTGCACTAATGTTTGTGGAACATTACAGCCCAAAAATTGGGAGCAGATTGATTTACGATTTCTTCCATATTTCTTGAATCTAGGAACAAAATTCTCGGTTCGTTTAGATATAAACCCTAAGTTGATGAATAATATGATGGCTAAAATTCCTCTTATTATTCCATCAAAAGAAGAGCAAACTATGATTGCCAATTATTTAGACGAAAAGACGGCGCAGATAGATTTGCTTATCAACAATAAATTGCGGCTGATTGAACTGCTCAAGGAAGAACGAACGGCAATCATCAATCAAGCAGTTACACGCGGCATCAATCCACACGCCAAACTGAAACCTTCAGACATCGCTTGGCTCGGCGATATTCCCGAACATTGGGAAGTTAAAAAGTTGAAATATTTACTTTCAAAAGTAATTGACAATAGAGGAAAGACACCCCCGTTTGGTTCTAATGGTATTCCAATGCTTGAAGTCAAAAACATTACGGATGGTTTAAAGTATCCAACAGAACGTTTTGAAAAATATGTAGAGCCAGAAGTTGTTCAAAGATATGAAAGAGACAAAGTGCAAGTAGGAGACTTACTAATATCAACAGTTGGTGCGACTTCAGGAAAAGTTGTAATTATCAAAGCTAAACCAGAATATTTTATCGCTCAAAATGTCGTTGGTCTTCGTACAAATGAGTCTGTGAACAATCTGTTTTTTTATTACCTTTTAAGTTCAGATTATTTTTTCACATCCTTAAAAATGATAAACAAAAGTAATACCATAGATAACTTAAAGGTTTCTATTTTCATAAATAACGTTTGCCTTCTTCCACCGTTTGAGGAACAAAAACAAATCGTCGAATTTGTCGAAACCGCGACGAATACAATTGATGCGACGATTGCCCAGATTGAAAAGGAAATCGGCTTCGTGCGCGAATACCGCACGGCGTTAATTTCCGAAGTCGTGACGGGCAAAATTAAAGTGGTGTAAAAGTATGACTCTCTGTTTAGCCTGGATACGTGAAGCGGGCGACAATGAAGAATTGGTTTTCGCTACCGACAGCACCTTGACCGGCGGCGAAAAATGGAATCACGGCGTAAAACTTTTTGAGTTGCCGCGCACCGACTGTCTGATCTGCTTCGCGGGTGAGACTCAACGGGCTTACCCTTTAATTCTTAATCTCATCTCAACCATCAAACATAACGAAGACCTCAGAAATCCAGCACTTGATATTCAGGAAGTTCTTTACGGCATCGTCGAACTCTTTAACGAGTTGGTAGATTCAATCTTTGATTATCCGGCAGTTGTCGCGGAAGCAATTGGCGGCGAAGCTAAGTTTTTGTTTGGCGGTTGGAGTTGGAAGGAAAACCGATTCAAGATTTGGCGTTTGTATTATTCCTCCGATTCCAAAGGATTTATTTGGGATGAAGAAACGGCGGTAAAAAAGTCCAAGATGCGTGTTGCCATCGGCGACCCAGAAGAAGAAGGAAATAACATCGCTCAAGTTGCCGATAATAAATACCGAGATTTGATTCATCAACTAAATCGAGAAGATGACCCGTTGGATATGGAACCGCTCACCGTTTTAGTTCAAATGTGTCGAGATGCGACAATCCGCGAAGTTGACGGCGCGGTTCAAATCGGAAAAGTTTATAAGTCAGGCACTGTCGAATTTTTCGGCGTGATGTGGCAATCGGCATTTGGCAATCCGACTTTTTTAGGCAAGTCATACGAGAAACATAATAAACCGCGTGTTAGATACTTCGACCCGGATACTTGCCAGATTATCGAAAGTGAGATTCCCAAAAGCCTTGTCAACATCGAAGATTTTAACAAAACTGAGGATTATGCTTTTTTGCTTTCTTGCTACACGGAGGAAGGTTATTTTTTGAAACAAGTAATAACGGATAAGGAGCGAATCCGATTGGTTTCTATATTCCGTGATTACTCTTATGGAGTGTTTATCAAAGAGGCAACAAGAAACTTACAGCTTGAAACCACTGACATGGCAGACGGGCAACAAGCTTTCTACGCTGAAGCAACAAATGAGGTAAGCACGCAATTAGAAACTCTCGAAACAACAAAAACCGATGCCGAATAGTGCGATACATACAGAGAACACATTTGAAACGGCGATTGTCGAACATCTAACGACAAACGGCTGGCACTTGGGCAATGCCAGCGATTTCAGCCGCGATTTGGCTTTCGACAAACGTGCCGTTATCGAATTCGTCCAAACTTCGCAGCCCGCAGAATGGGCGAAGATGGTTTCCTTTTACAAAGCGGAAGCCGAAAGCAAATTTGTCCAGCGTCTTTTCAAAGAACTCGACCTGCGCGGAATGCTCGACGTGGTACGGCACGGCATCACCGATAGCGGCATCAAATTCAAACTCACCTATTTCAAACCCGACAGCCAATTGAATCCCGAAACGCTTCGGCTTTACGCCTCAAATAAACTCTACGTTACGCGCCAAGTTTATTACTCGAAGCAAAACAAAAATAGCCTTGATCTACTTCTATTGCTCAACGGTCTGCCGCTCGCTACCGCCGAACTGAAGAATAATTTCACCGGACAAAACTTTAATCAGGCAATCAATCAATATAAAGCCGACCGCGACCCGCGCGAATTACTCTTTCAATTCAAAAAACGCGCGCTCGTTCATTTCGCGCTCGATTCCGATGAAGTTCATCTGACGACCAAACTCGACGGCACAAATACGAAATTCCTACCTTTCAACAAAGGCGTATTGAAAGACAAACACACGAGCGCAGGGAATCCGCCGAATCCGCACGGCTACAAAACCGCCTACTTTTGGGAGGAAATTTTACAGGTTGACAGTTTCTTGGAAATCATTGCGCGCTTCGTTCATTTACAAAAAAATAGTTACCGCGTTGACGGAAAGCTCTACACGAAAGAGGCAATGATTTTCCCTCGCTATCATCAGCTCGATTCGGTGCGGAAACTCTCCACCCAAACGCAAGCGCACGGCGCGGGTAAAAGCTACCTCATTCAACATTCTGCTGGAAGCGGCAAAAGCAATTCAATCGCGTGGCTCGCCTACCGTCTGAGCAGTCTTTACGACGACGACAGCCGCAAGATTTTCGATTCGATTATCGTCGTCACCGATAGAAATGTTTTAGACCAGCAACTTCAGCAAACTATTTATCAGTTCGAGCATAAACAAGGCGTGGTTCAGCGCATTGATGTTGACTCGAAACAGCTTGCCGAAGCTATTACACATGGCACAAGCATCATCATCACGACCTTACAGAAGTTTCCGTTTGCAATAAGGCACTTGTCGGAAATCCCCAGCCGCAAATATGCCGTCATCATTGACGAGGCGCACAGTTCACAAGGCGGTGATGCCAGCCGCAAGATGAATGAAACGCTTGCCGGAAAGAACGTTTCGCTGGAAGATGCAAAAAACATCGAGGCCTTCATCGAGAGTGAAGAAGCCGACAGCGACGACTTCATCCGCGAAACGGTTCGCAAACAAGGCAGACAGCCTAATGTCAGCCTTTACGCCTTCACGGCGACGCCGAAACCTAGAACGATTGAAGTTTTCGGAACGAGGAACGGCGGAGGCGAAGCCCGCCCGTTTCATCTCTACTCTATGCGGCAGGCAATCGAAGAGGGTTTTATTCTCGACGTGCTGAAAAATTACGTTACTTACAAAGAATATTACCGATTCTCAAAACAGATTGAGGAAGACCCGGAATTAAATAAACGTAAAGCGGCGAGAGCCATCGGGCGTTTCGCCGCATTTCATCCGTACATATTGGCGCAGAAAACCGAAGTGATGATTGAACACTTCCGCCAAGTGACGATGAAGAAGATTGGCGGCAAAGCGAAGGCGATGGTCGTTACTTCATCGCGCAAACACGCGCTTCGATACTATTTGGAGTTCAAGGATTATATCGCGGCGAAAGGTTATTCTGACATCAAACCACTCGTCGCTTTTTCGGGAACCGTGATTGATGATTTTTACCCCGAAGGTATCACTGAAGCCGCGCTCAACGGTTTCGGTGAAAAAGAACTGCCCGAAAAGTTCGATACCGACGAATACCGAATCTTGCTTGTCGCCGAAAAATATCAGACTGGCTTTGACCAGCCATCACTTCATACAATGTATGTTGATAAAAAACTTTCGGGAGTGAAAGCAGTGCAAACCATCTCACGCCTAAACCGGACGAGTCTGGGCAAAGAAGATACTTTCGTTTTAGATTTTGCGAATGACCGCGAAACAATCGTCGCTTCGTTTCAGCCTTATTATGAAGAAACGAAGATGGATGAAACGACCGATCCGAATCACCTCTACGACGTGAAGGGAAAGTTGGACGCTTCGGAGATTTATCATCAATCGGAAGTTGATGACTTTGCCAGAGTTTTTTACCGACCGAACAGCATTTCAAACGCCAGAGAACAAGGCAAACTTTATTCGAGCATTGCTCCGGCAGTTGATCGTTTTAGGTATTTGACAGACGAAGACGCGAAGGACGAGTTTAAGAAATCTCTTGTTTCGTTCATCCGGCTTTATTCTTTTCTTTCTCAAATAATGCCCTTTCAAGATGTCGAACTCGAAAAACTTTACTCGTTCGGGCGATTTCTTTTACCGAAATTACCGAAGACCGATTATGCCGACCAATTAAGATTGGATAACGAAGTGGCGCTTGAATATTATCGCTTGCAAAAACTCGGAGAAGGCGATCTGGTCTTAGAAATTCAAGGCGAGCACGCTCTAACTCCGACCACCGAAGCCGGAATCAGCCGCGACAAAGACGAAAAGGCAAAACTTTCCGACATCATCGCTAAATTGAACAGCAAGTTCGGCACGGACTTCAACGAAGCCGACAAGCTATTTTTCGACCAAATTGAAGAAGAACTTTTTCAAGATGAAGATTTGAAAAAACGTGCATTAAATAATCCACTGGAAAACTTTAAGTACGCTTTTGAAGATGTTTTTATAAACAAGTTAATTGAGAGAATGGATTCAAACCAAGAAATCTTTGAGAAAATTATGGAAAACGCTGAATTTAAGAATGATGTAAAGGAATGGCTGACGAAAAAAATATACGATCGTTTCAACAAGTCAGAACAGAGCGATGGCTCTGTTTAGATGTAGTAGGAAATGTAGTAGCCACCTGCACACATGGAGCATCATGGAGTATCAGCCTGCTCTGGAAAACTCAATAATTACAAGGCTAAGACACTCCATGACACTCGGTAACAGATGCCCTAAATGAACTGCAAAACCTTTATTCATCGGTTCGATTCCGATCGCCGCCTCCATAGAATCAACAGTTTACGGGCAGCTAACATGCTGCCCATATTCATTTGAGTCACTATAGAGTCACTGCGTTACGCGCCTTTGCCCAACAATCTCGTTGAGAGTCCAAATTATTAAGCAGGATTATTTTTTGAGTCACTTATGTCTAGGCTTGGCGGGAGTCCTTCCTCTTCCGGCCTCATCCCTATTTCGAGCGTGAGTGTGGCAACATCGCGCAGTGGCTGTGAAGCAGCCAGCAGGTATAACTTCTCTTTGTCAGGTGAGAGCACGCGCGTCTGCTCGTTGTCTTCATTCATAAACTCCGGCTCATCGCCTTATGGGACGGCAGCTTCTCAACTTCGTACCCGAGGGCTTGTAACAGATCACCTGCAACGAGCTGAAACCTTCTTCTCTCCTCTAAGCTCATGGCTTGCTTCCAAGCGAAGACGCGGGCCGGGGCGGGCTGCTCCATCGTCCGCTCCTGTTGGCGGAGCCTCTGCTCCTGAGTTAGCTGTATGCTGCCGTCCGGGCCTGAGCGCCCCTTGTGTTCCCTGAGTCGCGCAGGGGTGCGCGTGTAATAGCTCAGCATGGCTTCTTCATAACCGAGGTCCAAGTGGGCGCAGATGCGCGCAAGAGTCTCCTGCGTTTGGAGGATTAAATCTTCGTAGCGAACTTCCAGATAGTCCCTGCGCCCGAGGCCCGCACGCCGCGCCGCAAGCACACACCTGCGCCAGTAAGCCGCCTGAGTCTCTATCTTCTGGCCGGGCGAGAACCACATCTTCCTCAACGAGAGTGCAGCGTCGCGCCCATCGCGTATGAGATGAATGAAGCGCGCCTCTGGCAGCACACGTCTAATCGTCTCCAGCTCATAACAGTAAAGTGGTGTCTTGTCGCCCCAACGGGATTTACCGAAGCGTGCGGCATACAGACGATAGAATGTCCTGTAGCCTTCGGAGAGAGTGAAAGGATTGATCTCGTTCAGCGCAGCCCGGAAAACTTCTTCCGGTATCTCGAAATCCGGCCAAGCCGGTTCCGGCTTCGGATAATTGATGATCGCCCGGAAGAATTTTTCTCGCAGCTTATCGCCCTGCCACCAGGGCTTCGGTTTGAAGCTGAGAAAGCTTGTCTCCGGCGGGATTGCTACCTGCGTGTGAGAATCCAACATGAACCGCAGCAAGGTCGTCCCGGACCGGGGCGAGCCGACAATGATGGGCATCGGGGGGAGGCGAGAATCCGACGAATACCGGCTTCGATATAGTTCATGCTTTCTCAACTGAAAAAAGAGCATAAAGCCCTCGGCTATCCTTCCAGATTGAAGTTTACTTATAAGTCTTCCAAGCGCCATAGCCCAAGATTTTTGCCCAGCTCATGGTTCTCTGTGATGAGCCGCAACGGCTCAGGGAAGTTGCAGGGGGGCAACTGTAGATTGACATAACGCCCTTCGCCCGATGCTATGTCTGTGTTCTCGCGCACAGTCGTGTGTGTGGTGGCGAGCAGAAAAGTTGAATCGCTTTTCTTGAAGTTGCTGATGGCAGCGTGAATGTGTTTAAAAGAGAGATGTATGAAGCAGTCTCTGCACAGGATGAGATCAGCTCTTGGCAGCTCGTCGCTGGTAATATCCAGAAGAGAGAAGTCCCTGCCCTTGCCCCCATACATCGAGCGATTGCGGGCGATAAGTTCTCGCACCACGTCGGCACCCAGATATTCGACCTCACCCAAATCTACGTGCTGCATCCAGTTGAAATCCCCGCAAGGAGCGTCGAGCAGTGATTTGGCACCGACGCTTACGAGCAAGGCGGAAAGTTCTCTCCTGATGGCGACCGTGCGCGCAAAGGTTGACCCACTGCCGGAGACAGACTCTGTATCTGCCCATGAATTATTCAGGTAAATCTCTGTGAAGATTTCCTCCATGCCGGGTGTCAGAATATTTAAAGCATACCTCACCTTTCTGATTCGACGATAGATCGGTACACTGGCCGGGAACACAGATTTGATAAATGTCTTGGTCCTCTCATCCATATTCAAGTACCACTCCGCACACGCGATTGAGTGTGATTCTCTGTCAAGGCACGCTCACCTGCCCCAGGGCGCACGACTTGAATGAGAGCCTCTTAACCCGTCAAGATGCCCTGCAATGCAGGCGAACGCGAAACCGGTGCGCCCCTGTAAACTCCTGATGACGATTTTGGCTGGCAGCTCAACGAGCGACGAGTAGAGTAAATAAAACAAGAGATGAAACCAGCGCCCATGTTTGCGCACAAGATAGAGGCGGTTGCGTTGCATCAGGTATCCGATGCGTGGTGTGAACTCTCTCGGCTCTCGCTTGTGTCTGAAGATGACGCGGCGATCAACGAGGGCGCGCAGACCTTTTTTTTGAAGTTGAAAGCCCAGGTCCACCTCATCAAAGTACATGAAAAGATTTTCGTCCATTCGGACTCCGCCCTGTATGGCTTTCCTTGTCAGCAGCAGGAACGCGCCGTGAACGCAGAACACCTCACGCCGCTTCTCTCCCCCTTTTGTGAAGGGTGACGATTTCCACGCGAGGCGGGAAAACCATTTTCCATAGTCGCCTCCGGCGGAGGCACGCTCCTCTCCGGTCTGCGGGTTGAACTCGATGCCCCCGACGGCCCCCGCTTCGGGGTGCGACATGGCAGTTTCCACCAAGTATTCAACGGCGCGCGGCTCTGCCTCTACATCGTGGTTAGAGATGAGCAGGCAGTCGTAGTTTTCAGAGCGCGCTAACTGTAGAGCGAAATTGTTTCCGCCCGTGTAACCAAAGTTTTCCGGCATCTGCCTGATGTCCAACTCAGGAAATTCGCGCGCGGCCTGTTCCAGAGTGCCATCGTCTGAGGCGTTGTCCACAAGCAGCAGATGATAGTCTCGATAGCTTTGACGCTTGAGGCTCCGAAGCGTCTCAATCGTGGTCTCCGGTGAGTTATAGCTTAGAACTGAAACCAGCACGCGCGGGCGTGCGGCGAGATGCTCCGCGTCACTTTCCGAATTTTCGAGGCGCGTCCCCTGCATCAATTCCCCTTTTCGCGGAAGGCGGTCTTGAACAATAAACTTACTTCTTCGAGACGTGTCTGCCAGTCTCCATGCGCGGCAGCAGCGCGGCGTCGCGCCGACGCCGGTTCGCCCGCCTCACTCAGGGCGGACTCAACAGCTCGCAGGAAATTATCCGGCAGCTCGTCGGAAATCGCTAGCACCTTGTGTTGCTCGTTGAACTTGCAGACCGCCGGAAGATTCGTCGAAACGACCGGCTTTCCGACAGCCAGATACTCGTTGAGCTTAGTCGGAAAGACGGTCGCGGTATAGGAGTTGATCTGGTAGGGGATGATACAGACATCGAATTCGCGTATGAAGTTGACGAGGCTTGGATGGGGTTGTTGCCCTAAGAAATGGACGTTGGGCAGGTCTTTCAAACATCTGAGCGAAACGTGGCGCGGCCCAACAAAGACCCAGGACCAAAGGGGACGCAGACGCGCCATCGCCGCAAGCAGATCGTGATTGATGTGATTGGTGATGGCACCGACGTAGCCAATCATCGGATGCGCCAGACCTTTGATGCGCCCGATACTTTCATGCTCCTCGTATGTTGGGCCAGCGTCTTCGTCCGGCGCGCCGTGTCCGTTGTCTGAACTTCCCTCTCGCGTCGCACGGCTTTGTGGGCTGAACGCGTCTAAGTTGACGCTCGGCGGAAAGACATGCACGTTGCTATTCATAGTTAAAGGTAGGCGAGCGAGTTCAAGACTGTTAGCAAGCACGAGATCGCTCGTCCTTATCAGTTCGCGCTCTGTGCGCCGCAACTCTTCGGCGTGAGGGGTCAGGGCGGCGAGGTTGTCCATGCGGTAATAGACGACGACGTTGCGCGGGGTGCGTAGCTGGTTGACCAGATCGAGGGCGGTGTCTGTCGGCAGATACGTCAATATCAACTCGTCGGTCATCTTCAGGCCGCGCGCTGCGTTGACCACTCGCGGCAGAAGCACTCGCGCGTTCAGACGCCGCATCGCGCCGAAGGGAGGCAGCACGAGCGGCGAGCAGACGTAGAGTCCTTGCCTGACCTGACGGACGCCTCCCGTCGAGAGCATTTGCGCCCAATTCCGCAGGCGCTTCCAGACGCGGCTGGCATCCCTCAACTTCGGCGAGCGAATACCCATGTTCTCAACGAAAAGAACCTGATTACCGGCTGCCGCCAAGCGCGAGCAGATTTCCTGCGGGCTTTGCCAGTTGAAATCCCATTCAATCCCTGAGATGCAGATTATGTTTCTATCACGGAGCATCGTTATCTGAATTTACCGACTTAAACGCACTGACGTAGTGCTTGCGCGAGCGGGGCTAAGTGCTCGCGATAACGGATCACGCTTGCGTAGTGGCCTGCGGCGACCTGCTGCTCGCCGTACTGCTCGTAAAAGGGAGTCTTCACGCGCATGTGCTCGCCGCCGAAGTCGCCCTCGCCAGCAGGGCGTAAGCACTCGACGCGGAATGCGGATGCGCCGTTCTCGCTAATCGCCTGCTTCACTTGCGCCGCCAACTCCGGGTAGTTGTCTGCCGCCTTCAGCTTGCGGCTGAGCGCTTCATCGTCCAGATGAAGCCAGCGCGCTCGGTGGCGCAGTCGCTTTGGACACTCATCTGGCCTTCCCTTCAGCAGGAAGTCGTAGTTACCAATCATAACCCCGTGCAAGCGTGCGGCCATTGCGGCTGATGCATCCAGTACCAAGCGGCAGATGTCGTGCGCGGGGTTATACCCTTCGGCGGCGTCTCCGACCAAGTATTCGATTCGGTGACGGAGAATTTCTTCGGTCAACTCGCGGGCCAGCTCGACGAACAACTGGTGATCGTGCTGGAGGATGGCCTGATAGAGGGCAAGGTCTGTGAAGCGACCGAAGATGGGGCCAGCGCTCGCGCCCGTGCGCCTGAGAATTTCCGCCGTAGAGCGTAGTCTGGAACAACCCGAACGGCCTGAGCCATCGGTCAACACATAGACGCGCGGTTGCGCAGACTCCAGCCAACCATAGACACGCAACTCATGTCCCGGATGGGCGACGAAGAGGGCCGCACGGCCTCTTGGCATGGAATCTAGCATCGCGTTTTCTCAATTCTCACGTGAAAGACTCTTCAGGGCCGAAGCGCTTGCGCAATGTCGCGCACTTCGGCGCGCAAGCCCGGCGTCAGCCAATATAAGAAGACCGCACTTAAGGCCATCGAAACTGCACCGCCCGCGATGAGTCGCGGCCAATCACCCACGACGACGTTCAGGACCAGCCAGCCAGCCGCCACGCCGCAAACGCCCGCCGCCCATGACGCGAGTATGATTAGCAACGCCCTGCCGGATACGAGGGAGATTAACTGCCTGACAGATAAGAGGCGGTTCAAGAGGGCAACGAGATACGCGATGACCCCGGCGTAAGCCGCGCCCATCACGCCGTACCGCGAAGTGAGTGGGTAAAGGAGCGCAAGGAAGATGCCTGCCTCTATCATCTTACCTGCTGCGACCTGTCGTGGCTTTTTCAATCCCCAATGCAAGTAAGAGATGATGACAACCATCCCACGCATCAGACCAACCAGAGACAGGACACGCAGCAGCGCGCCTGCCGCCATCCATTTCTGACCGTACAGCACGGAGACAACCTCTGGCGCGAGCAAGAACATTGGTGCTGTCACAAGCACGAGAAGCGCGGAACTGGCTGCCAGCGACCTCGTGAAGGCTGGCCCGACGCGTCTTATTCCTTGAGAGGCTAGTTCAGCATAAGCCGGAAAGGTAGCCCTACCAATGGCACTCATGATTACCCCCGCAGGCAGACTGGCGAGGCTGTAAGCGACCGCGTAAACGCCCAAGACACCCGACCCGAACAGCCTCCCGATCAGCACGTTGTCCGCTGTGGTTGTCAGGTAGGCCGCGCCCCCTATGATGGTCGCGTACTTGCCAAAGTGTAAAGACTGTCGGAAGACCTCTCGGTCGAAAACAACTTTCGGCCTGTAAGGGTGAAGTAAATAGGATGCCCCCACGCCAGCGAGCGCGCCTGCAACTTGGCCGCAGACGAGCGCCCAAACGTTGCGGGCGGCGAATGCAATCGTGATGGCGATGGCCGCCGAGACGATAACTGCCGCAAGCTCGTTCCAGAACAGACGAGCGAACGTGATCTGGTTACGAAGGATAACGAGTCCAATGTTCTGCAAGCCCTGGATCAGTGGGACGAGGGCCGCGATAGGCAGGATCAGAATAAGCTCTGCGCGACCATAAAACCGCGCGGTTGGATAGACCATCGCCGCAAGCAGCAAGGTCAGGACCAGCCTTCTGACCAATTCGGCTGTCCAGGTCGCGTCGAGCCGCGTGCGGAGACTTCCTCCCTCTGCGTCCAGGTCGCGGGAGGTGATGGCATGGTCTAGGCTGATGTTGGTCAGAGCACTGAGCGCCATCACTGCGGTCGC
>Ga0209027_1000637_pt1 | contig 12632 bp, 7 predicted proteins | sample GraSoi013_1_20cm_3_FD_185821 | JGI IMG/M metagenome (GOLD analysis project Ga0209027, IMG submission 185821) | Grasslands soil microbial communities from the Angelo Coastal Reserve, California, USA - Sample 09_27_2013_1_20cm (SPAdes) (version 2) | ecosystem: Environmental > Terrestrial > Soil >...
TAAAGGCTGGCATGGAGGAGGTGGTAGCGTTCAAGTTAACACCTGGAATGCCGGCGTCTTTGGCGGGTGTCGTGCCGAAGCCTCCGGGACTGACATTCACGCGGTACCGCATGTAGCCGAAACGGATATCTGTTAGCAACGTCGGGCTTAACGTGTAGTCAAAACCTGAAGCGATGCTCTGGTTGCGGACCGACGAGTTCCCGGCAAAGTCGCCGACGGAGGGATCGCTCGGCAGAGCGTGGCCACCGATATCGACGCCGAAAAGGCCCGGACCAGAGCGCTTGAACTGCTGGAAGCTGTAGCGCCCAAAGACGTTCACTTTGCTCGTGGCGACAAAATCCGAGCGAACGTCGAAACCATTGGAATCGAGGGTGTTGTTCCCGGCAGCGAAGAAATTGTCGCCTAGAGCCGTGCTCGGCGTAGCGTTAGGCAGCGGAATGAGGCTGAGCAGGGCTTCTGCCTGCGGAGAAAGCCGATTTGCAGGAATGATGTTGTTGGCGAACTTTTGGCGGTTCGCCGGCGCTACATCACAGGCGGGATGGAAGGTTCCGGTATTATCGGTGCAAGGATCGTAAATGTTCTTGCCGAAAATGCTGAGGTCGGCTCCGGTCCCGGCGGTGATATTTCCTCTTTCGAGGGCGCTGGGTACACGGTCGGAAGACGTGCCACCGACGTGGCTGCGCTGGCCCTGGTAATCGCCAAAAGCGAAGAGCTTGTTCTTCCTAATGGGTCCGCCAACAGTACCTCCAAACTGGTTCCAGTTTCCGCTGGGAACACCACCCTTTGCGGGCGACTGAGTGAATGGATTGCGGGCGAAATTCGAATTGGACCGCTCAAAATCGAATGCCGATCCGTGGATCTCGTTGGTGCCTGATTTGGTCTGCGTTGTCACGATCGCTCCGATGGCCTTGCCGAATTCAGCGTCGTAGTCCTGGTGAATAATCTTTGTTTCGTCGATGGCGTCGAGATTCGGATTGACCACGATGATCCCAAGAATCGGATCCTGATTGTCTGTACCATCCAGCTCGAACGCTGTACCGGCAAAGTGCTGCCCATTCGTTTCGATCTGCTGCGAACCTTGAGGGTTTTCGCTGGCGGCGTGACCCCAGTTCAGACGCTGCGCCCCGGGGGAGAGCAACTGTAACGTCGTGAAGTTTCGATTATAGATAGGAAGGTCCTCAACGGTACGGGACGCAAAGACGGTGGCGACGTCGGTCTTATCGGTCTGGAGTTGGGGAATCTCGCCCGTGACCTCGACCGTTTGTGTGACCGCCCCGACCTGCAACGGTGCATCGGCACGCACCGTTGTATCCGCGTCGACGCGAATATTCGGAATATCGTAGGTCTTAAATCCGGGGGCTTCGACGTGAACTTTGTAACTGTCCGGGATAAGGTGCGTGACAGAGTAATTCCCACTCTCGTTCGTGGTCGTTTCTTCCGTCGTGCCTTTAGCGGTGTTTGTCACAGTGACTTTGGCCCCCGCCACTGCGTTCCCCTGCGGGTCCGTCACGGCCCCAACAAGGTTCCCGTATACCGCCTGGCCGAAGGCCGCGCTTGTACCAAACCCAAACGCAAGACCAAGAACCAGAATCCACGCTAGAATCGCATGCTTTTTCATGACACCCCTCCTGAGCACCCTTTTTTCCCTTTGAATCCGCATAGAACCACTCACAAGCAGCGACTGCGCCACGTTGCCAGCTTGGTTCAACAGGTACCGGCCCCCTGCCTCGACTGTACCGACAGCATTGGGGCACTCCTCAAGATGAAAATGGAATAGATGACAACATGTTGGACCCACCAGTCCGCAGCGAACAGCCCCCAAACTCCTCGAGCTTCCCTCGCTTCGCCGCCACGGCACAACACTTTCCCTTCATCTCTCTCCACAGAGACAGACGGGCACCCAGCCTAGGGGCGACGAACAATGTATCAGGGCTTCTATCAGTTTTTTGAATGACGTGGAAAGTCTCGATGAGTCTGATACGGTTACGCGAGATAAGTTGTGACCCCGTAAAGAGATGCGGAGCGCGTTACCTTGGTGTTACAATGCCCGAACGGAATGGTCCACGTGACTGAAAGAGCCCAAAATCTCGCTCAAATCGAGAAGCTCCTCAGTAGCCATACCCTGCATGGCTCAGAGTCTCTTTGCAAGCTGTTGCGCTATCTGGCGAGTCATTCCTTGGATCATCCCGGTCTCTCCCCTAAGGAGTACCAAATTGCGACAGAAGTGTTTGGGCGCCAGAAGGACTTCGACCCGCACTTGGATTCCATGGTGCGTGTCCAGGCGGGGCGCCTGCGTACCAAGTTGACCGAATACTATGCCTCTGAGGGCCCAGACGACCAGGTCATGGTGGAACTGCCCAAAGGCACCTACGCCCTAGCTTTCCATCCGCGCCCCCACGGAGCAGGTCGGAACCACACGAATGCTTCTCACGAGGGACCCAACCTTTTGCAGGTCAACGGCCAGACCTCACGCGCTTGGATCGTCGCCGTCGTTGCGCTCTCAGTTGTTCTTGGCTCCGCCGTCGCCGTGGCCACGGACCGCTTCCTGAACCGCAGGATTGCGGAAGCCCGGCTCGCCAGCGATAACCCGGATGTGCCGGTGGCTTTTCACGTTTTCTGGAAGGGCTTTCTCACCGGACCGCAGGAACCTTGGGTCATCTTCAGTAATGCAGCCTTTGTCGGTCGGCCGTACGTTGGCATGCGCTACTACAATCATGCCAAAGATTCCGGCGCGGCGATCCTGGATCACTATACCGGAGTCGGCGAGGTGCTGGCGGTGCACGCTCTCGACAGCGTTTTCGAAAGACTTCATCAGCAAATTCGCGTCAAGCGCGGCAGTTTGTTCTCCCTGGACGATGCCAAGAACGACGATCTCATCTTCATTGGCTCGCCTTCGGAAAATCTGACCCTCTTGGAATTACCAAACACCCAGGAATTCACCTTCAGACAGATCACTTCCGGGCCGCGGACGGGCACCATGGAGATCATCAATTTTCATCCGGAATCGGGCGAACCGAAGGAGTTTCTTCCGTCTCCGCCCGAGGAGACCCTGACGGAAGACTATTCCATCATAGCGCTCAAGCGAGGATTGAATCCTGCACATTCGGTGTTGATTCTGGCAGGCGCCACCACCATCGGTACGCAAGCTGCCGTCGAGTATGTCTGCCAGCAGAATTCTTTGGAAGAGTTGCTCTTGCGGCTCTCTGTTTCGAACTCCGGCGAACTGAAACCGTTCGAAGCGGTAATTCGCGTGAAGGTCGTCAAGGGAGTTCCAGTGGCTTCGGAACTTGTGGCGCTCCGCAAGGGTCCTGCATAGCCTGGTTTGAAAGAAGCAATTCATTTTCTGCAGAAACGCCTCACTCCAAAACATTTTCTACCTGCTGTTTCACTATTTCTTTCGGGACGGCGGAGGCATCAGGCGAGGATCGAGTTCTGTGGCCTTTCGAAATTCTTTTTGCGCTTCCTCGGATTTGCCGTGCTGGCCTAAGGCCACCGCCAATTCAAAGTGGGCGGCGGCATAGTTGGGCGAAGAGCTGATGGCGGCGCGGAATTGCGAAATGGCGCCCTCAATGTCCCCCGCGTTGAGAAGCCGCCGCCCTGAATTTGTGGCAAAAAGGGCGGCCTGGTCGCCGGTCTTCTGCTTTGCGATTTCCATTCCAGCGCGGCTTTCCGCCGCGGCGCCTTCCGCGTCGCCGAGTTGGCGCAGCACGGTCGCCAAAGTTGTATGAGCGCCAGCAAAGTCCGGCTGCAGCCGGATGGCTTCCCGTAAAGCCGACAGAGAATCCTGAAGCTCACCCTTTTGCTTCAGAACCGTTCCCAGCGTGTAATAGGCCTCGGCATAGTCCGGTTTGGCATGAACGGCCGCGCGGAGTTCCTCCGCGGCTGCGGCAAAGTCGCCCTGCTGCCAAAGCGTCACGCCCAGCGTGTAGTGCACATCCGGCTGCCCGGGATCCAATTTCGCGGCCTTGTGCAATTCGGCCATGGCTTCCGGCAACTTGTCCTTCAATTTCAGCGCCAGCCCAAGGTCATAGTGCAAGGTGGCATCCTGCGGGGTGAGCTCAAGCGCCCCTTGGAATTCAGAAACGGCGGTGTCGAAGTCTGCCACTTGCAAATACGCTGCGCCAAGGTTCGCTCTGTATCCACTGTCAGAGGGCCGCAGACGGACTGCCGTTTGGAACTCCGAGATTGCCCCGTTGCCATCACCAGTCTGCAACAAAGCGAGTCCCAGATTATTGTGTGCGTCCGGATTTTCCGGTTGCCATTTCACGGCTTGGCGAAAGGGTGTGATGGCTTGCCCAACCTCGCCGCTGTGCTGGAGTAGTAAGCCCAGGCTGTTTTGCGCATCAGGGTAATCTGGTTTCAATGCAACACAATCTTGTAGCTCGTGGATCGCCGCATCCGTCTCGCCTCTGCCTTTGAGGGCCTGTGCAAAATAATAGTGACCGCCCGGGTCCGCAGAATTCAGTCGTACTGCTTTTTGAAGGTGTTGCGCAGCGTCTTCGAAGGATTTTTCCTGGTAACGCAAAACGCCGAGATGAAGATGGGCTAGCGCATAATTGGGCTGCAGCCGGAGCGCTTCGGAAAATTCCGTAGCGGCGCCTTGAGCGTCCGATTCTTGTACCAGCACGGTCCCGAGATCGTCGTGCAACTCCGCCCTTTGCGGCTCCAATTCGATCGCGCGGCGAAGCTCGCTGATTGCGCCGGCTACCTCACCCGAAAAATCCAGTATGCGTCCTAGCGTGTGATGGGTCTCGGAATCGTTGGGCGCCAGCCGCGTGGCTTCTTGCGACTCACGTAGCGCACCGTGCCACTCTTTCTTGCCAGCAAGTGCACTTGCGAGATTCATGTGCGCCTGAGCGAATTCTGGATTCAATTTCACGGCGGTCCGGAAGTGCCCGATTGCTCGATCAACCTCCCCCTGAGCAAGCAAAACCCAACCGAGCGAGTTGTGGCTCTCCGGGCTCTGGGGAGCCAGCCGCACAACCTTTTCAAAAGCTGTTCGCGCTGAAGCCAGATCACCCTTTTTCAATACGGATAGTCCCTGTTGGTAGAGCGCGTTTGCGCGCGTCGCGGCATCCGAAGGAGGGGAAGCCGTTGATTGCGCGGCGCTTGTCGCCGCGGCCATAGAGAAAAAAAACAGAAGAGCTGCGCCGATAGAGATGGAACACATCGGGGAGTGGAGCGTGAATAATTTCACACTGGAAGTTCGGAAGAGCACCACCAAAAATACTAACATGTTTGCGCGTGAGCATCCCGCCACTCAAGATGTGGCCCTCGGTTTGGCCGTGCGATTGACCCGTTCCAATTCGGACCTTACTATGCTTGAAGATCGATGACCTTCGATTCCTCGTTTGTTCGGCTTGCCTGCCTGCTGGGACCTTGTGCCTGGCTGCTCCTGCACGCGGCCGCCCCGCCGAGTGCGGTTCCCGTTGATTCCCGGAACGCAAACGCCAAGCTCGTCGCGCGTTTTACCGACACCGCACAGAAAGCCGGTCTTACAACGCCGGTCATTTTCGGTGGTGAAAACAGGAAGGAATATATCATTGAGACGACCGGGACCGGCGTCGCCATCTTCGATTATGACAACGACGGCTGGCCGGACATATTTGTCGTCAACGGCACAACATTGGAACAATTGCCCTCCGGCAAAAGCCCCACAAACCACATCTATCACAACAACCATGATGGCACGTTCACCAATGTCAGCGCCAAAGCCGGTTTGACCCACACTGGTTGGGGCCAGGGCGTCTGCGTCGGAGATTACGACAACGACGGCTGGGAGGATCTCTACGTCACCTACTACGGCAAGAACGTTCTCTATCACAACAATGGCGACGGTACCTTCACCGACGTCAGCGAAAAGGCGCATGTCGCGGGGACCGGCAGAGCTTGGGGCACTGGCTGCGCTTTCCTGGACTACAACCGCGACGGGAAACTAGATCTAATGGTCGCGAATTATGTCGACTATGACTCCGCCACTGCCCTCGCGCCGGGAGAACGGCCTTCCTGCATGTGGAAAGGTGTTCCGGTCATGTGCGGGCCGAGCGGATTGCCCTGGGCGAAAAATGTTCTTTATCGCAATCTCGGCAGCGGCATCTTCGAAGACGTCACCACCAAAGCTCGCATCGATCAAACCAACGGGCATTACGCCTTCAGCGTTTCCACCTTTGACTATGACGACGATGGCTGGCCAGACATCTATGTTGCCTGCGACAGCACCGCCAGCATCCTCTACCACAACAATCATGACGGCACCTTTACCGACGTCGCCGTGGTCGCCGGTGCCGCTTTCAACGACGACGGCCGTGAGCAAGCCGGAATGGGCTCTACGGTTGCTGACTACGACGGCGACGGCAAGCTCGATCTTTTCAAGACCAATTTCTCCGACGACACCTCAACCCTCTATCGCAACAACGGCGACGGTACCTTCGACGACAAGACCTTTCCCGCCGGCTTCGGTTTGAACACTCAATATCTCGGCTGGGGCGTCATGTTCCTCGATGTGGACAACGACGGCTGGCCCGATCTGCTTCTTGTCAACGGCCACGTCTACCCGGAGGTCGACAGCCAGCACCTCGGCAGCAATTTCCGGGAACCCCGCATCCTCTATCACAACAATGGCAATGGAACTTTCACAGATATCTCCGGCGCTGCCGGGCCGGGCCTCACAGCGGTGAACTCTTCGCGTGGCCTGGCCGTCGGCGACTTATGGAATGACGGCCACATTTCCGCGGTGGTCAGCAACATGAATGCTCTTCCGTCTCTGCTTGTCAATGACGTCCGCAACGGCAATCACTGGATCGCCTTCCGTGCGATCGGCGTCAAATCCAATCGCGATGGCATCGGAGCGAAAATCACCGTCAGAGCTGGCGCGCGCACTCTTGTTGACGAAGTCCGCAGCGGCTCCAGCTACATCTCCAATAACGACATGCGCGTCCACTTTGGCCTCGGCGCCGCCGTCAAAGTCGATGGTCTCCAGGTCCGCTGGCCCAGCGGCCTGCTCGAGGAATTCGGCAGCCTTTCCGCCGACGCCATTCACACTCTTAAGGAAGGCTCTGGCACGCCCGTCGTCGCAGGCCCCAGAAAAAACTGAGCCGCTCAGTCTCCCACTTGCCCCGCCGCGGCTTGCATGGCTTCGTTCCGCGTGCCGGCCCTTTGCTGGCCCTGGCCAGTTGCCCACTTTCCCACACCGCTCGCATGATCCCGCCCGCTGCGTGCGAATTCGTGCCCAACAGCAGGTGCACCGTTTCGTGCGCGGCAACCTGTCCCAAACGACTCGCCAGACTCACCTTGCTTGTCTCATGCAACTCTTCCATCGGCTCGTAAAACAGGTCCGCATAGCACCCTTTGCCGTCCGAAATCCCCATCGTCGCGGGCGTCAAACCGATGGGTCATCGCGCGATTCGCAATTGCAAATGCTCGGGATAAACCGTCCCTCGACAGGTTCTCGCTTCGTGAGGTTCCGTCGGACCCGGGAAACAATGGAGCCATCGGATTGCGATGCCCGCCGGCTAGAAAACCTCTGGCACTTCCTCATCCGCTTGACGCAGGGTGCCCGCAGGCACTCCCACGTCGTTATGCACGGAAATCGTGATCGTCAGCTGGGGGTTTGGAACATACGTGCCACAGCAGGACGGCCAGTCCTAACCTTAGCCCTAGCCGAAAAGTCGCTTTGATCAAGGCGCTCACCTCGCTGGTGGCGCCCAAGATCAGTCAGGCCGTGGCGTGCCTCAATGCTGGTGAAGTGGCCAGCTTCCCATTTCCAGGTGACGACCGAAGCAGCCGTACGTCAAAAGGATAGGGAGCAAAATGACGCGGAATTCGTGGAAACTTGTACCTAATTCCGAACGTTATTACTAGTAAGCAGAGCGGACCGGAGGGCCGTCAGAGTGCCAGAGAATGTTGCCAACGGTGTCATCCGCTTCGGGATCTTCGAAGCCGACCTTCGTGCCGGTGAACTCCGCCGAAACGGCTCGAAAATCAAGCTCCAGGACCAGCCTTTCCAGCTCTTGGCACTCCTTCTTGAAAGGCCCGGCGAGGTGGTCACCCGGGAAGAGCTGCGCGGCAAGCTGTGGCCTGCGGACACCTTCGTGGACTTCGACCACGGCCTGAATGCCGCCGTCAAGCGCTTGCGCGGCGCACTGGGTGATTCCGCAGAAAATCCTCGCTTCATCGAAACTCTCTCGCGTCGCGGCTACCGCTTTCTCGTACCCGTCAATGGAATGGCGCAGGAATGCACTCCGATTCCCCGCCGACGCCGTCATTGGCGCATTGCCCTGGCCGCTGCGATTCTCTTTCTTGTCGGGATCGTCGCCGGCTGGCAAGCCGGACATCACTCCGCCGCTGCGGTCCGATTCACGGAACGCCGTTTAACGGGCAATCCGGAGAACGATCCCGTTACGAGCGCGTCAATCTCGCCCGACGGCAAGTATCTGGCTTTCGCGGATCGCACCGGATTCTTTCTCCGCGTCGTGGCCACGGGGGAAACCCATCCGGTCCCAATCCCTGGTCAGATGAGGACATATCCCGCGGAGAAAGATCCCGGTACCTTTGCCGTCAGTTGGTTTCCCGACGGCAGTCATGTCCTGGCAACGCGCGTGGCATCACTTGGGGAGAAACCCAGCCTGTGGAGCGTTTCGGTCTTCGGTGGCTCGCCCCGCAAACTCATGGAGGCGGCCGCGCTCGGTGCCGTCTCTCCCGACGGCACACAGATTGTTTTTGTTCGCGGCGACTTCGCCCACCAAGAGATCTGGCAGATGCAGTCCGATGGCGGCCAGGCCCGCAAAATCATCGGCCAGCCAGGGGCCAATTATGAGTCCGTCGTGTGGTCACCCGACGGGCGTGGCATCGCTTTCGTGCAGGTTGTATACGTCTCCGGCTGGCACGAAGTCGCTGTTTCTCTCGGCATCTATGATCTCGTCAGCGGCAAGAGCAGTTCCCTTTTCACCACAGACCGTCTCCGAGGTGCTCTTGCGTGGGCTCGCGATGGACGCCTGATTTATTCCCTCAGCGAACCCCCGCCCAACCAGAACGACTCCAATCTTTGGACCCTCAAAGTCGACGCGCGTGGCAATCAATCTTGGGGCCAGCCCGTCCGCCTCACCAGCGGCCCCGACGGCAAAATGCGCGCCAGTGTTTCTGCCGACGGCAAACGTCTGATTTTCCTTCGTTGGGCCGAGTCCCCGGTCGTGTACATTTCCGAGCTCCAACAGGCCGGCCGTCACCTGGGTCCACTGCGGCCGCTTAGCCTCGATGAACGCAGAAATTATCCTTACGCCTGGACGCCCGACGGCAAATCGGTGATTTTCACTTCCGATCGCGATGGCATTTTGCATCTCTTCAAGCAAGCCATTGATCAACCGGCTCCCGATCTGCTTGTCGACGGCGATCAACCGGTCATCCTCGCCCGCCTCAATCCCGACAGCTCGGCGATTCTTTACGCTCTCGACCCCTCGCCGAGCGATATGGAACACCGCGTGCGGCTGATGCGCGTTCCGCTTGCCGGTGGAACGCCTCGAATGATTTTGGCGGAGCCCGGGATCAATAATTTCCAGTGCGCCCGTTCGCCCTCCACGCTTTGTGTTTTCAGCGAATACACCCCAGATCACCTCGCTTTCTTCACCTTTGATCCCGTTACCGGGGAAAAAGAACCGCTTACCCGGATTGAAGACTCCGAATGGCATTTGCAAAATTGGACGCTCTCTCCCGACGGCTCGACTCTCGCTTTGGCTAAGAAGCACTTCATTCCGGGTCTCGCTGACATTCAGCTTTTTTCTGTCGCCAGTGGCAAGGACCGGATTCTCACTTTGCAGTCCTGGACCGGAATCGCATGCCTCGACTGGGCCGCCGATGGCCGCAGTCTTTGGGTTGTCGCTTCGTCGCCAACGGGCGTGCCGACGCTCTTGAATGTGGACTTGCGTGGCAAAGCCAGACCGGTCCTCAAGGAATCCGAAAAGGATCTCGGCTGGGCCATCCCCTCTCCCGACGGCCGCCATCTCGCCATTTGGGAAGCCAGCGGTAGCTCCAACGCCTGGCTCCTCGAAGGCTTCTGACCTCAGCTTCGTTGCTTTTTCTCTTCACGCAGCGGAACGCGGCGAGGATACAATTTTCAAAATTCACTGTGGGGGCGATTAAACAAGAGTGGTGGTTGGCGCGGAGACCTGCGCGAACGCCTGATCTGAACTATCGAAACATCTCAAACGCCGCATATTCCCAGCCGTTTCAGTGTGCGATGCCTCAATCTGCCGAGTTCGCGATTCAAGAAATGCTCGCGCCCCATAAAAGGCACTAGGGGATTGCGGCGCTTCTCCACTTTGCTGTGAGCCTGCCTTAGTCGCGCATCCTCGCCGAATAATTCCAGAGCGTCGTCAAGCTTATCCAAGGCCTTCTCGCGTCGCCCCGCCAATGCATACACCTCTCCTACATTCAGGTGGAACTGGATCTCTGCGGGTTTCAGTTGAACCGCCAACTCGCAAAGCTCTGCCGCTTGTTCCCACATCTGTTGGGCGCGAGCGATCGACAATCCCAGAAACGAGAGGTAGTAGGGGTTATGTTTGTCGCCTTCGAACGCGCGGCGCAATCTTACCATCGCCTGTTGGGGGTATTCGTTCCTGAGGAGCTTGACACCTTCCCTGAACTCCGCCATGGCATCGAGCTCAGCCGCGCCCGTGGCAGTCTCTTTGGCAAATCCGAGGTTCATAGGGGATCCTTAGGTGACCAATCTGGACTACCAACTAATTTAGTCACGTCCCTTCTGAGGCGTCTACTGGCCTGACGGTCAGTGTTAACCAATTAGACCAAAGATCCCGGGGGGTCGAGAGCGCCCGGGGGATGCTTCCCAGGCCAGGCGGCATGCATTCCGACGAATCTGCGCCCTCCGGATCGCAGTGCTTTCTCATTTCGCGGGTGCTTGCGCTACTCCCACGTACTTGTCGGCGGCGCCGTAGTAGAAGAAGTAGCGATCGTCCTTGTGAACCAGGCCTTCGACAAAGACGACATTGGGGACTTGGCCGACTTTTTCCCATTCTTGTTCCGGGGCGAAGATGGGCTCGTTGGAACGCCAGATGAGTTTGCGGGGATCGTGGCGGTCGAAAACGGCGACGCCGGCGCGATAGACGAGCTTGTCGTCCGCTCCGTTGTAGATAAGGACGATACCGCGCGGGGTGAGGATCGGCGGAGGGCCGGGCTCGACAACGCGCGAATCAAATTTTCCCGGCCTGCGCGGGAGGACCGGAGTTTCTGTTGCTTCGGTCCAGTGATTCACATCGTTGGAGTAGGAAAGCCCCATCTGGTCAGTCTTGTCCGCAGCGGTGCCGAGCCAGTACATCCAATACTTGCCGTCGATCTTTTCGGGCACGATAGCGCCGGACTTCGTCCAACCTTTGTTCCAGTTTCCTTGGTAGGCGGGAAGGATCACCCCCTGGCGCTCCCAATGGACCAGGTCGCGCGACGTGGCGAGGCACAGCTGGGCGTCTTTTTTGTTGTAGCCGGTGTAGGTGAGGTAGTAGATGTCGCCGAATTTCTGCAGGCGCGGATCTTCGACACCGCCGTCTTTTTCGTAGTCCGCCTCTGGCGAGAGAACCGGCTGCGGTCTACGCGCGAAGTGAATCCCATCGGTACTCTCGGCATAGCCAAGATGCGAAGTACCTGCAGTGTCCTGCGCGCGGTAGAGCATGACGAATTTGGCAACATCTTGTTTCTTGGCATCCTTCGCTCGAAAGAACGTGACCGCAGGATTGAAAGTGCCAGCGGATTCCCAAGCCGCGCCCTGAGGAGAAAGAATGGGCTCATGGCATGCCCGCTTCCAGGCCAAGAAGGGAAGATCCGTTGCCGGCGCTGCGAAAGCGAACGAGCCAGCGAGCAGCAACAGCACCATGAGAATCTTGGGCTTTATAGGCATGATCGGCGACTCCTCACTTTGCGGTCTTGTTAGGCTTTTGCGGGTCGAACGGCATCATGCGCACGATGCCTTCGCCCTCTTTGACGTAGATTACCTGATTCGATTTGATGTCCTTCAAAGTTTCTACCAGGCCGCTGGGCCAGCGTATCTCCAGCAGCTCCACCTTCTCCGCCTTGCCAATCCCGAAATGCACGCGCAAATCATTCTGCGAAAAATAGCCGCCGCCGCTGCGCACTTCATCGATCTGCGGATGAAGTCTTTTTTCGTCAGGCAGATGCGTGACGCACTTCACACGCGCACCGATGCCGCTGCGATTCGATTTTGTGCCGATGGTCTTGATTTTGATCCAATTGTTTCCGGTGCGTGAATCGCACCGCAGCAATTGCGGAAAATCGTTGACCGTGTTGACGACCACGTCGATGTTCCCATCATTGTCGAAATCTCCGAACGCGCAGCCCCGCGCGGCCACCGGCGTGGAGATGCCTGGCCCGCCGTCCGAGGAAACGTCGTCAAAGCGCCCGTTGCGTAAATTTTTGTAGAGCAGCTTGCGCTGCGGGTAGCCTGCTTCCGTTTTGAGTTGCTCGACTTCGGGATAGACGTGGCCGTTGCAAATCAAGATGTCAGCCCAGCCGTCGTTGTCGAAGTCGAAAAAGCCGCAGCCCCAGCCAAGATATTGCGTGTGCTTGCCAAGACCGCCCTGAAACGTGGTGTCTTCGAAGCTTGCCCCGCCGAG
>Ga0209027_1000638_pt1 | contig 12619 bp, 13 predicted proteins | sample GraSoi013_1_20cm_3_FD_185821 | JGI IMG/M metagenome (GOLD analysis project Ga0209027, IMG submission 185821) | Grasslands soil microbial communities from the Angelo Coastal Reserve, California, USA - Sample 09_27_2013_1_20cm (SPAdes) (version 2) | ecosystem: Environmental > Terrestrial > Soil >...
AGTGATAAGACGCGCAGACGCGCGCTGGTCGCTCTCGCGCCTGACGCTGACGCACGAGATGGCTCGCGTACTTTTAGCCGAGCAGCTTTACAGAGCGTACACGATCATTCACGGTCTGCCGTACCAGAAGTAAGGGATGAGGGATGAGGGATGAAAAGAGGGATGAAGGATGAGGGATGAGGGATGAATAAGAAGGAGTGATTGCGTCAACGTGCAATTCATTCAACCTATTTCATCCCTCATCCCTTCAAGACCCGGAGGGATTGAAGCGGAAAAGATGGACAAGAGAAAAGTTAAATCGTACAGAGATAGATTGCTCGCGCGGCGCGAGGGGCTTGTTGGGCAGGTCGAAGCGGCGGAGATGTACAGCCGCGAGCGCGACTCAGAGGCCACGCAAGACCCTGCGGATATGGCCGCGAACGCCTACACGAAAGAGTTGCTGGTCTCAATGTCTGCGAATGATCGCAAGCTGTTGGAGTTGATTGACGAGGCTCTTGATAGGATAGAAGAGGGCGAGTATGGCGAATGCGTACACTGCGGCGAGCCTGTGCAGGAGAAGAGGCTTGAGGCTGTGCCCTGGGCACGCCATTGCCTCAGATGCCAGGACTTACAGGAGCGCGGGCTTCTGACAGAAGATGAAGAGTAGAAAAATTTAGTCGCGGCATGTAATAATCTGCGGCCTCTAGCTATAGAGCGGAATCCTGCGCTATAGCTAGAGGCTCTTTTCATTTTTGCGAGGACGCGCGCGCGTCGCAGGACACAGATGCGCTTTACACTTGGAACAGCACAAATCGCAAACTCGCTTTACGACGCCGCGCTCGCTCTCGTTTACCCACAGCTTTGCGCCGTTTGCGGCGGCAGCGTGGATGCGCGAGCCAATGGCGTAGCATGCGAGTCGTGCTGGAAAGGGACGCGCGTGTTCGATGGCACTGAAACTATTTGTTGGAAGTGCGGCGCAATCTCAACGGGAATTATTGGCGAAGAGCACAGGGAAGAGGTTCGCTGTCGCCGATGCGACGCTGAAGCTTTCACTGTTGCTCGCGCGTGCGGAGTGTATGAGGGTGCGCTCAGAGCATCCGTGCTGGAGTTGAAACGCTCGCCGCATGTCTCAAAACATCTCTCGCTTCTTTTATCGGAAGCGCAAAAGCGCGCTCCGCTTCGTGACGCGACGCTAATCGTTCCCGTTCCGCTTCATGCTGAAAGATTCAGGAATCGCGGATTCAATCAGGCAGCAGCGATTGGCAAAGCTCTAGCTTCCGTTTCTAAACTTCCTTTCGATGAACACAGCCTGGTGCGCCAGACGCGCACGGAAAGACATCGCGCTGGCATGGATGCGCAGTCGCGTCGCGAGTCCGTCATGAACGCATTCAGAGTAGAGCGACCGCGCCTTATAGCTAACAAGCGAATACTTCTAATTGACGATGTCCTCACCACAGGCGCAACCGTTTCGGCCTGCGCCGACGCGCTCCTCTCCGCAGGGGCGCAAGATGTCTTCGTGCTAACGGTTGCACGACCAATCTGAAAAAGTCTGGAGTCTGTTTGATTGCGGATTTGGGATTTCGGATTGCGGATTTAAGAATCAAGCTTTTCAATCCGCAATCCGAAATCCGCATTCCGCAATTAATCCGACCCCTGACTTTTTTTACTGACATCTGTATGATGTTGGGCATGAAAGGACTCTACGACGCGATTGAGCCTTACGGTGAGGGACGCCTTCAGGTCTCGCCCATTCATAATCTTCATTACGAACAGTGCGGAAACCCAGAGGGCAAGCCCGTTGTTTTCCTGCACGGTGGGCCGGGTGGCGGCGTCGTGCCGGATTATCGCCGTTACCATGATCCGAAGGCTTACCGCATTGTGCTCTTCGACCAGCGCGGCTCAGGCAAGTCAACGCCGCATGCAGAGTTGGAAGAGAATACTACGTGGCATCTTGTCGAGGACATAGAAACTTTACGCGAGCATCTTGGAATTGAAAGCTGGCAAGTGTTCGGCGGCTCGTGGGGCAGCACGCTCGCGCTCGCTTACGCGCAAACTCATCCCGACAGAGTTCGTCAATTAGTCTTGCGCGGAATCTTCCTTTGCCGACCGAAAGAGATTCAGTGGTTCTATCAGGACGGCGCTAGCTGGATTTTCCCGGACGTGTGGGAAGAGTATCTGAAAATCATCCCAGTGGAAGAGCGCAGTGATTTGGTCTCGGCCTATTACAGACGTTTGACGAGCGATGATGAGCATGTTCGTCTGGAAGCCGCGCGCGCGTGGAGCATCTGGGAAGGGAGCACTTCTAAGCTTCATCCAGACCCGAACGCGATTGACCATTTTGGCGATCCTGAATTCGCAGTCGCTTTCGCTCGTATAGAGTGCCATTACTTCATGCACAACTCTTTCTTCCCGACCGAAAACTTTCTGATTGAAAACGTAGGGAAGATTCGGCACATTCCTGGGGTCATAGCGCAAGGGCGATACGACGTTGTGTGCCCTATCAGAAGCGCTTGGGAGTTGCATCGCGCATGGCCTGAAGCGGAACTGAAAGTCATACCGGACGCAGGGCATTCGATAAGCGAGCCTGGCATCGTTGACGCTTTGGTTGACGCCACTGACCGCTTTCGCGGCGCGTAAAAGCCATTTTTACTGGGGTTTCGGGCTGTCATGCGCCATTCAGTGTGCATCTAACTGTAGGCGGCGCGGGGGAAATTTTGACACCCTTGCGCGCACTCGCGTAATATCGGAAGGCAGTATGAACGGACGAGTTCTAGTCCTGAACGCATCTTTTGAACCCATTAACGTGTGCACAGAGCGGCGCGCGGTGGTGATGATTTTCAAAGGAGTCGCGCGCGTCGAAGAGCACAACGGGCACATGCTTCATTCGGCGAAGCTCTCTATCCATGCCCCTTCCGTCATACGACTGATTGAATATATACACATTCCGTTTGAGCGGCGCTCGCTCTCGCGCAAGAACATTCTGCTGCGCGACCATTCGACGTGCCAGTATTGCGGCAAACAGTTTTCCCCCGCCGAATTGACGCTTGACCATGTGCTGCCGCGCTCGCGCGGGGGAGATTCTACATGGGACAATCTGGTAGCCTGCTGCAAGCGCTGCAACCATCTGAAAGGCAGCCGCACGCCTGAAGAAGCAGGCATGCACCTGCTCAGACGGCCTCGTGGGTTTTCGCTTCATGTTAACAGACAGATCATGCGCTATCTTGGAAGAGCGGACGAAACCTGGCGCAAGTATCTTTTTTATGAATCGAACAGCGGAGAGTGAAGGCGAGCGTATAATTTATACGACCGAATTGGTCGTCCTATAGGAGCTTTAGTTATGAACAGTTGGATAATATTGATGATCGAAAGCCCTATGCTTTGGATCTTCGTTCTTGCCGTGATCGTTCTTCTTTTCGGCGGCAGCAAATTGCCACAGCTTGCGAAAGCCTTGGGCCAGAGCAAGCGAGCCTTTCGTGAAGGAATCTCGGAAGCTGATGAAGAAGCGCGTCTGGAGAAGGGTCGTGGCACAGAGGTTTCAGGACAAAAATCACAGCTAGCGGATGTTGACGACGAGCAGTTGTTCGAGGAAGCCAGACGACGCGCCACACGCGTGCGCGCCGCTGAAACAAACAGGCTGGAAGGCGAAAGAGTTGTGTCCGACAGGCCTACAGATAATCCCCGCTAAAGAGTCTCTATAAAGAAGAGGGGAAAAGGGGAAATGGGTAAAAGGGAAAAAGGAGAAGACAGTTAGTCATTCCCCTTTTCCCTCTTCTTTATCCTTTCTCTTCTTATACCGAATTGCACAATAAAATAAGGAAGGAAGAGCTGGGGCAAGCCCGCCTTCCATACCAGTGAGATTAATAATCTTGAGCTTTGGAATTTAAAGCGCTCAACTCCCATAACCTCATAGGTTGGGAAGGCGGGCTTGCCCCCGCTCTTCCTTATTTTGTTTTGCAATCTGGTATTAGTTCGCTTTACGACCTACGACCAGAGTCGCTTTGACCGAGAGAGCGAAATCCATATTCTGCCGCTCCTCGTCAATGATGCGCGCAATTTCAGCCGAAACTTTGTCCTGCGCAGCTTCGGGCAATTCCCTTAGCCATTCTCTTAACAGAAAATCTGTAATCAACGGCGAGTTCAAAAACTCTTCGCCAGATTCATAATCGAACTCCTCAATGCTCGTCCAAGACGAGACATTCTCTAAACCTTCTTGCTCAGCCATCGCTTCGACCTGCGAAACAGTCGGCAATTCCATAATCAACTCTTCCACGTCAATGCCGTGCTCTTCCAACCCGGCGCTGCGCAAAGCCTCCCAGTAGATTGAGAAAAATTCTCCGAAGCTGGAAGAGGTCGGGAGCGTGAAGGCGACTGTGCCGCCGGGCGTGGTGACGCGAACGAGTTCGGAGAACATCCTATCAAGTCGGTCATAAGCTACGAGCGAGCCGTTGCCAATGACAAGATCAAATTGGTCGTCTCTGAGCCACAAATTATCTGGTTGCGCCGCGCGAAACTCAGGCTCGGCATTCATCGCTATGGCCTTCACGCGCGCAAGCTCAAGGCGCTCCTCGCTCTCATCCACGCAAACGAGCGTCACCTTATCCTCGAACCGCTCCTGCATAGCCATCGCGTGGCTGCCAGTACCGGACTCTACATAGAGCACGCGCCCCTCTTTCGGCAACTCCACATGCTCGTCAATCAACGCGGCGAACCTCTCGCCCCAATCGGTCGCCACATAAAGCTCGTGCAGGAACGCCAACTCTTTTTCCGATTTTCTTTCAGCCACTCTTTAAGTCACCTCGTGAATGGAGTAGATAGTAGTTAGTAGTTAGTAGTTAGTAGCCAGCATAAAAGATTGAGCAGCTTTCAAGATTGCATTTTATCTCTCAAGACTGAACAGTTAGAAAAACTACTAACTACTAACTACTATCTACTTCCTCATCATCTTCATCATAATATATCCTGCCGCTCAAACGCTCTGGCAGACACTCCATCTCTTCGCGCGCGCGCGAGTCGCTGTGCACATAGCGATAGCCTGAGCCGTAGCCCACGCGCTTCATGAGCGGCGTGACGGCGTTGCGCAGGTGCAGCGGCACAGGCTCGCGCGCGGTCTCGGCAGCATCTTCTGCTGCGGCCATGTATGCGCGCTTGACTGCGTTGGATTTCGGAGCTTGAGCCAAGTAAATGGTCGCTTGCGAGAGAGGATAGAGCGCTTCGGGCAATCCTATTAACCGGGTTATCTCTGCCGCAGCCGCAGCCTGCACCATTGCCTGCGGGTCTGCAAGACCGATGTCTTCAGAAGCGAGTATGCAGAGGCGGCGGGCTATGAAAACAGGATCAGCGCCGCCTTCAATCAGACGCGCGAGCCAGTAGAGCGCCGCGTTCACGTCGGAATTGCGCAGTGATTTGATGAGCGCGGAGGCTAGATTGTAATGCTCCTCGCCTCCTTTATCGTAAGCGTAGTGAGCGCGCCCCAATGCTTCTACGATTGTCTCAAGCGTAACGCGACGAACGCCTTCTTTGTCCGGTTCGGTTGATTCAACAGCAGCTTCAAGAGCCGCCAGTCCTACGCGCGCGTCGCCTGCGGCTGAATGCGCCAGACGCTTTATCATCTCGTCCGAAACATCTGGATGAAGCTGCGCAAGTCCGCGCTCACTGTCTGCGAGCGCGCGCCGAAGAATCTCTTCGATTGATTCTTCCGTGAGGGGATTTAAGACTAGAACGCGGCTGCGAGAAAGCAGCGCGCCCGTGACCTCGAACGAAGGATTTTCGGTGGTCGCGCCAATGAGCGTGACCGTGCCGCTTTCGACTGCCGGCAGCAACGCATCCTGCTGTGCCTTGTTGAATCGGTGAATCTCGTCAATGAAAAGCACTGTGCGCTCGCCATGTTTTCTGGCTTCACGCGCTTCCGATATAGCCGCGCGAACATCCTTGACGCCGGAGAATACTGCCGAGAGCGGAACGAAATGCGCGCCGCTCTTTTCCGCGAGCAGACGCGCAAGCGTGGTCTTGCCAGTGCCCGGCGCGCCCCACAAGATAAGCGACGGCAGAGCGCCTGCGCCTTCAATCAACCGGCGCAGGATACGACCTTCGCCGACCAAGTGCTCCTGGCCTACGAACTCTTCCAAGAGGCGCGGTCGCATGCGTTCGGCGAGCGGCGCGGCCACATTTACGGCTTCAACCGGCTCGTCCTCGGCGAAAAGAGTTTTTGTCGTTCGGCGCGCCATCTGTGATAATCTTCCAGAAACATTCCAACGCCCTTTGTTTGAAAAGAGAGTTGGTAATGCCTTGCTCGAATCGGGAGAAATTTCTTATAAAAGCTTAGCACAAACGCCGAGGCAAGCGTGACGCTGCAAGCGGCTTGGAAGTTGAAAATCTTCTACGGAACGCGGCGCAGTATCTTTTCGTATATCGAGACAACAACGCGCCGGTGCCGAAAAACAAAGGGCTACCGAGGCGCGTTCAAAAGTTCAGATTAAGAGGTGAGAAAATGAAAGAGGCAAAGGACGTATTGAGAATCGTAGGCATTATCCTTCTAGGCCTGTTCGTATTGATCGTTGGCATCCCGCTTGTTCTGGCCGCAGCCGGATTCACCCTGGCGGTTCTCTTCAAAATCATAGGCCTCGCCATTCTTCTGATAAAGATTGCCGTCGTACTGGCCGTCGTTTATCTCGTTCTTGTGGGCATCCGAGCCGTGCTGCGCTAAAGAGCGAACAACTTTCCCCCAGAGCAAAATGCATCCGAGCGCGCTTCAGTCTTTTAGAGACTGAAGCGCGCTCGGTCTTTTCTTTCTTCAAAAGAATCAGCCCTGTCCGTTATTGAAGTGGCGGTCAAGTCTTTCGGTCAGCCGAGTAATGGCCGCCTCCGTTCTGGCCTGAGCCTCTTCCAACCTCGCATGAGCTTCCTCCAGTCTCGTATGCGCTTCTTCCAGCCTTATATGGGAATCAGCCAACGCAGCAATCTTCGCTTCGGATTCGGCTTGCGCGTGGCCCAACTGATTTATCCAATCCTGTTGAGTTACCATGCGCTCATCATGGTCGCTGACGAGTTGTAGGAGTACGTCAGTGCGTGTCTGTTCCTTAGTCACCATCTCTGCGAGCGTGGCGAAAGCGTTCTCTAATCTCAAAACTCTTTCTTCTACGGTCATCTTTTCCGACCTTTCCTATTTTCAAAATAGCTTTTGATTGCGCTCTTTTGACCTGACACGAACATCGCCCGGCGCTAGTCTATGGTAATAGGAAACGAGTGCGTGAATTGGCTATTACAGATTCACGCACAAATTTGCTGCTAGCTTGAGATTATCGCTGATAGTTGAGGACAGAGCAATACGAAAAAAATTGCTGAAATCGTGGGCGTTTTAGTTGAAGTTCGATAAGCTGTGAAAATAAAAGATTACACTTCAGACGTTAAAGCGGAAGTGAACAACGTCGCCTTCCTGCATAACGTACTCTTTGCCTTCCAGCCTCAACAGCCCTTGCTCGCGCGCAGCGGCGTATGAGCCTGCGCGCATCAATTGGTCGTAAGAGATGACTTCGGCGCGTATGAAGCCGCGCTCTATGTCTGAGTGAATGACGCCTGCCGCCTGCGGCGCGCGTGTGCCTTGCGGGATAGCCCACGCGCGAACCTCTTTTTCGCCTGCGGTAAGAAACGACATAAGTCCGAGCAGGCGATACGCGCTCTTGATTAAATTATCAACGCCGCTCCCACGCACGCCCAGAGCTTCCAAGTAATCCACGCGCTCGTCCGGTGGAAGCTCTACCAGTTCCGCTTCCAACTGCGCGCAGATGATTATGAACTCTGCCGATTCGCTCTCAGCGATTTCACGAACCGTGCGAACGTGCGGACTATTTTCAGCGCCTTCCGCGAGCGTCGCTTCGTCAACGTTCGCAGCGTAGATGGTGGGCTTCATCGTCAGCAGGAAAAAGCCGCGCACAATAGCTCGCTCTTCATTCGTCAACAGAGCCGCACGCGCAGGCTTTCCTTCTTCAAGCACGGGTTGAATCTTATCCAGAACTACTATCTCCGCGCGCGCTGCCTTGTCGCCGCTCTTCGCCGTTCTTTGCGCTCGCTCTCTTCTTCGTTCGACCGAAGCAAGGTCAGCAAGCGCAAGCTCAATCTGAATCGTCTCTATGTCGCGGCGCGGATCAACAGAGCCTTCAACGTGAACAATCTCCTCGCTCTCGAAGCACCGCACGACCTGAACAATCGCGTCCGTCTCGCGTATATTCGCTAAAAACTGATTGCCGAGTCCTTCGCCCTTCGACGCGCCGCGAACCAATCCGGCTATGTCCAGAAACTCTACGGTCGCGGGCACAATCACGCTCGTCTTCACCAGCTTAGCAAGCGGCTCCAGTCTTTCGTCCGGCACGGGCACTACGCCAACGTTCGGCTCAATCGTTGCGAACGGATAGTTGGCAGCAAGCGCCGCCTGTTGCGACGTGAGCGCGTTAAAAAGTGTGGACTTGCCAACGTTCGGCAAACCTACTATACCTGCTCGAAGCATTATGAAAACCCCTCTGTCGGAATCGGCCATAAAAAGTGAAACTAATTTTTTACACTTTGGGCGGCGCACTGTCCAGCACAAGAGAAGGCAAAAGGAAAGGCAAAAGGTAAAAGTAAAAAGGCAAAGGTAAGGCTGAAACCATTTTTAAATTTTAATTGAAAAGCTTTTCGCCTTATCCCTTTTGCCTTTTTACTTTTACCTTTTGCCTTTCCTTTTACCTTTTGCCTTCAGAACTCGACCCACGTTCCTGCGCCCTTCGTCTTAGCCTGATGGTAAAGGTATTCCGCCGCCGCTAGGTCTTCGACGGCCAGCCCCAATGACTTGAACAGAGTTATCTCATCGGGAGAAGTTCTGCCAGGCTTTTCTCCAAGAAGCACCTCGCCAATTTCTGCGCGAATGTGTTCGGGGCTGATTGCTCCCTCTTGCAACGCAAGAAGATAATCGCCCGCTTCGTTGATTGCGGACTCGCGGCGGTCAACGAAGAGCAGCGAGGCAGCGATTGTCGCCGTATCAATCTCGCGCGTGGCTGGCGAGTAAGCGCCGATGGCGTTAATGTGCGCGCCGGGCGCAACCCATTCTCTCTTCAAGACGGGTTCGTGGGCGCTCGTAGCTGTCACTATCAGTTGAGCGCCGCGTAGAGCTTCTTCGATTGTTTCGACGGCGGTGATGGGAAACGAGTAGCCGGGCTGAACTTCTTGGGCCAAAGCTTGCGCGTGCTCGAAAGTTCTACTGGCGACGCGTGCTCGTTTCAAGGAACGAACACAGGCCATCGCGGCCAGATGCGTGCGCGCCTGCACGCCAGCGCCTATGATTGCAAGCTCACTGGCATCTTCGCGCGCGAGCAGTCGCGTTGCTACGCCCGAAACGGCTGCGGTGCGTATAGCCGTGATGGCCGAAGCGTTCATCATCGCACGCATCTCGCCCGTCTCGCCGTCAAAGAGCGCGACGCTCCCTTGGTGCGCGTCCTTTCCTTTAGCTGGATTTTCGGGGAAGACGCAGATGGTCTTTAGCCCGTACGCCGAAGCTTCGCCAGATTTATAAGCGGGCATCAAAGCCATAAGCCCTGCGGCAGTCTCCGGCCTCACAACCATTCGCAAAGGTTGGTGCATGCGCCCGCGCGCAAAGGCCAACAGACACTCCTCCATGACGCCTATGCACTCCGACATGGGCAGGAGTTTTTCTATCTCTCTGTTAGTGAGAATGAGAATTTCCATCGGCCAAGGAGCGTGGAAAATTTGAAGAGCGGGCTGTACGCCTCTTATTGCCTCAGCCAGACAGAGCCGTCTGCGAACTCTACGCGGTTGATGAAGACTCTCTGATAGCGCGAGGCCGCGCGCTTCTCTACATACTCGCTCAAGAATTTACTCGCGCCGGGGGCGATCTTTTTTCTTGTGCGAAATTTATGGCGCTTCACCTCATGCTCCATAGCCTCGTCGGAAAAGAAGACGTAATCCCAGTCAATGGCCTTGATGATCTTGTTGCCGGAGTTTTTGACCAGCACATAGGTCTCGCGCTGGACTTCTACGGTCTCGACTATTTCAGGGTTGCCGAGCGGTATGGGACTTCTTTGGACAGGAATAGTACCTTGAGGACGAACCGGAGACGTGTTGACGGGAATTCCCATAGTGTTGACCGGGTCGCCCACAGTGTTTATAGGATGTTCCTGTGTGTTAGGCCGTCTGCCGACCGAATCGGCGTTGAACGTAGGGTCTTCCGCGCTGATGCTCCTGTGCGTCACGCCCCACTCATAGCCCCGAACGGCCACGTCTGGACAATCCTGAGCCGAAGGCGGATTTTGAGTTGAAGACGAATTTTGCGACGACGCGCTTACAGCCAGCGAGGAGATAAGTAGGAGGACGAATACGACTCTCATCTTTTCTCTCCTTACAAACCTCAAAACTTACTTTACCCTGCCAATATTCATAAACCCATTTGCCATTTGCGCGCAAGCTACATTCGAACATTAGTTCCTCTCCGCGCCAAATATGTTATTATCATAGCCCCTCTCTAGGCTTTGCAACTATTTCGGGTGTTTCGCGTATAATCGTTTTGCATCCGGTTAGACCCAGTTTTCCGTCTGAAATCCGTTAAAATTCTGAACGCGGAGATTCACAAATGAGAGATTTGGCAAGTGTCGCCTTGAACGTAGCCAAGCAACAGGGGGCCTCTTACGCGGACATACGCATCAGCCGCCACCTAAACAATTTCGTCTTCACGCGCGAGAATCGCGTACAGAACGTGACGAACACGGAGTCGTACGGGTTCGGCGTTCGCGTTCTTGTGAACGGAGCGTGGGGCTTTGCAGCTTCGAGCACGCTGGACAGGCCGGAGGTCGAGCGCGTGACTGCGCGCGCGGTGGCGCTGGCGAAAGCCACGCGCACAATTCAGCGCTCGCCCATCAAGCTTGTCCCGGTCGAGAGCTATCCGAGCGCCAGATACGATACGCCCGTCAAGCAAGACCCTTTCACAGTCTCGCTTTCGCAGAAGGCCGACTACCTTCTGAAAGTGAACGCGGAGGCAATGAAGGTCAAGGGAGCGCCCGGGCCAATATTCGTAAACTCATTGATGTTCTTCACGAAAGAAGAAAAATATTTCGCCTCGACCGAAGGATCAGAGATAGAGCAGACGTTGATTCGCTCCTGGCCTACTTTCACGGTCACTAGTGTTAACCCGCAGACAGGCCGTTTTGAACAGCGCACGAGTCTGGGCACGCCCGCAGGCAAAGGTTACGAGGTTGTGGAAGAGTACGACCTGCTGGGCGAAGCGCCTCGCGCGGCTGAGCAGGCGATTCAGAAGCACACGGCGAAGCCTGTGGAGCCTGGACGACGTGACCTTGTGCTTCATCCTACAAACCTTTGGCTCACCATTCATGAATCCATTGGTCATCCTACGGAACTTGATCGCGTGCTCGGTTATGAAGCGAATTACGCGGGCACTTCTTTCGCCACGCGCGAAAGATTGAATAACAAGGCCAAGCCATACGGCTCAAAGTTCATCAATATCAAAGCTGATAAGACGCAGATGGGCGGCCTTGCCACGTGCGGTTGGGATGATGACGGCGTGAAGACTACGGAGTGGGACATCATACGCGAAGGAATTCTGGTCGGTTACCAGACCATACGCGACAACGCATGGGTCATAGGATTGAACCGCTCAAACGGCGCTTGCTATGCGGATAGCTGGCACGATATTGCGTTTCAGCGCATGCCTAATGTTAGTCTTCAACCGGCGGCGGGCAGCGAGCGAATCAGCGCAGACGATCTTATAGCCGACGTGAAAGATGGCGTCTACATAGAAGGCGACGGATCGTTTTCGATTGACATGCAGCGCTACAACTTCCAGTTCGGCGGACAGGTTTTCTGGGAGATTAAGAACGGGAAGAAGACAGGGTTGTTGCGCAACGTTGCTTATCAATCGCGCACGCCGGATTTCTGGGCTGCGTGCGACGGCGTAGGTTCCAGAGAATTTTATCGCCTGGGCGGATCGTACTTCGACGGCAAGGGCGAACCCGGTCAGATTAACGCAGTCTCGCATGGCTGCTCCTTTGCGCGCTTCCGCAATATCAACATCATTAATACAGGAAGGAGAATCTGAGATGGCTCTGCTCACATCGCAAGAAGCTGAAAGAATTTTACAGAAGACGCTCTCCTTCTCGAAAGCGGATGAGATGCAGGCTCAACTGTTCGGCAACCGTCAGGCCTACAATCGCTTCGGCGTCAACTCGGCCAGCACAAGCGGTGACGGCGAGAACATAACGCTCGTCATCAACTCGCACTTCGGACAAAAGGGTGGCGTTGCCACTACAAACACTCTTGACGATGCAGGACTTGAGCGCGTCGTGCGTGCTGCTGAAGAGATTGCACGGCTTCGTCCAGACAATCCCGAACAGATGCCATTTCTGGGCAAGCAGGCTTTTCAAGACAACCCCGCAGCCTACGACGAGGCGACTTACAACGCGGGCGCGGAGACGCGCACTTCAGGAATAGGCGCGACGATTGACGGGGCGAAGCCCAAGAATCTGGTAGCCGCAGGAATTTATGACAACTCAGGCGGCTTTCAGGCTATGGCGAATACAAAAGGGCTGTTCGGCTACAGTCGGCAATCGCTCGCTTCATACACGACGACCGTGCGAACTGCGGA
>Ga0209027_1000639_pt1 | contig 12615 bp, 10 predicted proteins | sample GraSoi013_1_20cm_3_FD_185821 | JGI IMG/M metagenome (GOLD analysis project Ga0209027, IMG submission 185821) | Grasslands soil microbial communities from the Angelo Coastal Reserve, California, USA - Sample 09_27_2013_1_20cm (SPAdes) (version 2) | ecosystem: Environmental > Terrestrial > Soil >...
GCAATTTCTTCTATAAGAACTACAGCACTCCCGACCGGCGCCCGCCGGCCGACAAGGCGGCGCAGCAGGAGAGTCTGCGCCAGCAGATCACACCCGCCGAGGCGGTCATTGCCCTGTCGAGCCTCTACCAGGCGCACGAGGGTCTGCTCACTTTCCAGCTGCTGTACGCCCAGGCGAGGCACACGCCCGTGATCCTCATGAAGCCTTTCGGTGCCCGCCAGGAGGTACCCAAGGCGATCCTGGATCTCGCCGACGAGGTCGTGGAGTGGGATGACCGGGCGCTGGTGGATTCGATCCGCCGCCAGGCGCGTCACGAGGAAACGACGCGCTGGGACACGATCGAGTTCAAACTCGACTGAAGCTCCGACGCCTTCGCGGCGTACAGCGAGACAGAGCTGTATCTGCTGGATTTTTATGGTTAATTGGCCCAGCAGTAGGGCGTCGCCACCGCAGGGCCGCCGCTGCCCGTGGCGTACTGCTGCCCTACGGAGTCCACCGAGAACGAGGTGCACTGCGCGTCGTTGGCCTGGCTCTGGCCCGCGACCGGGGTGGCGGTCACGGTATACGAGGGGGCGGTCGCGATGGCACTGGGGGCGCACGCGGGCGAGCAGACCGTCAAATAATAGTAACCGCTACCGATCGGATTGCCAGCGCCGAAACCGGAGTAACCCAGGTTCGCCGGCACATTCGTATACGCGGTGGGGTTGGTGCTGAGAAAGCGCTCTTCGCGTCCCGCCAGATCCAGCACCGCGGTCTTGGCCTCCGTGCGGCGCGACTGCCGGATGTAGGTCACGTACGAGGGGATGGCTATGCTGAACAGGATGGTCGCGATGGCCACGACCACCATGAGCTCGATCAGAGTGAAGCCCCCCGCGAGGCGCGATGAGCGGGCTGCGAGTCGCAATTGCATGGTGGCTCGCTATCGGTACTAGCGCAGTTCGATCCAGGTCAAGCGGCGACCCGCGGCGTTCGGCGGCAGATTCAATCCGAGGCTGCCGCCGAGGATGTTGTTGCCGTTGGCGCCGGGGCCGCTCTCGACCTGGTTGGTCTCGTACACGAGGAAGCGCGTGCCGGCGGCGTTGCTGGTGATGAACGAGCTGCCGGTCGCATTCGTCAGAATGGCGATGGCATTCGTGTCGGTGTACCTCGGGTTGGTGTTGAGCGCCGCATTGGCGGCCTCGCTCGGGGGCAGGAACACCTGGTTGAAGGCGGCTCCCGTCATGGCCGACAGCACGTAGGTGAAGCCCGTGTCCGATTGGTTGCCGCACGAAATAGGACTGTTGGTCGCCGGTACGATCGAGTTCACGGTCAGGGCCTGCGACACCAGTTCCGGGCCGTAAATGATCTGCTCCCGGGTGCCCGGCAGATTGATGTACCAGCCGAACTGCTTGTTGCTCGCGCAGGTCGAGAGCGCCGCCCAGCAGACCGTGGCGTTGTTGGCGATGTCGCGGTTCTGCGTCGCGCTGTTGATGGTCACTGCCTGCGCCTGCAGGTTCGCCAGCGTCAGGGTGTAGGGCGAGGCGAGTCCCGTGTTTGTGTGAGTCAGGCTGGCGTACTGTGCGCTGGAGAGGCCGTTCCACCCCGCGGGGTTACCCGCTCCGGGGCCGAGGATGCCGCCATCGGAAACGCTGAGGTTCCAGTCCCAGACGCCGTAGAGCGCCTGCGTGCCAGTGGCGTAGATCGCGGGATTGGTGTTCGTCAGCGCAGTCTTCTGACCGGTTCCGAACAGCAGCATCAGATACTGCTGCATGCCGGAGCTGGGCGCGCCGGAGGCGGCCACGATTCCGGTGGTGATCGGCTGGCCCGCCGCGGTCTTGAACAGGGGGCCCGGCGTGAGCGCCCAGTTCGTCTCGCTGCTGTCCGTCAGGTCAAAGCGCCACAGGTTCCCCTGCAGGTCGCCCGCATAGACGTAGTCGGTGATGTGGTCACCGTCCAGGTCGACGGGGGAGGCGAAGGCGATGCCATTGGGGCTCGCGGCACTGCCGGTATGGGTGCTCAGGTAGTAGATCGTCGACGCGTGTGTGGTCGGGTCGATGGTCATGACGAAGATGCCCGCATCGCCCGAAGTACTGCCGAAGCCGTTGCTGAAGATCACCGCCCACTTGCCATCGTGCAGGCGGCGTATCTGCGGGGTCCCATAGGTGTTGCCGAGATTGCTGCCGCAGCTCGCCACGTTGGCGCAAGCGATGCTGGCTGAGGTCCACTCGCCGATCACGAGGCTCGCGGCGTTGGCTTCGGTGAAGTTGCCGGTCGTCGGGTTGGTGACATCCAGCGCGAAGATCGCGGAACCGCCCGGGCCCAGACCGCCAACCACCCACGAGTGCCAGGCGTTGCCGTAGAACAGGTCGCCGGCGCCGGGCATGGCATCGACGAAGAAGTTATGCCCGTACTGCGCGTTCGAGTAGTCCACGCTGGCGGTCGTGGAGTGAATCGTCTGTACGACGGCGCCCGGCATGTACGCCAGCACTTCCAGGCCGTCGTTGCCGGTGGCGACGAAGTTGCCGTTCAAATCGTAGGAGCCGCTGCGGAACCCGTGCAGCAGCCCGTCGTTCCCGCCGACATACACCACGTTCATGCGGGTCTGCGCGGCGGTAACGTACTGGGAGTAGGTCTGCGCGCTGAAACCCGCCTCGGGATTGGTGGCCGCGGGATTCAGCCGGTCGCTCCAGGTCCCCGTATAGGGCGCCACCGGAGGACCCACCCAGGTCGGGCTCGAGTCGATGATGTCGCCCAGTACGTCCGTGCGCGAGCGGTACAGGCCGACGCCGGAGGTGTTGATTTCGTTGCTGCGGTCGCCGCGCAGGTAGTTCAAGCGGTTGGCGCCGTAGGGCGGGGTATCGCCCGCATCAATGGCCGCCTGCTGGCCACCGCCCGGACTGGAGGTCAGGTTGCCCCACTGCAGAGGAATCCCCGCACTGCCGTTCCACGACAGGATGACCCGGCTCGTCGGAGCCTCGGCGGGGATCGGGCCCGCGACTCCGGTGGTGCTGCAGGTGCTGCCCGCCGCCACGCCCGTGAGCGTGCACGAGGCGTCCCAATTGGGCGTCGCGGCAATGATCACATTGCCGAAGCTATCGAATCCAAGACCGCTCGCCGTGAGGCGGCCGGTCCAGCCGCTCGGGTTGTAGTAGGCGAAGAAGGCCTGCGTGCCGGTCTCGAGCTTGGCGGACTGCTTTTGGTTGGCGCCCGCGGAACTGGCGGCAGTGGTGGCTGGATCCGCCTTGAAGCACAGGATCTCGTGGATGTTGGTGCTGCCACCGGTGGAGCCGGCGAAACCGAACAGGAAATTCGCGGGCAGCGCGCCGTTCGATGCCGTGATGCTCTGCCCCGTGATGACCGACTGATAGGAGCCACCGTTGAGGCTGTAGGAGAGACTCAGCAGACCGTCCTGGGTGATCTTCAGCTGATAGAAGATCGCCGTCGCCGCACCGCGGGTCGTGGCGGCTTCGTTGGCGATCTGGGTGCTCGCGGGGAGAACAACGTAAGCGTTCGGAATCGCTGCGTAGTCGTACAGCGGTATGGTGTCGCCGGTGACCTTGACCGCTTTGCCGTTGTGTGCAGAGTCCCACACCACGCCGGCCGCGCAGGTGGCGCGCACCGCGCTCTGCATCCACGCGGCACTCTGACCGCTCGGGTAGTAAGTGGGGTAGTTGGCGTTCAGCCATGACCAGGCGATGTTGCCGGCACCCCGCAGGCCGATGCGGCCGGGCTGATAGAAGCCGCCGCTTGCAGTATTGTCACCAGCGCGGGCGGCATTACTTCCAGTCTCTCCCAAGGTGTTGCTGACGCCGTTGAGGAAGTTGCCGTACTCATCGATCCCGAGACCCAGGTAGGCACCAATCAGCCCGTTGTAGGGCGGGTTGGCGTTCGAGCAGGTGTAGCCCAGGCTTCCACCCCAGGAACCGATGCCATTGCCGTCGCCGTTGGCGGTGCCCGTGATCGTGCCGGTGTTCAGCGCACTGGCATCCATCAGGTAGAAACTGATGCCGTCGGCACCGTCACCACCCGCACCACCGGAGTCCCCGAGATAGGTCACGGTCTTGAAGGTGACCGAGATGCCCTGACCGGTCGGGAAAGGCGTGGTCGAGACGATGGCGCCGTTCTGGGAATAACCGCCCGGGCGGCCGTTGGTGAAGCGCAGCGCACCCCGGCCGACCGGATCGGGAAAGGTGCCGTTATAGCCCCCCACCAGGCTCTCATTGTAGTAACTGCTCTGGATGCTCGTGCACCCGGGCATGCGGCCTGCGGCAGCGCCGATCGGTTCTACTCCGGTAACGGCTCCGGCGGTCAGACACGCGCCGTTGAAGAAGTACCAGCTGTTCGTGGTGCTCGCGCCGGTGAAGTCTTCACTGACTCCTGCCTGCGCCTCGGCGGTCAACGGCGCGCCGAGAGCCACGAGCGCGGCCAACACGGCGATAAAGCTGTTGCGGTTGATCACAGACCACCTCGGTTCACGACGCCCTGCGCGACCTCGTAAGTGCTCTCGACGACTGCGACCGTGCCGGCCGTGCTGCCATAGCCGTAGGCATCAATCTGGTACGCCACGCCGGCGCCGTCGCCAGCGATGCCCCGATATGAGATGTAGAAGCCGGGCGCGGCGAAATAAGGCGGATCACCGTTCGGGCCGGCCACACCGGGCACGCCCATGGTGGGGGGCACGTACTGGACCTGGGTGGCCCACCCGGCCGTTGGGAAGGTAGTCCCAACCTGCGTGACGAACCAACCGGCCTGCAACGGAGTCTGGTTGCAGATCTGCCCCTGGCCGAGATTGGCGTTGAGCGTGCCGGCGACGCAGGTAATCGCGCCACTGGCGGCGTTGTTGCCCTGAGTCAGCCACCACTCGCCGTACTGCTGTGCGCTCGCCGCGGCATGCAGCGCGCGGTCTTTCTCGCGCAGGTTGCCCGCGATCTTCTCCTGGGTGCCGAAGCTGCGGAACATGCTGAGCGCCAGGATGGTGATGATGATGAGAAGCAGCAGGCTGGAAATGAGCGCCACGCCGCGCTGTACCGTCGCCCGGGATGAGGTAGGCGCGCTCACGTGTGCACTCCCGCGCGCGACATGACTTCGATCACGCGCTCAAAGATGATGGTGGGTTGCTGCCCGGGTTGCCCGGCCAACGGGTTGGTGAAGGTGAGAATCACCCTCACCGAGCTGATGTTGCCCCAGTCATTGCCGTTGGGTCCGGCGAGCAGCATCTGGTCGGCCGTGAGGTACGTGTCGACGTTGTAGTCGGTGACGCCGGGATTGCGCTTGACCCCGTAATAGATCGAGAGCCCCTGCACGCCGCTGACGAGCGCCACCGGGGTAGGGTTGTCGTTCAGCGTACACAGCAGCTTTCCGGGCACGCCGGCCGCCGGGGGCACGACGGTGAACACATTGGTGTAGGCCTGGGACGTGCCCACCGGGCCGAGGTTGGTGCTGCCGTCGCACAGGATCACGCCGTCGCCGCCGGCGGTCACGTAGCGCACGCCGATGCTGTCGGGCGCGCCGGCGCCCTGGGTGCCCGTGAACGCCTGTCCCGCCTGATAGGCGCCGTCGGCCGGCAGGGCACTGCTTGTCGTCATGCCGACAGGGTCCGGGAAGTATCCACCGGCCTGGATGACGTCGGTGAGGACCGTCATGGCGAAGCGCTGTTGGTCCTGCAGCTGCGCCAGCGCCTGCTGGTTGCCGTAGGTGCCGCGCATGTTCTGCAGGATGGTCAGCAGACCGCCCAGCAGGAACAGCGCGATGGCCACGGTGACCATGAGCTCGATCAGGGTGAAGCCGCGCTGGCCGCCCGCTTGGCGCCTCATCGTCGTTGAGGGCCGCGGGCTCATGGCTCCACGTACAGCGTGTAAGTCGGGACCTGGAACGCTGCGTTCGCCGCGGCGGTCGTTTCCTGCTGGTTGATCGCGACCGCTTTCTCGCTCCAGCTGATGGTAATGGTGCAGCTGGGCGGGGCGGCGACCCCCCCGGGGCTGGCCGGACAGTTGATGTTAGCCGTCGGATTCGGGAGCAACCCGGTCAGGTTCGTGCTCCATCGGGCGAGGTCAAAGGCCGCCAGCGGCAGTGGCGCGCACGCCGCTCCGAAGCACACGTTGTCCGGGACCGTCGCCACGTCAGTCATGGCCTGCGTCGCAAGTGCCGCATCGCTTTTGGAGGTGATGACACCCGCATTCAACGTGAGATCGAAGGGAAGAGCGGTGTTGGCCCAATACTGTCGATTGGAGTGCATCGCCGAGGCGAGGCTGGCCGCCTCGATGGCGGCCAGCGAGCGAAGGCGGGCCGTGGTCGTGGTGGACACGGACAGTGCCTCCATCTTGGCGATTCCCAACATGCCTACGCAGATCACGATGACCGCCACCATGACCTCGACGAGACTGAAGCCGTGCGAGTGGGCGCCGGCTGCTGCGCGTTTCATCAGCAGGTCTCCGGGTTCATTGCGTGCGTCTGGGTGCTGAGCGGCGTGGCGGGTGCAATGACCAGGCAGCGCGTCCAGGCCCCGTTAGCCGTCGAATCCTGCAGGGTGATGGTGGTGGTCACAAACCCCGCCGCGGTGCTGGCAAAACCTTCGCGGTTGTACGTGATCGCGGTGACATTGTTGGTGGCGTTGAAGGTGTCGGGGACCTGGCCCCGGAACGCGCCCTGTATGCGCAGCACCGTCTCACCGCCGTCGACCGTCGCATTTGCGTTCGGATCGGAGAACACGATCCAGCCGTTCGCCCAGGCGGTACCGCCGGTGCAGCCTGTGCCGTCGGCCGAAACGCACGTGGTGACCGTCTGGCCTTCCTTGATGGCTTCCGAGCGCGCGTACTGCAGATCGCCCAGAAGTCCGTTGACCTCCGCGGACATGCGGTACGCGTTGGTGATGTAGCGGTAAGAGGGCACCCCGACGCCGAGCAGGATGGCGACGATGGCCACGACCACCATCAGCTCCGTGACGGTAAACCCCGTTTGCCGCGTCATGGGCGGCAATGTACTCGCGTACCGGCCCCGGCAGATCGTATTACGTTACATGGGTCGGTCGATCCGACGGATGGCCCGTGGGGACCTCTGAACGGTCGGCCCGGGTGACATAACGTCCCGAATGGTCGCCGAACGGCGGCGGCAGCGGGGTGGAGTTGCTGCCGGGAAGGGTCCTACGCCTTCGCGGCGTAGTACAGCGAGACCACCTGCGGCACGCTCTTGCGCAGCCCGCGCGCGCCGCCGGAGCCGTTGGTGAGCGTGGCGTCCGGCACCTCGGGCGTGGCGAGCGCGGCCTCGGCGAATGCCTGGCGCGCCATGGCGGCAAAAAGCCGCACCACGCTGCAGGCGACCTGCTCGGCCTGCTGGCTCGACATCTTGCGCACCGTCGCGCGCACCGCGTCCTCGCCGCGCAGGGGACGCTCGCGCGTGAGCGCATCGTGACAGGCGCGAAACTCTGCGCGCAGCGCCGTGGGCAGCTCTTCAGGATTCACGAGCGCGAGATGATTGCGGTACGCGTCCGCGAGACGCTCCTTGATCGGCGCCGAGCGCGCGAGCGCCAGCGCGGCGCCCTCAAGCTGTTCCCAAGCAGTGCCCATCACTACCTCGGTGTGAGACGTCTCCTCCGCGTGGTTCGTCGGCACGGGGCCTGCGGGCCTGCGCGCGGGCGGCGTCGGTTATTTCTTGTTGTGCCGATTGCTCTTGGAATCCAAGCTAGCTCAAGCGGCTACACGCGAAATATAGCTCAGACTCTAGCAAAAACCAGAGTTAAGTAAAATGGGGCGGACATGAGGCGGCGTTTTCTGTGAACTGCATCACTATTATTGCATAAGGTATTGATAGCCAAAGATTAGCCCGCGGGTACTCACCGCCAGCAGGCAGTGGTGGAAGGCGCGGAGCTGCGCAGACCCTGGTCGTCGATCGTCAGGGTGAGGCACGAAGTATCTTGCGTCTGCGTGCCCTGGGCGGCGGCGGTCGCCAGGAAGGAGGTCGCTATGTTGAGGGTCGAGCCCGCCGCGACGACAAGGGTATAGAAGCCGTTCGTCGTGGGGGAGGTGAGGCCGAGAGTGGTCACGTTTGTCGTATAGGCGTTGTTCTGCAGGAAAAATTTCTCCTCAGCGACCTGGGTGCGCAACAGTGCTGAGGTGGCGTCCGTGCGGTTCGCACGCAGCACATACTGCCGATAGCTTCCGACGGCGACGGTGGTCAAGATGGCGACGATGGCGACAACCACCATCAGCTCGATCAGCGTCATGCCGCGCATGCGATGCTGCCGCAGGCCCGCGGCAACTTGAGCTCTAGTTGGCATCCTGTTCGCTCCATACGGTCTTGAGGCGGCTGTTGTAATGGAGGCCGAAGGGGAGAACCTCGGGGCCCGACGTGACCACGACAGGTTCGGCGCTGGTGGTTACCGTTACGCCCGGCTGCGCCGGCTGCGGCGCAGGAAACAGGAAGGTCACTCCAGGTGCGATTCCTCCCTGCGCCAGCGTGGTGTATCGATCGGCGATCGACAGATTGTTCTGATTGTTCAGATTATCAACCGGGCTGCCGTCGAAGACGCTGACCGCGTAGACGCGGTTGTTTCCCGCTCCCGGCGTGCAGGGGTTCGACGAAGCGCTCGCATTCGGGGTGTAGGTCGTGAACAGGACCTGATCGTTGAACGTGGTCGAGCTCGCAAGCACCTTCTCGCCCACCCAGCTGTTGCCCGGCTGATCGAGCAACAGCTTCCAGCCCAGAGCGCCCGTCGGAATCGTCGGCGTGACGCTGCTGGTGATATCGATGAGATTGGCGTCGGAATCGTGCGTGACCGTGAGCGCGTTATATTGAGCCTGGGTCAGCTTGTCGAACGGATGGTAGTCCCGAATCGTATAGAAGCGGTCCTGGATGGTCGTAGTTGCGCAATTGGGCGTGCAATTGGATCCATTCAGCGGATGTCCCCGGTAGCCCGAGCCGATCGCAATGTTGAAGAAGGGAGGGATGCCTCGCTTGCTGACCGCCGCGACATCGGGCCGATTATAGAAGCGGCGTGTCGCCGCCACGGTATGCGTGGCGTCGTCATGAGTCCCGAGGGAGGCGATCACGCCACCGGCAACGAGATTGGCGGCGGTGCTGCCATTGGAGATGTCGAAACGCCACAGCTGGCCCGCCATGTCCCCGACGTACATCCGGTCTGCATAGCTGTCGCCATCGATATCCAAGACCGCGATGTCGCTCGGGATCGCATGATCCATGCGCGACAACGCCAGATTCGGCTGATTCGACGAGGGGGTCACGCCGGTGGGCCCGGCGGACCAGAGTACTTTTCCGTAGAGCGCGTCGACCATGTAGATCCAGTTGCCGGAGCTGTCGGAGGTCTGGTACGAGGTGAGTTCCTCGGCGCTGTCATAGCCGCCACCGAAGACCAACACGAACTTCTGCGAGTTCTGGGTGGCTCCGCTGACGTTCACGCGGGTGATCGTCGGGGTCGACCAGGTCTGGCCGATCCCCGTCAGCCCGGTCGTGGCCGGGCCGATCCCCCACAGGAACTTCGGGGTGGTTTTGGAGGTCACATCGAGAGCGTAGTACATGCTCCCGCCGCGTCCGTTGCCGAAGTACACAATGACGCGATCGCCGGCCGCGGGATCGACGATGCCATCCCCATTGATGTCGTATTTGAGGATACGGATGCTGCCATCGAGTTCGTAGTGCTTCGGCGAGGTCGGGCTGTTCGAGTAGATAGCGTTCAAGTCTCCGAGCAGCTCCTGCGGGATGAAGGCCCACAACTCGTGCCCGTTGGTGACGTCGAAGGCGTGCAGATAGCCGTCGTTGGTGGCGGCCAGGATCGCGGCGTCGTTGATGTTCGGGCTCGCCGTGGTGCCGCCATAGATGATGACCGCGGGCTGCGAATGCAGGGGGTCGCCCATCGCGTAGCGCGGCTCGGTCTTGATTCCGTTGGCGTTTGCGTCCTTCAGGTCCTCGCCGCGAGTGTAGTTGATGGTGTTGTCGTGCGCTGTCGCCGTGCTCACGCCCAGTATGGCGTTGGTGATCAGGGGGTTCGTGGTCGTCACCGCATAGGAGCCGCTCGAGGTGAGATCAACGGGGTTCGCGGGAGAATTGGTCGCGATATACGTGTAGAGCTTGCGCGCGCCGGCGTTGGCAGGATTCCAGTCCGGTATCTGGCTCGCGGCGCCGCCCGCGGTCACCGTGGAGCCGTCGAAGGACGCCGACCAGAAGCTCTGGGCGCTGTTCTTGAAGAAGCCGGTGGTGGGATCCACGGCCGCGACGCCGTTCTGATCGACAATGACGCCGTTCTGCACGCTGTATTTCTTGACGTTGCCGGGCCAGTGATACGTGAGGCTGGGCTCGAAGACCGAGACGTACAGATCGTTCAGCGTCTGCGTGCGGTTGAAAGCGTTCACCGATACCGTCGGCGCGGTGAACGTCGTGCTGGTCTTCAGGATGTTGCTCACGATGTTCGTGAGCGCCGTCTGCAGCCCGTTCAGATCGCCGGTCTGGTAGAACTGCCCGCCGCCCGCCGTGGCGGCCGTGGCCAGCCAGCCGCTCGCCACAGCGAGCCCCGGGTCGTCCCCGAAGCCGATGGTGTAGAGCTGCACGTTCTGCTGGCCGGCCATGCTGCTGGACAGGTCGGTGTTGAACATGTACTTCGCGAGCGCGGCCATGCATTTGCCGGCCTTCCCTGAGGGCCCTGGATAATCCCAGCCGCCTGGAATGGCGACTCCGGTGGCATCCAGGCCATTGTAGGGTGATTTGGTGGTGTTATCGCACGCGCCGCCCACCGTCGCCTCGTTCGGCAGCGCGGTGATCAGCGAATCGGCCTGATTGTCCGCCGTGGGCAGACCGTCGGTCAGATAGACGATGAAGTTCTTCTGACATTGATACTGTATGGGCGTCTGGTACTGATTCGAGGCGGCGGAGCCTCCAACCCGCGACCCCGCGACGCTCAGGGACGGCGCGGACGTGTTTCCGAACAAGACATTTCCTCCGGAATAGTACTGGTACGCCTCATACAGCGTCTCCGACAACGGCGTCAATCCGCCCGGCGTGTAGCTGTTCACCGTGTTCACGAGGTTCGTCCTGTTGGTGCCGACCGCGACCGGTGAGATGGGGTAAGCGACCATGCCGCCGGCCGCGTACGCGTCGTACACGTTGCCCGGGTCCGCGGGGCCCGTCGGGTTGCTCAGATTGTTGCTGTAGCGCATCAGGCCGATATTGACGTTCGACAGCGAGTTGATGAGATTGGTCGCGGCCTGCTGCACCACCGAGATGCGCGTGCCGCTCACGGCGGGCGGATTCGACGCCAGGTAATTGAGATAGTTGGCGCTGTAGAGCGTGTACCCCCCACCCTTGGCGCCATTCTGCGCCCAGTAGGAAGTCGCCCCGTTCGCGCTGTTGGTCCACTCGTTGGCCGCCGTGTTGGTCGTGCCATTGTAAGTGGTCGGAAAAGGCGCCGTGCTCGAATAGTCGCCCTGGCACGCGACTTCCCAGCGGTTGGCGCCGCTGACTATGGTGTTGGCCCAGGAGTATTTGGGGCTCTTGAATTTCCACTGGAGGAATTGGTCGGTGTAGAAGCCTGGATCGATGAGTGAGTTGACCGCCGACTGACACTTCTGGTAGCTGGTGCTGAAGGAGCTCATGCCACTGCAGCCGGTCGGAGCGCTGCCGCCGCTCGCCTGAAAGTACACCAGCGTCGAGCTGCAGGCGCCCGCGTAGGTCGTGTTCGGTTTGAAGGGCGTCTGGGTCGTGACGGTCGAAGCCATGCTGCCGGAAGTGTCCAGAATGAGCAGGATGTTGGGCTGGGAGCCGCTGCTGGAGCTGCCGGTGAAGATCTCGCTGTCATCGGCCAGCGCGCTGGGGCCGCAAACGATCACGGCAAGCGCAGCAGCGATGAGGCTCTGCCAGCGGGGCTTGAGTATCAGGCTCATGGGGAGTCCTTGGGATATATCCGATGTGTTTCGGCGCGCCGAGTGAGTGCCAAAGAGACCTATTAATCCGCCGCTACCACGATGCGCGTGACCGCCGATTCGTCCGGCTTCACGAAGATCGTGAGGTAGCGCCTGCCGTTGGTGCCGACAAAAGCATTCAGCTGGGCGAGCGTGACGCTCTGCGCTCCGATGAAGTAGGTCGTTTGCGACGTCACCCGGTAGGAACGAGCGGTACATGTTGGGCAATTCAGCACGACCATACCCGTATTGCTCGCGGGCAGGGTGGTGGTGTCGGTGATCGCCTCGATGCCGAGCTCGAGCGAAATGACCTTGGTCGCCGCGGGCGCCGCTGCGGTCAGCGCGCAACCGGTCAGCGCGGCGAACACGATCAGTAGTTTGCGTATAGTCATGTTCATGGTCTCACTTGCGGTGATACACGGGCGTCAATTGAATGCACACGGTGGGGTCTGGCAGCCGGTTTGGCTAATCGCGGGCGCCAGCAGGCCAATGCCCTGGGTGTGCGTGGATTGCGCGCTGCGCACCGAGGTCCCCAGGAAGCTCCCTTGGCTCGTGATCGTGAAATCGATGCTCGAGAAAGTGCCCAAGCTGTAGCCCCACGGCGCCGGCTGGGGAAGCCCGAGGAGGTCCGATTTCAGCGTCGTGCTGTAGGTGTCGGTGGTCGAGTTGGGCACGGCGACATTGTTGTGAACCTCGTCGGGCGCCGCCGGGATGAAACCGCCGTTCACGATGG
>Ga0209027_1000640_pt1 | contig 12600 bp, 9 predicted proteins | sample GraSoi013_1_20cm_3_FD_185821 | JGI IMG/M metagenome (GOLD analysis project Ga0209027, IMG submission 185821) | Grasslands soil microbial communities from the Angelo Coastal Reserve, California, USA - Sample 09_27_2013_1_20cm (SPAdes) (version 2) | ecosystem: Environmental > Terrestrial > Soil >...
CGTCGCCTCCTCCTCGCCATCATCCCCCGCGAGCGCGCCAAGCGAGGTCGCTTACAAAAGCAATGAAGGTCACCGTCAGTCCTCAATCCTGCGCTGACGGCCTTTGTCCTCGATCCTCAATTAATCAGCAATCAGCAATGCAGTTGGTCCTAACCCCTCAATCCTCAATCAGCAGTGTCAACTATCGGCGTCTTACATGCAAGGCGATGTAACTCTCGCCGTACCAGCTGACTCTCAGTGGCTCCGTCATGTCTGCGATTGTCCGGCTGTTCACCGCACGGCCTGTGGTGCCGTCGATCTGGATCTCGGCGCGCCTGAGAATGGTGATCAGCACTACAAGCCGACTGCCGTTTTGAACGATATGCGTGGTGAAAAGCCCGCTCTGGTAGTCGAGATGCTGTCGGACTCCCGGCTCCAGCGATCTGCGCTTCGAAGTATCGCGAACTGCGCTATCCTGCGTCGAATAAGCGGAGACTAGGAAGTAATCGCCATTGGATGTCAGTTCGTAAAGCGAGATTTGGAAATCGAAGTCGTCATTGGTGATGAAATCGAGATGACCCGACAAAGGTGCGGTCAACTCAAAAGGTCCCGCGAGTTGCGGGCTCACGAACTGAACGCCGTTCCAGGTATCGATCGCTCTCGAGACTGTCCCAATCACCCGTGAAACGCGCACGCTGTCTCGACGATCTGCGAAATCCACAATTTGCTGAACGTGTGTGGCGCCGTTGTATGCGTTCGGGGTCAGGCGATAGCCGCTATCGACACGAATCGGCGACAGATACAATCGGAGCGCGCGGCCCGCGATAGCGGTGTCGATGGATTGCGCGCGGATAGTCGGCTGCTGCGCGGACGCAAAAGGGACACACGCAAGCCAACTCGTTACGAATCCGAAACCGACAACTACCTTCCGCATCCCGTACTCAGCCCGCGGGGTCCTAGCGATCGGCGCAACACTTCGTCGCCTCGACTAGCAACCCCGCGCTGGTATTTACAGCAGTTACTTAACGCTGTACTGATAGCAATCGCTTACCAGGACGACCTTCGTCGGGTCAGGCGTGTGATTTAGTGGTCCGACGGCCTGAACGATCCGGAAATGGATATCGAACGTCGTGCCCGCAGGATTGCCCACGATGCGGAACAGATCTTCACTGCCCGTGCCCTTATCGTCAGTCGTAATTGATTGGGCTGGAAGGGCTGTGCCCAATCCCAGGGTGAGCCAGGATGTACTGCTGCACACGCCGTTCAGATTCGTATCGACTGCCCTCTGCAGAAAGTACTCGGTGTCGGGGGTGAGGCCTCTTACCCAAATGCCCAGATCTATTCTCTGAACATTGTCATTGCCGGATTGCCGGAACTTCACGTGACCGAAACCGTCGCCTGCAATGGGGCAATGCTCTAGATCTGCATTACATGGTGGTCGCAGAATGACTTCGAGATTGTAGTTCGGTGTGTCGCCCGTTGAACGATCTGCGGCGATACTCGTATTCGCCGAGATCACGTGCGGTGCGGTAGACGCTTCGTGACACGCAGTTGCGACAACCGCGAGAGAGACGACAAGTGCAGCGGTCCGGTAAGACATACGCCACCTCCAATGTGAGCACGCTTCCGATGCCCAGGCGGAAACAGAGAGCTTAGCTCGGCGTGTTCAGATTCGGGTGGCGTCGGCTGAGGCGTCAGGACGAACCAAAGCAGTCGTGCTGCTCAGGGGGCCCTTCCTTGCAGCTCAAGCATAGGACGGCCAGACCGCGCGCGCAATGCTGAGTTCCGTGAGCGTCGTAGCATGCACCGGAGTACAACCTTTCGGTCGACCACGAGAAGCACCACGCCTTTGGGAGTGCGAGCTACTCGCGCTCGAGGCCCGTCCGGTGCTCGCGGATCTCGGTTTCTTCTCCCGCGACACTATGCAGTGGTCGCTCTTTCGCTTTCCTACCGAAGTAGAACATCAGCGCACCAAACACGAGCATCACTATTCCCCACCAAAGATTGATGGCGATGTTCTCCGATCGCGCGTAGAGCTGCGTATCTGATTTGGTAGCGATCCCGTAGACGGTTAGCACTCCGCCCAGCAAGAGGAAAAGCGCTCCAATCGGCAGCCGAATATCAAAGCGAGCAGTCCCGCTCATGGTCGGCGTCTCCTAGAAGAAGATGATGTTGAGCAGCAGCGCGATCGAGAGCACGATCACCGCCAGCACTGTCGGCCGCTCGTACCACACGACATTTCCCTCCGATAGCTTCGGCGTCAGGCTGTAGACGAGACCGCGCAGCTCTGCGTCCGGCCGCGGTTTCGTGGCAAGGCTGACGATGATGGTGACGACGAAGCATGTCACCCATGCCGCGATCGCTGTCCAGAAGGTTTGGCCGAGCTCACTGCGGTAGACGATGTGCGCCCCGAAGTATCCACCCTTCACCCCGGGCGTGGCACCCGCGGCGAGTGAGACGCCGTGATGAATCGCAGCGGCGATCGTGCCGGCCAGCAGTCCGGTGAACGCAGCATGACCTGTCGTCCGCTTCCAGAACATGCCGAGCGCGAACGTCGCGAACAGCGGAGCATTTACAAAAGCGAACACCAGCTGCAGCAGGTCGAGGATGTTGTTGAACGAGTTGGCGACGTACGCGGCTCCGATCGACAGGATGATGCCCCACACCGTCGCCGCTCGCCCCATCCACAGATAATGTTCGTCGCTCGCGCCCTTTTTGATGTGACTCTGATAGATGTCGTAGGTCCACACCGTGTTGAATGCCGTGACGTTGCCCGCCATTCCCGACATGAACGATGCGAGCAGCGCGGTCAGCCCTAGTCCGAGCATTCCCGAGGGGAAGAATCGAATCAACATCATCGGCACTGACAGATCGTAGTCGAGTACGACGTGTCCGGCTCTATCGAGCAGCGCGACTCCCGTTGCAGGGTCGATCTTGGGCGGGACGATTCCTTGCCCGCCCGCAATCGCCAGTGAGCTGGTCCCACCCGTCGAATGCCAGTCGACGGCGAGCGCAATCATTCCCGGCAGAATGACCAGGAACGGGAAAAACACTTTCGGAATCGCCGCGATGAGAGGAGTGCGACGCGCGGCGGCCATGTTCTCCGACGCCATCGCGCGTTGCACGACGAGGAAGTCGGTGCACCAATATCCGAACGACAGCACGAAGCCGAGACCCATCGCCAGGCCGAACCACTCGACGCCGATCGGATTCTGCGACGAGTCTGCCATGTACCGCCACGTGTGCGTCAAGGCACCGGACTCGAAGCCGCGTCCGACAGCGACCTCAGCGAGCTTCGCCTTCAATCCCGGCCATCCTCCGGCGGCACGCAATCCGAGAAACACCAGCGGGGCGAATCCGAAAACAATCAAAAAGAACTGGAGCACTTCGTTGTAAATCGCGCTGGTTAGTCCGCCGAGGAAGATGTAGGCGAGCACGATCAGCGCAGCGACGATCATGCTGAAGTGGAAGCTCCACCCAAGGAGCAAGTTGAATAGCTTGCCCATCGCGTACATCGAGATGCCGGACGACATGATCGTCATCACCGCGAACGAGACCGCGTTCAGACTGCGCGTCTTCTCGTCGAACCGAAGCTTGAGGTATTCGGGGACCGACCGGGCGCGCGAGCCGTAGTAGAACGGCATCATGAACAGTCCGACGAATACCATCGCCGGAATGGCCCCGATCCAGTAGAAGTGACTTGTCGCGATCCCGTACTTGGCGCCCGACGCCCCCATCCCGATCACTTCCTGCGCGCCGAGGTTCGCCGAGATAAACGCGAGGCCGGCAACCCATGACGGGATCGACCGGCCGGAGAGGAAGAAGTCGGTGCTGGTTCTGGTCGATCGGCGCAGCATCCAGCCCACCACAAGTACGACCGCGAAGTACACGATCATCAGGAGGTAGTCGATGGTCGTGAGATGGGTCATCTAAACACTCCCGGAATCGTCAGAGGTTCGAGTAAAGGTGCGGCGGAAAGGACGTTATCGCGAGATCCTCAGCATCACTGTAGCGTGCCCCGGCACAACCGGGGGGTAGCTGCAGACGGAGGTGGTCTGATGCGAGCGAGGGATCTGCCGATCTCCCGGCAGATCCCTCGCTATCAGGCTCGGCGCGAAAACCCTTAGGAACTCAGCCTCTGCACTCGACCGAGAACCTCGGCTCGGTGAAGGTAAAGTTGGTGCCGTCGAAAGAGTAATACTCGGTGATGTGAATAATGACATTTGGCTCACCGCCCTGGCTAACGAGCTCCTCATTGAAGATGACTCTTCCCGAGAAAGCCAGATTCGGAAAGAGATAGTCTCGCTCTCTTTGTTGCTCCGCCGCATTGAGATGATACTCGGCGCCGCTCGGCACACCTACGCCTTTCAAATCATCGTAATTGACGTGAACCTTGAAATCGAGGGAGGTTCCGTTGTCAGTGACGGTGAAAACCTCATGCAACTTTCCGGCGACGGCGACAACGTCGCCATTGCAGTTATTGAAGCTGAATCCCGAGACGTCGAAGACCTCGTTGATTTTCGTTGTGGTGCCTTTATCGGCAGCTAATGACGTGGGGACCTTGAGGCCAGTCGGTGCAGTGGGAAGTGAACGATCGCAGCCGGCGAATGCGAGGGCAGCGAGCGCGAAGAGGTAGGGACGGTACATGAGGTGCTCCGGAGAAAGGGTTTTTCCAGCCGCCGACCCGCCGGAATCTGACGTTGCGCAAATGTCAGGTACCGGATATGTTCGGCAACCGCAGCGTAAACACCTGGTGTTACCTGAGTGTTACGGCCGCGGTGACGATTCGGTAACACATGGTCCTCTTCGCGACGCCGGAGCCGTCGTCGCAAACCCGTTCACCTGGAAAGTGCTCGAACTTCGCACGCTCGGTACGCTCTCCCTCCGTGACGACTCGCGCAGCGAGGATCACGCGCTCATCGTCCAGAATCGGCGACTGGCATTACTCTGTTACCTGGCGTTGTCGCCGGGAATGCGGCGGCGCGATTCACTGATCGCGATGTTCTGGCCCGACGCCGATACCCGCCATGGGCGCGCTGCGTTACGACAAGCGATGCATGTCCTTCGACATACCTTGGGTAATGCGGTGGTTGTTCGCGGCATGCAGGATGTCGGGATCGACGCCGCGGTGCTTCAGTGCGATGTCCATCAGCTCGACACTGCTGCCCAGGCCGGCCGACACATGGAAGTGTTGCTGCTGCATCGCGGTCCGTTTCTCGATGGATTCTTCGTCGCTGATGCGCCCAATTTCGAGCGCTGGGTCAGCGAAACCCGCGGGCGGATCGAACGAACAGTCGCCGCTTCCGCCTGGTCACTTGCGCGCAAAGCCGCAGCGGAGAGGGATGTCGAGAGCGCCAAATTTTTCGCCTACCACGCGATGTCGGTGACGCCCGACGACGAAGAGGCATTCCGCCGCCTACTACTTACGCTCCTCCGAGTGGGCGACCGGGCGGGGGCGATCCACGAGTACGAACGGTTCTCGGATCGAATGCACGAGGAGTATCACATCGAGCCGCAGCATGAGACTAGCGCGCTGATTTCCTCGCTCGCGAGCTCGCTCAGTTTTTGAAAGGCAGGTATCGATTCCGACCATCGAGCAGACTTGAAGGACTCCATAGGTGGAGCGACAATCGAAAAGAGTTGACCGAATCCAGGAACATATGTATGGTGAGAGCGAACCCGAACCCCATCATATGCGCCGACTCGCAGTCACCGTCGCCATCGTCTCGGTTGTTATCGGATGTCGTACCGACACGCCCACTTCAGTTCTCGCCGTTCCCGGTAAACCGACACTCGATGTCGTAGTTCCAGCGCCGACGGAAAGCGATGCAGTAGCGATCTCGCAAAACATCCAGACAAATCACTGGCCCTATCACACGCTGCTGAATCCGCGCTACATGTCGGGCGATCCGAATTCGCCGGACTACATGACGCTGTCGGCAAACGGCTATACGCAGGCAGCTGACAACGCGATCTGGACTGGGCACTATATGGCGGCGGAAGCGTTTCGCTACTCGGTGACGCAGTCTGATGACGCGTTGGCCAACGTGCGCAAAGCGGTGAGCGGAATTACGGCGCTGATCGATGTCACCGGAACCGATTTGCTCGCCCGCTTCCTCATTCCGCGCAGCTCACCGTACGCCGACGCCGTACTCGGCGAAGAAGCCAGACATGGCATTCACGAAGCCGTCTACAATGGCCAGCCATACGCGTGGCTCGGCAATACTTCGCGCGATCAGTATTCGGGTGTCTTCTTCGGATTGGGAGTCGCGTACAGCCTGGTGCCGGACGCCACCGTTCAATCGGAGATCAGGAGCGACGTCACACGCATGCTCAACTTCCTGATCAAGAACGGCTGGAACATCCGCATGCCCGACGGAACGGTCAGCACCACTTTCGCGGGCAGATCCGATCAGGAGCTGAGCTTCACGCAGGTAGGGCGCCTGGTAGATCCAGCAAAGTGGACGACGACTTACAAAACGATGCGCACTTCCCTCTCGTCGTCAGTCGGGACTCCAATTACGATCGAGTGCTTCGATCCTTACGGCAGCTATTACAAGTTCAATCTCGACCACATCAATCTTTACAACCTCATTCGCCTGGAAGAGCCGGGCACTCCTCGCAGTCAATACCTGAACGCTTTCACCAGACTGCGCAATTGCACGGGAAGCCATCAGAACGCGCACTTCAACATGATTGCGCGTGGTTTGCAGGGTGCGAATTCGACTCGCGACGCGCAGACCGTCGACATGCTCGGTCGCTGGCTGCTCCGTCCGCGGCGCAACGTGCTGGTTGATAACAACGGAAAGTATCCCGCGTGCGCTACCAATCGCGCGTGCTCTCCGATTCCAGTGCAGGATCGCTACACGACGGACTTCCTGTGGCAACGCAGCCCATTCCAGCTGAAAGGCGGCGAAGACGGCGCGGTTCCGACACCGGGTGTCGACTACATCCTGCCTTATTGGATGGCTCGATACTATGCCGTGCTCACGCAGTAAATCCCGCTGGTCCCGCGGCAAAACCGACTGCCAACTGATGAGCTTTGACTTGACAGCTTAAAGCTCCGAAGCCATGCTCTGCGGCCCGAACCGGTTTGGATGCGTTCAAGTCGGTTCGGTGGAGTAACCCTGCGCTCCCTCCTTATGAACGGAAAGCGGGCAACCATCTCCGACGTCGCACGAGAAACCGGTGTCTCCAAAGCCACCGTCTCCGCGGTGCTGAACGACAGCGACGGCGTGAACATCGACACGCGCGACCGCGTGCTCGCTGCGATCGAGATGCTCAATTACCGGCCGACGCAGCAGTCAGGAGTGAGAGCCGCCACGCGATACCGCAGTATCGCGCTCATCATCAAAGAGTACGACAACCCCTACTACGACGAAGTCACCGCCGGCGTGCGGGCGTTCGCTGAGACGCAGGGTTATACGATGTTCGTCGTCAGCAGCGAGGGCAGCTACTCGGCGGAGAAACGCGCCGTGGAATTGTTGCGCGAGAAAGGCGTCGATGGCTTGATCGCCGCTCCGGTGATGGACCAGCACGCCGACCTCTCGCACTTCTACGAGCTCAAGAGAAGAAATTTCCCGTTCGTTTTTCTGGAGCAGGTGCGCGGCGTTCCGGCGAGTCTCGTCGATCTGGAAAACGTCGGCGCGTCGCAAAAGGCGGTCGAGTACTTGTTCTCGCTCGGCCATCGCCGAGTGGCGCATTTTGCCGGACCGCAGTACTCGCTGCACAGCGAGGAGCGCTGTAATGGAGTGCGACGGGCTTACAGCAGTACCCACCTCGTGCTCGCTCCCGAAGACATCATCTCCGCCGGCGCGCACTTCGATGACGGCTATCGCTGCGGTCGCGCGCTGTTCGAATCGCGACAACACAGTGATTGGCCGACCGCAATCACCTGCTACAACGATCTCGTCGCGATGGGACTGGTGAAAGCGATCATCGACCTCGGCATGAAAGTCCCCGACGACGTCTCGGTGATCGGCTTCGACGACATCAGATTCTGTGAGACTTTCCTCGTTCCGCTGACGACTGTGCGCGTCCCGAAGTTCGAGATGGGAAACAAAGCAGCCCGAATGCTGATCGCTCACATCGAGTCAATGGAAGCCGTTCCGCCACAACGTCACTATCTGGACGCAACGCTGGTAGTTCGCACATCGACTGCGCCTCCCGCCTCCCGCCTCTCGCCTCTCGCTTCTTATCCCGCTACAACCGGAGGAAATCTTGAATAAAAATTCCAACCGTGCACTACCAAGAGCGGCCCGCCTCGTTGGCGTCGCGCTCTGCTATTTCGCTTCGTCGCTGAGTGCTCAGGGCACGGTGGGCACCATAACCGGCGTGGTGACCGGAGAAGGTGGAGTGCCGATCAGCGGCGTCCAGGTTTCGATCGTGAATAGCGGAATTGGCTCGATCACCGACGCGAACGGCCGCTACACCATCGGCCGAGCGCCAACGGGCAGCCACTCACTGCGCGCGCAGCGAATCGGCTTCGCGCCAAACACACAACAAGTCACGGTCAGCGACGGTCAGATCACCACTGCTGATTTTCGCATGAGCCAGGTGGCGACGCAGCTAACGACGCAGGTCGTCGTCGGCTACACGACGCAGCAGCGCCGAGATGTCTCGGACGCGGTAGCGAGTGTAAGAGCGGAGGAAATTCAGGATCAAAAGGTGGCCACGCTCGAAGAGGCGCTGAGGGGTCGCGTCCCTGGTCTGACGGTGCAAGCCTCCGGCGAGCCCGGGCGACCAGCCCAGGTGATTATCCGCGGTCAGAACTTCGTGAGCGGCAGCGTGTCACCACTGTACGTCGTGGATGGCATGTACCTCTCGGAAAATCCCAACCTTAACCCGGACGACGTCGAATCGATCGAGGTGTTGAAGGATGCTTCGGCGGCCGCACAATACGGAGCGCAGGCGGCGAACGGTGTCATCGTCATTCGCACCAAGAGGGGCAGGAACGGCGAGACGCGCACCGAGCTGCATTCGTACTACGGTTATCAGACGATCCCGAAGAAAATCGACATGATGAATGCTGCGCAGTGGGCTGACATCACTCGCACCGCATACGCGAACGGCAACACGGCACCGCCAGCTGGAGCAGTCACCCCGACGACGACGACCGACTGGCAGAACGCAGTTTTCCAATCCGGCGCAATCCAGGACCACAATCTTTCGCTGTTCGGTGGCTCGCCCAACACTGATTACATGCTGAGCGGCGGGTACCTGGAGCAGAAGGGAGCCATCATCAATACGGGCTTCAAACGCCTCAGCTTCCGAATCAACTCGGAGACTCGTCGTTCACGGCTGACTCTGGGTGAGAACGTTGCGCTTTCGCAATCCAACCGGGTGAACCTGAACGGATTTCCGTTGATCGACGCAGTACGAATGTTGCCGGGCATACCGGTCTACGATCCGGCGAACCCAGGCGGGTTCGGTTATGGAAGCGACGCGAATCCGACTTTCGGCACAAATCCAGTCGGCCAGCAAGTCGCACGCAGCAACACTGATCGATCGAATCAGGTCATCGGAACTACGTACGCTGACGTGCAACTCATACGGAGTCTGCACTACAGGTTCAATCTTGGCGTCAACTACGCCAACAATCTCAACCACAATTTTGTGGGCATTGAGACGCTCCGCTACCGCGACTCGCCTCCGTACGCAACGCTGAGCGAGCAGACGGGAAACTTTACGTCGCTGCTCGTTGAGAATCTGTTGCTGTTGGACAATCAGTTCGGCGGCGGAATGCACAAGCTGAACGCGGTCGCAGGAATCACCTCGCAGCGTCAGGACGACCACGAGCTCTACGTTTACCGCCAGGGATTTACGAATGAGGGCCTCACCGAGATCAACGCCGGTTCGACCGCGGGCTTGAACAACGCCGGCTATCTCACGCAAAGCCGCCTCAACGCAATGCTGCTGCGTGCGAACTACACGCTCCTGGACCGCTACCTTTTCACGGGCAGCATCCGTCGCGACGGGTCCTCTCGCTTCGGTCCTGGCAACAGATACGGAACGTTCGGCGCGGCGTCGGCCGGCTGGGTAATCAGCGACGAAGGGTTCTACAGAAGCGTTCCGTTCGTCGGCAGAGCGGTCGACTATCTGAAATTGCGCGCCAGCACGGGCACCCTCGGCAATCAGGACATCGGCGACTATCAGTTCAGCGCGCCGATTCAGCAGAACCTGAATTACATCTTTGGAAGCGGGCTGGTGCTCGGCTCGACTCAGCTCTCACTCGCCAACCCGAACATCAAGTGGCAAAGCAACAAGGAGACGAACATCGGGTTCGATTTCGGGTTGATGGATGATCGGGTCACGTTCAGCGCCGACCGTTACACCTCGAGATCCGACGGTCTGCTGGTTTCCGCGCCTATTCCATGGAGTTTGGGAGCGAGCGGAAGCCCCGTTGTGAACGCGGGATCGGTTCGGAACACCGGCTTCGAGTTCAACCTCGCGCACCATTACGATCGATCGTCGAATTTCCGCCTCAACTCGACAGTCAACCTCACCACGATCAAGAACAAGGTGCTCTCGTTGGGGAACGGTGGTCAGCCGATCTTTGCTGGCCCGTTCGGCGTCGCGCGCACGGCGGTCGGTATGCCGATCGGCGAGTTCTACGTTTATAAAACCGATGGAATCTTCCAGAATGCAGCCGAGGTCACCGCGCACGCCGTCCAACCCGGTGCACAACCCGGTGACGTTCGCTTCGTGGATCTCAACGGGGACGGCGTGCTGAACGACGATGATCGTTACAACGCCGGCAACGGTATTCCAAAGTGGACGGGCGGGCTGTTCTTCGACGGCCACTTCAGCGCACTCGATTTCGCGCTGAACATGCACGGCTCTCACGGCGCAAAGATCTTCAACGTCGTGAAGTTCTGGACGGATAGAACCGATGATCCGCAAAACCACCGTGCAGACTACGTTCCGTGGACAGTGCAGAATCCGACCTCGAACCCGCGCGCGGTATTCGGCCCGGGTGGCGCATCAAACGACCGGCCGAACTCCGACCGGTGGATCGAGGATGGCTCTTACTGGAGAATCCAGAACCTCGTTCTGGGGTACACTCTGCCATCATCGTTCATGAGTCGGACGGGTCTTCGCGGCAGCACACCGCGGGTTTACCTGAACATTCAGAATCTCCACACCTTCACCAGTTATTCGAACTGGGATCCGGAGATTCTTGGCTTCGCAGATCCGCTTGCCCGCGGTATCGACGACGGCCGAATTTTCCCCAACGTGCGGACGATTTCCGTCGGCCTCGACCTGAGGATGTGACCGATGAACAGACGCACACGATCAATCCAAGGACTTCAAATGCTTAACTGGAGCTATCGCAAGACAGCGGCGGCCCTCGGTCTCGGAGTGGCGCTCGCCGCTTGCACGCAGGATCTGAACATCACGAATCCCAATCAGCCAAGCACCAGCTCGTTCTGGAAGACGTCTGCCGACGCCATTTCGGGAATCAATGCCACATACAACGGCCTGCAGAACAACGGCACGTACGGGCGATGGCTCGGATTCGCGTACGACATTCGGTCGGACGAAGGTTACAGCACCAGTCCATGGACCGATCTTTCAAACTTCAACAAGTTCACGCAGTCTGACTACAACTTCGAGCCCAGTCGCGAGATCTGGCAGCATCATTACCAGGCGATCTTCCGCGCCAATCAGGTTACGGACAGGGTGCCCGGAATCGATATGGACGCGGCGTTGCGCGATCGCATAGTCGGTGAAGCGAAGTTCATCAGAGGGATGTTGTATTTCAATCTTGTCAACCTTTACGGCGGTAACATCCCGCTCGTAATAACCACTCCAGCGCCCGGTGATCGTCCTCCATCGTCTACCGAGGCAGCAGTGTATGCGCAGATCGAAAAGGATCTGACCGAGGCCGCCGCCGTTCTTCCGGCCTCCTACTCGGGTTCGGATATCGGCCGTGCGACGAAGGGCGCGGCGCTGGCAATGCTGGGGAAAGCGCAGTTGCAGCAGAAGAACTGGGCCGCTGCGGCAACAACGTTGGCGCAAGTCATTGCGATGCCTCAGTACGACCTCGTGCCGAATTACGCAGACAACTTCATCGAGTCTGGCGACAACAACAAGGAATCGGTCTTCGAGGTGCAGTTCGGCGACGAGACGATGCTTTCGAGCGGCGTGCGCGGACAGAACTACGCGAAGATGATCGGGGCTTGCGGACCCGGCTTCTGCGACGGCTTACCGACGCAGTGGTATTTCGACCAGTTCTTCCCGAATCCAGCGAACCGTCTCGTTTACGATCCGCGACTGAACGCGACCGTTTTCTGGAACAGGCCCGATGCTCCGGGTGGCGGTGACGTTTATGGCCAGAGCTTTCAGAGCCGGTACGGTGTCACCAGTAGCGCGATTTACTGGAAAAAATGGGGTGAATACTACGTTCCCGGCGATCAGAACTGGGACAATCCCATCAATTACAAGGTGATTCGTTTTGCCGACGTACTGTTGATGGAAGCGGAAGCCCTAAACGAGTCCAGCCAGACAGCAGCGGCACTTCCGTTCGTCAATCGCGTCAGAGCACGCGCAGGTGTAGCGCCACTCGCCGCGGGAATGACGCAGGTGCAGATGCGCGCGGCAATCATGAAAGAGCGGCTG
>Ga0209027_1000643_pt1 | contig 12577 bp, 12 predicted proteins | sample GraSoi013_1_20cm_3_FD_185821 | JGI IMG/M metagenome (GOLD analysis project Ga0209027, IMG submission 185821) | Grasslands soil microbial communities from the Angelo Coastal Reserve, California, USA - Sample 09_27_2013_1_20cm (SPAdes) (version 2) | ecosystem: Environmental > Terrestrial > Soil >...
TGATCGGCGCGCCTCCGGGTTACGTCGGCTACGAGGATTCGGGAACACTGACCAAGGCAGTTCGTCGCAAACCCTACAGCGTGGTTCTGCTCGACGAAATCGAGAAGGCCCACCCGGATGTGTTCAACATCCTGCTGCAGGTTCTCGACGAGGGTCACCTCACCGACAACTACGGTCGCGTGATCGACTTCAAGAACACCGTCGTGATCATGACCTCGAACGTCGGGGCGCGAGACATCAGCAAGGGTCGCGGACTTGGTTTCCACGCGCCTGACATGAAGTCGAACTTCGAGCGAATTGCGGAGAAGGTGAAGGAAGAGATGCAGCACACCTTCAACCCCGAGTTCCTCAACCGTCTCGACGACGTGATCGTATTCCATCCGCTGAGCGAGCAGAACATCGGCGAGATCGTTTCGATCCTGCTCAAGGCTGTGCAGAAGCGTCTTGGCGACGAGGAGTTGACCCTAAAGCTGACCGATCCCGCTTCGACCTTCCTGGTGAAGCATGGCTACGACGAGAAGTTCGGAGCCCGGCCTCTCAAGAGAGCGATCCAGAAGTACATCGAGGATCCGCTTTCGGAGAAGATCCTGCTCGCCGAATTCAGCAAGGGCGACGAGATCGAAGTCGATCTGGCTGCCGATGGCGAGCGGCTCGACTTCCGGGTGATGAGCGGGTCCACCAAAGCGTAAAGCCGGCTAGAAAAACCACACAATAAAAGGCCGCGGGAATGCAACTTTCCCGCGGCCTTTTTGTCTAATCATAGTGTCCCGGGCAGAGGACCTGGGCCAATTCGACTAGTGTATATTTGTGTGATGCGTAGACCTGCTACATACAGTTTGGCGTTGCTGTCCGCCGTTGCAGCTCATCTGTCGGCCCAGGAGCCGACAGCCGGCGCGTGCGCGACACCTGAAACCATAAGCGTGACTGGCGCAACGAGAAATGACACTGCCTCCGTTCGCGCCTCCGCTACCCTCGCGACCGGTCAGCAGCTGGCCGTCCACGACATCCAGGCGGCGATCAAGGCCCTTTATGCGACGGGCCAATTCGACGACGTGCAGATCATTTGTCGGATTTCGCCGGCGACCAACAAAGCCGGACTGATCATCCAGGTTAAGGAGCGGCCGGTTCTTACCGCTTATCACGTCATTGGCGCCGATCGTGTTTCGCCGAAGGATGTGAAGGAAAAGCTCGCGTTCGCGACGGGAAGTCCGGTCGATCCCGGGAAGATTGCCAAGGCGCTCGCAAGCGTTGACTCACTATACGAAGCCAACGGCTACTATCTGGCCACGATCAAGCCTGAATCGACGCTCACCAACGGCAACCTGACGATCGATTTCAGGATCGACGAAGGCAGACGACTCGCTATCTCCGGTATCCGGATCAACGGCAACAAGCAGATCTCCGACGAGGAGATCGTTGCCGCGATGGATACGAAGCCGGAAGGCTTTCTCTGGCTGCGCAATGGTGAGCTCGACGATGCGAAGTACGCGCAGGATCTGAGCGAAAAAGTCCCGCAGCTGTACGCGAGTCGAGGCTACATCGATTTCCGGATCCTGAAGGACACACTTATCGTCGATCGCGCGCGTGCGAAAGGGCTGATTGACATCACGGTGAGTGAGGGCCCGCGCTACAGGGTCGGCAACTTCGAAGTGCTCGGTAATCGCCGTTTCTCGACGGAGCAGGTCAAAGCGTTCTATCCGTTCGGGGAGAACAACCAGGCTTCAGTGGTACAAAAGGCGACGAGCATCATTCGTCGTACCTACGTCAACCCACCGAACACTTTCGACGCCCAGAAGTGGGACGATGCACAGCAGAAGCTGATGGAAGCGTACAATGACGAAGGCTACATCTATGCGAGCATTCGTCCCGTCACCGAAAGAGTGGCGAGCACCGACTCGGTGCGAGCGGTCAATCTGCGCTGGGAGATCGACGAGAGAACGCCGGCGATCGTCAACCGTATAGAGATCGCAGGTAACGACTACACGCACGAGTCGTGTATTCGCGAGCAGATCGTCCTCGCGCCTGGTCAGGTTTTCAATCGCAACTATTTGATTCGCAGCTATCAGAACATTGGCAACCTCAATTTCTTCGAGACGCCGATGCCGGCGCCGGAGACGCGGCCGAGCGGCGATCAGGGCGACGTCGACATTGTGTTCAACGTCAAGGAGAAGAGAACGGGCAACATCAACTTTGGCGCATCGATGGGCCAGGGAACCGGCCTCGGTGGATTCGTTGGACTCGACCAGCCGAACCTGCTCGGTCGTTGCAAGCGAGCGCAGCTGCAATGGCAATTTGGTAAGTACATCAACGACTTCAATCTGACGTACAGCGATCCGAACATCAGACAGTCGCGCATCTCGGGAAGTCTCACCGCGTATCACAGCCGGTCGCGCTTCAACATCGCCGATCTGGGCGGAATCATCAGAACGGGAGGCCAGGTCCAGCTTGGCTTCCCAGTGCCGCAGTCGATTTACACGAGGCTGTTCGTCTCGTACGGCGGCGAGAAAGTGAATTATACGAGCGACGGCTTTCTCAGCACGGTTGCGCAAAGCTGCAAGAACTGCTTCCGGTCTTCGCTCGGATTCACCGCGCAGCACGATACCCGGACGGGTATGCCGTTCGCCGCTGACGGTGGCTTGCAATCGTTTAATGCGCAGTTCAACGGCGGTCCGCTGGGCGGCACGGCTGCCTTCCAGCGCTACACCACCGAGCTTCGGTCCTACGCGCCCATCGGTCGCTTCGGCGGCAGCATCCTTGGCGCGGAGCCGATGATCGTTGTGGCGGGCCTTTCATCCCGGGCGGGCGCGCTGTTCGGCAATCCTGGACCGTTCTTCTCCACGCAGTCGTTCGCGCTGGGCGGCACGCAATACGGCGAACAGCTGCGCGGCTATGACGAGTTCTCGGTCACGCCCAACGGCTACGACCCGCGCGGCAGTGAGACGCAGGCCAGCAGGGCGTCGTTCGGGAACGCGTTCTTTGTGGGCACCGCGGAACTCGGGTTGCGCATCAATCAGTCGCTTTACGTGAACTCGTTCTTCGAGGGTGGTAACGTCTGGAACAAGCCGCGTGAGTTCGACCCGACGCGGTTATTCCGCAGCTTCGGCTTCGGGGTAAGCACAATCAGTCCGCTCGGACCTTTGGGAGTGGACATCGGGTATGGGTTCGACAAGATTGACGCTCAGGGGCGGCCGGCACCCGGCTGGAAGCTCCACTTCAAGCTGGGACAATTCTTTTAACACTGGAGTCATAAATGCGAGTGCTTCTTCGTGCGAGTTTGGTCGCACTAGCCACTTCGCTGATCTTAGCGGGGGCGGCTGCCGCGCAGGCTCCGTCGGCCGCATCCGGCCCGGCGCCAACCAAGATCGGTTACATCAATTCGCAAGCGATTCTGGCGCAGGCGCCTGGTCGGGCTGAGGCGGAGGCGCAATTCGAAAGGGAAGTCGGCACCTACCGCCAACAGATCCAGCGAATGGACGATTCGTTGAAGACAATGATGGCTGCATTCGACCGTGACGCCCCGAAGCTCGATAGCGCGACGCGCGAGTCCCGTCGCACCACCATAGGCCAGCGCGAGGTCGAGTATCAATCCCGCGCGCGCGGCCTTGATTCGACGATGCAGGCAAGACAGGCGCAATTGGTGAAGCCGATCATGGAGCGCGTGCAGAGCGTGATCGAGACCATCCGCGCCGAAGACGGCTATGCGGTGATTCTCGATGTTGGCGCTCAGGTAAGCCTGGTGGTGGCGGCTGACAAGAGACTCGACCTCACCGATCGCGTGCTCGCGCGGCTGAAGTCGCAAGGACCAGCGCCGACGGCCAGCAGCACAGTTCCACAGCCCGCCGGAGTTACGCGCCCGAAGAAGTGACGGCGCGAGCGGACACCCGACTTTCACTCAGCGGTGATGGTGCGAGCACTATCACCGCTGAGGCTATTGCGGCACTTGTCTCCGGAGAGCTGATAGGCGACGGCAGCGTCACCGTGAGCAGCGTCGCACCGCTGGACCGCGCGACTCAATCCGATCTCAGCATTTTGAGCAGCGCCAAGTACGCCCCGCTGATGGAGACGACGCGAGCGGGCGTTGTCCTCGTCGATCCCGCGTTTCGCGATGCCACGAGCACCAACGCCGCGCGGATCATCGTCGAGAAGCCGCAGGAAAAACTGCTTCGACTTCTACCCAGGTTGTACCCGCAGCAGGACCAACGCGCCGGTGTAGCGGCGACCGCGCGGATCGGAAAAGGCGCGACCATCGGACGCCGGGTTTCAATTGGCGAGTACGCAGTCATTGGAGGCGGCGCAACGCTGGGCGACGGTGTGGTGATTGGTCCGCACTGTGTCGTCGGCGACGGCGTGGGGATTGGCGATAGTTCGCGCCTCTGGCCGGGCGTTACGATTTATTCCGGCGCGACGTTGGGCGAGCGGGTGTTCGTTCACGCGGGTGCGCGCATCGGCTGCGACGGATTCGGTTACGTCTTTCGCGATGGAGCCCACCAGAAGATTCCCCATGTGGGCCGCTGTATCATTGGCGACGATGTCGAGATTGGTGCCAATACTACAATCGACCGTGGCAGCATCGACGACACCGTCGTCGGCAACGGCACCAAGATCGACAATCTGGTGCACATCGCCCACAACGTGCGCATCGGCGAGAAATGTCTGGTGATGGCGCAGGTCGGGGTCGCGGGATCCGTGACGATTGGCGACGGAGCGATACTCGCAGGCCAGGCCGGGATCAGTGGGCATCTCAGTATTGGCGCCGGAGCCAGGCTTGCGGCGCAGGCCGGAGTTTTCGGAGACATCCCGGCGGGCGAGACGTGGTCGGGATATCCGGCGCGACCTCATCGCGATTCACTTCGCGCGTCGGCTGCAATGTTTAAATTGGCCGGGATGATGCGGAAGCTGGAGCAGTTGCTGGAAGACCCAGACAAGAAGTGAGTCGCCGAACCCTGGCGCGCCCGGCAGTATTGGAGGGCAGGGGCTTGCACCTAGGTGTGCCGTGTCGCGTCACCTTTCAGCCGGCGACCGCCAAACAGGGAATCGTTTTTCGACGCGTTGATTGTCCCGGCCAGCCGCGCATTCGCGCGCATGTCAGCGAGGTGAGTGGCAGCGAGCGGCGCACTCAGCTGGGCAAGGGCGATCACGCTATCCACACCGTCGAACATGTATTGGCAGCGGTCAACGGCCTCGGCATCGATGACATCACGATCGACATGGATGGGCCAGAGCCGCCGATCCTCGATGGAAGTGCGGCGCCATTCGTGGAGGCGTTGTGCGATGCCGGCCTTGCGTCGATTGCCGGTGAACCGGAGTTTTTGGACCTGAGCGAGCCCGTGCGCATCATCGATGGTGCTTCCGTTTACGAAGCGTTCCCGTCGGAGCAGCTCGAGCTCGACGTCACAATCGAGTTCCCACATCCGCTGATCGGAAAGCAGTCGCGTAGATTCACAGTCACGGAAGAATCGTTCGCCAGCGAGCTGTCGCGCGCGAGGACGTTTGGCTTCGTCCATGAAGTCGACGCACTGCGCGAAAAGGGTCTGATCCGCGGCGCATCGCTGGATAACGCGGTCGTACTTGGCGACGACGACATTCTTAGCGGCGACCTTCGCTGGAGCGACGAGTTCGTTCGTCACAAGGCGATGGACTGTGTCGGTGATCTTGCGCTTGCAGGCGCGAAGGTGCGCGCGCGGATCGTTGCGATCAAGCCGAGTCACCGCGGCACGGTGACGTTGGTGCGGGAGATGGTGAAAGCCGGACGAAAGGAGATGGGGATGTACACGATTGAAGAGATCATGAAGGTTCTGCCGCATCGCTACCCGTTCCTGTTGGTGGACCGGATCATCGAGATCGAGGAAAAGAAGCGGATCGTTGGACTCAAGAACGTCACCATCAACGAGCCGTTCTTCCAGGGGCACTTCCCTGGGCACCCGATCATGCCCGGTGTCCTCATCATCGAAGCGATGGCGCAAGTGGGAGGAATGCTGTTGCTCGGTTCGGTGAGTGACCCCGAGACGAAAGTCGTGTACTTCATGTCGCTGGACAACGTGAAATTCCGTCGACCGGTGAAGCCTGGTGATCAGCTGCGGTTCGAGCTCGAGGTGACGCAACTGCGCGGCACCGTGTGCAAGATGCGCGGCGTTGGTAAAGTCGACGGCGAAGTCGTGGTCGAGGCGGACATGGCGGCGGCGATCCGCGATAGATGACCAAAGCGCACATTCACTCGACCGCGATCATCTCGCCGGAGGCGGAGCTCGGATCCGACGTCGAGGTCGGACCGTTCGCGATCATCGGTGAGAACTGCGTCGTCGGGGACGGATGCGTGATTTCTCCGCGCGCGACACTCGAGCGCAACGTAACCCTCGGCGCCGGCGTGAAGGTGGGCATCGGTACCATCCTCGGTGGTTTGCCGCAGGATCTGAAGTTCGCCGGCGAGGAGACGACGGTCGAGATTGGCGAAGGGACCGTCATTCGGGAGTACACGACTGTCAACCGTGGCACCGCCCAATCTTTCAAGACGAGCGTGGGCAGGAACTGTCTGCTGATGTCCTACGTCCATCTCGGGCACGATTGCCACGTCGGCAACAACGTCATCCTGTCCAACCTGGTGCAGCTGGCTGGGCACGTGACGATCGAGGATCGCGCAATTGTTTCCGGCCTGTCCGCGGTCCATCAGTTCGTGCGCATCGGCCGACAAAGCTTCATCGGCGGCTGCTCGCGGGTGTCCAAAGACATTCCGCCATTCCTCAAAGCGGTAGGAAATCCGGTCAAGCTTTATGGGCTGAACACCGTCGGCCTGCAGCGCAGCGGAATGGATGAATCGACCATCCGTGAGTTGAAGCGGGCTTATCGGCTGCTATTTCGCTCCGACCTCAATGTCTCGCAGGCAATGGAGCAGGTGCAAAGCGAGCTGGAGTCGCTCGCCGAGGTACGTGAGCTGGTGCGATTCGTCGAAGCGAGCGAGCGTGGAGTAGTGATTTGATCCAAACTCCGCGCATTGGTGTCGTCGGCGCGGGTAGTCTCGGCTTTCACCACATACGGATACTACGCGACCTGCGTGGAGCTCAGTTCAGCGGCTTTTTCGAGAGCAGTCAGGGGCGGAGCCGTGAAGTCGAGAAAGAGCTCAAGGTGCGTTCCTACCAAACCCTGGATGCGTTGCTCGAAGCATCGGACGCGGTAATCATCGTCGTTCCGACCTCACAGCACTTCGCGGTTGCGAGCGCGGCAATCGAGCGCGGCAAGCACGTCTTTATTGAGAAGCCAATCACCGCGACGCTGGAGGAAGCAGACGCACTGCTGGACGTTGCCAGGAAACGAGGCGTGTTGGTGCAGATCGGGCACATCGAGCGATTCAATCGCGCAGTCCGCGCGGCGCTGCCTCATGTGAAGAGACCGCGCTTCATCGACAGCGAGAGGCTGGCGCCGTTCAGCCCGCGCGGCTCCGATGTGGCGGTAGTACTCGACTTGATGATTCACGATATCGACCTGCTACTGACGCTTGTTGGCGCGGAAGCAAAAACCATCTCCGCGGTTGGCGTTCCCGTGCTGACGCCAATGCTGGATATCGCGAACGCGCGGGTGACATTTACCTCTGGCGCTGTCGCCAACATCACGTCGAGTCGCATTTCCCGCGAGAAGAAGCGGAAGATCCGCATCTTTCAGGAGCGCGAGTACCTTTCGCTCGATCTCGCCGGGGGAACGGGCGAGTTTTATCGGCTGCGCTCCGACTTCGATCCAAAGTCGATCAAATCCGGCTCGGCGGACATTGCGTCGTACGTGGAGCGCGAGAAGTTGCACGCTCCGGATGGTGAGCCGCTCAAGCTAGAACAGGAAAGCTTCGTTGCCGCTCTCACCGGGAAGTCGCCCGTCGTCGTTACTGGCGAAGAGGGGAGATTGGCGTTGGGTGTCGCGCTCCGCATCGTGAAGGAGATCGAGCTGACTCTGCCTTCCCTCGTGGGACACGCGCACCATCATGCGTAAGGTCCTATTCGTCGCTGGTGAAGCGTCGGGTGACTTGCATGCGGCGGGAGTCGCTGGCGCGTTGAGGCGAATACACCCCGAGCTACAGCTTGCGGCCGTCGGCGGCCCACGGCTCGCTGAGCAGGGGGTCGAGCTGATTCATCGGGATCACCAGCTCGGGGTGATGGGATTTCTGGAAGTACTGCGGCACGTGCCGCGGCATTTCATATTGCTCCGCACAATCCGGAAAATGCTCGAACGTGACGAGCTTTCGCTGGTGATTCTTATCGATTATCCGGGATTCAACATGAAAGTCGCTGCGGCGGCCAAAGCAGCGCGAGTTCCCGTGCTGTACTACGTCACGCCCCAAGTGTGGGCATGGGGCGCAGGAAGGATTCCAAAGCTGGCGCAGCTTATAAGCAAAGCCGCAGTGATCCTCCCGTTCGAGGAGCCGCTGCTGCGCGGTTACGGAATAGACGCCACTTTCGTCGGGCACCCGCTGCTCGATCGCGCTCAAAACATGCCCACGCGAATAGAAGCGCGAGAGATGTTGGCCGTCCCCGCCAGCGTGCCCGTGCTCGCTCTCTTTCCCGGGAGTCGACAACAGGAAATCGATCGCCACATCGATGCATTCGTGGCGACGGCGAAGGAACTGTCGCGACGAATTCCTGACCTCGAAGTGTTGGTTAGCGTTGCACCGACTGTTGCGCTCGACAGCGGGCGTTGTCCGTTCCGGCTCGTTCATTCCGCGTCACTGACTGTCCTGCGCGCCGCAGACGCTGGCCTTTGCAAGAGCGGCACTACCACGCTCGAAGCAGCGATAGCTGACTGCCCGCTCGTAGTCGCGTATAGAACAGGGAAGATTTCTTACGCGCTTGCCAAGCGGCTCGTCAAAGTCTCCAACATCGGACTGGTGAACGTCGTGGCCGGGCGTGAGGTCGCGCAGGAGTTCATTCAGGACGACATTGTTCCGTCTCGAATGGCGGATGCATTGATGGACTTGCTCGACCATCGTAACTCGCGGCGAAAAGACGTGCTGGACGGGCTGGCCGAAGTGCGAGCGCGACTCGGCACGCCGGGCGCGGCAGATCGCGTCGCTAGAATGGCGGGCGACCTTGCTGAACGAAGATTGTGAGCAAGGACGCCGAGCAATTTCCGTGGAGCGCCAAACTCGCGCTTTTGCTCGGCAAGGGTGTGCTCAGAGCTCTTGCCACCACGTGGCGTATCACCGTTGTGAACAGCGCGCCATGGCGGCAGCTTCGCCAAATGAACCGCGGTTTCATTTTCTCGCTCTGGCACGGGCAACTGCTGCCGTTGCTGTGGCAGCACCGTGGCGAGGGCGTTCTTGTCCTGATCAGCGAGCATCGCGACGGTGAAATCGTGGCACGTGCTGCGTCATGGCTCGGCTTCGGTTTGATTCGCGGATCCAGCACGCACGGTGCCGAGCGCGCGCTTATCTCAATGGGCCGTGAGCTACAGGCGGGTAAAGAAGTAGCAATTACCCCCGACGGACCCAAGGGGCCTTCAGAGAAGTTCGCCCCCGGTGCACTGGTCGCAGCACAACGCTCTAACTCCTTTATCGTGCCTGTGGCTGCCGGCGCGGACCGAGCGTGGCGTCTCAAGAGCTGGGACCGGTTCATGATTCCCAAACCGTTCGCTCGCGTGACAATCGCCTACGGGGAGCCAGCGAAGGTATCGGGAACGTCACCACGTGCGGCCGCCGAAGAGGGTCCACGCTTCGAGCAACTGATGGCGGAAGCAGTGCGGATGGCTGGTGGCTGAAGCGAATCGGCGGATGATGCCAAAACTCGTCGAGACTGTCTGGTCCGGCCGCGGGAAGAAAGCACGTGCGTTGCGCGCGTTGCTGACGCCGGCCGAGGTGTTGTATCGGCTGGTAGCAACCGGTCGCGCAAAATTTTATGACTGGCAACTGCTCAAGGCCGAGGAGTTTTCGGTGCCGGTGCTAAGCATTGGTAACATGACCGTCGGTGGAACGGGGAAAACTCCGGTTGCCGCGTGGTTCGCAGGGCACCTGAAACGACGTGGGGTGACGCCCGCAATCGTTTTGCGCGGGTACGGAGGGGACGAGACCATGGTACACGAGCGCCTCAATCCGAGAGTGCCAGTCATTGCTGCGCCGGATCGCGTACGGGGAATTCGCGAGGCAATCGCGCATGGTGTTGATGTCGTCGTCCTCGACGATGCGTTTCAGCATCTTAGAGCGAGGCGCGACGCCGACATCGTGCTCGTGAGCGCCGATGCCTGGAGCGGAAGGCCACGTCTGCTTCCGGTGGGCCCGTGGCGCGAGCCGCTGCGATCTGCGCGTCGCGCGACGCTGCTCATCATCACGCGCAAAGTCGCGAGCGACGAGGCAGTCGCCGAGGTCAAACGCGCGCTCAGAAATGCCGCATCTCGTGTTCCGACTGCTGTGGTACACATAGGTCCAGCGGGGCTGACAAGTACTTCGACGGGCCAGACGTTGCCGCTTCAGACCCTCGCGGGAGCCGACCTGACGGCCGTCGCCGGGATCGCGCATCCCGACTCGTTTTTTAAACAACTAACCGAGCTGGGAGCAGTGGTAAGGCCCTTCAGTTTTCCGGATCATCACGACTATACCCGGGCCGAAGCCGAGATGCTGGCGGGAGAGGCAAGTAATTCTGATTTCGTGGTTTGCACCCTCAAGGATGCTGTGAAACTGGAGGCGTTGTGGCCTGCCGAAGCCGGGTCTTTATGGTATGTTTCACAGCGTCTGCGAATCGAGGAAGGGCAGAACCACATCGAGCGTCTGCTCGATGAATTCTCGTCTTAAGAACGTCCGCACACCCGCCACAGAGCCAACAGCGCAATCATGGCAACTGATTACCGAGTCCCCGGCAACAAGCTCGTCAGACCCGATAAAGACCGCTTTTTAAATGAGGAGAACCCATTCGAGGCGATGATGTCGCGCTTCGACAAGGCCGCTGAGCTACTCGACCTTGAGCCAGGTATGTATAAGGTGCTGCGGCAGGCCGAGAAGCAGATCATCGTGTCGATTCCGGTGATGATGGACAACGGTCAGATCGAGGTCTTCGAGGGTTACCGAGTCCTTTACAACACTTCACGTGGACCGGCAAAGGGCGGGATTCGATTCGATACACAGGTCACGCTCGAAGAAGTAAAAGCGCTGGCCGCGTGGATGACCTGGAAGTGCGCCGTCGTAAATATCCCGTTTGGAGGCGCCAAAGGCGGGGTCAAGTGTGATCCGCTGGCGATGAGCGCGAGCGAGCTGGAGAAGCTCACGCGCCGCTACACTTCCGGAATCATCAACATTCTCGGCCCGGACTCCGACGTGCCGGCTCCCGACGTCAACACAAATGAGCGCGTGATGGCGTGGGTGATGGACACCTACTCGATGCACGTTGGGCATACCACAACCGCCGTCGTCACGGGAAAACCTGTCGAGCTGGGCGGGTCGCTCGGGCGTCGCGAGGCGACCGGACGCGGTTGCATGATCGTGACCAAGGAAGCACTGCAGCACCTCGGAATGCCGGTGAAGGGCACCAGTGTGTCGGTCCAGGGTTTCGGCAACGTTGGCTCGGTGGCGGCACAATTACTGGCGCGCGAGGGGTGTAAGATCGTTGCGATCGGCGATCGATCGGTGTCACTGTACAATCCGAAAGGCATCGACATCGACGACGCAATCGCATACGCAAAAAAGAACCGGTCTCTCGACGGCTACGACAAAGGCGAAGTCATCTCGGGCAACGATCTCCTGACCCTCGATGTCGACGTTCTGCTTCCCGCCGCGCTCGAGAACGTGATCACTACACGTAACGCCGCCGAGATCAAGGCGCGAATCATTTGCGAAGGCGCGAACGGACCGACTACTGCCGCCGCCGACTCCATTCTAGAGGAGAACGGCGTTTTTGTTATCCCCGACATTCTTGCCAACGCAGGCGGAGTGACCGTCTCCTACTTCGAGTGGGTGCAGGATCGGGGCGGGTACTTCTGGCCGGAGGACCTGGTCAACGAGCGGCTGGAGACAATCATGCGCCGCAGTTTCCACGATGTGCTCAACCTGTCCAAGCAACGTCGTGTGAATATGCGTACCGCGTCCTACATGGTGTCGATCGATCGCGTCGCCGCCGTACACAAGTTACGCGGCATTTACGCGTAGATGCGACTGGTTGTCGCGGTGGTCGGGAAGGCTCGGCATCCCGCGCTGGGCGAAGCAATACGGGACTATGAGGAGCGAGCGGCGCGGTACTGGCCGCTCGACGTGCATGAAGTGCGGGAGGAGCGCGCTTCCGGCGTGCCGCTCGAGAAGGTGATGCAGCGCGAGGGAGAGCGGCTCGCCGAGCGCATTCCGGATCGGGCGCAGCGCATCGCGTGCGAGACAGGCGGGAAGTCGTTTACGTCTCCCCAGTTCGCCGAGCTCCTGCGGAGCGCACGGGACGAGAACCGCGACATCGCCTTTCTCATCGGCGGTGCGTTTGGACTGTCGCCGAACGTAACGTCCACTTCGTCACTCAAACTCTCGCTGGCGCCGTGGACGTTGCCCCACGAAATCGCGCGTCTGGTATTGGCCGAACAGATTTACCGCGCCGGCACCATCGTTCGCGGTGAGCCCTACCACAAGTGACTGCCT
>Ga0209027_1000645_pt1 | contig 12552 bp, 11 predicted proteins | sample GraSoi013_1_20cm_3_FD_185821 | JGI IMG/M metagenome (GOLD analysis project Ga0209027, IMG submission 185821) | Grasslands soil microbial communities from the Angelo Coastal Reserve, California, USA - Sample 09_27_2013_1_20cm (SPAdes) (version 2) | ecosystem: Environmental > Terrestrial > Soil >...
CCGCCTGTCCCAACGGGCCACTGCCCAACAACGGCATCGCCCAGGGCTCACCGACGCTGCCCGCGATGAATTCGGGTTGGATCTTCGTCACCGACCCCAGCACCGCGGGAAACGGCTATCCCAACGGGCCGCGAGGCGGCCTCGGCACGTACCCCGCAGTGGGGCCCGGGTGCGACCCTGTCCAGCCGGCAGTCGGCAACGAACCGATCAAAGTCACGATCTGGTACACGTTCCAGCCGATCACACCGATCATCCAGCAAGTTGTCGGCAACAACATCGTCATCACTGCGTATGCGGTTTACCGTGCCGAATATTCGAATTAACTCCAAGCAATCCGGCCAGGCGATCGTCCTGATCGCGCTGCTGATCCTCGTGCTGTTCGGCATGCTCGGCCTGGCCGTCGACTCCGGACGCGGCTACGTCGACCGCCGCGATCAGCAGACCGCGGTCGATGCCGCAGCGCTTGCCGCGGGCGACTGGTACGAGAACTACCCCGATTACAGCGACCTGGTGAACCTGGTCATCCCACAATCGGTGGGTGTGTACGAGCGCAACCTCCGCATCTACACGGGCATCGCAACGAGCTCGCACACCACCGGCGTCACAGGAGTTCCACCCAACAACAACCTGCCGTGGGACCGCTGGGACGACACGTTTGCCGGCGCGTACACGCTGACCATCGTCGCCACGAACACCCAGTTCAACGGATATCAGTTCACGTTCACGACGGGCCACAGCCTACCGCTGGCTTTCATCCAGATCTTCGGAGGCAGCCCCACCGTGCCCGTCGGCGCAACGGCCACGTCCATCGTTGGCAACCAGCGTCAGACCCCGGCGCTGCTGACGTTGAGCACGGGCGCCTGCGCAACACAGCTCCAGGGCTCGGGTACGTTGACCGTCCTGGGCGACGCCTATTCGAACGGAACTGCTTGCGTGGACGCCAACCTGCATCTGGCAGGCAACTGCTATGGAGCAACCAACTCGAACTGCAACGTGGCCCAGTACTACTGCTATAACTCCACGCCCGGTTTCATCCCGTACGCGCCCCCATGCGCGGCGGGCGACATCATCGGCAGCCCGGTCGTGCCGGCGCCGACCCTGCCCGACCCTGGCTATCTCGCACCGTCACAGCCGTACTACACCAGCGCCGGTGCGACCTATAACCGGGGCAACTGGACCGAGCTCACGCCCGGCACATACAACAGCTGGTCGATCAGCGGCGGCGGCTGCTACTTCCTGGACGCGGGCGTCTACACCTGGAACGGCGGCTACTCGTCGCACGGCGCGTTGCTGACCAACGAGCTGAAGGCTCCCCAGGAAGAGCAGTGGAGCGCGCCCGGAACCACCGCCGCCGCGAGCGGCAACCCGGCGGCTTTCTGGGGCGGCCAGGGCTGCGTAGGCGCTTTCACGACCTCGGTCGTGCCCGCTCCAGGATTCGGCATCAAGCACCAGGGCGGCGGTGGCAACTGGGGGATCGAGCTGACATCGGCCCGGTACGACCGGTTCCTGGACTCCTCTGTCGCCAGTAACCCGTGCTTCGCCTCGCCTGGGTGTCGCCGAGAGAGCACCCCATCCTCCTGCGAGATCGTCAACACCACAGACACCAACAACAGCGGGATCAATGTGACCATCACGTCGAACGTGCCCGGGGCGCAGTACTACCTCGTCTATATAAACCCCAACGGATGTGACGGCAACCCCAACAACTTCTCGTTTGTCGGCCGTTACCTCGCGCCGGGATGGGTAGACGCAGGAGCTCCTCCGGCGACGTCCGCCGGAATCGGTCCCTGGACCGGGACGCTCTTGCTGGGCGTCAACGGGTGGCCATGCGGCGTGGCGACCGTGACGATCTGTAACATCGCCTACAACAACCTGACCCCCAACACCCTCTGCTACGCGCAGACACGCGCCCAGCTGTGCCAGGCGCCCGACGACGAGACTTCACCGCAGTGCTTCGCCAACTGCCCACCTGCCAATGCCGTGCCGGCATCGAACGCGCCGATGTCCTTGGCGTACCCGCCCTACACGGGTGGCGACGTGGCCAACGAGAACTACTGCGTCATCTCGCCCAACCCGGGCGACCCGAACCAGCCGTGCACCACCGCCAAGGTCACGCCCGGAGCGGTGCAGTTCTACTTCCCGAACGGATCTTGTCTGGACCAGAACGGCAACGGCTCGACGCACGTCTTCTCCGGCGAGCAGTACAACTGGATCGTCATCTACCAGGTGCCGGCCAACAGCTGCTCATACCAGAAGCTGAACGGCAACGCGCTCACCCAGTACATCGGGACCATCTACTCGCCGGCGGCCAGCTGGGACATCCTTGGGTCCGACACCTCGCCGCTGGCCGGCCAGGTGATCTGCTACGCAGCCAAGGTCACCGGCAGCGCGAACGCCGGCATCGACTTCAACCCGAACTATTCGCCGGCGCCGCCCGCAGCGCGACTCATCAACTAGACGGGCGGGCTTCGTAGCCCAGAGCCCTCAGCGCCTCGTCGATCCATTGGAGCGCCATCTCGCGTGTGTTGGCCCACGTCTCTGGCGACGCACCCGGTGTGGCGGTGTCGATCACGACTCGCCCGGCCACGCGCAGCAGGCGCCGTACCAGGGGCGCTGCGTCCGGTGAAGTGAACTCGAGCTGCTCCAGCGCGCGGGTCAGCACAAAGCAGGCGGCGTTGAACGTCTCCGCATCGATTGGCGTACTATTCGCCAACCGTTCGGCCAGCTCCGCCCGCAGATCGGAGGGGTCCATAGGCCGGACTATTATTCGAGTTAAGGCTTGGGTATGGATCTCACCGAACCTGTTTTGCTGACGCCTGAGGGCCTCGAGAAGCTGAAGCGTGACCTTGAGGTCGCGCTACGCCGGCGTGCGGAGGCAGGCGAGCGGCTCAAGGAAGCGTTCCAGCCCGGCGACATCGAGGACAACCCCGAGTACGAGCAGGCGAAGGAAGAAGTTGGGCTCCTCGACAGCCGGATCTACGAGCTGCAGGAGATGATCGGCCGGGCCCAGATCATCAAGGACACGCACTCGAGCGTTGCCGAACCCGGCTCGACCATAGAGGTAGTCGACAACGAGGGCGAGAGCGAGACGTACCACCTGGTCGGCGCCGTCGAGAGCGACCCGTCCGCGGGCCGCATCTCGGTTGACTCGCCGGTCGGCCGCGCGCTGGTCGGAAAGAAGAAGGGCGACAAGGTGACGGTGAGCGTGCCGTCGGGAACGCTCACCTTGACCATCAAGGCGGTCAAATAATGAGACGGAACCTGCCGGTTCCCTCTCACGCTCCCCGTAGGGGGCCCCAAAAGGAAGCCGACCCGGCCTGCGGCCGGGCAAGCGCCGCTGCTCTCCTTCCCGCGGAAAGGTCTGGACTGGAGTAGCAAAACGTCTGCGCTGAGGACCACCGCCGACACTGGCAAGGGGATCGACCCCGAAGGGATCTCTGAGCGGACCACTGTCGGCGTCTTCTTCCGGCAGGCGGCGAAGTATGGCGACCGCGCTCTGGTCCATCACCGCGCCGGCGACGCATGGAGCGTAAAGAGCTGGAACGCAATGCGGCAAGACGTGCTTTCTGTCGCGTCCGCCCTGATCGAGGCGGGAGTGAAGAGTGGCGATTCGGTGATCGTCATGTCGGAGAACCGCGTCGAGTGGCTCATCTGCGACTTCGGCATCCAGGCCGCGGGCGCTGTCACGGTGCCGATCTATCCCAACACGCCAGCCGAGGTCGCCAGGACGATCGCAGACGACAGCCGAGCGGTGCTGGCGATCGTATCCGACTCGCAGCTGGCGGCCAAGCTCCCGGCCGGCGGCTCGCTGCGCCAGGTGGTCCTGATGGATCGGGAGGTGCGCGCATGGACCGACCGCGGCCCGACCCGGCTGGCTGAGGTCGACGCCCGTGTCAGGGCCATCCGGCCGGACGACATGTGCACCATCGTGTACACCGCCGGCACCACCGGCGTGCCGAAAGGCGTCGAGCTGCTGCATCGGAACGTGGTCGACGTCAGCAGCGCAGCTCTCCAGGTGCACCCGATCACCGACGCCGACGTGTCGCTCTCGTGGCTGCCGTACGCGCATGTCTACGGGCGCATCAACGAGATCTTCATCGGGATCATGTACGGCGGGCAGACGTGGATCTCACGCGGCGCGGACCACCTGGCCGGCGAGCTGCAGGAGGTCAAGCCGACGGTAATGTGCAGCGTTCCGCGCGTCTACGAAAAGATGTATGCGGCCGTGATGTCCCGCGTGCACGAGTCCAGTCCAACGCGACGCGCGGTCTTCGGATGGGCAATGCGTGTGGGGGGTCGCTTTTCGCAGACGGCCCATCCCGGTCCGGTCCTGCGGGCTCAGCGCGCCCTGGCCGACCGGCTGGTGCTTGCATCGCTGCGCACCCGTCTTACCGGCGGCCGCCTGCGTTTCTTCGTCAGCGGCGGCGCCGGCCTCGCCCGCGAGATCGAGGAGTTCTTCTGGGCGATCGGCGTGCCCATCCTCAACGGCTGGGGCCTCACCGAAACCTCGTCCGGCGTCTGCTCGAACACCCTTTACCAACACCGTTTCCTGACTGTTGGCAAGCCGTTTCCAGGGGTCGAGCTGAAGGTTGCCGACGACGGCGAGATCCTGGTCAAAGGGCCAGGCAACATGCGGGCATACCACAACAAGCCCGAGGCGACTGCCGAAGTCATGAAGGACGGGTGGTTCTACACCGGCGACATCGGTGAGATCGACGCGGACGGCTACCTCAAAATCACCGACCGCAAGAAGTCGCTGTTCAAAACCGCCGGCGGCAAGTACATTGCCCCGCAGCAGCTCGAACACGACCTCCTCAGCGACCCTTTGATCACGCGCTCGGTCATCGTCGGCGAAGGCAAGCCTTACGTGACGGCGCTCATCGTCCCCGACTGGGACGCGGCGAAGAAGCAGGGCATGGACCAGGCCGCGGTGAAGGCCCGCATTCAGCAGACGGTAGACCGGGTGAACGCGCACCTGGGACAGTGGGAGACGATCAAGTACTTCACGCTGCTTCCACGCGACTTCACCGAGGCGAGCGGGGAGCTTTCCCTCAAGCAGGACGTCAAGCGCAAGGTGATCGCCGAGCGATACGGCGATCAGATCGAATCCATGTACACGGGCAAAACGAAAGCCTCGTAGAGTTCCGACCGTGGCGACACCGGTCGACCTTTCCGAAGTGCACGCGGCGCTGGACCGCCTCCGCCCGCAGCTGTGCCATTGCGGCTTGAAGGGAGAATGTCTTGGCTGCAAGGGCATCGAGATGGTGCGCGCGCAGGCCGAAGCGGTGGCCGCGGCGGCGAGCCAGCCCATCCTCATCCAGGTCGCGCAGGAATCGGCGATGCAGGACATGGCCACGCGCTTCCAGGCCATGTCCGAGCGGTTGATGTCGGATCCTGAGATCCGCCGCTCGGCCGAGCAGATGCAGGAACGGCTGATGGAGGATCCCGAGACGCGCCAGCTCCTCGAGGAGCTGATGCGCCGCCTGGGCGGCACGCCTCCTACGGACGAGCTGAACTAGACCGCGTCCAGGTCTGGCCCCTCCGGCGCTACCCCTCCGGCGCTGCACGCCACCTCCCCATGAATGGGGAGGAGCCACCTCCCCATCAATGAGGAGGAGGGGGCTACGCGGTTGGGGTTGGCTTGGTGGGCCTGGCCGGCGCGTTCCAGAGCGGAAGGGGTCCGGTCTGCAGGCGGCTCATGATCGCCTGCTCCTGGGCCGAGGTCAGCTTGTTGCTCGCGACGGCCTGGTCGAGGGCCGGCTTCAAGCTGGCGATCAGCCTGGTGCGGAAGTCCGCCTCGGTGACGTGCTGCGCCGCTGCGACCTGGGAGAGCGATTGGTGAGCGGCGAGGTCTGCCTTGAGCTGCGCCTCGGTCACGCCCAGTGCACTCGCCGCTGCTGTGATGTACTGCTGCATGTAGGCGCCGATGGCGGGCTTGGCGTTGCCCGCCGCGCTGTGGCCGGCCGATGAAGGCAGCGCGCAGGGCGTCTGGCCCGCCAGCTTCTTTTTGATCGTGTCGGCCTGCGCTTGCGTCAGCTGTCCGCCCTTCACCTCGTCGGCCAGGGTGTCGGCGATCGCCGTCTGATACGCGGCGCTGATCTCGGCCTGGCTCTTGCTGATGGCCACGGCGAAGTGCTTCATGAAGTCGCTGCAGGCCGTCGACGACGCGCTCGCGTCCACCGCCGCCACCCGGGCGTCGGAGGGAGCAGACGTCGACGGACGGAATCCGAAGGTCATGCCGGCGGCCGAAGCCGTAACGACGACGGCGAGGCCGGCGATGAGCACAGCGCCGACGGCCAGGCCGGCGACGCGCAGGTAGCGGGTCCGGGTGATTAGGGTGATCATGCTTCCACTCTCACACTGGCGATTCCAAGCATCCTCATCCTTTTGTAAGTCCCGTCCGAAAGGGCGGCTTATAGTCGGCTCATGGAAGCGCCGCCGATCGCGGGATGGAGCGGGAAACGCGCGGTCGAGCTATACGTCCGGACGTATACGACCATGCTGCAGAGCTCCGGCGACATCAGGATCGAATCGCTCATCCAGGCGCACCTCGGCATGGGCTCAGTCCTTCACCCGCTGGCCGCCGAGCCGCAATCCGACATGGGCGCTCTGCTCTATGCGGTGCGCCGCCTGCCGGCCGCCATCAGCCGCTGCCGCCGCGTCGTCATGGGCCAGAGCCCGCAGGGCTTCAAGGCGGTGATGGGCGCGGACATCCTGTCGTGGGATGCAGTGAAGGCTCCCGCTCGCAGAAGGCGGTGGTACCACGATGGCAACGACATGCTTGCGGTGCTCATCGCGTCGAAGTCAGACATCGATGACCTGGTGCCGACGCTGGTCGCGTTTCAGATCGAGTGGAACAAGCTGCACCGCGCGCTCCAGGACGTGGGTCTCTCCGACGAGGAGGCCAGGCTCGCGGCCGGCGCGACACCAGACGACTGGCGGCGGCTGCGGGAGGCATGGGGCGATCAGTCCGATGCCAACCTCGCCGCGATCAAGCGCGCGGAGTGCCAGATCGTGTTGCGGTTGATCGGCGGCAGCCACATCGGTTTCGCGCGCAACGCGAGCCGCTGGTGGCAGCCAATCGCTGCCGCGATGGACGAGCTCGGCGCTCGCGACGCGCCGGTGTACTTCGTGTCCTCCAACGCGCACAGCCTGGTCAACGTGTTGACGGGTGTTGCCCGCCGGATCGAGGACGAGATCGTCGACTGGATCGGCCGCACCGACCGCGACCTCGACGCTGAGCGACGCAAGCTCGAAGCCGGGCACAGTCGAGCGTCGCGGCAGAACTGGCTTTACTACGGCGCCCGCCAGGTGTTCGACGCGCATCCCGAGCGCGAGCGCATGCGCAAATGGCGAGCGGAGCTGGAGACGGCCAACGGTGTGCGCCACATCCCGGCGGTGGCCACTGGCGTCGACTCGGCCGCGCAGGTCTTCATGCTGTCCAAGCTCGACGCCTCGGCGATCGACCCACGGGTCGGCGCCGTCGACGAGCGCAAGCTCCACGAGTCGGACGCATGCGTCGTCAACGTCGACTATCCGCTCGGCGAGGCCGCCTACCACATCCTGCGGCAGGTCGCGGAGCAGGCCGCCTGGATCGCAGGCGTCTATGTGCTCGGCAAGGCCGCGACCCTCAACGCCGACGTCGGCGATGTGATGATCCCCAACGCCGTCTACAACGAGCATTCGGGCAACACGTACTGGCTCGACAACTGCTTCACCGCCGGCGACGTGCAGCCCAACCTCGTCTACGGCTCCGCGCTCGACAACCAGCGCGCTGTCACGGTGCGCGGCACATTTCTCCAGAACCGCGACTACCTCGATTTCTACTACCAGGGTCACTACACCGTGGTCGAGATGGAGGCGGGCCCCTACCTCGACGCGTGCTACGAGGTCGGGCAGGCGGAGCGGTATCCGGTCGGCGAGAGCGTGAACATGGCGCAGGTCAACTTCGACCTGGGCATCGTCCACTACGCATCTGACACGCCGTACACCCAGGCGCGCACCCTCGGCGCGCGAGGCCTGAGCTACCGGGGAATGGACTCCACCTACGCCTCGGCTATCGCCGTGGCGCGGAGGATCCTGCAGCGCGAGGAGGCGCTGGTCTCGCCGAGCTGAAGACCACCTTGTGCGGGTGGTTGTGGTCGTTGGCGCCGTGGTGGATCTCGCCGCAGGGATGACAGCTCTCCACCTGGATGGTGGAATGCCCGATATCGAAACGCTCGCACAACCGGCCCTCGACGTCGCGCACGACGTGCTCCGCGTCGGCCAGCGAGGTGTCGGCGATCACGATGTGGCAGCTGAGGGCCATGGATTCGGATGACAGCGCCCAAACGTGGAGGTCATGGAGCCCAGTCACCTGTGGGGTGTGCTCGATCTCGGCTGTCAGAGCCTTGAGGTCGATCTCGGCCGGCGTCCCCTCCATGAGCAGGTTCACCGTCTCGCGGACGATCCCCCACGCGCTGTACGCGATGAGCGCGGCGATGGCCAGCGACAGGATCGAGTCGACGTAGAGCCAGCCCGTCAGCAGGATCACCAGGCCGGCGACGACGACCCCCACCGATGCGGCGACATCGCCGGTCACGTGCAGCAGGGCCGCTCGCAGGTTCAGGTTTCGCCCGCCGCCGCCGAGATTGAGGATCACGAACACGTTGATGGCGACCCCGACCAGCGCTGTGGCGATGACGACCCCGCCCTGGACCGGCTCGGGCGCCAGCAGGCGGCGCACCGCCTCGAATGCGATGGCAACCACGATGACGATCAGGGCAGCTGAGTTCACAAGGGCCGCCAGGATGCCGACCCGCTGGTAGCCGTAGCTCCGGCGCTGGTCGGCCGGCCGCCTCGACTGCTCGAGCGCGAACCAGGCGAGGCCGAGGGCGAAGACATCCGTCAGGACGTGGCCGGCGTCGGAAAGCAGCGCGAGCGAGTGTGAGTACAGCCCCCCGGCGAGCTCGATGAGCAGGATGCCCAGAGTCAGGCCCAGGGCCAGGCGCAGCTTCCCCCCGCGCGTAGCTACATCAACCATGCCTTCAATTTACCCATCGCGCCACCAATCCGAGCCTCTTTCGAGGTAGGCCAGCAACATGCCGTGGCGCAGCCCCTCGTGGCTCACGTGCAGCACCGCCAGGCCGTACCAGTCGAGGAAGAGGAGCAGCGCCTCGACCCCGCCCCGCATGGCTTTGACCCGGTTCGGCAGCAGGCCGAAGCGGGCCGCCACCGTCATGGCCGGATCGCGGTCCAGGCGCATCGCGCACTCCAGCAGGTCGGCCGTGGTCAGGATGGCGGGAGGCATTCGCTTCGACAGGAGCAGGGGCAGGTTGGAGGCGGTGCCGCCGGTGGCGACGAGGCGCTCGACGTCGCCGTCAGGGGCACCCGGGAGCACGCGCAGCGCCGCCCTGCGCAGGCGGGCGCGCTCCTCCGGCCTGGGCGGGTCATGCAAGTAGGTGGACGCCAGCACCCCCGACCCGATCGGCAGCGAGGCCGACCGGAGCATGTCGCGCGCCCGGGCGATGACCACCTCGGTCGAGGCGCCGCCCAGGTCGACGAGCACCCATTCCCTTCGAGCCGAGTGCCGGCTCGCCGCCCCCAAGAAGCTCAAGGCCGCCTCGCGTCGGGCGGAGATGATGCGCACCGGAGTGCCGATGACCTCACTCGCCTGGCGCACGAAAGCCCTGCCGTCCGAGGCCTGGCGCACCGCCTGGGTGGCGCAGGCGATCAGCTCTTCGTAGCCGTGCGATCTCGCTTGCTCGGCCACCCGGCGCAGGGCGCGCAGGGCTGTCTGCGCGCGGCTGCCGATCACACCGGTCCTCGCCACCTGCGGCCCGAGCTCGGGCATCTCGACGTGATGCGCGACCTCCTTCAGCTTGCCGCGCACGACGTCGGCGACAAGGACGTGGACGGTGTTGGATCCGATGTCGAGCGCGGCCAGACGCATCTGAACGGAACTCTAGAATCACGGCGTGGCCAGAAGGACTCGCGTGGAACGCGACTCCATGGGCGAGATGGCTGTCCCGGCCGACGCGTACTACGGCGCCTCGACGCAGCGCGCGGTGCTCAACTTCCCCATCTCCGGCCAGCCGCTGCCCCCTCGCTTCCTCCGCGCCCTCGGCATGGTCAAGCGCGCGTCCGCGCAGGCCAACCGCGAACTCGGCCTCCTGCCCCGACGCCGGGCCCGCGCCATCGCCGCGGCGGCGCAGGAGGTGGTCGAGGGCAAGCTGGACGACCAGTTCCCGATCGACGTGTACCAGACGGGCTCGGGCACGTCGACCAACACGAACGCCAACGAAGTCATCGCCAACCGCGCCACGGAGATCCTCGGCGGTGAGCGCGGATCGAAGCTCGTCCATCCCAACGACCACGTCAATCTTTGCCAGTCGTCCAACGACGTGATCCCCACCGCAATCCAGCTCGCCTCCGCGAGCGCGATCAAGGACGAGCTCATCCCTGCCCTGGAGCGGCTGCAGCGCGCGCTTGCGGCGAAGAGCAAGGAGTTCTGGCCCGTGATCAAGACGGGCCGCACTCACCTGCAGGACGCGACTCCCATCCGCCTCGGCCAGGAGTTCAAGGGTTACGCGGGACAGATCGAAGAATCGATCCGCCGCGCCCAGGCAGCCATCGACGAGCTCTCGCGGGTGCCGCTCGGTGGGACCGCGGTTGGCACCGGCATCAACTCGCACCCACAGTTCGCGCGGATCGTCACGGCTCGTCTCGCCAAGGAAACCCGCATACCGGTCAAAGAAGCGGCCAACCACTTCCACGCCCAGGCCACGCTCGACGTGCTGGTCGCGGCGCACGGCGCGCTGCGGACCATTGCCACGAGCCTGTGGAAGATCGGATCGGACATCCGCCTGATGGGCACCGGTCCCATTGCCGGCCTCGGTGAGCTGCGGCTGCCGGAAACGCAACCCGGCTCGAGCATCATGCCGGGCAAGGTCAACCCCGTGATCGTCGAGTCGCTCCTAATGGTGATTGCACGCGTCTACGGCAACGATGCGACCATCCTCATCTCAGGGCAGTCCGGCAGTTTCTTCGAGCTCAACGTGATGATGCCGGTGGCCGGATTCGCGATGCTCGAGTCGATCACGCTGCTGGCGGCTGCGACGCGAAACTTCTCCGAGCGGTGCGTGGAAGGCCTGCAGGCCACCGACCGCGGGCCAGAGCTCGTCGAGCGCAGCCCGATGCTGGCCACCGCACTCAACCCGGTCATCGGTTACGACGAGGCGGGAAAGCTGGCCAAGGAGTCGATCCGCACCGGGCGTTCGATCCGCCAGCTGGCGCGCGCCCGCGGGGTGGGCGAGAAAGACCTCAACAGGGTGCTGGATCTCGGCAAGATGACCAAGCCTGGACTGGAGGGGCCTGGCGGCGGCGGCTGATGCGTGACCTCCTGTTCGAGGCTCACGACGGCGTCGCCACGATCTCGATCAACAGGCCGCACGCGCGCAACGCGCTGGCCCACCAGACGATGGCCGAGCTCGACGAGGCGATCGCGACGCTTCCAGGCGACGTTCGCGTCCTGGTTCTTCGCGGCTCCGGCGACAAGGCTTTCTGTGCGGGCGGCGACCTCAAGGAGCTGGAGCACATGCGAGGCGCCGCCGATGCGGCCGCGATGGCCCACCGCATGCGGGCCACGCTCGACCGCCTGCCGCAGCTTGCGATCCCAGTCATCGCGGGACTGAACGGCGACGCGTTGGGCGGCGGAGCAGAGCTCGCCATCGCGTGCGATTTCCGGGTCGCAGCAGCCCACGCCCGATTCGGATTCCCTCAGATCAGCCTCGGTTTGATGCCGGCGTGGGGAGCCTCGGAACGGATGGCAGCCCTGGCCGGCCGCGCCCGCGCGCTGCACGCTCTACTCACCGGCCACATCTTCAGCGCGGCCGAGGCGCATGCCGCAGGCCTGGTCGAGGAGCTCGTGGCGAGCGAAGACTTCGACGACCGCATGGCCCAGCTCGCGCGACGCATCGCAACCGCTCCGCGCGCTGCGGTGGCAGGAATCAAGAGATCCGTCAACGCGATTCACGCCCACCGTCATCCCGACCTCGCCGACGAGACCATCGAAGCGTTTGCGCGGACCTGGGCGGACCCCGCGCACTGGGAAGCTGTTGCTGATATGGACAGGCGCCGCCGGCAGGCACCGTGACCCAATCGCGGGTCGTGCATCCACTGGTGCGGTTCCGCCTCGCCGCAATCCTGCTCGGCGTCGTGATCCTGTTCGGCGTGTCGGGCTACGTGCTCATCAACGGCTGGAGCCTGCTCGACTCCTTCTACATGGTCATCATCACGATCAGCACAGTCGGTTACACCGAGGTGCGTCCGCAGGGAGCCGCCGGCCGACTGTTCACGTCGGGTCTGATCGTGGTCGGCGTCGGCACCATGCTTTACGGGTTCGGCGTCTTCGCGGAAACGCTGGCGGACAATGCATTCGGCAGATATCGGAGGGAGCGCCAGTTGCAGCGAGACCTGGACCGGCTGAGGGACCACTTCATCATCTGTGGCTACGGCCGCATCGGCACGCAGATCGTTGCGGAGTTCGAGAGCCACAAGGTGCCTTACGTTGTG
>Ga0209027_1000646_pt1 | contig 12548 bp, 9 predicted proteins | sample GraSoi013_1_20cm_3_FD_185821 | JGI IMG/M metagenome (GOLD analysis project Ga0209027, IMG submission 185821) | Grasslands soil microbial communities from the Angelo Coastal Reserve, California, USA - Sample 09_27_2013_1_20cm (SPAdes) (version 2) | ecosystem: Environmental > Terrestrial > Soil >...
CGGCGCCTGGCTGCCAACGGCGACGCCGCGCCGAGCCAGGGAGCGGAGCGTCTTCCATCATGGCCGCGAGAAACTCGGTCCCGCTGCGCCAACGATCCGCCGGCTCCTTGGCCAGCGCCTTGGACACCGCCGCCTCGACCGCGTCGGGGACCTCTCCGCGGAAAGCGGACAGCGGGCGCGGCGTCTCGATCAGCTGCTGGCGCAGCACTCCCTCGGCCGTGTCCCCCTGGAACGGCGGGACGCCGGCAATCATCTCGTACAGCACGCACCCCAGCGCGTACGTGTCGGCCCGCCCGTCGACGTCGCGCTCCCCCGCGGCCTGCTCGGGGCTCATGTAATGCAGTGTCCCGATCGCGAGCCCCGCTTCGGTCAACGCCTCGCCCGGCGCCGCCGCCGCGATCGCGCGCGCCACCCCGAAGTCCGCCACGACGGCGTGGCCCTCCTCGAGCAGGATGTTCTCGGGCTTGATATCGCGGTGCACCACACCGTGGCGGTGCGCATAGTCGAGCGCGTCCGCCACCTCGCGCGCGATGCCGAGTGCTTCAACCAGGGGGAGCTGCGCCTCGCGCTCGAGGCGCTGCCGCAGCGACTCGCCCTGCACATAAGGCATGACGTAGTAGAGAAAGCCGTCCGCCTTGCCCGAATCGAACACCGGTACGATGTGGGGGTGGGTCAGGCGGGCCGCGATCCCGATCTCCCGGAGGAACCGCTCGGCTGCGAGGGCGGAGGCGACATCGGGTCGAAGCACCTTCACCGCCACGGCCCGCCCGTGCTTGAAATCGCGAGCCAGCCACACCGTGGCCATCCCGCCGCGACCGATCTCCCGCTCGAGAGCGTATCGGCCGCGCAGGGCGGTGCGGAGCTCCGCGAGCTCGTCGGGCATGGGATGTCTCAAGTGCGCACTGGGCCTCAAGCATACGCCCAATGCGGATGGGCGGCCAGCGTCGCGGCGGCTAGCCGCTCTCCCCGCGGCGCCCTATGCTTACCACCGACCGAGTATGCACGAGCCGCCTCGACTCGAGCTCCGCTGCTTCGGCGCGCCGACGGCGCGCGTGAACGGGCACGATGCGCCCGCACAGGTGCTGTGGCACAAGCACTTGGCGTTACTCGTGTACCTCGCCCTCTCACCCAACCGCACCCGCACGCGCGGCCATCTCCTGGGTCTCCTGTGGCCAGAGACGCCGGAATCCCAGGCGCGGCATTCCCTGAACGAGGCCCTGAGCCGGCTGCGGGTCGAGTTGGGCTCCGGCCGCTTCAAGTCGACGGGCGATGCGCTGACGCTCGCGGACGGCGGGCTCGAAGTCGATGCCCTCCGGTTCGACGCGCTGGCGGATCGCGATCCCGAAGCCGCCGAGGCCCTGATGCAGGGCGATTTCCTCGAAGGGTTCGACGTCGACCGGGCTCCCGCGTTCGAGGAATGGGCGACCGAGCGCCGGGCGCATTACCGCGCGCGTGCCACGGCCGCTCTCTTGTCCAGCGGCGAGCTGGCCCTCGCCGCCATGCGCTACCGGGACGCTTGCTCCGCCGCCCGCCGCGCGTGGGCGCTGGCGCCGTACTCCGAGCCGGCGATCACGCTGTTGATGCGGGCGACGGCGTTGAGCGGCGACGTAGCGGCTGCGCTCGCTGCGTTCCACGAATTCGACGGGCGCATCAGCGCCGAGCTGCGCGAGCGATCGAGCCGCGCTCTCGCCGGACTCGCCGAGCGCATCCGGTCGGGACGCGCGCCGTCGCCACCGCCCGGGATGAGAAAGGAGCGATCGGCGCTCGTCGGTCGCGAGTCGCTGCATCGCACCGTCTTCGATTTGGTCGCCGCGGGCATGCGCCAGGGTCCCCGCACGCTGCTGATCGTCGGGGACCCCGGGACCGGAAAGACGCGTCTGCTGAAGGAATGCATGGACCGCCTCGCGCTCGACGGCGCCACCGTCGCAATCGCGCGACCCCTGGACAGCGACCAGGACGTGCCCTGGAGCATGCTCCGAGCGCTGTTGCGCGCCGGGCTCGTCAACGCGCCGGGCAGCGCCGCGGCCGACCCCGCAGCCCTCGAGCTGCTCGCTCGCCTGGTGCCGGAGGTGGTCGAGGGAGTCCCGGGACGAGAGCGCGGCGACGTCGCTCAAGTCGCCGCGGCCCTGGCGTCACTGCTGCGCGCCCTCGCGGAAGAGCACCCCGTGGGCGTGGGCGTGTGCGACGCGCAGTACGGCGACGGCCCCAGTCTCGACGCGCTCGGCGCCGCTATCGCGCAGCTGCCGGTCGGGAGCACGGCGTTCGTGGCGGCCTTGACCACGAGCCCCACATGGGATCAAGTGCCGGCGGAGCTGCTGCGGCTGCGTGCCGAGATCGGCCAGAGCCTTCCGGGCCTCGAGGTCAGGCTCGAGCCCCTGTCCCAGGCGGAGACGCGACAGCTGGTATCCGAGCGCAGCAGCTGGTGCGCCAGCGACGACGAGCGCGGGCGCCTGGCGCGGCGGGTGTTCTTCGAGACGAGCGGGAATCCGTTCCTCGTGACCACCTTGTTGCGCTCGCTCGCGGACGCGTCCGCGTTTCGCGCCGAAGCGCTCGCGTGGCCGCCACCCGGCGGGACGGACGAGAGCCCGCTGCCGATTTCCGTACCCCAGCTCGCCCGTCGCGCGATTACGGCGCGCGTCGCCAGGCTCGACCAATCGGTCCAAAAAGTGCTCCAGGCGGCCGCCATCGGCGCGGTCGCGATTGACGTCGAGCTCGTGGCAGCCCTCACCGGCCTCCCGCCGGCGGCAGTCGAAGATGCGTTGGCGACGCTGGAGCGCGCCCGCTTGGTGACGTTCGAGAGCGGCCGCTACACGATCGCGGCGCCCCTGATCGCCCAGGTCGTCCTCACGGAATGGCTGCTGCCCGGCGAGCGCCATATCCTGAGACACCACGCGGTCAGCGCGCTCACGTCCCGCAGCGACCTGCAGTCCCGGTTGCTCCGCGTGCAGCTGCTGACGCTCGACCAGCCGGGGGCGCCCGCCTTCGACGAGGCGATCGCCGTCGCGAAAGTAGCGCTCGACGCCGGCACGCGCCGCACGGCGCAACAGGCGCTCGCAGCCGCCGCCCGAGCCGTGCCAAGCGATGACGCAACGAGACAGCGCGTGCTCGCGACGCTCCAAGCCGCGCTCCCTTCCCCGACCGAGTCGTAGGTGACGCCCGGCCCGAGCGACTTGACTGGGCCGTGACCCCCCTCGCCTAGAGTTCCTCCCTCACAACCGGAGCGCCCGTGCTCCGGTGGCATTCAGCGGGGAGGGTATATGAAGCGCCCATCGAAGCTGCTCTGGACCGTGGCCGCGCTGGCCGCGCCGCTCGCCGTGCTGGCCTGCGCCAGCATCATGCACGGCGGCTCGCAGGACTTGAGCATCGCCAGCCAACCGAGCGGAGCCACGGTGACCGTAGACGATCAGACGCTCGGCACGACTCCGGTCGTCGCCAAGCTCAAACGGAAGGCCACGCACGTCATCGCCGTCAAGCTGGACGGCTATCGGACGTTCGAGCTCACCACGACTCGGAGCACGAGCGGCTGGGTGTGGGGGAACATCGTATTCGGAGGACTGATCGGCCTCGCCGTGGACTACAGCTCGGGCGGCGCCTACAAGATGAACCCGGCTCAGGTCAGCGCGCAGCTCGCCCAGGCGCACGCAAACGCGACGCTCGAGGACGGCGTGCTGCTCGTCGCGCTGGTGCGGACTCCCGACCCTTCATGGCAGAAGATCGGACAGCTCGACCAGCTCCGGTCTGACAAGGGGGAGCTATGACCGGCAACTGGAAGCGCGCGCGAGTGCTGTGGGCGCTCGTCGGCGCGCTCACGGTGTGCGCTGCGGCGGTCGCCTCGGCGCAGGAGCCCCGGACTCGCCGCGGCTTCTGGGGCGCCTTCGGGCTCGGCTACGGTGCGAACGGCTTGAGCTGCAGCGGCGGCTGCAGCTTCAACTCCGGTGCCAAAGGAGGCGGTCTCACCGCGGCGCTCAAGCTGGGCGGCACGCCGAGCCCCCGCGTTCGCGTGGGCGGTGAGGTGAACCTCTGGACCAAGGACATGAACGGCGTGACGGAGACGGTTGGGAACATCTCCGGAGCCGTGTACCTGTACCCTGCCGCCCGCAGTGGCTTCTTCGTCAAGGGCGGCGTCGGCGTGGCGAGCTTCCAGCTCAGCCAGGGCAGCTCGACCGCCTCCGCCGACGGGATCGGCTTCCTTACGGGTCTGGGATACGACATCCGCGTGAGCAACAAGGTGTCGCTCTCGCCGATCGCGAATTTCTATTTCGGCCACGACGGCGACTTGAAGGACGGCTCGACCGTGGTGATCCCCGGCATCAAGCACGCCATTTTCGACGTCGGGCTCAGCGTGCAGTACAACTGAGCCTCAACGAGGTGTGGGGCGGGCGGCTACCTGGTCTCCGCTCCCACACCGCTTCATGTTTGGTGGCGCTATGCCAATCCCGGAACGCCGGGTGCCGCCCTGTCGCCCCTGGCACGCGTCGTATGACGCGGGCGCGCCTCTCGCCCTCGAGGGGGAGGGCTAGCGATGTCGTACGCGATATTCGCGGGGCTGGTGCTATGGCTCATCTGGAGGCGCTTCGCGCGCCTCACCGACGCGACCGAGAAGCTCGGGTCACGCCTCGAGCGCCTCGAGGAGCGCGTGAAGGGCCTCGCCGCCCCGCCGCCGGAGCGCCCGGCCGAGACCCGGCACCCCGTCGCACCTCGTCCCGCGGCAGCCCCGCCCCCGCCCCCGCCCCCGGCAGCGCCCGAGTCCTGGGCGCTGACGCGGCGACAGCTCAAGGGTGTGCTGCAACGGTCGGGCATCGGTGCCGCCGACTGGGAAACGGTGATCGGCGGCAAGTGGCTCAACAAGATCGGGATCGTCGTGCTGGTCGTCGGGGTGGCACTGTTCCTGGGCTATTCCCTGCGGTACATGGGTCCGTGGGGGCGCGTCGGCACCGGAGCACTCAGCGGGCTGGCACTGCTGATCGGCGGCGTCCTGTTGCAACGGATCCCCAGGTACACGTTGTTCGCGAAACCGCTCGTCGGAGGCGGCTGGGCGCTGCTGTACTTCACCGCCTACGCCGCACACAACGTCTCGGCGGCCAAGGTGATCGCGTCGCCGATCTGGGGGCTGTCGCTCCTCGGAGCCGTGGCGGCCGCAATGATCCTGCATTCGCTGCAATACCGCTCGGAGGTGGCGACCGGGCTGGCGTACGTCCTGGGCTTCGTCACGGTCGCCATCAGCCCGATCACCGAATTCACGCTGGCCGCGGCCTTCGTCCTGGCCGTCTCGCTCGTGCTCATCGTCAAAAAGACGCGTTGGTGCGTCCTGGGCCTGTTCGGTGTCGCGGCGACGTACGTAAACCACGCCCTGTGGCTCGAGTTCAGGATGGAAGGGTTCGCGCACCGGCCCAGCCTCGAGACCTTTTGGCTGGGCCAGGGGATGTTGATCCTGTACTGGCTCGTGTTCTCGGCGTTCGATTTCAGCATCGAGCCGGTGACCGGCAGCGAAAAGCGCGTCACGACGAGCATCAACCTCGCGAACACGGTGGCGTTCCTCGGCCTGTCGTTCGGTCAGGTGTCGGCCGTGTTCCCCGAGTCCCGCTATCTCCTTACCGGCATCGCCGGACTGGTCTACGCGGCGAGCAGCTCGCTCTTGCGGACGCTCGGACGCCGCACTCCGCATTTGCTCAACGGTGTGGTGGCCGTCGCCTTGATTGCGCTCACCCTGCCGCTCAAGCCGGCGACGTCCGCTGTGGCGCAGTATTGGCTCGGTCCCGCATGGCTGTTCGAGGCTGCCGTCGTCCTCGCCGTGGGACTGTCGCTTCGAGAAGTCGTCTTCCGCGTCGAAGCGTACCTGGTGGGGCTAACGGCCGCGGGCACGCTGCTGTTCGTCAATCTGTCGGGACGACCCGACGTTCCGCACGTCCTGCGATTGCTGACGGTCGTGCCGGCGATCGCGTACCTGTACTACGCGTTCAGCCGCCTGGAGCGAGCCTCGCAGTCCGGCTTGCTGCGCGGAGGCGAGCGCGAGACCGGCATCGTGTCGTCCTACATCGCCGCGGCCCTGCTCGCGGTACTCGCCTGGCAGGAGCTGCGGCCCGAACTGGTGGGGCTCGCGTGGCTCGCCGCGGGGCTCGTGCTCGCCGAGGCCGGGATCCGGTTTCGGAAGCTGCCGCTCCGCACGCAGGCGTGTCTCTTCGCCGCACTCGCGGTCGCGGCGCTGCTGGCGGTCAATCTCTACGAGGTCTACGGCGGTCACGAGGTGCGTCGTCTCTCCCGCTGGATGACCGTGCCTCCGGCGATCCTCGCGTTGTATTACCTGTTCGGCCGCCTCCGGCGCGCGGTCGACCAAGGCGCGGTGCCGCAGGGCGAAGCGCAGGTCGCCGATCTATTGTCCTACGGCGCGTCGCTGTTGCTCCTCGTGCTGCTGTGGAAGGAGCTCGACAGCGCCGCGGTTGCGCTGGCCTGGGGCGTGGTGGGCTTGCTGCTCGTCGAAGCCGGGCTCGCGCTGGACCGCGCCGCCCTCAGGCATCAGGGCCACGTAGTTGCCGCGGCGACGTTCGGCCGCCTGTTTCTGGCCAACTTCACGGCGCCGGGAGGATTCCGCGGGCTGTCGATCCGGCTGATCACGGCGGTCCCGATCGTGACGTTCTTTTATTACCTCCGCTCCAGACTCAAGGACGATACGCGGGCTTCGCGCGCGTACTCGTATGCGGCGGCGATCGTGCTCGTGGTGCTGGCCCGGTTCGAGTTGGGGAGGACTGAAGCCGTGCTCGGCTGGGCCGCTCTTGCCTTGGGCTGGCTCGTCCTCGGCATCGCGTGGCAGGACCGCGATTTCCGGTTTCAGAGCTACCTGGCGGCAGCCCTGGCGTTCGGGCGCAGCTGGGCCACCAACTTCTACCTGACGGGGAGCTTCTACGGGCTGCCCGAACGGATTGCGACCACCGTTCCGGTGATCGCCGTCCTGTACGTCGCCAACGCGTGCTGCCTGGCCAGGCGCGACGCGTTCGCGCGACTCGGAGCGGGTGAGACCGCCGGCCGGCTCGCGCTCCTCGATGCCAACGCCCGCGTCCTGTTTTCGCTCCTCGGGACGTTTCTCGTCACCCTGCTGCTGTATTACGAAGTGCAGGGGAATCTCCTCACGATCGCCTGGGCGATACAAGGATTGGTGGTCCTCACTCTGGGCTTCCTGGTGCGCGACCGCACGTTTCGGCTGTCCGGACTCGCGCTCCTGCTGGTCTGCCTGCTCAAAGTGTTTGTCATCGACCTGCGGGGGGTCGAGACGCTGTATCGCATCCTTTCGTTCATCGTGCTCGGGGCGATTCTGCTCCTGGTGTCCTTCGCGTATACCAAGTATCGGGAGGTGATCAAACGGTACATCTAGGCGCGAGACCGCCGACCCGGCGGCGCATGCTGCTGCTCGTCACGCTCGTTACGCTCGCCGCCGTCGGGGGGATCCTCCTCGGCCGCAGCAAGACGGAGCAGGAGACCGGTCTCGATTCCGTGCTGGAATTGACCACCGACGTCACTCGCGACGTGAACCAGGTCGGCCTGGTGGTCACGCGCATCTCCGACGAGCGCGAGGTCGAGATCGGTCGCGAAATCGAGCGCAAGATCGCGGCGAGCGGCTTGGTGAGACGTGATCCGGCGCTCCAGGCCTACGTGACGGAGGTGGCGCGGCCGCTGCTGGAGTACACCCGCCGCAAGACGATCCCGTACCGCTTCTACATCATCGGGTCGCAAGCGATCAACGCCTTCGCCATCTCCGGCGGGGCCGTGTACGTCACCACGGGTATGCTGGACTTCCTCGAGTCCGAGGCCGAGTTGGCGGCGATCCTCGGACATGAGATCAGTCATGTGGATCTGAAGCACTGCGTCGAGCAGCTGCAGTACCAGGTCGCGGCTCGCAAGATCGGCGGCGACGGTCTCGCGGCGATCGCCAGTCTCGGATCTCTGCTGGTAGGGTTGGGCTTCAGCGAGCAGCGGGAGCTGGAGGCGGACGCCCGCGGCGTGCTGCTGGCGGCCGCAGCCGGCTACGAGCCGATGGCGGCTCGCGCCACGTTCCAGCGCCTGTCTCAGCGCGAGCCCAAGACGCGCGCCGGGAAGCCGACCTTGATGGTCGGGGAGCTGGCCGTCGCTCTCGAAAAAGCGTTGGAGCAGTACTTCGCCACTCACCCCCCTACCGAGACCAGAATCCGGGAGTTCGAGACCCTGTTCGCGAGGAACGCGCGGAGCTGGCGCGGGCGGACCTTCTACGAGGGGCGCTGGAACTATCAGGAGCGGATCCCGCGATCCCGCAGCGACCTGGTCGCCGAGAGGCGGCAGCATTAGCGTGCCGCCTCGCAACATTCCGCTGTGGATCAAGATCCCCTACACGGCGTTCCTCGCGGTGCTGGTACCGTTCTATTGGCGGACGTACGGCCCCGTGAATTTCCTGTGGTTCTGCGACATCGCCCTGCTCGTCACGCTGCCGGCCCTGTGGCTCGAGAGCCCGTTGCTCTTCAGCATGCAGGCGGTGGCGATCGCGCTGCCGCAGCTCTTGTGGGTCGCGGACTTCGCGGCGCGGCTCGCCGGAATTCACCTGCTCGGCGTCGCCGCGTACATGTTCGACGCCAAGATCCCGTTGTTCGTGCGGGGACTGTCGTCGTTTCACGGCTGGCTGCCGTTCGTGTTGGTGTGGGGCGTGCGGCGCCTGGGCTACGATCGGCGCGCCGCCCTGGCGCAGACGCTCGTCGCGCTGGTGCTCCTTCCCGTCTGCTACTTCCTGACGTCCCCGCCGCCCGCGCCGGCCGACAATCCGACCGCCGCCGTCAACATCAACTGGGTGTTCGGACCCGGCGAGGCGGTGATTCAGACGTGGATGGCCCCCGCCTCATACCTGGCGCTGCAGATGGCGTTCTGGCCCCTCGTCATCTACCTCCCCACCCACCTGGCCCTCAAGGCGCTCTGGGGGAAGCCGCAAGCCGCGTGAGCGCCTGACGCGTCTCTCGATATCCGGCTTCGACATAGCGCTCCCCGGCCCCGACGGCAAACGTCGCCTCCCGCTCCGCCACGGCCCGTACGACGACCAACCGCGGCGCGTCGGCCGGCCAGGCCGCAATCGCCCGCTCCGTCTGCGCCGCCATCATGATGCGGATCGCCTCGCCGTGGGCGCGGATCAGAGGCGGCGGTAGAAGGCGGTTGAGGGCGGTAGAGGGCGGCGGAGCAGGTTCGTCAAAACCCGGGCCGACGTGGACCGCCACGACCAAGTCGGCCGGGGTCGACCGTGCTACGTCGAGCGCCAGCACCGCCCTCAAGCCCCCGTCCGCCAGGCGCCGGCCGTTGATCACCGCAGGTGGGAAGTAGAGCGGGAGTGCGCAGGAGGCGTATAGCGCGTCGTGCAACCCGACCTCGCCGCCGGGGTGAGGCCCGAACAGCACGAGCTCGCCCGAGTCCAGGTCGGTCGCCGTGACGGTCAAGGGAATCCGGAGCTGCTCGAAGCGCGTCGCCGGCACCAACCGCTCGATGGCGCGGCGCAGCCCCGCCGGCTTGAGCAGATGCGACGCGAACGCGCCCTTCACGAGCGCCAGGGGATCGACCCGCGCCACGTCGCGCTGCGACAGGGAGCGCGCCGCGATCACCACTTCGTGGTAGGTCGCCCCGCTCGCGCACGCCGCCGCGATCACGGCGCCCATCGAGGTTCCCACCAGGTGGGATGGCGTGAGACCGGCCTCGGTGAGCGCCCTCCAGGCGCCGCCGCACGCCAGCGACTTCGCCCCGCCGCCGCCGAACACCGCCACCACCCGGGCCACGCCGCCCCCTAACGCGGAACGCGGAAGGCGGAACGCGGAACAGGCGTGGGAGGTCGGTTCGCGGCACGAAACTCAGACTGCTGTTCCGCGTTCCGCGTTCCGACTTCCGCGTTCACTCACCAGCTCCGGTATCATACCTCCGGTCCATCACCCGACTCGCCCGCCGTTTGGCCGCCCGGTCATACCGCCGCTTCTCATCCGCGGTCTCCGGCACGATCGGTGGCACTTCGGTGGGGACGCCCTTGTCGTCCAGCGCCACGTAGGTGACGTAGCACGAATTGGTGTGCCGCTTCTCGCCCGTGAGCACGTTTTCGGCGATGATCTTGACGCCCACTTCCATCGACGTGCGGCCCGCGAAGTTGACGCGCGCGAACGCGCTGATCAGCTCTCCCACGTGGATCGGCTCCTTGAAGTCCACCTTGTCCACCGACACGGTCACGCACGGCCGTCCGGCATGACGAATCGCGCACACCGCGGCGACGCGGTCCACGAGCGAGAGTATCACGCCGCCGAACACGTTGCCCAGCAGATTGGCGTGCTGCGGCATCATCAGCTCGGACATCACCGTTTCCGAGTCGCGCGGATGTTTCGGGCGCATCAGTAGTCCACTGGCCTCAAATAGAACTCGCCGATCGCCGTCTGTGACATCACAGCCACCGTGGGGAGCCGCCGCTTCCAGTGCGTCGACTCGAGCCGCCGCTCGACCTTGTCCACCTCTTCGCGCGTGAAGCCGCGCGCCACGATGTCCTCGGGCTTCATCCCGCGGATCAGGTAGTAGAGGATCCGGTCCACCTTGTCATAGCTGATGCCGTAATCACCCTCGGTCGTCTGACCGGGGACGAGGTCGGGCGTGGGGGGCTTCTGCAGGATCACGTCCGGGACGCCGACGTGACGCGCCAGGGCGCGCACCTGAGTCTTGAATAGGTCGCCCAGCGGGTTCACCGGCGGCGTGTCGTCGGCGTGCCAGGTGAAGTAGCCGAGCAGGCGCTCGCTCTTGTTCCCGGTGCCGAGCGGCAGAGCGCGGTATTTCGCCGACAGGTCGAACAACACGATCATGCGCTCGCGCGCCATCACGTTGCCGCGCCGGGTGGGGTCGGCGTCGCCGTTTTTCTCAACTTGGGAGAGATAGCCGTCGACCGCGGGGCTGATGTCGATGGTGAGTGCCTGAATCCCCAGTTGGTCTATGACCAGCTGGGCATGCTGCAGGCTCTCAGGGGAGGACGTCTTGTACGGCATCCGCACGGCGATCACGTTCTCCTTACCGAGGGCTTCGACCGCGAGAAACGCCGTGAGCGAGGAGTCCACGCCCCCCGACACCCCCACGATCCCCTTGCTGAACCCGCGCCGCCGCACGACTTCGTCCTTGAGGAAGCTCGTGAGCCAACGGCGAGCGAGGTCGGGATCGATCGCTAAAGGGTCCCCTTCCTCGACCCCTCTCCCGATGATGTGAATGGGGGACGCGGGACGCGGGACGGGGGACGGGTGTGAACCGTTGGTAGCGGGATCGAACCTGACGGCCTTGCGCTTACCCGTCCCTCGTCCCCCTTCCCTCGTCCCCAAGTTCTTAATCAGATGCGGCAGGTTGACCTCGAGGTCCGCCAGCAACGGCGATTCCGCCCGCGCCCGCGTGATCTCCTCGAAGTCGAGATCGTAGGTGAGCACCGCCTCTTCGAACAGCGGGCCCCGCAGCACGATCTCGCCGCCCGGGCTCACGATCACCGAGCCGCCCGGGAACCCTTTCCCCCCCTCGAACCCCACCAGGCTCGCGAACGCGACCCATACGCCGTGCTCGTCCGCGATCCCCTTGAGGATGCGCTCCCACCGCACCACGCTCGCCGGGAGCCGGGTCCCCTCCTCGTCCCTCCCCGTGCCCCGTGCCGGCGACGCGCTCGGCACGATCACCAGCTGCGCACCCTGGAGCGCCACGATCGTGCCCGTGATCGAGTGCCAGGCATCCTCGCAGATCAGGACCGCAACCCGTCCCCAGCGCGTGTCCAGAGCCTGGATATCCCGCCCCCGCTCCACGAACCGCTCTTCGTCGAACACCCCGTAGGTCGGCAGGAACACCTTGCGGTGCACGTGGCGGATGCCCGCGTCCTTGCCGCCGAGTGAGGCGTAGAGGCACGAGTTGTAGAAGTGGTTCTGGAACACCTCGTAGAACCCGACGGCCACGTCGATGGGAGGTGCTCCCGCGGCCGCGTGCTCGAGGGTAAGGTCGCGGAACAGCGTCCCCGCGGTCACGGCGACGTCGCGCACCCCGCCCTCGACGAAGTAGCCCGACGTGGCGGTCTCGGGAAAGATCACCAGGTCCACGGGGGGCTCGAGCTTCGCGATCTGCGCCAGCACGCCACCGATCTTCCGGAGATTGGCGGCATACTCGCCCTTGCTGGGGCGGATCTGCGCGACGGCGAGGCGGGGCATGCGATAAAAGATAGGCGGTAGAGGACGGTAGAGGACGGTAGAAGGCGGTAGAGGGGGTGGACCTCTACCGTCTTCTACCGTCTTCTACCATCCAGCTCAACCCATACGCCCCCACCAGCAGCGCCCCCGCTCTCGCGACCAGCACCGGCCGCCCCACCGCCGTCCCCACGAACAGCGCCGCGTACACTCCCACGAACGCGAGCGGGACCCAGGGAAACCCCGGCACGAGAAACGGCGCGTTCGGTTGCCGCGCGCGCAGCCGGAACAGCGACAGGACGGTGAAGCTGTCGATCACGAGGATCACGGTGATGGCGAGGCCCAAGAGCGACTCGAACGAGCCCGTGGCCGCGAGCG
>Ga0209027_1000649_pt1 | contig 12515 bp, 8 predicted proteins | sample GraSoi013_1_20cm_3_FD_185821 | JGI IMG/M metagenome (GOLD analysis project Ga0209027, IMG submission 185821) | Grasslands soil microbial communities from the Angelo Coastal Reserve, California, USA - Sample 09_27_2013_1_20cm (SPAdes) (version 2) | ecosystem: Environmental > Terrestrial > Soil >...
CGGCGGGAAGACGTGGCGGCTCACGAGCCGCCCGCCAGTTCCGGGCGCAATTTACGGCCTGAGCTACGTGCGCGAACGCTCCGCAGAGGGCGCGGCTGATGCGGAGGTGAGCGCGACGCGGACCGTCGTGGTCACCGGGCCGGGCGGCGCGGCCTGGTCACCCGACGAAGGGGACACTTGGGTCAGCCTGACAGGGATCGCGAACTACTGGGCTGTAGCGTTCGCTAGCCCGCAGGCGGGTTGGTTGGTAGGGACGCAGGGCAGGATTGTAAAAATCAGCTTTGAATAGCGGTTGGGATCGGTACCGATAGACCCGAGGTGCGACATGCTCAGAGTTCGGGAGTCAATGCGATGCGGCCCCGGGACGGCGAGCAAACAGCTGGTAGCCTCCGCGAGCCGCGTAGCCCTTTGCCTCGCGCTCTTCTTGCCGGCAATCGCGCCGCTCGCCGCCCACGCTGCGAATGCGCGGTTTGACCTGGTGATTGCCCACGGGCGGATCATTGATGGAACGGGTTCGCCCTGGTATTCGGGTGATGTTGGAATTCGCAACGGCAGGATTGCCGCCATCGGCAAGCTCGAGCGGGAATCGCGCGTGAAAACCGTCGATGCTCACGATCGTGTGGTAGCGCCTGGGTTCATCGACATGCTGGGCCAGTCCGAATTGAGCATTCTGGTCGAGCCTCGGCTGCCGTCGAAGATATTTCAGGGCGTTACCACCGAAATAACGGGCGAGGGGGATTCGGTGGCGCCGCTCAATGACTCCATCATTCGGGCCGACCGGAAGGTCTACGAGCACTACGGCGTAACGCCGGATTGGCGCACGTTGCGGCAATACTTTGCGCGACTCGAGAAGCAGGGTATCGGGATCAATTTCGCTACCTACGTTGGGGCGACCAGCGTCCGCAGAATGATTCTGGGGGACGAGGACCGGCGACCTACTCCGCAGCAGCTGGAGCAGATGAAGGGACTGGTGGCAGAGAGCATGCGCGCGGGCGCCATGGGACTTTCCACTGCGTTGGAATATGCGCCGGCACCGTATGCAACCACGGACGAGCTCATAGCGTTGGCACGGGAGGCCGCGAAGTTCGGGGGGATCTACGCTACCCACATGCGCAGCGAGGGCGACGGCATCATGTCAGCACTCGAGGAGGCTGTGAGGATTGGCCGCGAGGCCGGTATTCCGGTCGAGATCTGGCACTTGAAGACCGCGGGCAGGAACAACTGGGGCCGAATGCCAGAGGTGGTAGCGAAGATCGATGCAGCGCGCGCGTCGGGCACCGACATCGGTGCCAATACCTATGCCTACACAGCCTGGTACAACGATCTCTCTGCTTTCATTCCGCCGTGGGCCCACGATGGCGGCAACGCGAGACTCATTGCGCGACTCAGGGATCCAGCGCTTCGGGCCCGCATTCGCAAAGACATGTTGAGCACTTCGAGCGAATGGGACAACGAATGGGATGAGATTCCGGGTCCGGAGGCGGTCCTCATCGGCGTGGTACACAAGGCCGACCTGCTGCCGTTGCAGGGTAAGACCCTGGCCGAGGTGGCGAGGCTCTGGAAGAAAGATCCGATGCAGTCATTATTCGATCTGCTGATTGCAGACGATGCGCTCACTGAGGTGGCGGTGTTCGGGATGTCGGAAGCCGACGTCGCATTGGCGCTGCAGCAGCCGTGGGTGTCGGTGGACAACGATTCTCCTGGTACCTCACCGCAAGGAATTCTGGGGCAGGAGCACCCGCATCCGCGCGCCTACGGGACGTTCCCGCGGATCATCCGCAAATACGTGAGAGAAGAGCAGAAGCTCACGTTGCACGATGCCATTCGAAAGTTTACGGCATTGCCCGCCCAACGCATGCGGTTGACCGATCGTGGCGTACTGAAGGAGGGGATGTGGGCCGATATCGTGATCTTCGATCCGGCAACGATCCATGACGCTGCCACCTTTGAAAGCCCCAATCAGCTGTCTGAGGGGGTGGAGTATGTGTTGGTCAACGGCGTGCCGGTAATTGAGGGGGACAAGATGACCGATGCCCTGCCTGGGAAGATATTGCATGGACCCGGCTATGAACCGTGAGCAACCTGCTGCCCGGCCACGGCGCCTGCCGGTATCCGGGGAGGCTTTAGCGGCCACTGCTGCTACAAGGGCATCAAGTGCGCGCCCGAGAGGTCCTGTTCTTGATTCCAGGCGTCGCCGGAATGATAGAGGCGGGATGTCGAAAGGGGCATCAGGTCAATCGTCACCGTTTGCCATCTCCAGCAGCTTGGTGACGGTATTCCAGTTGCGGGCTGTTGCGTCAACATGGACGTGCCGTTCCGCATTCGCGGCCAATTTTGAGACAGCAAATCCATCCGGTGTGTGCAGATAGAAGACCTTGCCCCTGAGAGCGAAGGCTTCCCTGCCGGACCTGAGCCGGTTTAGCGATGCCAGGTCCGCGCGGAGTGGCTCCTCGGAGAGAAAGAAGAGGTGCAGCGTCTTAGGCTGGCTCTCGGCCTTGGGGAACGGATTATTGGACACCGCTGTCTGCAACTCCTTGACGCTCAGTACCACTACTCTTGGATGCAGGCCTTTCGCCCTGTGCACGGCACGGCCGATGCGGCTCGCCAACGAATTCGCACTACGCGCCGCGCTGCGAAATACGGCGTTACCGCTTTGGATGTAGGTGCGCACGTCCGCGAAGCCTTCACGCTGTAGAAGCGCGGCAAGGTCCTTCATTGGTAGCGAGTTGCTACCCATGACATTGATCCCGCGGAACAGCGCTATCCAGGTACTCACGGCGCGACGCTATCAGCATGATGGCAGGCCATTCAACGTCTGATCACTCCTGCAATCGGTCCTCGTCTGTGATATTAGATCGCGATGGGCCTGCGCGGCACGAGGTATAGGGGCATAGTCTTTGACTTCAACGGCGTGTTGTTCTGGGACGCCGATTTGCAGGTCAGGTCGTGGCAGGTTATCGCGAAGAACCTGCGCGGACATGAGATGACGGACGATGAGCTCGCCACTCACATGCACGGTCGTCCGAACTCCTACGTATTGGGCTACCTGGCCGGCCGGGCGATCGCGGGGCAAGAACTTCTCGATATGACTCAAGTCAAGGAGTCTTTCTATCGCGAATTGTGCCTGTCGAACCCCCGCCGCCTGGTGCTGTCTCCCGGCGCACAGAGTCTTCTTGAGACGCTGGCGCGCAGCAACATCCCGCGAACCATCGCGACCTCCTCGGAGATCACGAATCTGAAGTTCTTCATGGAGCACCTGCGCCTGGATCGATGGTTCGACGTGGCGAAGATCATTTACGACGATGGCATTCGCCCCGGAAAGCCCGCACCGGATGTGTATCTGGCGGCCGCACGCAATATCGGGGTCGCTCCGAAAGAGTGTGTAGTGGTCGAGGATGCGGTCTCCGGACTCGCCGCGGCCTACGCCGCCGGTATCGGCTATATCGTTGCGATCGGTGCGCCCGCCGCGCTTGAGAAATTACGGGCCTGCACCGGTGTGGCCACCGCGATCAAGAGCCTGAGAGAGTTCCCACGCGAGCGGCTGCTGGATCGGACTCGGGAACTTCACGGCAGGCTCAGTGGATCATGATGCGTAGCCGATGCAGACGGCGCCGAGTGTCACGGCCATGCACACGAGTATACGGCGACGCGTGAGAGCTTCTCCGAGGACCATACGACCAAGCAGCGCAGAAAAGACGATGCTGGTCTCGCGCAGGGCGGAAATCGGACCGACCTTTCCCAGGGCGAGCGCGGCGGTGATGGCTCCGTAGCTCAAGAATGAAATGAAGCCGCAGGCCATTGCCTTCAGAGTCTCAGGGGAGCGCGGGTCCACGGCAATTCCTCGCCTGAGGAGCAGGAACGCAAGGGGCAGGAGAGCGCCGTAGATCAGGAAGATCCAGGCTGCATAGGATTGCGCGTTTCCCGCAAAGCGTACGCCGATGCCGTCGGCGGTAACGTAGCACGCGACGAACAGCGCTGTTGCGAGTGCGAGAACGACCGACTTTCCCCCCGCTCGCGTTCTGCCAAAGGCGAGGCTCATGATCCCAAGGCAAATCAACGTCACGCCAAACAACGCCGGCCTGCTCACTCGCTGACCCGCGAGAACGAAACCGCCGATGGTCACCATGAGCGGCACGCTGCCCCTGACGATCGGGTAGACCTGTCCCAGTTCGCCGTATCGATAGGCGTGAGCCAAAAAGATGCTGTAAAGAACCTGTAAGACTGCCGAGATGCCCAGATACGTCCAGCTCTGCGTCGCTGGGAGGGGCAGGAGCAGCGCAAAAGGAATAGCGGCGAGCGTCGTCGCGAAGCTCATGACCGTGACAAACCACAACCGGTCGACGCCGCTTCGTAATGCGGCGTTCCATGTCGCATGCAGCACCGCTGCAAAAAGCGTCAGACCGATGACAGCCGCACTCATAATCCCATCACATGATCCGCTTCACGCAATCCTTGCATGATCAATAGCTTGGAGCGTTCCAGCCGGTGAACTGAAATTCCGCATGCGCGCCTGACCACCGTTGCGTGCGGTTGCTGACTGCACGCGGCGCCTTAGTTTGCGCAATCAGACTCCGTAGTACACTCTGCGGCTTCAAGACAGCCACCTCGAAGCACTCCGTGACCGACGAATCTGGGCCTAAGGGCGACCCGGTTCCCGCCTCGGACGGGCATCGAGCCGTCTTCCTCAGCTACGCTTCCGAGGACACCGAAGCGGCGGCGCGCATCAGCGGCAGCCTGCGCAATGCAGGCATTGAAGTGTGGTTCGACCAGAACGAGCTGCGTGGCGGGGCTGCCTGGGACTCCGCGATCAAGAAACAGATCAGGACCTGCGCCTTGTTCATCCCGATCATTTCCGCGAATTCGCGCGCTCGCGTCGAGGGATATTTCCGCTTCGAATGGAAACTCGCCGTCGATCGCTCCCACCTGATGGCCGCCGAGAAGGCATTTCTGCTGCCGGTCGTCATTGACGGCACCGGCGAGGTCGACGCCCGGGTGCCCGAGAAGTTCCACGAAGTACAGTGGACGTGGCTGAGCGGCGGGCAGACCTCGTCCGCTTTCGTCGCGCAGGTGTCGCGACTGCTGGCCTTCGGTGGTTACACCAGCCCGCCGATGGCGCCAACACCTTCAGTCGGGCGCAGTCCCTGCTCGGAACAGTCGATCGCAGTGCTGCCGTTCGTGGACATGAGCCAGAACAAGGATCAGGAGTACTTCTCGGACGGCCTGACGGAGGAGCTCATCGGCTTGCTCACGAGAGTTCCCGAACTGCGCGTCCCGGCTCGCACCTCCTGCTTCTACTTCAAGAGCAAGCAGGCGACCATTGCCGATATTGCGCGGGCGCTGAACGTCGCCCACGTGCTCGAAGGCAGCGTGCGCAAGGCCGGCAACACCATACGCATCGCGGTTCAGCTGATCCGGGCCGACACGGGCTTCCACCTGTGGTCGCAAAGCTTCGATCGCACGCTCGATGACATCTTCAAGGTGCAGGACGAGATTGCCGGCTCGGTAGTGCGCTCACTGTGCGCTGCCCTGCTGAGCGCCACGCTGCCGGCGCGGAGCGCTGCGCTGAATTCGGAAAGCTATCAACTCTACCTGCGCGGGCACTTTCATTGGAATCGCCGCTCGCCGGAGGAGTTCAGAAAAGCCGTAACATTCTTTCAGCAAGCCATTGCCGTTGACCCTGACTATGCGCTGGCGTTCACGGGACTCGCAAACTGCTACAGTCTGCTGCCCATCTACGACCGCACGTCGCAAGCGACGCAGACGATGCCGCAGGCGAGAACGGCAATACTCAGAGCGCTGGCGATCGACGATAATCTGGCGGAAGCCCACGCCTCGTTGGGGTTGATACTGGCGCTGTTCGATTTCGAGTGGCTGGCGGCGGAACGTCAGTACCAGCGGGCGATCGAGCTCAGCCCTAATTCTCCCGTGCCGCACCAGTGGTACGGTGAGCTGCTCGTCAATACCGGACGGTTCGACGCGGGACTGGCGGAAGGCCGCCGTGCCGTCGACTTGGACCCCCTGTCACAGGTGGCCAATCTGGCGCTGGGCATCCAGTTGAATTCCGCCCGCCGCCATACGGAAGCCATCGAGCAACTGCAGAAGACTCTGACACTGGGGCGCAACTTTGCCGACACCAATTATTTGCTCTTTGAGGCCTACGCCAACAAAGGCCTGTACCAGGAGGCGGTGGCGGCGTATGCGCGACAGAAGCAGCTGGACGGGGAGCCAGCAACGGAGGTGGCTGCGTTCAAGGAGGCGTTTGCCAAGGACTCGTGGCCGGGATTTCTGCAGCTGCGAATCCGCTGTCTCGAAGCCCAGGGGCAGCCGGATTGTGATGAGATTGCGTCTTTGTCCGCCCGGGTGGGTGATCTGGACCGCGCGTTTGCCTGGCTGGAAAAATCCTATGCCGGCAGAAGCGCCAGGCTCACTCACCTGAAGGTCGATGCCCGATACGACAACTTGCGCGCCGATGCGCGCTTTGCGGATATGCTGCGCCGCGTTGGACTGGGAAGCTGATCAGCGCTGTATCTGACCGCTGCGTAGCTAGCGTGACGCCCTGGCCCCGAGAACATTGTAGGCCGTGACCGGACGGTGCAGTCCCTTGAGAGTCAGCTCACCCACCGATTCGAGCTCGAAGAGATCATCGGTGGCGGCGAGCACGCGCTTGGAGACCAGAATCTGTCCAGGCTTGGCCTCACCACACAGCCGTGCCGCGAGATTCGTGACCGTGCCGATCGCACCGTAATCCCAGCGCCCCTCGTAGCCGATCGCGCCAATCGTCGCATAACCCTGCGCGATGCCCACGCCGAGTGCGAGCTCGTAGCCCATCTTGCGCCAGGGGACGATCAGCTCGCCGACCCGCTTACGCATGGCGAGGGCCATGCGGAGCGTGCGTTCCGCGGCATTGGGCACCGGCACCGGGTCGTTGAAGAAAACCATCATGCCATCGCCGGTAAAGCGCTCCAGCGTGCCTTCGTGCTGCATGACCAGCCGCCCCATCGCAGCGTGATACTCGCGCAGCACGCTCATCACTTCCTCGGGTTCGACGCTTTCCGCAAAAGCGGTAAAGCCACGCAGATCGAGGAAGCAAACGGTCAGGTTGCGGCGGTGGGTAGCCAGGGGATCGTCCGCACCACCGGCCACGATGAGTTCCGCAAGCTGCGGAGAGAAGAAACGCTTGAGCCGCCCGAGACGATCGAGCAGCGCCACCTGCTCTTCGACGCGCTGCTCGAGTCTCTGATTCCACTCGGCCAACTGTCGCAGATGCAAGGCCTCGCGATCGCGTAACCGTTTCTTTTCCAGGCAAGCGCCGATGCGCGCCCGCAGCAGCACCGGGTCGAAGGGCTTTGGCAGATAATCCTCTGCGCCCAGTTCGATGCAGCGCACGACGCTGTCCATTTCGTCCAGCGCCGATATCATGACGACCGGAATTTCCCGCAGCGCCTCCTCTGCAGTGAGGCGCTGCAACACTTCGTAGCCGCTCATCTGCGGCATGAGCACGTCGAGCAGCACCAGGTCGATCGGCTGCTGACGCAGCAGGGTGAGCGCATCCGGCCCGTTCGCCACCACTTGCACTCGGTGGCCCGCGCGTGCCAGCCGGCGGCTCAGCATCTCCCGGTTGGCGGCGTTGTCATCGACCACCAGGATGTTGCCGGTTTCCCCGGTCGGCACCGGCGCTACCGCGATGCGCGCCGTATCCGGGTCGGCGATCGGCGCGACCGGCGGCGCGCTGACCCCGTCAGCGATCATGCCGTGCAAAGTGTGCGCGGCACTGGCAATTCGCTCCAGATCCTGGCCCACCTCTGCAGCGGCCGTCTGCTGTACCTGCGCCTTGAGCTCATCGGCGGCGGCGATGATGGCGCTTATGGGCCCGGACGCCTCGGCGCTGAGGCGGCCCAGATCGATCTCATTGTCCTTGCGCGTGCGCCCGAGGACCTCATCGACGAGCAGCATCAGCTGCTGCGCATACTCGTGCAATTCACGCAGCCTGGGCTCCATTCCCGCGATGCTTCCTTCGCTGGCGCTCTCCAGCAACATCTCGCTGTAACCGATGATGTGGTTCAGCGGCGTGTGCAGCTCATGCCGCAGATGATTCAATGTCGCGCGATCGGTGGTCACGCCGCAGGTCCCTGGTTGAGCAGGCTCTCGATCTTCCCCAACAGCCGCGGCAGCTCGATCGGCTTGGTATCGAAGTCGTCACACCCCACGGCCAGCGCATTATCGCGGTCGCTGGCCATGGTGTGAGCGGTCAGCGCCACGATCGGGATATGGCGGGTCTGCGGCGCCGCCTTGAGTCGCCGCGTTGCCTCCAGGCCATCGATCCCCGGCAAAGTCACGTCCATCAGGATCAGCGCCGGCGCGTCCGCCTGAGCCATGGCTATGCCGGTCTCGCCATCGACGGCCGTCACCACCTCGTACCCTCGCTTGCGCAGGCGCCGCGACAACATATCGCGGTTGAGCTCGTTGTCCTCGATCAGCAGGATCTTCTTCATGCGCCGAACCCGGGCGTAACGTCTTTGCTCATGCGATCATCCGGTTTGTGAGCCTGACAGGGCGCGAATCTTTTCGAGCAGGCGCGGCATTTCGACCGGCTTGGTGTCAAAGTCGTCGCAGCCCGCCGCCAGCGCTTTCTCACGGTCGCCGCTCATCGCATTGGCCGTCAGGGCGATAACGGGTATGTGCCGAGTGTGCTGTGCAGCCTTGAGCTGGCGCGTCGCCGCCCAGCCATCCAGCACCGGCAGGCTGAGATCCATCAGAATCACATCGGGCCGCTCGCTCGCGGCGAGCTGCACGCCAGTGGCGCCATCGCGCGCGATCACTACCGTATGCCCCTGGCGCTTGAGGCGGCTTTCCAGGACATAGATGTTGTCCTCATTGTCCTCTACGTACAGAATCTTCACGCCAGCATCTCCTTGACCTTCGCATGCTTGCCGCGCTCGATCGAGCGCGGCAGCATGCGGCCCAGTTCGCGCAGCAGCTCACTGAGCTCGCAGGCGCTCTTGCGCATCACCTGCTCGACGTAGCCGTTGAGGCGCTTTTGATCCTCGACGCTCAGGTCCTTGGCCGTCAGTACCAGCACCGGAATGTCGCGCCATTCCGTGCGCTGACGCATCTCGACCAGGAACTCGAACCCGTCCATCTCCGGCATCACCAGGTCCAGTACGATTACGTCGGGACAGGATTCGGCCAGATGTTGCAGCGCGAAGCGGCCGTTGCTCGCCCCCTCGACCTGCCATTTCTCCTGCTCGAGCACGCGCCGTACGCTCTCGCGCATGATTTCATCGTCGTCCACCAGCAGGACCTTGCGTGCGATCGGACTGCTGATGTCCTGCAGCAGGCTTATGAGCCGCTCGCGGTCGATCGGCTTGGTCATGTATTCCGTGGCGCCGAGGGAGTAGCCGCGGCTGCGGTTGTCCTCGATCGTCACCAGCACCACCGGGATGTCTGCCAGCTGCGGATCGCCCTTGAGCGCCGCCAGCACCGTCCAGCCATCCAGGTCCGGCATATTGATGTCGAGCGTGATCGCGGCGGGGTGAAGTTCGCGCGCCAGTTGCAAGCCTTCCCGGCCCCCGGTTGCGATGCGAACCACGAATCCCTCGCGCTCCAGATAGCGCGCCATTACCTCGCATACGGTCTGGTCGTCATCGATAACCAGGATGAGGGAGCCTTTGACCGGCTGCATCGCGCGGCGCTCAGGGCGCACCCGGCGCAGCAGCGGCGCCGGCTGGAGCGCCTCGATGTGGGCGGGCAGGCGGATCGTGAATGTCGAGCCCTTGCCCAATTGGCTCTCCACGGCGATCTCGCCGCCCATCATCTGGCAGAAACGGCGGCTGATCGCAAGTCCGAGCCCCGTGCCACCATACTTGCGCGTGGTCGAAGGATCGGCCTGCACGAATTCCTGGAACAGCCGGCCCATCTGTTCGGACGACATCCCGATGCCGGTATCCCTGACGGCCATCGTAATCTGTTCGCTGCCCTTGCCCATCACCCGTGCCACGTCGATGGTCACGCTGCCATGCTCGGTGAACTTGTTGGCGTTGCTCACCAGATTGAGCAGCGCCTGGCGGATTCGGGTCTGGTCGGCGTGCATGTCGCCGACATCCTGCGGGCAGTGGACGATGATCTCGTTGCCGTTCTTGGCCGCCGCGGGGCCGATCGTGGAGATCACATCCTCGACCAGCGGCGCGATGGCGAAGGTCTCGACGTGCATGTCCATCTTGCCGGCTTCGATCTTCGACAGGTCCAGGATGTCGTTGATGAGCTCCAGCAGGTGGTGCGCCGCACGCAGTACGCGCTCCAGCGGTTCGAGCTCCTCGGCGCGCCTCAGGTCGCGCGCATCCTCATGCAACATCTCCGTCAAGCCGATGATCGCATTCAAGGGCGTGCGCAGCTCGTGTGACATGTTCGCCAGGAACTGCGACTTCAGCTTGCTCGCCTCCGCCAGCTGCTCACTCTTTGCCTGGCTTTCCTTGAACAGCCGGGCATTCTCTATGGCCATCACCGATTGCGAGGCCAGCGTCTGCAGCAGTTTCACGATCGAGGGCGCGAACTCACCCGCCACTTTGCGGCGGATCACCAGTGCGCCGGTCGCGTGCTCGTCGCGCAACAACGGTACCGCAACCACGGCGCGGATTCCGTCGTGCGTCCACAGGACGCTCGCCCTTTGGGACAGCTCGACATCCGACACCTGGACTGGCGCGCGGTTCACCGCGCACATGCCCACCGGACCGTCCCTCAGGCCGATGCGCGAGCCGCGCAGTGTTTCGATCATCGAGTCGCTGACACCGAAGTTCGCGCGTGGATCGAATACCCCATCGGCCTCGTCGAACTGATAGAGGGTGCCCGAATCCGCATCCGCCAGGCGCACTGCGCGGGCGATGACGGTTGCCAGCACCGTCTCGAGCTCGAGAGATGAGCTCACCGCCTGGCTTACCTCGTTCAGTGCCTGCAGTTCCGCCACCGAGCGCATCAGCTCGCGCGTGCGGGCCTCGACCTCCGAGGTGCGCTCGGCGACACGCTGTTCCAGTTTGCGCTGATCCTCCTCGATCTCCAGTTGCGACAGGCGCAACTTCTCGCTCATCATCCCCAGCGAGGCGAGCAGGTTGCCGAGGTCGCGTTTCGGCAGATGGTCCGCAGCCAAGAATTCGCCCGCCGCGATGCGCTGGGCGAGATCCACGGCGGCGTTGAGCGGTTCGGTAACGCCGGTGATCATGCTGTAGATGAACCAGGCCGCGATCAGGAGCGTGAACAAGGTGGCGGCCGCCACGATCCTGCTCTGGCGCCGTGCGGAGTCGATTGCCTGCGAGATGGCCGCAGTGCTTGCTTTGTCATAACCCGCCTCGAGCGCACGAACTGCCTCGCGCGTCTGCCTGATCTGGGGCTGCAGCGCCAGCAGCCGCTCGAGCGGCATGGCTACCGAGATCTGGCCCGCCAGCGCCCCGAGACTTGCGGCAACGGCCGCCGCGCCCGGGTCCTTGCGGCGCAACGCGGCGGCGGACGCCACCGATTGCTGCAGCGCCTCATACGCGCGCTGTCCGAGGCTCCCCATATCCACGGCGTCCGCGGCATAAGTCATGAAAGACTCGAAGCCGTCCTTCGTCGCCCGCGATAGTCCGTGGCGCACCACCACGCTCTCAACGGCCGTCGTGCGTCGCAGGTCCGAGACCGCCTGATAGATCAGCACCAGCGCGATCGGTGCGATGATGATCACGAACTGCGCAAAGATGCGCAGCTTCAATTGTTTTACTTTGATCACCGGGACGGCGCCCCCCGGGCGCCGAGCAAACGCCTGCCATCCCCACCGAACTACCAGTTTCTACGCGGTGCGCAGCGGGCCGTCAATCACGCACGGGCGCCGCCAGCCAGGGGCCAGAGGTGGCTCCGGTCGAAGGTGGGATTTACCCTCACGCGCTGCAGCGCCGCCGCGAATCCCGGCGTCGCCTGCCCGCCGCGCTGTGTCGATCGCGTTCGCTAGCGCCCGAGGCGCGTCAGCCGCCAGATGTCCTTGCCGGTCGCGATCAGGAGCGGACGCAGCTTCGGCGCTCGCTAGGATCGCGGGGTGGCGTGTCCGGTGGTGCCGCCGCGAGTGAACTCGAACCGCAACAGCCACCCTCGAGAGTCTGACCCGTCTGCGGGAGCGAACCTCCATTTTCTGGCGGCTTCCCTCGCCTGGCGGGCGAAATACCAGCTTGGCCCCGGGTTTTCCAGCAGCGCATCGATGACATTGCCCGAGTGATCGACGATCACGAGCACCGCGACCTTGATGTGGCCGTGAATCGTGCGGCGTGCGCTGCGCGGAACGTTGGGAATCTGTGCATGGACTACGGAGGGCTCCGCCAACGGTTGTGCGGGTTGATTCGACCGACGAGAGGCGGGACGTGGAGGCGTGGGCTTGGATTGTGCGGGCTTCGCGCCGGCCGGGGGAGCGGAGACCTCGGGAGGCGCTGGCAAAGCCGTCGCGGGATGCTGCGCAGCGGCGGCCGGCGCGGCAGCGGTTTGTCGCGCAGGCGTCTGAA
>Ga0209027_1000650_pt1 | contig 12514 bp, 10 predicted proteins | sample GraSoi013_1_20cm_3_FD_185821 | JGI IMG/M metagenome (GOLD analysis project Ga0209027, IMG submission 185821) | Grasslands soil microbial communities from the Angelo Coastal Reserve, California, USA - Sample 09_27_2013_1_20cm (SPAdes) (version 2) | ecosystem: Environmental > Terrestrial > Soil >...
CCCCGCCTCGATCGCGGCAGCGAGGTGGCGTGCCCGGAACGCCGGAGGCGTCGCGAGCAGCACGAGGTCCGCGTTGCCGTCGAGCACCTTGCGGTACGCGTCGAACCCCACGAAGCAGTGGGAATCCTTGACCTTGATCTTGGGCTTCAGCGTCGGATCCTCGGTCACCATGGTGGCGAGGCTCTCGCGACACTTCGCGAGATGGTCGGGAAAGAGATCGCCCAGGGCCACGAGCTCGATGCTCTCGCTCGACGTGAGGCAGTCCTTCACCGCGCCGGTCCCGCGGCCGCCGCAGCCGATCAGGGCGATGCGGATCTTCTTCGGGGCGCCGCCGATCGACGCCGGGGCGGGGGGGAGGGGGAGCGCGATGGCGGCCGTCGCCACCGCCGCGGTCTCGACAAATGCGCGACGCGTGACATCTCGAGGGTGTTTGGGGGTCATGACGGACTCATGGCGTGAGGAGTACGAAACGGAAGCCGACGAACGGAGCATCGGCGAGCCACCAGCGGCTCTTGGGAAATTGGGGATCGGTCTCGTTCCACGAGGGCGTCTGCGCGGCTCGGGCACGCGGGCCCACCCGCGCCGGCGGCTCGGCCCACGATCCACCACGCACCACGGGGGCGCCGTCCGGAACGGTGACCCATTCGGCGACATTGCCGAGCAAATCGTGTGTGCCGAGCGCATCGGCCTGTTTCGAGGCGACGGCGTGCGACTTGTGTGCGGCGTTCCCGGCATGCCAGGCGAGGGCATCGCGGCGCTCGGGGGAAAGCGACGTGTCCGCGCCGAGGCCCGCCTCGAGCGCCCGCGTCCACTGGGCGTCCGTTGGAAGGCCGTAGTGGCGTCCGGTCCTGGCCGACAGCCAGGCGCAGTAAGCCCGGGCCGCCGTGTACGTCATGGCGAGCGCGGGGTAGCCGTGGTGGCCGAAGCCCCGGTCGGGCGCGCCATACGGGCGGCTCGGTCGCGACGTCGCATCCGCGGAGTCGCGCCCCCCTGGCGCCCCCGCCGCCACGTCGAGCCGGTACACCCACACGTCGTACTCGTCCCAGGTCACCTCGGTCTTGCCGATCCAGAATGGTGGGACCGCGACTACGCGCGGACCCGCCGGAGAGTCCAGTGTGACGGTGCCGCCGGGAACCGGGACCAGCTCGAAGGTCACGAGGGTCTTCGGGATCGAGTCGCGATACGGGACCAGGCGGCCCGCGGCCTGGCCCCGTGCCGGGCTCGGCCACGGGGCGAGCAGCAGCGCGAGCGTTAGGTTGGTGCCCATGAGCGCGCTGCGCCTGATCTCGGCCGCCCTGACGGCGGCGGCTCTGTCCCCGCGGCCGGCGTCGGCGCAGCAAGTCCGCCGCCAATACGCGGAGCTACACATGGGTGTGGCGGTCCGGGTCGTCCTGTACGCCCCGGACGACGCGACCGCGCGGCGGGCGGCGCGTGTCGCCTACGCCCGCATGGCGGAGCTCGAGGATGTCATGAGCGACTACCGTCCCGAGAGCGAGGTCCGTCGCCTCGCCGAGCGAGCGGGTGCGGCGGTGCCGGTGAGCGACGATCTGTTCGTCGTTCTGGCGCGGGCGCTCGATGTGTGGCGACGCAGCGATGGGGCGTTCGATCCGTCGGTGGGACCGTTCGTCGAGCTGTGGCGTACCGCGCGCCGCACGGGACGGCTGCCGCCCCGGGCCGAGCTCGATGCGGCGGCCCGGCGCGTGGGCTCGGACAAGGTCCATCTCGACTCCGTCTCCCGCACCGTGCGGCTCGATGTGGCCGGCATGCGGCTCGATCTGGGCGGCATCGCGAAGGGGTTTATCCTCGATCGCGCGCTGGCCGCGTTGCGGGCGCAAGGAGTGAGGCGCGCGCTGCTCGAGGCGGGAGGCGACATCGTGGTGGGCGACGCGCCGCCCGGCCGGCGGGGGTGGCGCATCGCGCTTCCCGAAGGGGATACCACCCTCGCCGACCGCGCGGTCTCGACGTCGGGAGACACGGAGCAGTTCGTGATCATCGACGGCGTCCGGTACTCTCACGTCATCGACCCGCGGACCGGAATGGGGCTGACCAGTCGTCGCGCGGCGACGGTCGTGGCTCCGGACGGCCTCACGGCCGACCCCCTCGCGACCGCGCTCACGGTGCTCGACGACGACCGCGGCGCCCGGTTGCTGCGCGCCTTTCCGCAGGCCGTGGCGCGCGTGCGGCATCACAGCCGGTAGGTCTCCTTTGCCAGCTCGTAGGCCAGCGCGCGCGCCATGCGGCGCGCGTCACTCATGTCGATGACGTGCCGCGCCACGAGCCCCGCGAGGAAGTCTGCGTCCACGCGACGCGCCAGGTCGTGCCGCGCCGGGATGGAGCAGAACGCGCGCGTGTCGTCGTTGAAGCCGGCGGTCTTGTAGATCCCGGCGGTCTCCGTGGTGCGCTCGCGGAACCGCCTCATGCCCTCGATCGAGTCGTGGAACCACCACGGCGGGCCCAGGCGCAGGCTGGGGTAATGCCCGGCGAGCGGGGCCAGTTCCCGGCTGTAGGTGGATTCGTCGAGCGTGAATACCACGACCGTGAGACGCGGATCGTTGCCGTAGGCGTTCAAGAGCGGGCGCAGGTTGCGCGTGAATTCCGTGGCGACGGGAATGTCCGCGCCGCGATCGGGGCCGAAGCGCTCGAACACCAGCCGGTTGTGGTTGCGCAGCGCGCCGGCGTGGATCTGCATCACCAGACCGTCTCGCACCGAGAGCCGCGCCATCTCCATGAGCAGGTGCGCGGTAAAGCGCCGCTCGTCCGCCGGGGTTACGTCGCCCTGCCGGGCGCGCTGAAACAGGGTCTCCGCCTCGTCCGGGGACAGCCAGGCGGTGTAAGGCTCGAGCACGGCGTGGTCGGTGGCGGTGGCGCCCATGCTCTGGAAGAACGTGCGGCGATCCTCCAGCGCGCGGGCGAACTCGGCGTAGTCCACGAGCGGCGCGCCGTGCTCGCGGCCCAGCGCCTCGAGCTCGGCGGGCCACTCGGGCGCGGCGATCCGGAACACCGCGTCGGGGCGGAAGCACGGAATGACCCGGCCCTTCCAGCCGGAGGCTCGAATCGCGCGGTGGTGGTCGAGCGAATCGCTCGCCGTGTCCGTCGTCGCCAGCACTTCGATGTTGAATCGCTCGAACAGCGCCCGCGGCAGGAATTCGGGCGCGGCGAGCTTCTCCCGGATCTCGTCGTAGATCCGCGGGGCCGTCTCACCCGACAGGCGGTCGCGGATGGCGAACACCTCGTGAAGCTCGTAATCGAGCCAGGCGCCGGTGGGCGTGCCGCGGAACAGGTAGTAGTGGTCCGCGAAGCGCTGCCACACCTTGCACGGATCGGTTTCGACGGGCGCGCCCCCCCCGCCCCCCCCGTTCCGGCGCGGCACGCCCAGCGCTTCCAGTGGGATGCCGCGCGCGTACAAGAGGCGCAGGATGTAATGGTCCGGCTGCACGATCAGCGCGGCGGGCTCCGCGAACGGCTCGTTCCGGGCCAGGATCGCGGGGTCAACGTGCCCGTGAGGCGACACGATCGGGAGCGCCCGGGTCTCGTCGTACAATTCGCGCGCGACGCGGCGGACGGCGGGATCGGGATCGAAAAAGCGATCGGCTTCGAGGACGGCGGCCACGACCCTACACGACCGGCGCCCAGCCCGGGGCGTACTCCCGCTGCCAGGACTTCATCGCCTCCTCGTCGCCCGTGATGCGGCCCGACGTCGCGTCGACGCGCAGCGCGCGACCGGTCGACTGCGCGATGTTGCCGAGGTGGCCGAGCAGCACGCTCTTCGCCCCTTCCTCGATCGGTTGATGGAGCGCGGCGCCGGTGCGGATCGCGTCCACGAAGTTGTCGATGTGCAGCGCGGTCATGTCGTCGTCGGCGTGCGTGTTGAGGCCATCCCCCGCCTGTGCGGCGAGAGATGATTTCACGACCTTCTCCTTGAGATCGTAGATCGTGTAGCCGTCGCGGTCCATGACCACGCTGCCGCCGGTGCCGAGGATGGCCGTGCCGCGCGCGCGGCCATATGTGCCGAGGCCGTTGCAGCTCTGCCCCTGCCAGATGATCGTCTTCCCGCCCGCGAACTCGAAACACGCTTCCTGCGTGTCGGGGAACTCCCAGTCGTCGGCGAAGTGATAGCGGCCGCCGACCGACGTGACGCGTGCGGGATAGCTCACGCCGAGCGCCCAGCGGGCGACGTCGATCTCGTGTGTGCCGTTGTTGCAGATCTCTCCCGTTCCCCAGCGGTGGAACCAGTGCCAATTGTAGTGGACGACGTTGTCGCGGTACGGGGTATGGGGCGCCGGGCCCTGCCACAGCTCGTAGTCCAGGTTAGCGGGGACGGGCACCACCTTGCCGCGGCCGATCGTGGCGCGGGTGTTGGCATACCAGGCGCGCGCGAGGTAGGGCTGCCCGATGGCGCCCTCCTTGATCGCCTGCACCACTTCGATCGAGCGTGGCGCGGACCGCTGCTGCGTGCCCATCTGCACCACGCGCTGGTGCTTGCGCTGCGCCTCGACGAGCAGCTCGCCTTCGCGCGCGTTGTGCCCGCACGGCTTCTCGACGTAGACGTGCTTCCCCGCCTGCATCGCGAGCAGCGCGGCCGGCGTATGCCAGTGATCGGGCGCCGCGATCACCAGTGCGTCCACGTCCTTGTCCTCGAGCGCCTTGCGGAAGTCGCCCAATCCTTTGGGAGGTTTGCCCTGGACGCCCGCGACGGCGGAGACGCTCTTGGCGAGCACCTGCGAATCGACGTCGCACACGTAGGCCACTGCGGCGTGAGCCGCCCGAGCGAAGGTCCGCGCCAGGACCGTGCCGCGGCCGTTCAGACCCATCACGGCGACTCTGACGGTTTCACCCGGCGACTTGAGCCAGGAGGGGAATCCCGGCGAGGCCACGAGGCCCAGCCCCGCGGCCGAGGCCGTCTTCAGGAATTTGCGACGTTTCATAGGTCACGCACCTTGATGTTGCGGAAGTAGACTTCGTCACCGTGGTCCTGCAGCACGATGTGTCCTTTGCGGCGGTCTGCGAAGCCGGGGATCGAACGGTACTTGCTCTTGGCCAGGGCGGAGTCCATTGCCGGCGTGCCCAGCTCGAACTCGAGAAGTTTCGCGCCGTTCAGCCAGTGCTCACCGTGGTTACCACGGAACACGATCTTCGATTCGTTCCATTGCCCCACGGGGTGCAGCCGTTTGCTCGCATTGGGCGCCACGAGTTCGTACAGCGCTCCCGCGCGGTGCGACGGGATCTTGCCGTCCACGTGACGGTCGTCATCGAGCATCTGGTACTCGAACCCCAGGGCCGAGTGGTTCGGCGTGATGATGCCCTTGGCGATCGCGTCGGGCGTCATCTGACTGCCCTGAGCCATGGACAGCTCTTCGGAGACATTGTACTTGACGCCGCTGTTCGCCCCGGGCGTCACTTTCCATTCCCAGGTGAACTCGAAGTCCCCGAACGTGTCCACCGTCATCAGGTCGCCGCCGTTCAGGGGTCGACCGTCCGCGACCCGGGGCACGTTGCCGCTGGCGATCTTCTTGATCGTGCCGTCCACCACCACCCAGTGCGCCGTGGGCACGTTGTCGTAGCCCAGCCCGCGCCACCCCGTGAGTGTATGCCCGTCGAACAAGAGACGCCAGCCGGCCGCGCGCTCGGCGGCCGTCAGCTGGTTGGGCGCCGCGACGCTCGCCGATTTGGTCTGCGCGGCACAGGGCGTGGCCAGTGCTGCCATCAACAGGAGCGAAGTGCGAATCATGACGTCTTCTCCGGTGCTGGAAAGGGTGTCACGCCGGCGGCCCGCGGGGCGGGGCTCGCCGTCAGCCGGGCGGGCTGCATGTCGGGAACCAGGAAATGGATGATGGTCCATGCGGACACGTATGCCAGTCCGCAGACCAGGAAGATCGGCGCGTAGTTGTTGCCGGTCGCGTCGAGGATACGCCCGGTGGCGCGCTGGAACAGCCAGCCACCCATCGCGCCGGCGAACCCGCCGATCCCGATGACCGAGGCGACGGCGGCCCGCGGAAACATGTCACTCGCCAGCGTATAAACATTGGCGGACCAGCCCTGGTGGGCCGCCAAGGCCACGCTCACGAGCAGCACGGCCGTCCACATACCGCCGGCATGCGGGGCGAGCGCGGTGGGGACGATCGCCAGCGCCATGCAGAGCATGGCGGTCTTACGCGCGCGATTCACCGTCCAGCCCCGCTTGATGAGCCAGCCGGACAACCAGCCCCCGGTGACCGAGCCCGCGTCCGCCGCGAGATACGCGACGACGAGCGGCGCCATCACCTGTGAGAGTCTGATGCCGTACGTGCTGTCCAGGAACTTGGGGAGCCAGTACAGATAGAACCACCAGACCGGATCCGCCATCAACTTGCCGATGACGACCGCCCAGGTCTGCCGCTGTCCCAGCAGTCGGATCCAGGGTACCTCGACATGGGCCGGCTCGGCGGGCTCGCCCGGCTGGTCCGACGCGCGGCGGTACAGCAGCAGCCACAGCGCCAGCCATAGGAATCCGAGTGAGCCGGTGACGATGAACGCCCAACGCCACCCGAACGTGAGCGTGATCCACGGGACGAGCAGGGGGGTAACGATCGCACCGGTATTGGTGCCGGCGTTGAAAATCCCCGTGGCAAGGGCGCGCTCTTTCTTCGGGAACCACTCCGCGACCGCTTTGATCGCACCGGGAAAGTTGGCGGACTCTCCCAGGCCGAGCAGGGCACGCGCCGCCGAAAAGCCGGCCGTCGTGCGAGCGAATGCGTGTCCGATGGCCGCCACGCTCCACGCCACCACCGCGACGGCGAAGCCCCGACGCACTCCCACGCGGTCCAGCCACCGCCCCACCACCAGGAAGCCGAAGGCGTAAACGAACGTGAACCATGACACGACGTCGCCGTAGCTCGCTTCCGACCAGTGGAGCTCGCGCTGCAGTGTCGGCGCGAGAATGCCCAGCACCTGCCGGTCCATGTAGTTCACGGTGGTAACCGCGAACAGCAGGGCGCACACCGTCCAGCGGTAGCCGAGCCGCGGGCGACTCACAGCGTCACGCCTGCCTTCCAGATGGCGATCTCACGGTAGCCGTGTTGCTCGTTGTTGGCGAGCCGCCGTCCGGAGGCCACGTCGAGGATCAGGGCGAAGAGATCGTCTTCGAGCCCGTCCAGCGTGGCGGCGCCGTCGAGCAGCGCGCCCGCGTCGAAGTCGATCCAGTGGGGCTTCTTCTCGGCGATGGGCGTGTTGGACGAGATCTTGAGCGTCGGCGCGGGGAAACCGAGCGGCGTGCCGCGCCCCGTGGTGAAGAGCAGCAGCGTCGCGCCACTCGCCACCAGAGCGGTCGACGACACGCCGTCGTTCCCCGGCGCCTCGAGCAGCGAGAGGCCCCCGCCGCGCGGAGTCGCCGGGTCTCCGTAGCGCAGCACCTCGGTCACCGGGGCCGCGCCGCCCTTTTGGATTGCGCCCAGCGACTTTTCCTCGAGCGTCGTCAGGCCCCCCGCGATGTTGCCGGGCGAGGGATTCTCGTAGATGGCCTGTCCATGCCGGCGGAAGTAGGCCTTGAAGTCGTCGATCAGGCCGACGATGTCGCGGAACACCGCGTCGTCGACGGCGCGGTCCATCAGCAGGTGCTCGGCGCCGAACATCTCCGGTACCTCGGTCAGAATCACGCGGCCGCCGAGCGCGGTCAGCCGGTCGGCGACGCGTCCCACCACAGGATTCGCCGTGATGCCGCTCAACCCGTCCGAGCCGCCGCACTTGTGACCGAGCACGAGATCGGCGGCGGGGCACTCCTCCCGCGCGTCGGACTCCATGGCCGTCGCCAGCTCGCCCAACGAGTCGAGCCCCGCATCCACCTCGTCCGTCACGTCCTGGGAGTTGAAAAACCGCAGACGCCCGCGGTCCACGTCCCCCGCCAGCGCGAGCAGGTCGTCCATCTGGTTGCTCTCGCAGCCGAGGCCGAGCACTAGCACGCCGCCGGCATTGGGATGGCGCATGAGACCGGCGAGGAGGCGCTGGGTGTTCCGCAGGTCGTCGCCCAGCTGGCTGCAGCCGTACGGATGGGAGAAGCTGTACACCCCGTCGACGGCTCGCTTGCCGGCGAAGCGGGCCGCCCCCTCGTGGGCGATCCGCTCGGCCGCGCGGTTCACGCACCCCACCGTGTTGAGGATCCACAGCTCGTTGCGCGTGCCGACGCGGCCGTTGGGGCGCCGATAGCCCATGAACTTGGATTGCGCCCGCGGATCGTCTGGGGCTCCCTGCGCGACAAAACGACGCAGTCGCTCCGGGAGCCCCAGACGATCCGCGGGCTCGTACCGGTACTCCACGGTCCCCTCGAGGCAGGTCTTCAGGTTGTGCGAATGCACCCAGGCCCCGCGAGCGATCGGGGCGGTCACTGCGCCGATGGGAAACCCGTACTTCACGACGGACTCACCCGGCTCGAACGCGCGCAGCCCGATCTTGTGGCCTGCGGGGACGTCCTCGCGCAGCACGACGCGCTCGCCGGCGACGGCGATGTCGCACGCCGCGCTCAGCGGCCGAACCGCCACCGCGACGTTGTCCGCCGGGTGGATTCGGACCGCCGGCGCACCCGGATTCACCGGGCGAAGTCCTGGTACTGCGCCTCGATCCGCGCGGGCGTCGCCGTGCCGGAGAGGATCAGGACACGGTGGCGGAACGTCGTGGATTCCCCCGGTCCGAGCCGGAAGTTCAGCTGCTCTTTTCCGTTGCTGAATGCCTTCTGCCCCAGTGGGTTCGCGGCGAACAGGCCATAGCCGCGTGCATGCCAGTACGTGGGGAAGCCGACGTTTTTAGGGTGGTCCAGGATGGCGACCGTCACCGGCTCGCCGGCCACGATGCCGGACAGCATGGTCCAGCGACCGCGGGTGCCCCACACGGAGTCGCCCTCGAGGCCTTCGGAGCTCGAGTAGCGGCCGGTGACGCCGGTGTTGTTGAGCACCGGCACGCTCGTCGCATGCCCGGCGGCGTCCGTGAACACTTCCGCGGTCGTCGACGGCTGCTCGAGGGCTCGCGCCACCCGCAGGCCCAGGAGACCGTCCTTCTCGTCTGCGAACGTGACCGTCTGCCCGAGGGCGGTGAGCGTCGTGATCCGATCGACGGCCCGCAGGCCGTCGCCGGCGCGGAACACGAAGCGGGTGTCCTCGCGCAACAACGCGTGATCCTGATAGTCCACCCACTCGGCCGTCACCTCGAGCGCTCCCGCGCCCCGGCCGCTCTCGACGCGGCGCACCGCTCGATGCACGATCGTGCCCATCTTGGGCGCGCGCGCCGCCGGAATGGCGTCCGAGTTGTTCCAGAAGTCGAGCCCGTTCACGTCGCTGTAGGTGAGCCACAAGCCCACGTGATGCGGGTGGTCTACGCGCTCGCCCGGTCGGGGCTCGAGCGGCCAACCGCGGGTGACCACGGTGCCCGACGCCGCGCGCAGGGGGTACAGCACCGGCTTCTTGACCGTGGTCGGATAGATGTACGCGGTGAACGGCTTTCCGTCGACCAGAACGTCGACACGACGCTGGTCCTCGTGCGGCACGACCTCCACCCGAGGATCGGTCTGCGTTCCCCCTCTCCGCATGGCGGAGAGGGGGTCAGGGGGTGAGGACCCCGGGGCGAGAACCCCCAGACTCACGAGCAGCCACGCCTTGCGCATAGTCAGCCCATCACAATGTCGCGCTTGGCGTCGTCGAACATGACCTTGCGGCCGCTGTGCATCGCCGCGACCGTCATGCACAACGCCACGGAGTGGCTGTAGCCCGCATCGATGCTCGCGTTCGGCTGCTTGCGAGTGCGCACGCACTCCATCCAGTTCCGGATGTTGGCGGTGGTGGACGAATCGGCACCCGTGTTCGCGGCCGTCTCCGTAGCCGCGACCTCCGAGAGCTTCATGGTGGGCAGCTGATTGGCCTTCATCTCCATCTCTGCCGCGGAGCGCTCGCTGAGGCCGCCGGTGGGCGTGATCTCGTTGGTGTCGAGATTCAGCATCCCGGCGTTCGAGTAGTACAGCTCCTTGGTGCCGCCGGCCGAATTGGTCATGCGGGACGAGTAGACGACCTGGAAGCCCTTCGAAGGATCGTCCAGGGGCCCGTAGTCGAACACGATCGTGGCGGTGTCCCAGCTCTTGCGGCCGTCCTTCCACACATAGATGCCGCCGTTGGCGACGACCGAGCGCGGGCGGGCCAGACCCGTGAACCAGTGCACCGTGTCGATCTGGTGCACCATCCACTGGTCGGGGATGCCCGAAGAGTAGGGCCAGAACAGCCGATACTCGAGGTACTTGCGGGCGTCCCACGGCTCGTACGGCAGGTTGCACAGGAACCGCTTCCAGTCGGTGTCCTGCTCCTTGAGCGCGGCGACGAGCTGCGGCCGGCGCCACCGGCCGGGCTGGTTCACGTTCCAGGTCATCTCGGCCATGACGACGTCGCCGAACTTGCCCGATCGGATGTACTCGTTGGCCATCTGGTAGTTCGCGGCGCTGCGCCGCTGCGTGCCGATCTGCACGACGCGGTCCGACTTCTTGACCGCGTCGCGGATCGCGGTGGCGTCCTCGATGCGGTGGGCCAGCGGCTTCTCGATGTACGCGTCTTGTCCCGCGTGCATCGCCTCGACGCCGTGGTAGGCGTGCTGGAAGTCCGCGGTCGAGATCACGACCGCGTCGGTCGCCCGCGCCGCGTACATCTCCTCGTTGTTGCGGAACGGCCGCGGCTTCGTCCCCATCACCTTTTCGATCTCGGCCGCGCCCTCGTCCCGGCGCCGGTTCCAGATGTCCGAGACGGCGACGATCTCGAAGTTCAGCTCCTTACCGAGCTTGCCGTACGCGGGGAGGTGCGCCTGGCGGAACCGGTCGGAGAAGCCCACGATGCCGACCCGCACCCGGTCGTTCGCGCCGAGGATCCTGGCGTAGCGCGCCGCCGGCAATGCGGCCGTGGCGGCGGCACCGGCGACCTTTACAAACTCCCGGCGAGGCAGTTTTCTCGTGTGCTTCGACATGTGTCGTCTCCTTGTTCCGGTACTCAAAAAGAGTGGACCTTCGGGCCGGCGGCGAGGCCGGCGAGCGTGCCGCGCATGTAGGCGAACGACTGTTTCATCCCCGGCAGCGGAGCGTCGGCGTCGATCTCGTACTCCAGGTTGACGTAGCCGCGATAGCCGATCGCCCCGAGCTGCCGGAAGATCTCGGCAATGGGAATGGCACCCTCGCCCACGATGCATTGACTCGCCTTGGCCGTCAAATCGCGCAAATCCTTGGCGTGCATGTCGAGAAGCCGCGGGCCCGCGTCCGCGATCGCCCGCACGACGTCGGTGCCGGTGCGCACGGTGTGCCCGATGTCGATGCACAGCCCGATGCGGGCGTCCAGCTTCTTGACGTGCGGCAGGGCGTCGTACGGGGAGGGGAAGTGCTTGTCCTCCGGCCCGTGGTTGTGGATGGCGACCTTGATGTCGTACTGCTTGGCGAACCGCTCGATGCGCGGCAAGAGCTTCGGATCCGTGTGGATCGCGATGAGCGGCATGCCCGCCGCCTTGGCGTAGGCGAAGTATTTCTCGACGCCGGGGTCGGTGTCCTCGTCGAACGTGATCACGCCGCCGCCCACGATCACTAGTCCGGCCGTCTCGATCTCCCGTCGCGCCGCGGCCAGCTGCTCCGGCGACAGCTCGAAGGGCAGGTGCACGGACTTGAAGTTGACGTAGGGTGTGTTGAGCGCCTTCACCATCCCGATGGCTTGTTCGCGCGAGAAGTTGCGCAGCGAGTAGCTCGCGACGCCGAGTTTCAAGGTCTCACGCGAGTTCCCCCTGGTCCTCACCCCCTGTCCCCCTCTCCCTTCGGGAGAGGGGGGACTCATGACGGGGAGTGAGTCCCCCAGCACCGCGCCGGCCAGGCCCGCGACGCCCGCGCCGAGGAAGGTCCGGCGCGGCACCGCAGCGTTGGACATGATCAGTATCCCGGGTTTTGGGGGAAAGGAGTCGTGGTGCGGTCGATTTGGGTTTGTGGAATCGGCCGCAGCGCGTGGAACGCCCGAACGTTGGCCCCGCCATCGGGGTTGTACAGCTTGACGCGCTCGACGAGCTTGTGGGTCCGTACCAGGTCGAACCAGCGCATCGACTCACCGGCCAGCTCGCGAGCGCGCTCGTTCAGGACCTCGTCGAGCGTGAGCTGATCGATCGCCAGGTCCATCTCGGTCTCGTGTCCCGGGATGGCGGCGCGCCGCCGCACCGCGTTGATGTACGGGAGTCCCTCCGCCGGCCGTCCGTCGCGCATCAGCGCCTCGGCCGCAATCAAGTCCGTCTCGGCCAGGCGGAACAGCAGGAAATCACGCGAGCCGCGCGTCTCGTTGACGCTGAGCCGGAACGGATCCAGGAACTTGTTCAGCGACGGGAAGATCCGGTCGCTGTACGTCTTCGGTGTGTAGACGCGGTAGGGAACCGGGTTTGGCCGGGTCACCAGCACCGTGTCCGAGTCCGCCGTCGAGACGAACACCGCCGTGTCCCCCACCTGGAACTTGGGCGTGCCGTTCGCGTACTTCGGGATCGTCGCCGCATTGTTCGC
>Ga0209027_1000653_pt1 | contig 12506 bp, 14 predicted proteins | sample GraSoi013_1_20cm_3_FD_185821 | JGI IMG/M metagenome (GOLD analysis project Ga0209027, IMG submission 185821) | Grasslands soil microbial communities from the Angelo Coastal Reserve, California, USA - Sample 09_27_2013_1_20cm (SPAdes) (version 2) | ecosystem: Environmental > Terrestrial > Soil >...
GGCCGCGGCCAGCCTGCGCATGCAGATCGATTCCTTGCCCGTCGAAATTGACGAGATCGAGCGACGCATCATGCAACTCGAAATTGAACGCCAAGCGCTGCTGAAAGAAAACGATGCGCACTCCAAGGAACGCCGCAAGCAGATCGAGAAGGAACTGGCGGCGCTGAAGGAGGATTCCAGCGGGCGCAAGGCGCGCTGGCAAGCGGAAAAGGAAGCGATCGGAAAGATCCGCAAGCTGAAAGAACAGATCGAACAACTAAGGGCGGAGGAACAAAAGTATGAACGCACCGGCGAGTTCGCGAAAGTGGCGGAGATCCGCTACGGAAAGATAGCCGCGGCGGAGCGGGACCTGCAGCAGGCGCAGGAAAGATTCTCTGCGGTGCAGAAGGACGCGCCGATGCTCAAGGAAGAAGTCGATGAGGAAGACATCGCGAAACTGGTGAGCAAGTGGACGGGCATTCCGACGGGCCGATTGCTCGAAGCCGAAGCACAGAAGCTCGTGCACATGGAAGAGCGGCTGCGGCTGCGGGTGGTCGGCCAGGACGACGCACTCGAGCGCGTGTCGAACGCCGTGCGGCGCAGCCGCACAGGGCTCTCCGACGCCAAGCGGCCCATCGGTTCGTTCATTTTCATGGGCCCCACCGGCGTGGGGAAAACCGAACTGGCGCGAGCGCTCGCGGAGTTTCTCTTCGACGATGAGAAGTTGATGATCCGCATCGACATGAGCGAATACATGGAGAAACATAGCGTGTCGCGGCTCATCGGCGCGCCCCCTGGCTACGTTGGATACGAGGAGGGCGGGCAGCTCACCGAGCAGGTCCGCCGTCATCCTTACTCGGTTATTTTGTTTGACGAAATTGAGAAAGCCCACCCGGAGGTATTCAATGTATTGTTGCAGATTCTGGAGGATGGGCGCCTCACCGACGGCCAAGGCCGCACCGTGGACTTCCGCAACACCGTGCTGGTGATGACCAGCAACGTTGGGTCGGCTGCGATCTTCGAATTGTCGAACAAAGATGCGGAGCTGGCGCGCACAGAAGCGACGGAAGCATTGCGCGCTTCGTTCCGGCCGGAGTTCATCAACCGCATCGACGAGATCGTGACCTTTAACCCGCTTGGGAAAGAGCATTTGCAGCGCATCGTGGGCTTGCTGCTGAAGAATGTAGAGAAGCTGCTTGCCGAACGCCAGATTACCTTGGAGCTGACGCCCGCGGCGAAAGAGTTGTTGCTGCAGCAAGGCTACGAGCCCGCCTATGGGGCACGGCCGCTGCGCCGGACCATTCAGCGCTTGATCCAGGATCCTCTGGCCTTGCAGATCCTGGAAGGAGCTGTGTTGCCCGGAGATCATGTGCGCGTGGACCGCCATGGGCAAAGGGACGCGATGCGCTTTGAGCGCGCGCCATCGAAACAACCCGCAGCGGCCGCAGGAATCTAACCCCAGAGAGGGTACGCTCTTGAAGCCGCACGCTGGACGGCTGTTCGACATTTTTCGGCACCAGCAGGTGAGGGACACATGAAGATGCTGAGAACCGGCGTACTGCTCATTCTACTGAGCGTGTTGCTGGTTGTCGTGGGAGGAGCGATTGGCGGGCATAGCGGCCTGAAAATCGCTCTGGCCATGGCAGTTTTGTTGAACGGCATTTCCTACTTTTTCTCGGACAAGATCGCGCTATCCTCGAGCGGTGCCGAGCGAGTCTCGCCGGACGAGGTGCCCAGACTTTACCAAGTGATGGAACGTCTGGCCGGGAAGGCTCGCCTGCCCATGCCCAAGCTCTATGTAATTCCCGAAGCGGCTCCGAACGCTTTCGCCACCGGGCGCAATCCGCAGCATGCTTCGGTGGCGGTAACCCGAGGATTGCTGGAGTTGATGAACGATGAGGAACTCGAAGGGGTGATTGCCCACGAGCTTTCTCACGTGCGAAATTACGACATCCTGACAAGCTCGATTGCCGCCACGATTGCGGGAGCAATTACCTATCTCGCGGAAATGGCACGGTGGGGCATGCTGTTTGGCGGCTTCGGAAGAGACAGGGACGATGACCGCGAGGGCGGCGGGTTCGCGGCACTGTTGATGATTTTCCTGGCGCCGGTGGCCGCCTTGCTACTGCAGCTCTTTGTTTCGCGCGCGCGGGAGTACTCCGCCGATCAGACCGGTGCACGGATGGTGGGCCAGCCTTATGGCTTGATCAGCGCGCTCGAAAAGTTGGGAGCCTACAACCAACGCCTTCCGAGCCCCTCGCTTTCCCTGTCGACCTCCGCCTTGTGTATCGTAAAACCGCTCTTCGGTGGAGAAGCTTGGTCGTCGCTCTTCAGCACCCATCCCCCGCTCGAGAAGCGCATCCAGGCTCTGCGCGAGATGACCGTCACGCCACAGCGAGACGAATGAGACCAGATTCTGCACACTTGTGCTGTTCGACGTGTAATCTTTTCAAGAAATCGTCCCTGGCGACCGCATCGAGAATCTGTAATCGCCCCTAAGTCTCTGAATTATCAGCAGATAATATTTTCAGTGGCTACTGGCTGTTTGGCGCTGGAAATGCAGCTCGAGGGCTAGGTTGCAGGCGTCGTAACGGGGCACCTGAGGGACGGGGGATATGAGCTGTAAAGACACCATCCATTTGATTTGCTGGTACTTAGAGGGGCGACTCTCTGCGTCCGTCGAAGACGAGATCAAGAACCATCTGGCCAGCTGCTCGGATTGCCACTTGGTTCTGGACGCAGCCATCAACACGCTAGAGCGCTATTTTAACTCCGAGCGCGCTGCCGGTACCGAAGCGGGATCTCGCGCCGCCTGATTCATTCCTACGCCACCGAATTCACCGTCTTAGCCGCAACTCCCTAGCGTTCAGGCCGACAATGTAAGGTGGTTTGTTCTATCAACCTCGCGTCAAAAAGACGGGCGCATAGCCCAAGAGTTTAAGCCTCAAAAATTAGAGTCTAAGGCCACAGCTCATAGACTGCTCTGGTTCGCGGGGATGTTCCTAACAGTACTGACAGCAAATTATACGATTTTCGAGAGGACAGTGTAATCTTTACCTGTCCCAGCACTAATACTAGTATCGTGCCCGACCCCCCTGATCGCTCCTAATCCATTGATTGTAAGTATCTTACTTCACAACGGAGGGTGAGAAAAACCTTTGGCGGGGTGGATGCTCACTCCCTAGTACAGGGCGAAAAGCCAAAGGAGAAACGAAGTATATGAGCGAATTTCAGGAATCAGCCACCACCGCGACACCACGTTGGGTTGGATTGGCAGTAGCCGTGTTGGGCGGTATTTCGCTGCTCGGCCTGGGGGTAAGCTGGAGCGCCCTGAATCAGGCCAAGGGCATCGAGCAATCGACACAAGCCGTGAGGCAGGCCAACGAAGCGCTGACCCAGAGGGTGGCCAAGGCCGACGAGATCAACCAGCAACTGCAGAGTGACGTGAGAGTTGTCACCGACAAGCTCAAAGTAACTCAAAGCGTACTCATCGCCGCACGCAAACAGAACAAGAACGCCACCACCGCGGTTGACCAAAAGGTGACCAACCTGGCGACCTCCGTGAAGGCCGAATTGGCCACCAAGGCCAACACCGATGACGTGAACAAGCTGAACGGCGACGTCACTGGTGTGCGGACCGACCTGGACGCCGCCAAGAGCAGCATTCAGATGGCGCGCAGCGAGATGGGCACGCTAATCGCGCGGAACCACGATGAAATCGATCAGCTCCGTCGCATGGGGCAGCGCGATTACTTCGAGTTCACCGTGCAACGCAAGAGCGGGGCCACTAAGGTCGGCACCATTCAGATCCAATTGAAGGACACCAACACCAAGAAGAACCGCTATACCATCAACGTCCTGGCGGATGACAATAGCTTCGAAAAGAAGGATCGCTCGGTGAACGAGCCGATCTTCTTCTACACCGGTGGCACTCGCCAGGCCATCGAACTGGTGGTCAACAAGGTGACCAAATCGACCGCCACGGGCTACATGAGCGTGCCGAAGGCGACCGCAGCAACTTCGGCGAGCACCGCGACGCCCGGGCAGTAGGCGAGTTCGGTTAGGGGCGCCGACTCCTTGAGGCACAGAAAGACAGGGGAGGATTCCAAAGAGAATCCTCCCCTTTTTTTGTTGCTGTTCAACCGGGAATAAGAACACTCCGTCGAAGGTCTTAGCAAGAGTTGGAAGAGTCTGGACACTGGACCGCTCCTGTGACAAGCTAATAGCCGGCCCAGGGGATCAAAAACCGCAACGAAGTTCTGGAGGGGGAAATCATGAAAGTACGATTTGCAGTGGCAATGGCAGCAACGCTTCTCGCGGGGGCATTCGCGATGGCGGCCGACAGCTCATGGACCGGCTGGATTTCGGACAGCCAGTGCGGAGTAAAGGGCGCAAACGACAAGGCCGGTGAGTGCACGACCAAGTGCGTCAAGGAACATGGCGCCAAGTACGTGTTCGTGAACGACTCCGACAAGAAGGTGTACGTCATTGATGCGCAGGAAAAGGTGGCGGCCCATGCCGGCCATCACGTGACCGTGAAGGGCTCAGTGGATGGCGAAACGCTAAAGCTGGACAGCATCGACATGGCCCCTTCAACCAAGTAAGTCTTGGTCAGTTTTTTACATGACGGGCGTCCCGGTGGGGACGCCCGTTTTGTTTTGTGCTGCGACGTATTTCCGCTACGATGTTGTGCTGCGATGCTGACCATGCTCATTCACGCCGGGCGTGCGCTAACCCCCACCACAGAAATCAACGACGCGGGCATCCTCGTTCGCGAAGATACCATTGAGGCCATCGGACCACGCTCGGGGATGACCTTGCCTGCCGGGGCGCTGGAAATCCGGGCCACCGACCAGACCGCCATTCCCGGCTTCATCGACCTGCACATCCACGGGGCCGGCGGCCACGACGTCATGGAGGGAACCGGCCCGGCGTTGCGCTCCATCACCTGCAAAGTTTCGGAATATGGCACCACTTCCCTGGTGGCCACTACGGTAACGGCCAGTGCGGAGGAAACCCTACGGGCCATCGAGGGAATCGCCAGCTACATCGGGCAACAACATCAGACCGATGAACCCCGCGCGGAGATTCTGGGAATCCATTTCGAGGGGCCCTTCATCAGCAAGGAGCGTCGCGGTGTTCATCCCTCGGAATGGATTCAGCTGCCGTCGGCGGAGACGCTCGGCCGCTTCCTCAAGGCCGCAGCGGGAAATGCCAGGATTCTGACCATCGCTCCGGAAGTGCCGGGGGCCACGCCGTGCATCGACGCCGCGCGAGAAGCCGGCCTGGTCGTTTCGATGGGGCATACCGACGCAACTTACGAGCAGGCTCGTGCGGCCATGGCCCGGGGGGCGCGCAGCGCCACTCACGTCTACAACGCGATGCGCCCGTTTTCGCATCGCGATCCGGGCGTCATCGGCGCCGTGCTGACTGCGCCGGAAATCAATGCCGAGCTGATCGCCGACGGCGTGCACGTCGAGGAAGGCGCCATGAAACTGCTTCTGCTGGCCAAAGGAGCCGCACACGTCACGCTGGTGAGCGACGGCCTCTCCGCCACCGGCATGCCGGATGGAAACTACACCCTCGGCGGCTTCGCAGTGACCGTCAGCGGCGGCGTCTGCCGGAATGCCGAAGGCATACTGGCGGGCAGCACGCTGACGCTGGACCGCGCGCTGCGAAATATCGTGGCGCTGGGGGCATCGTTGCCAGACGCCGTGCGCATGCTGACACTAAATCCCGCCGTCTTGCTGGGGATAGAATTCAAAAAAGGTTCGCTGCGCGTGGGGGCGGATGCGGATATTTTGCTGCTGGATCGAGACTTGCATCTAGCAAGAGTCTGGGCCCGAGGTGTTGCGCTGAACTAGGGATTCAGGGGAATGTTGAGTTCCTCGGCAAGTTGCTGGGCATCGAAAGGGCTGCAGGTGAAATAGCGCCCGCCGACTTCCAGCGTGGGAACGGTGCGCTTGCCGTGGTTGGCCTGGATGACGATGGCTTCCCCGGACGGATCTTCCTCGATATCCACTTCGCGGAAGTCGACGCCGCGCTCCTTCAAGAAGGATTTTGCGCGGCGGCAATCAGGGCACCAAGTGGTGCTGTACATGGTGATAGGTTCCATGTTCTCGTGACTTCCGGGTGATTAGATGCGGGCCGCAGCGCGAAGTCGCACCGCGCGCGGTCGGCCAAGCGGCTCAAGAGCCGGCCACCAGAGCGCTGCGCTGCTTGGTGGCAACCTGGATGCGGATCAAGGCACGCTGCAGCGCAACGTTGGCGCGGTCCCAATCGATATTTGCATCGTTCGAGGCCAGGCGCTTCTCGGCACGAGCCAGCGCATCTTTGGCGCGCTGCAAATCGATTTCTTCGGCGCGCTCGGCGGTTTCTGCGAGAACGGTTACGCGATCCGCAAGAACCTCGGCAAATCCGCGAACAACGGCGAGATGCAGAGACTCCTTGCCACCAAGATGCTGATAGCGGAGTTCGCCGATCCCCAGTTCGGTGATGAGCGGTGCGTGCCCTGGGAGGACGCCGAGATAGCCGTTCTCCCCCGGAAGCTGCACTTCCACGACTTTCTCGCGGAGCAATTGCTTCTCCGGGGTGACGATCACCAGTTCGATGGCCTCAGGCAGCATTTTTCCTTACGCGCTGACCTTCATTTTTTCAGCTTTCCCGAGCGCTTCGTCAATCGTGCCAACCATATAGAACGCCTGTTCCGGAATGTCGTCGTATTTCCCTTCCACGATTTCCTTGAAGCTGCGTACCGTGTCTTCGATCTTCACGTACTTTCCTTCGAGGCCGGTGAACTGCGCGGCGACGAACATGGGCTGCGAAAGGAATTTCTCGATTTTGCGGGCGCGCGCCACGGTGCGCTTGTCTTCGTCGGAAAGTTCCTCGATACCCAGAATGGCGATGATGTCCTGGAGGTCCTTGTAGCGCTGCAAAATCGACTTCACGCCGCGCGCCACGGCATAGTGCTCGGCGCCCACAATGCGCGGATCGAGAATCCGCGAGGAGCTGGCCAGCGGATCGACCGCCGGATAGATGCCGCGTTCGACGATCTGACGGCTGAGGTTGGTCGTGGCATCCAAGTGCGCAAACGTTGCGGCGGGAGCGGGGTCGGTGTAGTCGTCAGCAGGAACGTAAATGGCCTGCACCGAAGTAATTGATCCGCTCTTCGTGGAAGTAATGCGTTCCTGCAATTCACCGATTTCCGTGTTGAGGTTCGGTTGGTAGCCAACCGCAGAGGGCATGCGGCCGAGAAGCGCGGAAACTTCCGAGCCGGCCTGCACGAAACGGAAAATGTTATCGATGAACAGGAGCACATCGAGATGCTCCTGGTCCCGGAAATATTCGGCGACGGTGAGGCCGGTGAGGCCCACGCGCAGACGCGACCCGGGAGGCTCGGTCATTTGCCCGTAGATCAACGCGGCGCGCGACTTCTCCGAATTGCCGGGCACGATCACGCCGCCCTCGGACATTTCGAGCCACAAGTCGTTGCCCTCGCGGGTGCGCTCGCCCACGCCTGCGAATACCGAGACGCCGCCGTGCTTCATGGCCACGTTGTGAATGAGCTCCATAATCAGAACGGTCTTGCCCACACCCGCGCCGCCGAACAGACCAATCTTGCCACCCTTCAAATAGGGCTCGATCAGATCGACGACCTTAATTCCGGTTTCAAACATTTCCAGCGTGGTGGATTGATCTTCAAGCGACGGCGCCGGGCGGTGGATCGGGTAATGGGTGTCACTCACGATGGGGCCAAGTTGATCAACCGGTTTCCCAAGGACATTCATCACCCGGCCCAGGGTTGCCCGGCCCACCGGAACTTCAATCCCCTTTCCGAGATCGTAGGCCTTCATCCCGCGAACCATACCCTCGACAGGCTCCATGGCGATGGCGCGCACGCGGCCTTCGCCGAGGTGCTGCTGGACTTCCGCGGTGACCTCCAGCGGCTCCGGTATCGAGTAGCCTTCGCTGGTGATGCGAATAGCGTTATAAATGGCGGGGAGGTGGCCCGCTTCGAATTGAACGTCCATGACCGGTCCGATGACCTGTACTACGTGCCCCACGCCTGCGTATTTCTCTGCCATGCTGCTTTCTCCTAAGCGCCATAGGAAGCGCCGCTGACAATTTCAATAATTTCCTTGGTGATGGCCGCCTGACGCACTTTGTTCATGTGCAGCGTCAAGGCTTCCATAACGTCGCCGGCGTTCTTGGTGGCCGACTCCATGGCGGTCATGCGCGCGGCGTGCTCCGCGGCGGAGGATTCCAGCATGGCACGGAGCAACTGCGTTTCGATGTAGCGCGGGAGCAACTTGCCGAGGAGCTGCTGCTCGGGCTGTTCGTAGATGTAATCGACCTCGGAAGTCGCACTCCCGGCGGCGGATTCTTCATCCGCCGGAACGGCCTCGACCGGCAGAAGCTTGGTGACCACAAGATTCGGCGTCATCACCGTCTTGAATTCGCTGAACACCATGTAGACCGAATCGATCTCTTCTTTCGCATAAAGATCCGTGACCAACACAGCGATCTCCCGCGCAGTCAGAAAGTCCACACGGGCGAGAACGTTCACATATTCTGCGATGAGGTGGAAACCCGCTTTTTTCAGCGCGTCACGGCCTTTCTTGCCGATGGGGATGGCCGAAAGTTTCTTGCCTTTCCTGGCGCGAAAGAAATCCTGAGCTTTGCGCAGAATATTGGCGTTGAAAGCGCCGGCCAGCCCGCGCTCTCCCGCCAGGACGATGGCCAGAATTCTTTGTTCCGGCCGGTCGGCCAGCAGCGGGTGCTGGGGCTCGTCGATGCGGGACATGATGGAACGCAGCATGCGCGCGAGCTCTCTGGCGTACGGCCGCGCCGCGAGGGCGGCTTCCTGGGCTCGGCGCAGCCGCGCCGCGGCGACGAATTTCATCGCGCGCGTGATTTGCTGGGTGTTCTTCACCGAACGGATGCGGCGCCGGAAATCGAGCAGGGTGGCCATGGTTATCCGTTAAGCGCCGGTCCTCACTTCGCCGCCGCGGCGACCGCGGCCGTGAATCGTTCCTGGAAGGCGTCGAGAGCGGTCTTGACTTCCGTCCTGATGGCGTCGTCCAGGGCCTTTTTCGCCGCGATGTTCTTGAGGATGGAGGGATAGTTGGTTTCGACGAACTGCAGGAACTCGCGCTCAAAGCGGCGAACTTCCCCTACCGGCACGGCGTCCAGCGAGCCACTGGTCGCAACGTAGAGGCTGAGCACCTGTTTTTCCACCAGCAGCGGCACGTACTGATCCTGCTTCAGGATTTCCGTGAGCCGCTGGCCGCGGGCCAGCTGACCCTGGGTCACCTTATCAAGCTGGTCGGAGCCAAACTGCGCGAAGGCCGCGAGCTCGCGATACTGCGCCATGTCCAGTCGCAGCGAACCAGCCACCTGCCGCATGGCTTTGATCTGCGCGTTGCCGCCGACCCGGCTGACCGAAATACCGACGTTAATGGCGGGACGAATGCCGGCATTGAAAAGGTCGGCCTCAAGATAAATCTGCCCGTCGGTAATGGAAATCACGTTGGTCGGAATGTAGGCGGAAACGTCGCCGGCCTGCGTCTCAATGACCGGCAGCGAAGTGAGCGAGCCGCCTCCGAGCTTGTCATTCAATTTTGCGGCGCGTTCGAGTAACCGGGAGTGCAGATAGAACACGTCGCCAGGGAACGCTTCGCGTCCCGGAGGGCGCCGCAGCAGCAACGAAATTTCGCGGTAGGCCTGCGCGTGCTTGGAAAGATCGTCGTAGAAGGTCACCGCATGCCGCTTGGTGTCGCGGAAAAATTCGCCCATGGCGCACGCGGCGTAAGGCGCGATGTACTGAAGCGAAGCCGGCTCGGCCGCCGAGGAAGTAACCACAATGGTGTAGTCCATCGCTCCGGCGTCGGTAAGGGTCTTCACCACCTGCGCAATCGTCGAGCGCTTCTGCCCGATGCCGCAATAAATGCAAATTATGTCGCCGCCCTTTTGATTGATGATGGTGTCGAGAATGACCGCGGTCTTTCCGGTCTGGCGGTCTCCGATGATCAGCTCGCGCTGTCCACGGCCGATGGGAATCATGCTGTCGATCGCCTTGATGCCGGTCTGCAACGGCTCACGGACTGGCTGGCGATCCAGCACGCCCGGTGCGATGCGCTCCAGCGCGTTGCGCTGCTTGGTGGCGATCCCGCCCTTGCCGTCCACCGGCTGCCCCAGCGGATTGACCACCCGGCCGACCAGCGCTTCGCCCACCGGCACGGACATAATCGTGTTGGTGCGCTTGACGACGTCGCCTTCCTTCAGCTCCTGCGATTCTCCGAGGAGCACCACACCGACTTCTTCCTCTTCAAGGTTGAGGGCGATGCCAAAAACGTTATGCGGGAAAGCCAGCATCTCGCCGGCCATGACCTTCTCCAAGCCATGCACGCGCGCAATACCGTCGCCCACACTGATGACCGCGCCGACTTCATCGACTGAGACGGTCTGTTCGTAGTTCTCAATCTGCTCACGCAGAATCTTGCTGATTTCGTCGGCCTTGATATTCGCCATGCCCGCTCCGTTCGCTGAACCCTAAGAATCTTTCGCCGGGGACGCGCCACCGCTCCCCTCCCTCAAAAAAACCTTGCTTACTCGGCCGCCAGGCGCGCGCGCATCTCATTCAGCCGGCTGCGCAACGAGCCATCGTAAATGGTGTCCCCGATTCGTACCACCGCGCCTCCCAATAAGTCCGGATCAAGCGCATACTTTGTTTCCATCTGTTTGCCCGTCAGTCGCGCCAACGTTGCGGCTATCTCTTTCTTTTGCCCCGCGCTCAATTCCACGGCGGAAGAAACCTGCGCTTCGGCAACTCCCTGCCGCTGCCGAATCACCTGATGAAACGCGGCGATAGCCTCCGGAATCAGCTGCGTGCGCCGGTGGTCCGTGAGCACCAAGAGAAAATTGCGAATGATCTTGCTGGCACCCAGCCGGGCCACCATCTTTTCGATGACCGCGTGCTTGGCTTCCATGCTCACCGCGGGGCTGGCCAGAAACGTGCGCAGCTCGGCGGATTGCGCGTACGCAGCGGCAAACTCGTGAAGCTGCTTGGCAGCCGGCTCGCCGGCGCCCTGGGCCAGGGCGATGTCGGCCATGGCATTGGCGTACTGCAGGCTCGCGGATTTCAATTGGGCCTACCTTCCAGGCTTTTCACAAAGTTGCTGATGAGCGATTCCTGCGTCTGGGGAGTGAGCTTTGTGGCAAGGAGTGTTTCCGCGCCGTCCACCGCAAGATTTGCGGCCAGCGCTTTCAGCTCCAGGCGCGCGGCGCGTTCCGCAGCTTCGATTTCAGCTTTTGCGGCAGTGGCGATTTTCTGTGCGTCGGCGTCGGTGGCGGCGCGCAGGCGCTCGAGTTCGGCGGCGGATTCGCGTTCGAGGGAGGCGCGGAGTTCCGCGACTTCCTTCTCTAGATTCAGGAGCTTGGCTTCCGCTTCGCGGAGCCGCGCGTCAGCGGCGGCTTTGGCGTTGGTGGCATTTTTGATTGCCGAGCTAATGGCATCCGCTTTTTTTCGGAATACCGGTGGAAGCAATTTTCCGAAGACCCAAACAATCACGCCGGCAACGATGGCAAAGTTGATCCACTTGAAGATTTCCGTGGCGCGCCCGACAGCCGCGTGGTCGGCTTCGTCGGCGGCACGCAAAGAGACCGCCGCAAAGAGCGACACCACGACAACACCTGCCAGAACAAAGCGATTTCGCCTCATCGGACCTCTCTCGCCGGAGCGCCGGGACGCGGCGGACCTTCGAGGATCCGGCGTGCGATTTCGGCGGAAAGCTCGGCGACGGTGGCTTGGACGTCGCGGCGAGCAGCGGCAAGTTCAGCCGCCACGCGCACTTTAGCGGCCGTGACCTCGCCCGAGGCTTTGCTGCGCGCATTCTTGATTTGCGCGGCGCGCTCGTCGAGAACTTTCCGGCGAGCGGCGTCCTGCTCGGCATACACCCCTCGGCGCGCCTGCGCCAGGGCCTCTTGATACTGCTGGACCTTTCTGTCAGCAGCCGCTTGGGCAACTACACTAGCCTCGTCGGCGCCCACCGTGCGGGAATCGCGCTCGGCCATCACCTGGAGCAAGGGTTTGAAAAAAAGTGCCCGTAAGATGAAGTAAAAAAGGAGGATAATCAGGACCGTGGGCACAGCCTGAAGGAACAGTTCGCCTAGCTGGTGAACAATCGCTTGCATTTAGAATTGGTGTCGCCTAAATCTCAGGTTGGCAGCCGCACCGCACCTCCCACCCTTGGGGGCCTACGGCGGGCCTAACGCTGCCGTCTAGAAACAATATTTTATAGCACCCGCAGCGGCTTTCCGTCAACGTGACACCGGGCACCACGGCGTCAACTGGCCGGACGGTAGGGTCCGGCCGTCTTCAGCTTTCCAAGTATCGCTTCGGCGTCGTCCCCAGCTGTTTGCGAAACATGGCTATGAACGCACTGGGGCTGTTATATCCAGCCTCGAGAGCGGCGGCGGTCACTTTTTCCCCGGAGGCCAGCAGCTGCAAAGCATGCAGCAGACGAAGC
>Ga0209027_1000654_pt1 | contig 12498 bp, 6 predicted proteins | sample GraSoi013_1_20cm_3_FD_185821 | JGI IMG/M metagenome (GOLD analysis project Ga0209027, IMG submission 185821) | Grasslands soil microbial communities from the Angelo Coastal Reserve, California, USA - Sample 09_27_2013_1_20cm (SPAdes) (version 2) | ecosystem: Environmental > Terrestrial > Soil >...
GGGCGACCGCAAGGGTCGCCCCTACTATGGGACGAAGCGGCTTGCCAAGGCTGTGTATAGTAGGGGCGACCCTTGCGGTCGCCCTGGAGGGGTCGCTACCTCAAGTGACGACGAGGGTAACCGCTAACTTCTGAGGCTGAACCGCTGGACCTGAGTCACTATCGCTCACTGTCAATGTTGCCGTGTAGGTACCTGGGGATAACGAGGCGCTATTGCAGTCCACCTCGAGCAGGATATCGTTCCCCGGATTAAGCGATCCAGGAGGGGTATACACGGTCAACCACGAGGCTGTCGACTTTGTCACCCAGTATAGCGTTTTGGAGCCAGTGTTGGAAATATCCAGCAATTGAGTTGATTCGGTGAAAATATTATCGTGGCTGAAATCCATAGTGCTCGTTGAAAGCGTGATCTGAGCCCGTCCCTGCACCACAATACTCACGGTTATCCTCTGTGCAGGCACTTTTGACCCGGGGTCGCTATCAGCGACGGTAAGAGTGGTGTACAGGGTTCCCGCACCTGCCTGCGCGACGTTAGGAGTGACGGCGATACCGGTGCTTCTGTTGGGAGCCAGGCTACCAGCTGCTGAAGACACGGGAGCAAATGTTGCTCCATTCTGATCCTCCGCAATGACCCAATTGAGCGTGGCATTACCGGTATTGCTAAGCGTAAACGAGAGTGGCGCGGGATTTGTCCCTTGCAGCGTCGTGAAATTCAGCCTGCTTAGATTCAAGCTGATGACAGCAGTCAGAGGAATACTCACGGATAACGAAACTGGAACTTGCTTGGTGAGCCCTCCCCCATAGGTAAATGTCAGCGTCCCCTGATACGATTGGGGTTTGAGCGCGGCCGCATTGATATTGATAGCTACAGCCCCCGACTGGTTTATTTCCAGGTGTCCACTGGCAGGCGTTGCATTGAGCCAGTTCGCTCCATCGACTGTAGCCGCTGTTACTGTCCAATCTAAGGGCCCTCCGCCACTATTTTGTAATGTGATGGTTTGGGCAGCGGGATTTTGTCCCACGGATGCAAAACTGAGTGACGGTGGCGATGCGATCAAGTTTCCAGGGGCCGCGACGCTGAGAGCCACCGTCACCGCCGGATTCGTTCCGCCCTTGAAATTGATCGTTCCCTGGTACGATCCTATTGCCAGCTGTTGAGATTGGACACTCACCTTCATTGTCTGACTGGTATGCGCGGCAAGATGGCCACTGGAAGGATTGATGGAGAGCCAGGGTGCGCCATCACCAGTTACAATAGAGCTATTCCAGTCAAGCGGTCGACCTCCAGTATTTTGCACCGTAATGGCCTGGTCAGCCGGATTCTGGCTTGTAGTTCCTGAATAGGTCAACGAAACAGGCGTAATGGTCAGTGCGGCCGGGGGAGCAGATTTGACGGTCATGGTTACAGTGAGGATCAACGGCCGATCGCTACTTCCCCGCTGGATAAAGGTGATATGGCCGCTATAGGCTTGGGGAGCCAGCGTACCAGCATTGACTACCACTTGAGTAATGCCGCGACCTGAAAAGGTGCCTGTGTTGGGAGAGACGGTGAGCCAGGGCTGGTCGCTACTCGCCTGCCAGGTGAGTTGTCGCCCTCCTGCGTTAATGAGGATGAAATCTTTTTTCGAGACAACACCAGGAACACTCGTACCGAAATCTAGTTTTGAGGTTGACAGCTGCAGTTGTGGGGGAGCCAGTGATGATTGTTCAACTGTTATAATTGCTGAAACGCTCACCGTCTGATCTTTTCCGCTATCAATGGCATGAATCGTGTGCTGTCCCACTGACCAGTTGGCAGGCACGATGATCTGTACAGAAAACGTGCCAATGTCATCCGCATGGGCGCGAAGAGGTCTTCCATTCCCATCTAAGATAGGATTGCTATTTTGATCGTACGTAAAAGTAAGGGGGTCGTTGATGCCAAAACCTTTGCCAGCCAGGACAAAGGTATCATCTACACGTAGTTGATCCGGAATAGCGGTTACTACCTGGGAATTCGGGGCAGGCTTCTTATTGATGAAAGCGTAGGCAAGCAGGCCACTTGCGACTAAGAAAATCAGGCATGAGATAGTGAACAGCGTGGGTACGTAGCGCTGCTGTAACAGAGGCTTGCCACGAAAGATCACCTCTTTTTTGAGAGGTGCAGCCGCGGGCAGGTAGCGCTGATGAGCACGCAAACCATGAGCTTCTTTTTTGTCACCAGCCGGAGTGGTACTCCGTCGAAGGGTGGGGAGGGAGGAAGCCTCGGGGAGATCACGAGGTAAACCTGGGGCAGGCGTGATCTCCGGCTCCTCTTTCTCCTGTTGCACAACAGCGCCCGGGTTGGACGATCTCGCGGGTGGTCGTTGCACCGCGAGCATCGCCGATTGGTAGGGTTGATCTTCAGGATGCAGGCCCGAGTAATGCCCGGCACGGTGCGGAGATGCAGGGGGAATTGTTCGTCGCCGGGTGCGAAGCGCAGACCTCTCCACCACTGCGCTTCTCTTGCCGCTCGGAGCGGTGAGAGCGCTCCTGGTAGAAACCCTGGTCGTGTTTCCTGCGAAGGATTGCCCACAGCGACTGCAGGTCACAGCTTCTGCACGTGACAATTTATGGCAGTTAGCACAACGTTTTGTTTGCATACAGGTGTCTCAGGTGTGTCGATGGTATGTTCTGCGGATATCCAATGATACATGCTGGTATAGTAAAACATATTGTACCATATCATGTGACATAAGAGAACCTTCGAAGGCGAAAGAGGGTTGAAGCCATGATGCATCAATGGGGATAGACATTGGCGGGAAAACTCAGCTTATCACCTGTCAGGTTAAAGGAGACCGTGCCAAGGTAGCTGATGGTGCCATCAGTCCCATTAACAGTTAGCGTGTATGAGTCCAGAGCAAGATTAGCAAATGAGAAGTTACCTGAGCCATCAGCAGTAACGATAATTGCCTGATTCGTTGAATTATTCAACAGGTTCAGGCTAGACCCAGGCAGTCGTTTGCTGGATGTACAATTGCTATCGGAACAGGCAATGACGGACCCACTGAAGGTATAGCCGGTGACCGTCAAAGTGACATTGACAGTCTGTGGACTGTTCTGAACGATCGCCCCACCATTGCCAAAGGCTGAGACGGTAATCGTGCCAGAATAAATCCCTGGTGACAAGTTTCGAGGATTGACGCCAACCGGTACGGTAGCGCTGCCTGTCCCCGATGCCGGCGGACCCAGAACAAGCCAGCCACTACTGCCTGAATCACCTTGCGCTTGCCAGGTTACGGGAAGAGCACAGGCGCCAGTCTCACTCAGCGAGAGGTTCTGGGTGGATGACGACGACTGACCCTGGATACCGGAGAGCATCAGGTTCGGCGGCCCTACCTGCAACTGGCATGGTTGCAGGACGGTCAGCGTCACAGTGAAGAATCGTGGGCTACCCTGTGCAGCAGTATTCGACCCATCTGTCGCGCTTAGCGAGACCCGGGTACTATACGTGCCAGCGTTTAAACCAGCAGTGTTCACGGAAACCGTTATGGGGACAGATTGACCACTAGCCACCAGGGAGCCGGATGCAGGTGCCAATGCCAACCAGCTAGCCGGGTTTGTGAGAGTCGTATGCCAGCTCAGCGGCCAGGCGCAATTACCGGTACCTGTGATTGAAACCGACTGAGGGCCCGGGTTAGAGCTGCCCTGGGTAGCACTAAAGGCTAAAGAACTCAACGAAGGCGGCTGCAGTGTACAGGGTGGAAGCACCAGTAGATTGACGGTAATCGTCTGAGGGCTGCCAGCAGCAGGAGCACCATTACTATCTGCACCGACGAAGACGACCTGTCCCACGTAGGTATTGGGAGTGAGATTAGCAGTATAGATACTGATGGTTACCTGGCCAGTCTGACCGGGAGCGATACTTCCACCTGTAGGACTGGCAGCGAGCCAGGAAGTCATGATATTGACGGTGGTATGCCAGCTGAGTTGGCTTTTACCGGTATTGGTAATCGTTACGACCTGGCCCGGGGGATTCGGCAAACCTTGCGTCGTACTGAAGTTAAGGCTGAGGGGTGTGGCTCCCATAATTGGCGCGGAAGGTGATGGAGGCGCCTGGACGATCAACTGCACCATAACCGTCTGCGTGCTCTGTGCGACTGTAACAATAATATAGCTATTGTAGGTTCCAGGTCTTAGAATGGAGGCATTCACCCCAATCGCAGTTACGGCGTTTGTGGAACCTTTTATTTGCCCGCTGGCGGGTGTGAGTGACAGCCAGTTAGCGGCGGAGAGAGCCTTCCAATTGACTGTTCCAGAGCAACTCGAATTGGCGCTCAAACTCAGCGATTGATAGCTCGGATTGCTCTGACCCAAAACGGCCGTGAAGGACATACTGCCAGCGCTCAGAGTCAAGCCACAACGCGGCAAGATAGTGAGAGAGACACTGATGGTCTGTGGGCTATTATAGACTCCATGACCGGCCGAGATTGAAAGCACGTCGGTGTAGACACCAGGCAACAGGGCGCGGCTATGGACAATCAAATGGAGCAGGCTGCTCGAGCGAGGGACCACGACCCCCGAAGACACATCGGTACTTAACCAGTTGCTACTCGCATCAAACATGATGGGCAGCAGGCTCTGGCTGGCCACTGGGAGCGCGTTATTCGCGGTTATCGACCAATCCAAAGGCTGTGTGCCTGGGTTGCTGACCGTCAACATCTGCGCGGGGGGATCGGCCTCGCCATCGAGCGCGGTAAACGAGAGCACAGGCGGTATCACTTCCAGCACTGGCCCTGGATTAGCAGGCAATGGACGCACCGTCATGGTTACGTGTACCCACTGGGCCTCACCGATGTTGGAAGTAAAGGTAATTGTCCCCTTGTAATCTCCTGGCTTGAGATTAGCGCGTTCAACGGCAACAGCAATGGTCTGACTCGCGCTGAACATACCTTGAGGGGGAGAGAGCAGTAGCCAGGGTTGATCACTATTTGCCGCCCATGAGATCGAGCCACCGCCTGAATTATGCAGGGTCAGCGATTGGATAGTGTTTGCTCCCAGGTAGTCAGCGCCGAAATCAAGCGAAGTTGTATCGATGAGCAGATGTGACGGGCGCGTGGGCCCGGAGCCGATGATTTGTAATGTAGCGCTGGCTGTATAGCGCGTTGAGATATCTTCAGCCTCGATCGTGTGGTAGCCAGGAGTCCAGGTGGCATCAACGAGCATATTCACATCCGCGGACCCGTTTGAATCAATTTTGATAAGAGCAGAGCCGCCGGTCAGTCGCACCGATTCCTGAATATCATGGGTTAAATAGACATGCGTGAAGGAAGAGAAATGATGGATATGCAGCATGACTGTCTGACCTATTCTGGCCACATTTGAGGAAAGGGTCAGCGAGGGTGGGCCATTGGACACATTGACTGAATGGCGGGGGTGTAAAAATGCGACAGAAATCAGGGCTCCATCCGTCACAAAAGCGATGATCGCCAGTATGACCAGGACGACAAAGGTCATATGCATGCGAGGGTGTTTAGCTCGCTTAACAAGCTGCGGGGTCAGAGGGAGGGTAACCAATCCCTCCGCGACAGCGCGGCGCCAATCATCTTCCTCAATGCGGGCAATCTCGGCGCTGTTTGGGAAGTGCCGCGCCATCAAAGGGTCTGTCCGATTCGACCAGGTATCATCTTCGCTCTCATCGGAATCGCCATCCGGTTGCAGCCATGGCCAGTGATCGGGAATATGTTTCCCCAGGTCCTTTTCCTGTTCAGCCGAAGATTTCTTCGAGATCTGCGGCAAAGGAGTGCTATTGCGCTGGATATCGGCGGAAATATCGCGAATTGGCGATAATCGCGATGCATGCAGCATACGGCGATTGCCCTGTTCAATCTCGGCAATACGCCTGGCAGCCTCAGTGAGGCTCTTAACAGTGTGCTCCACAACATACTCGTTGCCGTACTCTTCTGGCGCTATTGGAGCTTCGGATGGAGGAGTATCCAGGCGTTCAGGTTGAGATTGGGGGACGGCTGGTTGGGGGCCGGTAATACGTTCCAGTGGATCGTCGCTAACCTCAACATGTTTAGGAGGCACGGCGATGACAGGAGAAAGCTTTAGCGTCTCCTCCTTAACGATATCCGCTGACTGCCCCAGCTGGCTTCGTAAGAGCGACCGACAACTTTCACAAAATACTGAGGCCGCCTCACGAGGCTTGCTGCAACGCAAACATTGACTCATGTCCTGCTCTTCTTGCGCATTGCTCCCGAAGATTTGTGTGTTCTTATTGTCTCATGCGTTCCCTGAACACAGCCAGGATATCACCCAAAATACCTACCCGGCTGTTTTCTGCGATACCCCCATTGCAGCAGAACTCTTCCCCCAGCATGTCTATGCTATAAAACGTTGGGGTACATGTATTTGTCACATCAAGCGGGCGGTAAAGAGGATGCATAAGTAACGCAGCTGCCTTGGCTCGAAAGGGCGATCCGAGCAGGGCGACCGCAAGCGCACAATCCCCCACCCCTCAAGGTTGACCGCAAGCGCACAATCCCCGATCCCTCAAGGTTGACCGCAAGGGTCAACCCTACTATATACGAACTGGCTTGAGCAGCGTCTTCCTGGTTTAGTCGCCCCCTGGAGGCCGCACTTCTCTTTCTCGCCCTGCTCGCTGTTTGTCGCACTTGTCGCACTTGTCGCACTTGTCGCATTTGTCGCAGATGTCCTCTTTTATCAAAAGGGGAGGCGACAGGAGCGCAATTATGAACATAAATTATTAAATGCGGTAAGATGCATGCGATCCCTTGACTCTGACAGTGATGTCAATGTCGAAAAGTTCTCTTTTGCCGATGAGAGCAAACCACAAGAGTATTGCCAGCAATAGGATGCGCCAGGGCCGTTCCTATTTACAAGCATAATTATTAGGAACGGCCCTGGCGCATCAAGGGGTGATGAAATTTAGCGCAAGACGGCGCCAAACTTTTCATGTAATGCACGGATGATGCCATCCTGGAGGGTGTTGACCTCGGCATCGGTCAGCGTGCGATCCTGTGATTGGTAGGCCAGCGAATAGGTCAGGTTTTTCTTGCCGGGGGGGATAGGCTCTCCGGTGTAGACATCGAATAGCGCCGCCGAACGCAAAAGCTCACCACCGCTTTGCACGATAGCATCATGAATGTCCTGGGCTGGTACCTGTTCATCTACTACCAAAGCCAGGTCGCGCGTAAGTTCTTGTTGACGTGAGATGGGTGCATACGTCAGGCTACGCGGCACAGCCTCGTAGAGTTGTTCCAGGTCAAGCTCACACATGTAGGTGCGCTGCGGTATGTCGTAGCGCTGCTGCACTAATGGATGCACCTCGCCCAGCACCCCTACAGGGCTGAATGTCTCCTCACCGGCGTCTGTCATGCGCGGCAGTTCCAGCAAGGCACAACGCCCTGGATGAAACGTTGGATGCTGCGTGGACGTGAAACGATAACGACTCATGTGTAATGCTGCCAACAAGGTCTCAACGACGCCCTTCAGGTCATAGAAATCCGCGGGACGCGACAGTTCGGCATACCAGGAAATCTCTGCCGGACCACTGAGGGCAATACCAACGCTGCGGCGCTCATCCGGTAAACTGGAGGGCTCGTCTGACGGCAGGTAACGCCGTCCGATCTCGAAGAAACGCAGGCCGGCTTTGCTGCGCTTGCTATTCTCCTGGATCGTCTCTAACAGACCACTCATAAGTGTCAAACGCATAGTGTCGTGATCGCTGCTCAAGGGATTGACGAGCGTCACCGCAGGTAATGTACGCGCATCGAAGGGTACAACGGCGCTCGACGCCCCATTTTTGGCAGCTACTTCCGTGTTTGTACCGTTTGAGGGCACGCCCCGCGCACCCTGCAGCAGCACGCACGCCGACTGGGCATCAGCGTGAGCCAGCAGGTTGATCATGCGATCGCGACTGATCATCGCATACGTGATAATCTCGTTCAGGCCCGCCCCGATCAAGATGTTGCGTATAGCATATTCCCGCTCGAACCAGGAGTCCACCTGCGGTTCAGGCAGCGGCCCAACAGGAATTGTGCTGGGGATCGAGTTGTAGCCGATCATGCGCAGCACTTCTTCTACCAGGTCGGCGCTCTCTACAACATCCGGGCGAAAGGTTGGCACGGTTACCTGCATGCTGTTACTGTGCTCATCGGGGACAACGATGAAACCCAACCACGACAGGGCTTCCACAACTTCATGCTGCGTCACCTTGACAGCCGTTAACCACTCTACATCATCGGTAGAGAATGTGATGGTGCGCGGCTGGGGGGGCGACGGATAACAATCGACGACGCCGGGATGAACGGTCCCACCAGCGTGTTCCGCCATCAGCTGCATTGCTCGATTAGCGCCGGCAACGGTCAGTTCGGGGTCCAGGCGTTTCTCGAAGCGGCTGGATGCATCGGTACGCAGTCCAAGCTCGACAGAGGTACGCCGCACACTCGCAGCCTGGAAATTTGCCGCTTCCAGCAGCACGGTGGTCGTGTTGTCATTGACTTCGCTGATGGCGCCGCCCATGACACCGGCAATGGCGATTGGACCCTCTGGATCAGCAATAAGCAGCATATCGGGCGTCAGTTTGCGTTTTACGCCATCGAGGGTGATTATCTCCTCACCCGGCCGGGCACGGCGCACAATAATATGATGATGACGCACCAGGTCGTAGTCGAAACCGTGCAACGGTTGGCCGAACTCCAGCATGACGTAGTTGGTGATATCGACGACATTATTGATTGGTCGCATGCCTGCCGCCAGCAGTCGCCGCCCCATCCATTCAGGCGAAGGACCGATCTTGATGTCGCTGATAATACGGGCACTGTAGCGAGGGCAGAGATCGGTGTCCTCTACCGTCACCTTTACCATCTCCGCGGTGGGTCTCCCACGCTCGTGTAAGACCGGTTGTGGGATGCGCAGTTCCTGCTTCGTTAGCGCGGCCACCTCACGAGCAATCCCAATCATTGAAGAGAGGTCGCCACGATTGGCTTTAATTGCGAATTCGAAAACGACCTCACCCAATACATCAACGAGCTTCTGCCCAAGAGGGGTCGCGGGATCAAGGATGTAGATGCCGGAGTGGTCATTCCCGATGCCCAGTTCGCGTGGTGAACAGAGCATTCCCTGCGAGTGATAGCCCATAGTTTTCTTCTCACCAATGGTGAGATCGCCGACCTTTGCTCCAACGCGGGCCAGCGGCACTTTGTCGCCCTGCTTGATATTGGGCGCGCCACAGATGATGCCAAGTTCCTCTGTACCTGTATTCACGCGTGCGTAGCTGAGATGGTCCGAGCCGGCTACTTTTTCCAGGTGAGCAATCTGGGCGGTGATGATGTCCTCGCCCCAATCGGCTCCTATATATTCGATAGCTTCAACTTCCAGCCCGGCCATGGTCAGCGTGTGCGCCAATGCTTCCGGAGGCATTGTTATGTCAACATATTCTTTCAGCCAGCTTAGTGGCACTTTCATATTATTATCTCCTCACCATCTTGTAAAAAATGCGGGAACCTTTGTGTAAGGGCGAAATTATGAGTTTTAACAAACACATTCGGATAGTGGAACATCCGGCGAGGGCCGATCAATCGGCGGTAATACGCATCAACCCGAGTCGGGAAGTCAGGCAAGAGGCCGGGCCATCCGTAGGGGCGAGAGTGGTGGACGAGGGGTTGGGTGCGGCTTTTATTGCCTTTATGGTCGCCCGCGGTCGGGAGGCGATCCCGTTCCTCCAAGCTGTGAGCCAGGGGAACAGGACGCGGGCGACCATAAAGGCCCTCCCCGCCGCTCCTCACCACCCTCGCCCCTACGGAATCCTGGACCGGCGCCTTAGGTTGATGCGTATTCGGGTCGATAAATCGGCGGTGTGCGCGATAAATCGGCACCTACTGGTGGCCGGATTAATTCGTTAATGTGCATAATTGCGCCCCTACATGAGTTGTTTAGAATTGCTTTAAGAAACGTAGATCGTTGGCAGAGAACAGGCGTATTTCCTCGATGGTATGCCTCAGGATGGCGACACGCTCAGGTCCGATGCCGAAGGCGAAGCCGCGGTACTTCGCGGGATCGTAGCCAACTCCTCGCAGCACATGTGGATGCACCATGCCGCAACCAAGCATCTCTATCCAACCGGTGTATTTACAGGTGCGACAGCCCACGCCGGCGCAGATAGGGCAATCTATGTCCATCTCCGCGCTGGGTTCTGTGAACGGGAAGTAGCTTCCACGGAAGCGCACCTGCCGTCCCTCGCCGAAAAGTGCGCGGGCAAGTCGCTCCAGGCAGCCTTTGAGATCGCCCATTGTACAATACTCGTCGATCAGCAATCCTTCGACCTGGTGGAACATGGCTTCGTGCGAAGCATCGATAGCCTCATTGCGGTAGACTTTGCCAGGGGCGACGACGCGCACCGGTGGGCGCATCTGCTCCATGACGCGAATCTGCATCGGTGAGGTCTGCGTGCGCAGCAAAATCTGGCCGGGAACAACCCAGAAGGTGTCCTGCATATCGCGCGCGGGATGGTCCGCAGGAATATTCAGGGCCTGGAAGTTGTAGTAGTCGGTCTCTACCTCCGGCCCATCTATCACGTGGAAGCCCATTTTCACAAAGACTTGCGTGATATCCCAGATGGCGCGCGAAATCGGGTGCATATGCCCGACGGGTAAAGCCCGGCCCGGCAGCGTCACGTCGATGCGCTCCTTCTCCAGAGCTTGTAGCATCTCCCGCTGGCGCAGCGCTTCTTTCCTGGCGGCCAGCCGCTCCGTCAATTCGGCCTTGACGGCGTTGATCTTCTGCCCAACTACCGGGCGTTCCTCTTTCGATAATTTGCCCATTACGGAGGAGATGTTGGTCAATTCACCACGTTTGCGACCAAGGTACTTATGATCCCACTCCTCCAGTTCAGCCGAGGTTTCAATCGACTCCAATTCCTCGATGGCACGGGCCCGCAGCGCATCGAGCTGCTCCAATAAAGCGTTCAGTTCCCCTATCATGCTTGCATCCTCCCAGGAATCAAAAAACCGACAAACTTAACGTCAACAGGGACGAAGTTGCCGGCAATCTCCGTGGTACCACCCGTATTGAACCAGCCGTTTATAGTTACCGCTTATCCAGAGATGGATAGGTATAGAAAGAAGAAAAAGACAGGCGGTAAAAATGGCGCTGAGTTCCACTCGGTTTGTCCGATAACGGTGACGACCGGGACTGTCTACTTTGATATCGCGGCGATTGCGCAGGATACCACGGTATTTTCAACAGCCAGCTCTGGGGTGAACTTCCTCAGTTCGGTTATGCAAAAGGGCTTGCAGCCGATGACCCTTTCTCTCTTGGCATCCCCTGTTTATGTGAGTACTCTCCCCATCATTGCTTTTGTTCACTACTCTATCAGGATATAGTATGGCAGATTCTGGGGGAAAAGTCCAGGGGGGTTTTGGAGTAAAAATAATTTGTGAGTATGAATGGTATTGCCAATTCGAGGGTTCAGGCGATACTATGTGCTTGATTTGATATTTTTTAAGAGGAGTAACAATCCATGAGCCGACGCGACCAGATACGTATGACCGATGAGGAGATACGCACCTTCCTTGAAGAGCAGCGCACGCTCCAGGTAGCCACCATCGACCACGATGGATATCCCCACCTCGTGGCTATGTGGTATGTACTCATTAATGACGAGATCGCTTTTTGGACATATGCTAAATCGCAGAAGGCCGTCAACCTGCGGCGCGACCCACGGCTGACCTGCCTTGTTGAAGCGGGTCAGCGCTATGACGAACTGCGCGGGGTGCAGGTCAAGGGAAAGGCGGTGATGAGCGATGATCCGGCGACAGTCCTACACCTGGGCGAGGCCATCTGGGAACGCTATACCGGGCCGCTCAACGAGAATACTCGCTCAATGGTTGAGGCACAGGCGACTAAACGGGTGGCTATCTTTGTGAAGCCAGTAGAGATAACCTCGTGGGACCACCGTAAGCTGGGAGGCGCTTATTGATACTTGTGAAACAAAGCGGTATGTAGGGGCAATCCTCTGTTACTGAAGTCCGAAACGCCGCCGCCATTTGGCTATTCTCGCCGCCCTGTCTCGCACGTTCCACAGGCGATCTTCTTCTGCGGGACACCACTCGGCTTTGCCACAGTAGGGACACAGGGGGAACAATTCGTAGGGTGGGCAGAGCGCGCCGTCACCATATTGCAGTGTACCAACCTCGTAACGAATCTGCTCGCTTTCGAAGACCGCATGGCAGTGCTGGCAGCGCAGCAGCAGGTACTCGCGCCAATCTCGCGCCTTACACTCTGGACAAAACGCCGGGGGTGAGGCTGCTTGCCAATGATGATGGCAGCGATGGCAGTAATATGTCTCTGCCATGGATGGAGCCTTCGCGCCGCGCAACATGCCCTGCTCTTTCAGCCTGTTTACTTCACTGGCGGAAAGCAGGTACGTGATCTCACCCAGGTCGATTTGTGCTGGCGAACCGTCGTTGAATACGGGGAACGCATAGTAGCGCTTGCGGTCGTGGCGGGCCGCGGG
>Ga0209027_1000655_pt1 | contig 12495 bp, 13 predicted proteins | sample GraSoi013_1_20cm_3_FD_185821 | JGI IMG/M metagenome (GOLD analysis project Ga0209027, IMG submission 185821) | Grasslands soil microbial communities from the Angelo Coastal Reserve, California, USA - Sample 09_27_2013_1_20cm (SPAdes) (version 2) | ecosystem: Environmental > Terrestrial > Soil >...
TTGAGGCGGACTAGATCCGAAAAGGCTGACGAGATATTGAGAGGGAAGGAGGCCGGGGGCCCTCTAAGCCGCCGTTAAAGGGAGCGCGTGGAGGAGACCCGCGAGTGAGCAGAGCGAACGAGCGTAGTTAGGGGCTCCGACCAAGCGACCGTGGCGGCGTGAGGACCCCCGCCGACTGACCTGCGCCGCGATCTAGATCAATCGGCTAGGATGCGCCGTTGACTCGCGACCACGGACTCGAAACCGGCATCGACCGACGAAATAGCAATGCGAGTTTCTCATCGGTCAGCGTCTGCATGATCTTGTCCGTCGTAACACGCGAGGTAACGCTGCGAGACTCCGGCCCGTTCCAGATATCCCACGCGTAACGATCGAGCCGCGCGGTCTTACCACCCGGATGGTGGAACACGATCATCGCGTTGCTCGCGCCGGGCACCTGCACCTCTACACCCCAATTCGTTCCGTCCGGCCCGCGAAACGGTCTGATCTGCCTCGCCATTTCCTATCTAGGTCGTAGTTACCGCGAGTGGCTGCAAACGCTGCCGCCCCACAAATCCTTCGTCGATTTCGTGCCAGAACATCACGCTTGGCTCGCCCAGCTTCCAGCAGTAGAAAACTTCGCGACCATCCAGCTGCCCGCGAAAATCGACCAGCCCGATGTTCATCCCCTTGCAGATGATGCCCAGCTCGGCGAGCTCCGCGATGTAGCTCTCGATGTCCTTCGCCAGGCGCTGCGCCTCGACCTGCAGCAGCTCGGCGATCACATCAGGACGCTCAGGACTCGACGCTGCTGTCGCAAACTCGAATTCGCGGACCTTCTCTTCCCATAGGTGATGATCGCGAACGAGATCCTCTACAATACGGCTCACCAGCGGCAGCGTGCGATTCGCTTCTTCAACCGTGAAGGTTCTATCCATGCGCGAACTCTGGCTTGGTGCGGAGCGAGGGTCAAGACCGCGCATTCACTTCCGCCATTTCTCTTCCGAGATCCGCTCTGCCAGCCTGCGCTCACGGCGCTGCTTCGCCGCATCGTGTCGCCTGATCTCATCGGGTGTTTCGGGTCGCAGCGGGGGCACCGGTACCGGTTTGCCGTTTCGATCGACGGCGACAAACGTGAGATAGCACGAGTTCGTGTGCCGTCGCACGCCGGTCAACAGATTCTCCGTTTCCACCCTTACCCCTACTTCCATGGACGTGCGGCCGACGTAGTTGACGCTCGATTTCATGATCACAAGATCTCCGACGTGGATCGGCTCGCGGAAATCGACGCGATCGACTGACACCGTCACGCACGACATGCGCGCGTGGCGAATCGCCGACACTGCGGCCGTGGTATCCATCATCGACAACACGACGCCCCCGAACACGTGACCGAGCACATTCGCGTGATGCGGCATCATCAATTGAGCCGTGTCATGCTGTGTTTCGTGAACCGCGCGAGCGCCGTTGTCGGCGTTCGTCGAGCTGTTTGTCGCTTTAGCTGGGTTTTTGCGCGCCGATGCGCGAGAGTTGGGATTCAAGTCTCTCGTCCGCCTCGTCTACGGGGAGTGACCTTCAACTTGCGCGACACCTGCTGAATTCGCTCGCCGTACACGGTCGCGTCGTTGAACGCGTGTGCAAGCGCCCGTCTTGTTCGCGGATCGATCCGCGGTTTGTCGAGCCAGAACACCTGCACGAAGCTCGACTCGACCATGCCAAGCCTCCACTCCCGACCACCACGATCGCGAAGGACGAGGGTGTTGGCTTTGTGCACTGAATCGTAGCGAGAGACGACATCGTAGCCGTCGTGCCTCCAGCGGCGATTAACGAGTCCTCCCTCGCCGGCTGCTTCCTGCACTGTCGAATCGCGGAGCATGCGGTCGAACGCGACCGTCTTGCCGGTGCGCAGATCGATCACCGTGCGAGTGGTGTCGTTCTGATCGTGATCGTCGTCGCGATCGATCGAAAGGCGATGTTCGAGCGCGACGTAGGGGCCGAGCACATTGAGGATATCCGTCTCGCCGACAGCCGTAATGCCCACATCATCATCCGGATCGTCGTCGGGGCCAAGCGCCGGCGCCAGCGGGTGCTGTTTATGGTATTGCTCGGCCAGGTGAACGATGGCGGTGTCCTCGAAGATCATCGTCGAGTCGTCGGTGGCGAGGTCGCGCCTGAAGACCCGCTCGCCACTAAGTAGCGCCTTCGGAAACGAGCGGTCGATCTCGCCGACGAACAGCTCGTAGTAGCGACCGCCAGTGCGCGCGAGAATGAGCGGTGACCCCCGGACTCTGAGGCCGGAGTTGTCGCTACGCACCCAATAGGTCTGATCGCCCGCCGAAACGAGGAACTCAGCGGCGGGCGGGGGTGGCGGAGGTAAAGCGCAGCCGACGGTGATTGCTGCGAGTACGAGTGTGGACTGGCGCATCAATGCCAAATATACGGGGTCGATCTCTGTGATTGGTTTAGCGGGCGGGAGTATCCAGCACACGACGGATATTGGACCAAATAAGCAACCAGAACGGTACTAACCGGAGCGATCTACGGCGTTTTTTCGCTGCGGCTTTATTAGATTGGACCCGTCCTTCTCCAGACTCCCTACCAACAGAAGATGCGTTTGAGCACGATCACCCTCGCCACGGCCGCGGTGGCGGCGACGCTTGCGCTCGCCTGCACCGGTACTCATGAGGCAGGCGCGAAGAGCGCAACGCCCGAGGTTCACGCGGCTCCCGTCGAACACGCGCCCGTCAACACCGCGTCGCCAAACGCGGCTGCTGTCGAAACTCAGACAAGTGGTACTCAGTCTCCGGCGCCCCAGGCGTCCACGCCTCAGGGGACCGCGGCGAGTCATCCGACACCGCCAGTTCTGGATTCTTTGATCAAGGGAACGCTGCCCGCTCGCGGGTTGTACGTCTTCCGGTTTGCCGCCAACACTCGGCGTCTGAAGCATTTGATCGGAATCGCTGATTCCAGCGAGATCAACGCGCTCATCATCGACGTCAAGGACGAGTTCGGCTTGAACTACGAATCCAGCGATCCGATGGTGAAGAAGAACGCTGGCACCCAGGTGAAGGCGCGCAATCTTCAGGCGCTGGTCGACACGATTCGCGCTCACGGCATTCTCCCAGTTGCGCGGATCGTCGTGTTCAAGGATTCGGTGACGGCCCGCAACAACCCCGATCACACGATCCGCAAAGCCGACGGCAGCGCGTGGCACGACAAGAAGGGACAGACGTGGGTGAACCCGTACGCGAATGCGATTTGGGAATACAACTTCCGCGTCGCCGAAGAAGCCATCAGGATGGGCTTCGGCGAGATCCAGTTCGATTACATCCGGTTCCCCGAGCCGTTCAAGAGTCTGCCGCAGCAGGTGTTCCCCGAGCAGACCGGTCGCACCAAGCCACAGGTCCTCGCCGAATTTCTGAAGACGGCGCGCGAACGGTTTGCAAAACTGGGTGTCAGAACGACGGCCGACATCTTCGGGCTCGTGACCACGGTCGGCGGGGCGCTCGAGGTCGGCCAGCAATGGGAGCACATCTCACCGAACGTCGACGTCGTACTGCCGATGGTCTATCCTTCGCACTATCCACCGGGCTCATTCCAGCTTCCGCATCCGAACGCCACGCCCTACGACGTGATTCACATCGCGATCTCACGCGCGCGTGAGCGTGATGAAAAGCTCGGCATCAAGGACGATCACATTCGCCCCTGGCTGCAGGCTTTCAGTCTCGGTAAGCCGCCCTACGGCGCGCACGAGATCGAGGAGCAGAAGCGCGCGGTGTACGACTCCGGATATGATGGATGGGTAATGTGGGAGCCGGGCTCGCGATACGACAAGTTTCTTCCCGCTTTAGAAAAGACTTTCGTCTCGAGGAAGAAGGTGCCGCCCGTGCCGAGACCCGCGAACCGGCTCGACTAGAACCAAAAAGTCGGCAGTCGGCAGTTAACAGATAGCAGTTGGGAGTTGTCATACACGCGTTCAGCGCTCGAACCGCCTGTATAAAAACTCCAAGCTGCTAACCGTATCTCTGCAAACTGCCGACTTTAGTTCTGCCAGATTTTCGTCGTAGCGCCCCGATCCATACCCCGAGATATTAGGCAAATGACGACCACCGTCTCCATCAACGGCATGTCGTGCGTGCATTGTGTTCGCGCGGTGTTCACCTCCCTCGCCGGGGTCGAGGGAATCAAGCGCGCGGACGTGTCGATTGGCCGCGCGATAATCGAGCACGACGGTAGCGTCACGCCGAACCAGATTCGCGAAGCAATCGCGACCGCCGGCTACGAAGTCGAAGGATTCACCGACGATCGGCGCTCTCTTCCACTCACGCCATGATGACCCCGGCGCATAACGCACCGATCGACACCGATCAGGAGCGCACGCTCGGCGCGCTGCTCACGCCGGACATTCTCGAGCTGCTTGAGGAGAATCCGGAAGCGATTCCGGCAGAGACGGAGGAGTTGCACGCCCGCGATCTCGCCGACGTAGCGCAGGCGCTACCGCGCGACCTGATCGCGCTGTTCCTATCGGCGCTCCCGGTCGAGCGCGCCGCGGACGTGCTCGAGTACCTCGACGAAGAGGTGCGCGCCGAGATCCTCGAGACAATGAACGTCCGCCAGGCGGCGGAGCTCGTCACGGAGATGACCCCGGATGATCGCGCCGATACCCTGGAGACGCTGCAGGAAGAAAGCGCCGAGGAAATTCTCCAGGAGATTCCCGCCGCCGAACGCGCCGAGACGGAGAAGCTGCTCGCCTACGATCCGGATTCGGCGGGTGGATTGATGACCACGGAGTTCGTCTCTGTCTCCGAGGACATTTCGGTCGAGGATGCGCTCGCTGCGGTACGTCGGATCGCCCGCTCTGAGCGGCGCGAAGCGATGAACACGATTTACACTACCGATCCTGCCGGGCGATTGAAGGGTGTGATGGCGCTCCGCGAGCTGCTGGCAGCACCTGAAGGTTCAAAAGTATCGGACGTCGCCTGGCAGGAAGTGCAAACGGTTCCGGCGAGTGCTGATCGCGCACAGGTCGCACGCATTACGCGTGAATACGACCTCGTTGCGGTTCCTGTGGTCGATGATAGCGGTGTCATTCAAGGCGTAGTCACCGTCGACGACGTCATCGACGCACTCGTCGAAGAGCACACTGAAGACGTGCAGCGCTTCGGTGGTATGGAAGCACTGGAGATGCCGTACACGCAGATCGGTTTTTTCTCGATGATCGGCAAGCGGGCACCCTGGCTCGCGGCGCTTTTCCTGAGCGAGATGCTGACGACGACGGCGATGGGACATTTCCAGGGCGAGCTCGAGAAGGCGGTCGTGCTCGCCTTGTTCGTCCCACTGATCATAAGCTCCGGAGGAAACTCCGGATCTCAGGCGACATCGCTGATCATCCGCTCACTCGCGCTTGGCGAAATCAAGCTGCGTGATTGGTGGAAGGTCGTTCTTCGTGAGCTTCCGTCCGGTCTGCTGCTGGGTGTGATACTCGGCACACTCGGCGTCGCGCGAATTCTGCTTTGGCAGAACCTCGGCCTCGCCAACTATCCGCATCCAAATCTGCTGGCGTTGACCGTCGGATTCGCGCTCGTGGGCGTAGTAACCTTTGGCTCGCTCTCCGGTTCGATGCTGCCATTCATCCTGCAACGGCTCGGCTTCGATCCCGCGAGTGCCTCGGCTCCGTTCGTCGCGACCCTCGTTGACGTCACGGGGCTGTCGATCTATTTCTATGTCGCTTTGCTGATTCTGCGCGGAACACTCCTTTAGGAGGATCGTAATGACGACCACGATTCAAAAGCTGGCGGCGGTCTTCGGCGTGGTGTTCATCCTCGTAGGCATTGTCGGCTTTGTCACACCGGGTGGGATGTACATGCAGCCCTCAGATCCGGCGATGGCGCCAAAAGCTCTTGGCATGTTCCCCGTGAATCTTCTGCACAACATCGTGCACCTGCTGTTCGGGATCTGGGGCCTGGCGGCGTCGCGTAGTTGGGGCGGCTCCAAATCCTTCTTTATCTGGGCCGGCGTGATCTACGCGATTCTGACCGTGGTCGCGTTCGTTTCACCGAACGGATTCGGCCTGGTACCGCTCGCTGGACCGGATATCGGCCTGCACTGCCTGCTCGCGATCGTGATGCTTGCGATTGGACTTACCGCGAAGCCGGTGGCGGCCGCTAGCCCGGCGGCCTAGGGATCGACTGAGGACCTTTCGAATAAAGTCGGCAGGTTGCAGTGAACTGTCTGTAGTCGGGAGATGTTTTACACGCGTTAATAGTGCGTCGCTTTCTAGACGCGTGTATGACCACTCCAAACTGCTCGCTGTGAGTCTGCGAACTGCCGACTTTTGTTGAGTTCGGAATTCTTATTGCGTCGCGCCGACCTTCGCGGTCGTAGACGAAGACGTGGCTGGCACGCCCGGCACAGCGGGCCCGCCCGTCGTGCGACGCCTGGCGCGATCGATCTGCGCAACGCTCGAAACGATGCCTTGCTCCAGCCATGCGTGCTCGCCGCGCAAAACTTCCTGCGACAGTTTGTAGAGCGCGGCATCGTCGACGCCGAACAGTTGATCGAAATGAATCCGGATGCGTTCGCGCGCCTCGATGCAGAATGCATCCGCGAGTGAGATCGCTTCCTTCCGCCCTTGCTTCGCCAACATCTGCGCCCGCGAGCAAGTCGCAGACATCGCGAACAGCTCCGCGCCAATGTCGACCGCGCGGAACAACACCATCTGCTTGCGCTCGAGCTTGGGACCGAATCGCACCATCGCGTGGAAGATCGACCGACCCAGATGACGCGTCGTGCGCTCGATGTAGCGGACATGACGCGCCAGTTTCCCGAACTCGCTGTAGCGATTCAGGCGGCTGAAGTTCAGCCAGCGCGACGGGTACCACGTCAGATAGAACGGCGTCGCTCTGGCGAGCGCTGACAGTTTTTCTTTGAACGTGGTTTCCGGACTGACGATGTTGAAGGCGAGCTTGAAGTGGTAATCGACGGCTTCGCGTGCGATGAACAATCGCATGATCTCCGATGATCCTTCGAAGATCAGATTGATGCGAAAGTCGCGCATCGCGCGCTCGATCGGAATCGCCGGCTCACCGCGACGCGCTAGCGATTCCGCCATCTCGTAACCGCGACCACCGCGGATCTGCAACGTGTCGTCGACGATGCGCCAGCCTGCCTCGGTGTTGAACAACTTCGCGATCGCTGCCTCGAGTCGGATGTCGTAGCCGCCCTTCTCATAGAGCGCCGCCGACAGCTCCGCGATCGATTCCATCGCGAAGGTATAAGCGGCCATGCGCGCCAGTTTCTGCGCGACGGCTTCGTGCTTACCGATCGGCTGTCCCCACTGTACCCGCTCGTTGCACCACTTGCGCGTAATGCTGACCATCTGCTTGCCGGCGCCCGCACACCCTGCGGGAATCGTCAGACGTCCCGTGTTCAGCGTGACGAGCGCGAGCTTCAATCCCTTCCCTTCATCCCAGAGAATGTTCTCGCGCGGGACTTTGACATTGTTGAAGCTGATGACGCCGTTCTCGATAGCCTTGAGTCCCATGAAGCGCAGCCGATGCACGACCTCGACTCCCGGCGTCGATGCTTCGACGATGAAAGCCGTGATCTGCTTCCTCGGTTTCCCATTCACGACTTTGTCGGGCGTTCTCGCCATAACCACAAACAACTCGGCGCGGGTCCCATTGGTCGTCCACAGCTTCTGCCCGTTGAGGATGAAGTACTTCCCATCGTCAGTCGGCGTAGCGGTAGTGCGCATGTTCGCTGGGTCAGATCCGGCATCGACTTCAGTCAATGCGAACGCTGAGATCGCTCCTTTCGCGAGCCGCGGGAAGTATTTGCGCTTCTGTTCCTCGGTTCCGAACAGCTTAAGCGGTTGCGGAACACCGATTGACTGGTGCGCAGACAGCAGTGCGGTAAGCGAGCCATCCTTCGATGTCACCATCTCAATCGCGCGGATGTAACTCATTTGCGACAAGCCCAGCCCGCCGTATTCCTTCGGAATCTTGATACCGAAGGCGCCCATGTCGCGGAGCTCCTGAACCGTCGCTTCCGGAATCTCGCCGGTGCGATCGATTTCTTCGGAGTCGACGCGCTCCATGAACGAGCGCAGCTTGTCCATGAACGGTTTGGCGCGCGCTTCTTCAGCGGCGTCGTTGGGCGGATGCGGATGAATCAGGTCGAGGCGGAATCTGCCGAGGAAGAGCTCGCGGACGAAGCTCGGGTTTTCCCACTCGGTTTCGCGCGCGGATTCTGCGACATCGCGGGCTTCTTTTTCGGTCGCCGTATCTGCGGAGGGAACAGCTGGATGACTCATGTGCGTCTGAGAAAGATCACTAATCCAATAATAGAGATCGCCGCGAACGAAAACCACTGGATCGCGTAGAGGCGATATGGTCCTTCATCCAACGGCAACGGTTCGACGCGCGGAGGTGCGCTCGCAGATGCAGACGAGTCGGTAAGCACGACGTAATAGTTTGCGATCGGGTACGGGAGGACCCTTTGCAACTGAGCGCGGTTAAGTCGACGCAAGGACCGTGGATGCGCGGGGTTAGGCGCTTGGAACCGCCCTGTAGTAGGAAATGTCTCGACGAACCCATGTCCATCGACGACGTCTACCTCCCGCCAGGGGTTCAGATCTATAGTCACGCCGTCGGGTGAATAAACCCAGCCACGATTAACGAGTACTACAGTGTCCTTACCGTTGCGCAACAGCGGCGTGATGATGTTCACACCGGGTGAGCCGTTGCGCTGACGCAGCGTGAAGATGATCTCCTGCGCGTGATCGTAGCTGCCCTTGATGTGAACGCGCCGAAAGTGGGCCGCGGCGGTGTCGGCAGGCAGCGCGTCGAGCTCGACTTCCGGCGCGAATCTTCGCGCGGCGATAAGGGCGTTCTCTCGCTTTCTCGTGGAATGTTTTCCCGCCTGCCAGATGCCTGCGGCGATTGAGACGAGCGCAAACGCGATCGCTAGAACACTGAGTACGGCTTTTCGCAATTAAACGGGAGAAATCGGCATCGACGTCGCGTTGACTTGACCCGAAGGCGGGAGAATCAGCACGCGGTGTTTGTCGATCCACCACGCCCACGGAACGAACAGCCAGATTCCCAGCGCCGTCGCGGCGAGCGCGTTCACGCTCGGCGGCGGCGGTCCATTGCTGGCCAGGAAGAGCGCGCCGAGCGATACAACGTAGATCCACCAACCGAATCTGCCGATGCGATCGAGTGGTCGCGTCGCACGCGTGTAGGTAGATACCCCGGCCAGGAAGATCGTGAACTCGATGATGTAAGTGGCGGCGCCTTGATTCCAAAGTCCCCAGCCAAACTTCGGGCTCGCATCACCCGGCCACAGCGGAAGGTCTTTTTGATGGACTGGCAGGTCGAGGAACCAGTGGCTAACCACGAGCACACCCAACATCAATGCGCCGCGGCCATATTTGCGGACTGCGAAGTAAATCGCCGCCACCAATACTCCCCACACAATCGCCATCAGCAGACTATGTGACCACGGGTAGTACACGAAGTCGAGGGCACTCATCGTCATGAGCCCCGATACGATCCTCACTTGCTCCACCCCAAGCAGCAACAGAACTGGCCAGAGTTCGTCGAGAAACTCACCGGCAAATACAAACGCGCCGAGCGATGTCCGAGGCGCTACACTCTTCGCCGCAAAAGCAACTCCGTAATGCCCTAGAAACATTTCTGGATTAAAAAGGCTCGTAACTCGTAGTAGGTTCGCAACTCGGACTTAGTTCGCAACTCGGAGTGATCCGTTGGCTCGCAGCACGCAGTCTCTGTCAGAACAGCGACATTTGCTCGCCAAGCAAATCCGGATCGACCGGCGTCTGCCCGACTCTGTACTGTAGGTCTCTCACCGTCGCCGGAGCGTGACCCGAAAAAGTATTGGCGACGTACCCGTAGATCTGCGAGACCTTCTCCGAAAGCTCGGCGATCGTGTCAGTCCATAGATCTATCTCGTCGGAGCGATCCACCTGCACTCGCGTGTAATCCACGAGATCCCGATTCGGCCCCATCCACCGTATGTACGCGAAGTCGGCCGTCGGTCGGGTGGCGAGATTCACCATTAACTTTCGCGGTATCCATCTGCCATCAACCAACGCCAGCGCGATGTTGTGCTCTCTCAGAAGCGCCAACACTCCTTCGCTGATCCATCCGCGATGGCGGAACTCCACTGCGATGCGCAGATCCTTTGGCGCGTGACCGATGAAGTCCACCAGCGCCGGCAGCTCGCCCGGTTGGAAGTCCGGCCCCGTCTGCACCAGCACAGGCCCCAGCTTCTCGCCGAGATCTCGCACGCGGCCAAAAAAGATCTCCGACGCGCCAGTGATGTCGCGCAGCCGCTGCTCGTGCGTGATCTCCTGCGGCAGCTTCAGCGAGAAGATGAATCCCTTGGGAGTCCGCTCCGCCCAGCTTCGTATGGTCGCTTCCGCGGGAGAGGCGTAGAACGTCGAGTCGACTTCGACGGTATCGAACGCGCGAGCATAGACCGTAAGGAAATCCGAAGGTCGTGTACCCGCCGGGTAGAACGGACCGACCCAGGCGTCGTAATTCCAACCCTGCGTTCCAAGGTGAACTTCCGCGCTCATGTGTTCAATCGGTTCGCGCGGACCGCCGATGTCAAGACGTCAGCGATTCAGCCGCAACGGTCCGTGGCATCAAGTGGGGCGCGCGCGGATCCTTACGCGCTACCGCTTGGATCAATGGAGGCGAGAGAAGGGTCGTCAGCAAAACCATCAAAGTGATGGCGCCGAAGAGCGAGGCGTCGAGCGCTCCGATCGCCAGCCCGGTTTGCGCAACAATCAACTCCACCTCGCCGCGCGGCAGGATCGCAACCCCGACCAGCGCTTTGTTGCCCTTGAACCAGAAGGGTACATACGCCGCGAGAATCTTCCCAAGAGCACCTGTCACCAGTAGTACCAGAGTAACAACCACGGTTCTCGGCGTCGCCAGTGCACCAAGATCGACAGAGGCGCCGACGGAAGCAAAGAAGATTGGTGTAAGCAAACTGCCCATCGCCGCAGCCGAGACTCGCACCTCTTCGCACTGGTCGATGCGATTGAGCAGCACACCAGCTACAAAGCCGCCGACAATGATCGCAGAGCCCAGCAGCCCTGCGAGCGCGGCTAACAGGAACGCGAACGCCAGACCAACCACGGCGATCGTCGTTGGTGAGCGCAGCCGATGCAGCGCGCGGAACAGCGGCGGTACAACAAAGCTTCCAATCGCGATCGCAAGTGCGACGAAGCCAAAGGCAACGATGCTGGTCCGCAAAACGCCGCTCGCACTGATCGCGGCACCGGCGGCAAAGCTCGCAACCACCGACAGGATCACCAGCCCGATGATGTCGTCGAGGACAGCGGCGCCAAGCACAATCCGCCCTTCCTCAGTCTGGAGGAATCCGATCTCCGCCAGCACACGCGTCGAAATTCCGATCGATGTCGCCGTCAAAGCAGCGCTGCAGACGACCGCGGCAATTGTGCTGATTCCCATTGCAGTGAGCGCGACGTACCCGAAGACAAAGGAGAAGATCACCCCGATCACCGCGACGATTGCTGCAATCGGGCCGACACGCGTGAGCGCACGCAGATCAGTCTCAAGACCGATCTCGAACAACAAAATCAGCAGTCCCAGCTCGGCGAGTGTTTTGATCGCTAGATCGTTTGGGTTGAGGATACCGAGCACGGATCCGCCGAGGACGACTCCGCCGACAAGCTCGCCCAGTATGGCGGGCTGTCCGAGCTTGTTCGCCAGTACGGCAAATCCGCGCGTGGTGATCAGCACCGCGGCGAGCACGAGCAACAGCTGAACAAGCGAATTGGTGGCAGTCATCGATATGTCTCGAAAAAACCGGTGCCGCTGCCGTTCAACTTTATTCCGTCGACGCTGCCAGATATGCGTGCAGTTCCCTTCATCTGGATGAAATAGGGACGTGCCTTACCCCCGGCCACGGGATTTCCGCGCTCTCTCCCGGGGCGCGTATCGGTTGCAATCGCGTCTTCGATTGCGATGTCGAGCCGGAGAGTATCGGCACCACGTACATCAAACAACGTGGCTCGCGATGGGACGCGAAGCGCGATCGCGCCGACATTTAACACGCGATTGTCTTCGTAACTGATGGCCTTTGGCCGGAAAACCGCGCGGAATCCCAGCGAATCAATCAGATAGATGAGCACCGGTGGAATCGATGTCGCACTGTCCGGTGGATACACACGTCCGTAGAGGAATGTGTATTGGCCAGCGTGTGCCGCGCCCCAATCCCACGTGACATTGCGCCAGACACCCCAGTTGTGATCGTGGTACGACTGTGCATTGGATAACTGCTCACACGCGCCGTCGAGACAGAGCGTTCCGCTCGCAGTCGCCCGAAGTGCTGGAACGACATAACCGGAGACAAAGCCACCGGAAGACATAGAGACGCCCGGAAAGTAGGCGTACGGATCAGGATGGAGGCGCAGGTTGATCGAGATGCGGCCCCCGCCCTTCTCCTCCAGCGCTGAAG
>Ga0209027_1000656_pt1 | contig 12494 bp, 15 predicted proteins | sample GraSoi013_1_20cm_3_FD_185821 | JGI IMG/M metagenome (GOLD analysis project Ga0209027, IMG submission 185821) | Grasslands soil microbial communities from the Angelo Coastal Reserve, California, USA - Sample 09_27_2013_1_20cm (SPAdes) (version 2) | ecosystem: Environmental > Terrestrial > Soil >...
CGACGAACAGCAGGATGCCAGATTGGCTCTTCACGCCGCTCACCGCCTTGAGCAGTTCATCCTGCTGCTTCGGATCGCCGGGGATGGCGGTGAAGATCGTCTTGTAAACCGCGTCATTGGCCTGGCCGAAAAGACGCAGCGCGTAGCCGAGGATCGAAGCGGTGAAGATGACGATCGGAAACATGGCAAACAGGGCGTTCCAGGCGATGAGCGCGGCCCAGTTCGGAGCCTGGTCTTCCAGGAACTTCCGGATGACCCGACCGGGAAAGCTCTCCATCAGCCCGCCCATCGATCGATTCTAGCTGACACCATCGCTATCACGTAAATGACAACCGAACAAGCCGAAGTCGAGGCGCAGAAAAAGGTGGCGGCCGATCGGGCACTGGAGCTCGTCAGGCCCGGCACCGTTGTCGGACTCGGCAGCGGCAGCACGGCCCGCTACTTCATCGCCGGGCTGGGGGATCGAGTTCGCGCCGGCCTCAAGGTGCAGGCGGTCGCAACGTCGATGGAGAGCCGGCGACTCGCCGAAGAAGGCCGGATCCCGATCACGGAGCGGATCGATCAAGCACTCGACCTGGCCGTAGACGGCGCAGATGAGATCGACCCCAGCGTCAACTGCCTCAAAGGACGGGGCGGCGCCCTGCTTCGCGAGAAGATTGTCGCGGTTGCCAGCCGGCGCTTCGTCCTGATCGCCGACGAGGGCAAACTGGTTGGCCGCCTGGGCCGGGGGCCGGTGCCGATCGAGGTGCTACCGTTCCTCTGGGAGGCGACCAGCAGGGCTATCGAATCGTTGGGGGGACGACCCCAGCTGCGAATGACGTCGGGCCGGCCGTTCACGACGGACAACGGCAACCTGATTCTCGATACCACCTTCGGTGCGGTCGACGCGCAGCTGGGTGTGGCCATCCACGCGATCCCTGGCGTCCTCGAGCACGGCCTCTTTTTCGGCATCGCCCGGGCCGCTATCGTGGGCAGCGCAAACGGACTTCGAATTCTCGGCGAACTCGCCTGACCCGGCGCTATGCTTAGGCGCTGACATGCCGTTCGAGTACAAGGTTGTTCACACCGTCGAGGAAGCCAATCAGCTCGGGGAGGAGGGGTTCGAGCTCTTCACCATCCTGCCGCCGGGCCCCAATGGAGGACCCGATCGGATTTATCTGCGTCGCGAGAAGCGCCGCGGACAGACGCCTGGTTTCGCCCGAGAGTCCAAGTCCGGCTAGGGCGGCGACCCGATTGACCATCTTGGCGAGCGAAGATATACTGATTTAGTCTGGATTTCAGCAATTGAGGGGCGGAAATGTCCGCCCTCGTTGTGTTTATTGGGGATCTGGATCGGGTAAAAGTGACAGGCCCGGGTTTCGGGCGTTCACAGGGAGTAACCGTGCTGCAAGGAATGACGATGTCGACCAAGGCGGCGCCGCACTACGAGTCGGCGGTCCGGGACATGTCCCAGGCTGCGGCCGAGGCGGAACTGATGCACGCCCCGGTCCGGCTCGCCTACTGGCGGATGGCGGCGCTCGACACGCTGCTCGCCCGGCTGGAGGAACTGCGGGTCGCGGGTGAGCGCGCGCTCCCCGAGGATATCTGGGAGCAGGTGGTCGCGTATGCCGGGCGCCACGATGCGGAGCTCGCGGATCGGATCCAGGCCACGACGGCCGAGGACCTCAACGCGGTGCACGATGCGGTGTTCGAGGCCCAGGGGCGGGTGATGCTGCAACTGGCCGAGCTGCGCCGGGTGCCGAACTGGCAGGACCTGGACCTGACGCTCGCGCCTGGGGACGACGAAGCCGCCTAGGTCGTCGCGGTCCAAGCACGCTGAGTCATCAGAACGGCGATCCGGCTGACCGCGAGCGGCCCCTCGACATCCTGGCCGATCGGGCGCGGCGGCTGCTGACGATCCAGTGGGCCGACGGCCATCAATCGTCATACGACTTCGAGCTGCTCCGCTGGAGCTGTCCCTGCGCCGAGTGCGCCGGCGAGGGTGGTCTCCCGGGGAAGTTGGCGAGTACCCACGAGCTCAACGACGAGCAGGTCGAACTCGCGCAGATGGAGGCCGTCGGCCTGTTTGGTATCCGCCCCTACTGGAAGGACGGCCACAACACCGGCATCTACGGTCTCAGCCTGTTGCGGGCGATTTGCCCATGCGAGGAATGCGCGGCGCTGCGGGCCGCGCAATGAATTTCTAGGCGAGCTTGCCGTTGAGGCCCAGGCCGGCCTCGAGCGCGGCCTTAGGCCGGTAGCCGACGACTTGCTCCGCCAGCTTGCCATCCCGGAACATCGCGACGTACGGAATGCCCCGAACCCGGTAGCGCTCCGCCAGCGCCGGCTCCTCGTCGACATTGACCTTGGTGATCTTGACGTCGACATGCTCCGCGGCGATCTGCTCCAGCACCGGCGACAGCATCTTGCACGGGCCGCACCAATCGGCGTAGAAGTCCACGATCACAGGCTGGTCTGAAAGGAGGACCTGCTCTTCGAACGTGGCGGTTGTAACTTGGACTGCTTTGCTCATAACTCTCCCTTACTTGAACGCTTCGTATTCAGAATAACTCAGAAATGCCCCCGGAAATTCCGGGGGCTGAGGACCAGCCAAAACGAAGCTGACGGCTAGTTCGAAAAGACCTCGACCACCATCGTCTTGGCGCCGTTGGTTGCCACGCCGAGTCCAACCCGATGGTAGGCGGCCTTGAGGATGTTGGCGCGGTGTTCGGGGGAGTTCATGAACATGGTGTTGATGGCGGCCATCGATGGGTTGGTCGACCAGGCGATGTTCTCGCCGGCGGTGCTGTACGGGATACCCCAGAGGTGGAGCAGCTGGACGAAGGCCAGCTGGCCGGTCGCCGGGTCGGTGTGGGAGAAGTAGTTCCGATTGAGCATGTCCTGGGCGCGGTACTGGGCGACGCGCGCCAGCGACCCGCTCCAGGCCAGCGCAGCGACGCCACTGGCGGCCCGGTCCTGGTTGACCAGGCTGAACTGGACTCCGGCGGCTCCGCCGACGCTCGCAACCGGCGGGGCCGGCTTTGCGACGGGCTTGGGCCGGACGGCGACCGGCGGCTTCGCCGTTGGCGCGATCGCGACAGCCGGCGCCGCGGTGGGCGTCGGTTGTACCTTGCCCGCCAGAACGGGATGCCCGGGATGCACGAAGGCCACCCTGGCGGTCGCGAGCGGACGGGCCGTCGTCGCCACCCTGTGAGGCGTCCGGGGCGACCCGAGCACGCTGACCAAGCCCAGCGTGAGCAGCGGGATCGCCGCGATCAGGGCCGTCTTCGTAACTGAACGTGACAATCAGAATCCCCCTTGTGGTCTGGATTGGCGTCGGGGGATTCTAGGGCGGCCGCGTCGTCCCGGCCAAGCGGTTAGCCGCCCGAGAAACCCGCCCCTACGGCTATCCGCTAAGTGGCAGTGCGGTTTATCACGCAGAGGCGACGACGAAGAGCAGCAGCTGCCCGAGCAGCTGGCCCGGTAGGATCGCGATCATCGCCAGATAGAGCAGGCCGGTGGTCGACATGAACGAGCGCATCCGGCAGGTTGGGAGGGCCAGGCCGGCGGCGGCGAGCGGCAGGACGACCGCGCCGAGCGTCCAGAGGACCGAAAGCGCCAGGCTGATACCGAGAGCGCCCGCTACGTATCCGGAACCATTGTTCAGCCCGCCCAGCGTCAGAGGGAAGACGATTGCCTGCAGCACCAGACTGATCAGCAGAACCTCGATGGCGCGCAACAGCGGCGCGTTCGTCAACGCCGGAGTGACCAGATACCAATGGCCCAGCAACATCCCGGTCGTCGCCGCGCCGAGCACCATCGAGGATAGGGCCACAGTCAGTCCGATGGCGGCTGCCACCGGCGCCGAGCCGGCGAGCGGCCCCAGCGTCGCCATGATCCCGGCCAGCAGGAGCACCGACGCGAGCAACGTGGGGACCCAGCTGCTCAGAGATGCGTCCTGGCGACGCCAAGTCATGACAACCTGGATCACCATGGTGATCACGAGCAGACCCTGAAGGTAGGTGAGGGTCCCGGCCGCGAACTGGTTGACGGCGAGCAGCCGGTGATACGACCCTGGCGGGGCCGCCACCACGACGAGGAGTGCCAGTGCGGCGAGGATGGCGTAGGTCACGGTGATGAATTTCAGGAAGCCGTGGGTCAGCCCGCCGGTCAGGCGCAGGAAGGCGACGGTCACCACGCCCCCAACGGTCGTCTCGGCGAGTAAGAGAAAGAGCGCCAGTGGCAGCGTCAGCGTGGCGATGCACTCGTGGCATGCCGTGATGGGAACGGAATCGAGCGTGGTCATGCGCGCCGATATAGATTAAGGACAAGTCATGACACCGGAGCCGGACAGCCCGCGCGGGTTCGTGCCCGTCAGCTTTCAAGACGGAACCTGGAAGACCGCCGCCGGCGACGTGGTGCCCTGGTATGAGGTGCAGACCGACCTGGTCCCGGATTCGGAAGTCCAGGGAGCCCTGGAGCGGGTGCTGAGCGTCTACGGGGTCAGTGATGTCGTCGTTGACGCCTTCGACCAGTTCCGCAAAGAGCTCAAGCACCCAACAGAAGATTCCAGTCCCTCCCCCTCCGGGGGACGGGAAGGCTCCGGACCCTCCCCCTCTGGGGGAGGGCAGGGTGGGGGCTGAGATTCTCTTCCGTCGCGACCGCGAGCCGGATCCGCGGGTGGTCAGAGATCCGCACCGGCTTCCACCCGGTCAGGTCCTGACCCAGAAGTGGCCAGTTCTCTCATACGGCAGCCCGCCGCGATACGACATGACGCGCTGGCGGCTGCGGCTCTATGGCGAGGTGGAGGCGCCGGCGACGCTGACGTGGGATGAGGTGGGGAAGCTGCCCAAGACCGCGCTGACCGCGGACATGCACTGCGTCACCACCTGGAGCCGGCTGGACAACAGTTGGGAAGGCGTCGCCTTCAAGGAGCTCGTGGCCCTGGTAAAACCGCGCGGCAACGCGACGTATGTGATCGCCCACTGCGATGCGGATTACACGACCAGCTTGCCGATCGACGTGCTGGCCGACGACGATGTCCTGATTGCCTATCACCACGATGGGGCGGCCCTGACCCCGGACCACGGCGGGCCGCTGCGCTTGGTGGTTCCCAAGCGGTACGCCTGGAAGAGCGCGAAGTGGCTCGAGGGCCTGGAATGGGTCCAGCACGACCGGCTCGGGTTCTGGGAGCGCAACGGCTACAACAACGCCGCCGACCCCTGGAAAGAAGAGCGCTACTGGTAGCTATACTCGAGTAACGGGGTGCGTTTGGAACGCTGAGAGGTGGACCGCTCCACCAACCCTTCGAACCTGATCTGGGTAATTCCAGCGGAGGGACAGATGAGTACCGTTGACCAACAGGTGGTCGAGCAGAGTGCTCCCACTGATGCGTTTCTCAAGGTCGAGACCCGTGGGATCGAGCCCATCCCACCGAGTGAGCGCAAGGGATCGCCGCGGGACGTGGCCTGGCTGTGGGTCGCCGCGTTCGCGAATTTTGTCTCGCTGATCACCGGCGGATTGCTGATCACATTCGGCCTGGGGGTTGGCGAGGCCATCGTCGCGGTTGCGGCCGGCTCGGTGCTGGCGGCCATCCTGCACGGCTTGCTGAGCGTTGCCGGGCCACGCTATGGGACCACCCAGGTGGTGGCGGCCCGCCACGCGTTCGGGATTCGGGGCGCCTATGGCGGCGCGTTCTTCACCGTGTTCCTCGCGGTCGGATGGTTCGCCGTCGACTGCGTGATCGCGGCCCAGGCGATCGGGCAGCTGGCCCGGCTGGCGGGCTTCCCGCAGGGTAACGCCCTCAACGGGTTCGCGCTGGCGGTTGTCGTCACCGTCTCGATCCTGGTTGCGGTGTACGGCCACCAGACGATCGCGGTGTTCGAAAAGTACGGCGCCTTCGTGTTCGTCGCCTTTTGCGCCGTGCTCGGTCTAACCCTCCTGCCCAAGATCAACTGGAGCCTGCAGCCCAGCCTCCAGGGGGCGGATCACCTGGCCGCCTGGGTGCTGGGCACCAGCGTCGTCTTTGCCCTCGTCGCCTCATGGTTCAGCTTTGCCTCCGACTACTCGCGCTACCTGCCGCGGCAGCTCTCCGATCGAGGCGTGGCGGGCTGGATCGCGGCGGGAACGGCGGCGTCGATGTTCCTGTTCGGGGCGCTTGGGGTACTCGTGGCGAGCATTGACCCCAATCGAGGCGGCGACCTGATCGCCCTGATCTCGGCCAGCGCGCCGCTCGCGGTGGTGGTGCCCTTCCTGCTCTTCATCGCCGTCGGCGAGATCTGGGCAAACTATCTGGACGTGTATACCGCCGGCTTGTCCGCGCTGGCCCTCAACCTCCGCGTGCGGCGCTGGGCCGCGGCCCTCGCCGTCGGCGTGCTGGGCGGCATCCTGGCCTTCTTCGCGATGTTCGTGTCCAACTTCAAAGACCAGTACACGAACTTCCTCTTGATCACATACCTGTGGGTGCCTTCGTGGGCCGCGGTCATGCTCGTGGACATGTTCGTCTTCCGGCGCCGGGCCGGGCCGCCGGTGCTGCTGCGGGGCCGGGCGGTGCTGGCCTGGCTGGTCGGTCTGGCCGCGGCGGTCCCGTTCGTCGATTCGACGCTGTGGCAGAGCCCGCTGGCGGTCAACCTGCTGCACAACACCGACATCTCCGGCTATGTGGGGGCGGTGACCGGCGCCGCGGTCTACCTGGTCGTGGGGCGGCGATGACGGTGCCCGTCGCGCTCACCGTGGCGGGGTCCGATTCGGGCGGCGGCGCCGGCATCCAGGCGGACTTGAAAACATTCGCCGCATTCGGCGTATACGGGTTGACCGTCATCACCGCGGTGACGGCGCAGAACACCCTCGGTGTCCGTGCCGTCCAGGAGATCGATCCGGCCGTCATCGCATCGCAGCTCGATGCCGTCGCCGAGGATTTCTCCATCGGCGCCCTGAAAACCGGCATGCTCTCCAGTGCCGCCATCATCGAGGCGGTTGTGGACGGCATCACGCGGCACGAGTTGCGCCCGCTGGTCGTCGACCCGGTGATGGTGGCGAAGAGCGGCGACCGGCTGCTCAGGCCGGAGGCCGTCGAGGCGCTGAGGCGGAAACTCCTGCCGATGGCGCGCCTCGTCACCCCAAATATCCCGGAGGCCGAAGTGCTCGCCGGGCGGCCGATCCGAAATCGCGAGGACCGGGTGATCGCCGCCCGGCGCATCATGGAATTCGGAGCGCATGCTGTGGTGATCAAAGGCGGCCACAGCGAAGACGATCCGGTGGTCGACGTGCTCGTCGATCCGGAGGGTGTCCACGAGTACGCGGCCAGGCGGCTGGCGACGACCAGCACGCACGGGACCGGCTGCACCTTCTCGGCGGCCATCGCGGCCTCGCTCGCCCAGGGAGATGACCTCGCCGACGCGGTTGGTCGGGCCCGCGAGTATCTCACCCGGGCACTGGCCGCCGCCCCTGGCATCGGCCATGGCCATGGGCCCATGAATCACTTCCCATCGGCGCAGGCGGCCCGTGTCCGCCGTTAGCACCGACCTCGAATATCTCGAAGGCGTTCACCCGCCTCTCGGCCCGGTCCTCGAGGAGATGCTCAAGAGCGGCCGGAGTGAGGGCGTGCCGATCGTCCAGCCGGCCGTGGGGCGGCTGCTGCGCGTGCTGGTGACCGCCGTGGCACCGACGCGCGTGCTCGAAATCGGCACGGCGATCGGCTTCTCGACCCTGTGGATGGCGAGCGCGCTGCCGGCCGGCGGCCGGATCGACACCATCGACCCCGATCGGTCTCGTACCGACCGCGCCCGCCGCTACTGGCTGCGCGCCGGGGTCACCGACCGGGTCCGCGTCATCAATGAACCGGCGCTGCGCGTCCTGCCCCGTCTCGCGCCGGGGATTGAGTTCGCCTTCATCGATGCGATCAAGACGGAATACTCGGCCTACCTCGACGCCCTGCTGCCAAAGATGGCGCCAGGCGGCGTGATCGCCGTCGATAACCTCACCTGGAGCGGGCGGATCGCCGCCGGCGAGCATGACGAGAACACGGATGCCCTACGCGCCTTCAACGAGAAGTTTCTGCATCACGAGCAGCTGGAGGCGACCATCCTGCCAGTTGGCGACGGCGTCGGGCTTGGCGCGGTGCGTCCGCATGCGTAAACCGGCAGCGCGATAAAGTTTGTCGGTTGCCGACCGACGATCGAACCCTTACGCGGGAGCAGGTCCTCGACGCCTATCGGACGGTGCTGCGGGCCCGCACGCTGGACGACCGGCGGTTCGTGCTGAACCGCGCCGGGAAGCTGGCCTTCATTATTTCGCCGCGCGGGCATGAGGTGGCCCAGGTCGCGGCCATCACGGCGCTCCAACCGGGCCGCGATCGCTTCTGCCTTTACTATCGAAATTTCGCCGCCGCGCTGGCCTGCGGCTTTACCCCCGAGGAGCTGATGCTGTCGGCGTTTGCCCGCGCGGCCGACCCCTCGAGCGGCGGCCGTCAGACCCCGGGCAATTTCGGCAGCCGCCGACGAGGCGTGATCATTGGCTCGAGCACGGTCGGTCCGCAGATTCCGAAAGCGGCCGGCATCGGCCTGGCCCTGAAATGGAAAGGGGAGGGAGCTCTCTGCTACGTCAGCTTTGGTGAGGGCGCAACCAGCCAGGGTGACTTCCATGAGGGGCTGAACTTCGCGGCGATCCATCGTTGCCCGGTGATCTTCTTCTGCGAGAACAACCGTTGGGCAATCTCCGTGCCACAGCCGCTCCAGGTTGCCGGTCCGGGGGTTGCCGAGCGCGCCGCCGGCTATGGCATTCCGGGGGTGCGTGTCCACGGTGACGATTTCTTCGCCGTACACCTGGCCGTCCGGCAAGCCGCCGAGCGGGCCCGCACCGGCGATGGTCCCACCTTGATCGAGGCCGAGGTGCTACGCCTGCAGTCGCATTCCACCGATGATGACCAGCGGGCGTATCGGGATGCGGCAGAGCTCGCTGCTGAAGCCGCCCGCGATCCGATCCCACGAATGCGGGATATGCTGATTCAGCGGGGCTGGCTGACCGCGGAGGACGATGCCGGCCTGCGCACCGAGGTCGACCGCGAGGTCGAGCGAGCCACCGAGGCGGCTGAGGCGGCGGCCGATCCCGAACCGGGATCGCTTGGCCGCCACGTGTATGCCGATGCCTGAGCGCAACCTCGTGCAGGCGGTGCGCGACGCGCTGTACGAAGAGATGGAGCGCGACGATCGCGTTTGCATCCTCGGTGAAGACGTCGGCCGAAAAGGTGGCGTCTTCAAGGCGACCGAAGGTCTCCAGCAGCGATTTGGCGAACAACGCGTGCTGGACACGCCGCTGGCCGAATCGAGTATCGCGGCGGTCGCCCAGGGCCTGGCCCTGGAGGGATTTCTGCCGGTGGCGGAGATGCAGTTCGCCGACTACAGCTTCCCGGCGTTCAACCAGATCGTCAACGAGATCGCCAAGGTGCGCTACCGATCGAACGGCGACTTCGGCTGCCCGCTCGTGATCCGGGCGCCAACCGGAGGAGGGGTTCGCGGCGCCCTGTATCACTCGCAATCCCCCGAAGCCTTCTATTGCCACGTCCCGGGGCTCAAGGTGGTGCTGCCGTCCACCCCGGCGGATGCCAAAGGACTGTTGAAGGCCGCGATCCGGGACCCAGACCCGGTGATCTTCCTGGAGCCGAAGAAGCTCTACCGCGCCGAGCGCCAGGAGGTTGGCGACGGCGACGCCGCCGTTCTGCCGATCGGGGTAGCCACCGTCGTTCGGCCTGGGACTGACCTGACGGTGGTGACCTACGGCTTCATGCGCGCCGTCACGATCCAGGCCGCGAGTCGATTGAGCGCGGACGGGATCGAAGTCGAGATCATTGACCTGCGCTCGCTGCGCCCCTGGGATGTCGAGTCCTGCGTTCGATCGATCGAGAAAACCGGTCGCGTTGCCGTCGTCTATGAGGCGAACCGCACCGGCGGATTTGGGGCGGAGATTGCGGCTGAGCTTGCTGAGCGGTGCTTCGCCAGCCTCGACGCCCCGGTCAGCCGGATTGCCAGCCCGGATGTCCCGGCCATGCCGTTTAGTCCGAGTCTCGAACACGCGTTCATGCTCAATCCAGACAAGGTTGCCGATGGCCTGCGCCGAGTTGCCCGCTACTGAGGCGCGAATTCCAGCCTAAGGATGTCTTAGACAAACCGGTGGAAAAGCGCCCGCTACTTTCCTATACTTGCGAGTGGGGTTCTTGTTCCAAGCCCCCCGGAACCAGGACCCCACTTCCTTTGCTCAGCCCGGTTTGAGCTGGCTGCCGCCAAACGTTTGCCCGAGCCTGGCTAATCCGGCTGCAGCAGCTCGATCCGATTGCCGAACGGGTCGTCCGCGTAAAACCGGCGAAAGCCCGGGATTTGACGGTCGTCGACGATCGGCACACCGCCCGCCATCAACCGCGCTCGCAGCGTTTCCAGGTCGTCGGTGAGCAAGGCCGGGTGCCGCCGGCTGCGTGCCACCGCCGGCTCCACGCCGCAATGCAGTTGTTGATCGCCGCAGGTGAACCAGACGCCGCCACGGTCCGCCAGGCTGGCCGGTTTGTCAACCTCCGCCAGCCCGAGCAGGTCGGAATAGAAACGTCGCGCTTCCGGCTCGCCCCCGGGTGGGATCGAGACCTGCACGTGATGAAGGCCGTAGATGCGCACGCGCCCGAGTCTAGTCCGGACCGCTGCCTAGAATTGGAAGACTTTGGCCGAAGCTCAACGCAACGGGGTCTTCATTTCCGTCGACATGGAAGGCATGGCGGGAGTCGTCCACCTGCATCAGGTGATGCGTGGCATGCCGGAGTACGAGCGCTCATGCCGGCTGATGACCGCAGAGACGAACGCCGCCGTGGCCGGAGCCCGACGCGCGGGGGCGACCCGCTTCCTCGTCAACGACTCGCACGGTGACATGCGCAACCTCCTGCTCGACGAACTCGACGATGCCGTGGAGTTGATCAGCGGCGCGGACAAGCCCTTCTCGATGGGTGCCGGCCTCGATCCCACCTATGAAGTCGCCTTCTTCATCGGCTATCACGCGTCCGCCGGCACGGAGCGGGCCATCATGGACCATACCTACGGTGGCCGCACGATCTACGCGGTGCGAGTCAATGGCCGCGAGCAGAGCGAGGCCACCCTCAACGCGGCACTGGCCGGCACGGTTGGCGTTCGGACGGCGCTGATCACCGGCGATCGCGCCACCATCGAGCAGGCGGCGGCCGATCTGCCAGGCATCGAGACCGTCGTGGTCAAGGAAGCGCTCGGACGGCAGGCGGCCCGCTCCCTGCATCCGCTGGAGGCCTGTCGCCGGATCGAGGAGGGTGCCTACCGGGCCTACGCAGAGCGATTCGGGCGGCCGCTCTACCATCCGCAGGGGCCTTTCACGCTGGAGATCGATTGGATGAATGCCAGCATGGCCGACTCCTGCGCCCAGATTCCGAATGTCGAGCGTGCGGGAGGCCGAACGGTCCGCTACCAGGCGGCCGATTTTTCAACCTGCTATCGGATGCTGCTGGCGCTGCTGGTGATGGCGACCCCCGCGGCGTACCAGTACCCCAAGCCGTGACGGCCACGGAGGCGATCGAGCAACTCCTGCAAGGCACGCCGCTCAGCCGGGAGCATGCACGCACCGTCATGGACCAGGTGATGGCCGGTGAGGCCACCTCGGCGCAGATTGCCGGTCTCTTGATCGCGCTCCGGGCCAGGGGCGAGACGGTGGAGGAGATGACGGGGTTTGTCGAATCGATGCGGGCGCATGCGACGCCACTCGACCTGCCGCCGGGAAGCATCGACACCTGCGGCACCGGCGGCGACCGGGCGGGCACGTTCAACATCTCGACCGCGGCCGCGCTGGTGGCGGCTGGGGCCGGGATCCCGGTGGCGAAGCACGGCAACCGGGCGGCCTCCAGCCGGTGTGGCAGCGCCGACGTGCTCGAGGCGCTCGGCGTCGACATCACTCTCGATGCCGCCGGCGTGCGACGGTGCATCGACGTCGCCGGGATGGGCTTCTGTTTCGCGCCGACCTTCCATCCCGCGATGCGGCACGCAGGTCCCGCCCGAAAGGAGCTCGGGGTACGCACGGTCTTCAATGTGCTCGGGCCGTTGGCCAACCCCGGGCGGGTCCGCAGACAAGCGCTCGGGGTGGGGGCGCCCGCGCTGGCCCCGCTGATGATCCGCGTGCTCAGCGACCTCGGCCACGAGCGTGCCCTGGTGTTCTACGGCGAAGACGGTCTCGACGAGCTCACGACAACCGGATCGTCACGCGTCTTCCAGCTGAGAGACGGCAAGGTCGAGGACTTTGAGCTCGACCCCAGCGATCTTGGCCTCGGGCGCGCCCGCGCCGAGGAGTTGAAGGGCGGCACCCCGCCGGAGAACGCGGCCCTGCTGATGCAGGTGCTCAACGGTGAGACCGGGCCTCGCCGCGACGTGGTGCTTCTGAATGCGGCTGCGGCCGTCATGGCCGCGGGTCGAGCCGACGAATGGCCCGAGGCCATGGAGGTCGCGCGCGAGTCACTGGACACC
>Ga0209027_1000659_pt1 | contig 12460 bp, 7 predicted proteins | sample GraSoi013_1_20cm_3_FD_185821 | JGI IMG/M metagenome (GOLD analysis project Ga0209027, IMG submission 185821) | Grasslands soil microbial communities from the Angelo Coastal Reserve, California, USA - Sample 09_27_2013_1_20cm (SPAdes) (version 2) | ecosystem: Environmental > Terrestrial > Soil >...
CGAACACGTCTTTGCCGACTGCGAGTGAGTTGCGGTCGCGCTCCATGACGCAGGCGGGCCGGCAACGCCGACTACGACGATCGTGACGTTCTGCGAAGGCGTGAACCCCTGAAGAGGCGCAGCCATCGTCGCGGTTCCAGAGAAATACGCACCGTTGTTGTCGGCAGCGTACTGCTCTTCATATGTCGCCAGGTTGCGCAGATCGGACTTCATCGCGGCAACGTAGGCCTTTTCCTTTGTATTGGAGAACTTCGGAATCGCGATCGCGGCGAGAATGCCGATGATGACGACCACGATTAGAAGCTCAATGAGGGTAAAACCCTTCCTGTTTCCCGACATCAGTTCTGCTCCTCCATTGAGAATTACTGCATTGTGCAGTGGTACAGTGAAGACGAGCAGTGCTATGGGCAGCAACGCAAAAATGCGTCGGTACCGACGCATTTTTGGAAGAGAAACAATAAGTGTGAATTACTACGGCAGTCTTTCGGGGGACTTACCCTGACCGGCCGCGCCGGACGTCGCAGCAGGCGGTTCCTCGCCATTTGTGCTGGCGTTGCTGGTGCCGTTGTTGGTGCCGTTGCTCAGTGGTGAGAGTTGAATTCCCGACTCGAGTTTTCGCATCATCTTCACGAAATGTGCGGAGATGTCCGGCTCGAACTCCGTACCGGCGCGCTCCTCGATATAGGTGAGTACTCGCTCCGCTTCCCATGCATCACGATAAGGACGCTTCGTGCGTAGCGCATCGTAGACATCGCAGACATGCACGAGGTTGCTCGCCTTGTGGCAGGGACGGTGATAGTGCCTCGTCGGATAACCCTGTCCGTTGATCATGATGTGGTGCTCATGCGCGACTGCCGCCGCCAGATCCAGCTTTCGACCGCTCTCGATTATCAGCTTCGCTCCGGCGACCGGGTGCTGCTGCATTACCTGCCGCTCCTGGTCAGTCAGCTTGCCAGGCTTGTTCAGAATGTCGAGTGGGATGTGCACCTTGCCTAGATCGTGCAGCAGACCGGCGATGCCGAATGCGCGCACGTCGGTTGGCGAGAGTTCCATCGACTCAGCCAGCGCCATCACCAGCACTGAAACATTGAGAGAGTGAGTGGTAGTATACTCGTCGAATTCGCGCAGCTGGAGCAGCGGGAGGATCATCTGCTGGTCCCCGTGCATTGCCATCGACAACGAGCGCACGACTGCCTCCGCCTCAGCGAGCGGCAGTCTTCCGCGCTCCATGACGTTGCGGTGCATCGACTGGATCGACTCGGCCTCTTCACCAAGCGAGTAGGAAATCGTCGCCACCGGCGCGGGGGCAATCAGCGATTCCTGCTCCTTTTTCTCACCGCGAATGCCGAGCGCGCCGATTTTGATGCCGGTGGGTCGAGTCGTCCGTGTTTCGGACGTGTCGATCACCGACAAGGTGATGCGTGCTATCATCTCTTCGAGGAACTCTTCGTACTGCTCACGACCGACGTTCTTGTCGAACTCGACGCGCTGTACGCCCGCCTGCGCGAGGCGGATGCCCCATTCCCAGTCTCCCAGCTCCCGGAGCGCTGTCTCCTGATAAATAGTTTCCTCGCCGAGGAAGGAGAACCGCGGGCAGGGATCGTCGCGCTGCAGATCCTGCAGGGATTGGTAGGAACGATCCACGGCGCGCTCTCGGGCAGGATGGCCATCGTTGTAGAGCGCCATGGTAGAGACTGCCTGCCCAAACGAGACGAGAAAGCGAATCGGATCACTCATGGTGATCTTCCGGCGCCCCGGTTGATGCACGTGTGCGCGTGAGCTTCGCGCGCACCTCGGGATCTCTGCTTTGCGCAGCCAGCTTCAACACTGTCTCGGCGTCTGGATGGTTCCGCCAGTGCATGGCAATCACGCTCAACGCCGCCAGCATGTCCGGTGACGATGGCCGCAGTTTTGGGCGACGCGCCCAATTCGTTTCCGTCAGGACATAGGGCAGCAGCCACTCGAGCGCGTCCGAAGTCTTCTTCTGCGCGACGATTCGTATACCCATCGTGCGTAGCTGGGAGTCGAGCTCACCACGGTCAACACGCTGCTTGATCAGATTGATTCCAAGGGGCGGACACTTTTCCTGCGCGGCCGACAATCCTGCGAAGACGACCCGGTCATCGGGATCAGAGAGTGCAGAGACGATCGTTTCCTCGCGCTCGGCGGGATTCTTCAGCAGCAACCGCACGGCTTCGCGTCGGACCAGCGGTTCCTCACTCTCCAGGTATGCGTGCGGTGAAAAGCCAGCCGGAAGCGCCTCAAGCTTCCCCAGTATCGCGAGAAGCTCGCGCTGCACAGCCGGTGGCGCTCCCGGCAAACATTCCGCCACGCGCGGGCCAACGTCACTGAGCGTCTGCAGCAGATCGTAGAACTGCGCGCGTGTCTTTGCCTCGTCGATGCCAGTTGCCGCGGCGAGTATCGGCGGCGTCGCGGCCGCGCCGAGTCTTTTGGCGAAGCGCGCGATCAAGGGCATGTCGATTCGGTGCTGTGAGAGCAGGGATTCGAAAACTCCTTCCTCGACAAGAAAATCCCACACTGGGGCGGAGGCCCCGACTGACGGGCCACGTTCAACAAGGTCGAGTAGAGTCTCGATTTTCCCCGCGCGTGCCAGATCCTCCATTGCCAAGTGGACCTGAGGCCCCATTGCCCCGATCTCTATAGCGATCTGGATCATTCGCTCCGGCTCGACGTCGGTCGCGTGCGCGCCATTTACCGCTTTGTCGCTGAGGTTGCGCAACGAGGACATGTTCTCGAGCGCCTGCCGGTAGGCTTCAGGATTCGGATCGTCCAGCGACCAGTCATCGATCAGTCGACGCATCACATCGCGTATGCCCGGATCCGTCTTCCCGCGCATTCGCGCCGCATTTGCTGAGGGGTGGTGCGCCAGCTTCGAGAGCATACGCAGCATCGAGTGTGACACCGTCTGCCCTTCGGCCGCGGAGGCCGCTTTCACGATATCGAGCACCGCATCCACAGTGATGCCTTGCGAGGCGTCGAGCAGGAACCTGCGACGCTGTACCTTGTCGCCACCCATTTCCAACAGACGCTCGAGCGTTGACTGCTTGAGAGATCCGACCAGGTGTGAGACGCGACGCCGCAAGCCTACCGCCTCGGGTCCCTCGGCAGTCTTCAGTTCCTCGCCGATCTGCAGCAGGTACCCGACGATCACCTGGTCATACGCTTCTTCCCGCTGGTGTTCGTCGATCGCGCGCGCAACGGTGGCCGGCTCCAGCGCCGCGTCGTCATCGGCGTCGGTCTTTTTCTTCTGTCCGAGGCTTGCATCGGAGACCAGCGCAGCCCGGGCCAACCCGATCCAGAGCTGGGTCGCCCGGCCGGCGAGCATTTTGTCGGTGCTCGGCAACTCGCCCGGCTCGTCCTCGATAAGCTGCAAGCGGTCGTAGGTCAGCGGGAAAAAGCGCACGTGCTCCCAGATCTCCGCGAGGCGCTGCGTGTCGTGACCGATCGGCTTGTCGGCTCTGGTCGCGTCGACGGAGAGTGCGGCCAGGGCGGCAGCAAGCTCGTCACGCGTTATCCCGCGAGTGAACTTCAACGCTCCGACGTGATGCTGATGCAGCTTCTGCGCGAGCTCCTTGAGGACCGGGTTCAGGGGATCCGTTGCCACGCCCTCGATGATCAGCTGGCGGCGCGCAACGCCGATCGAAAGAGAATCGCGATCCCCAACGAATAGCATTCCCACACGGTTGGCCACGCCGTCTACAGCGACATCGAGGAGGGGGTGGTTTTGAGGATAAATCGCGTGCTTGTTGAGCGTGATCGAGAGCTCGACCAGGAAGTCAGACAGTTCGCGCGAAAGCGTCACCGCAGGCTGCGGCGACGCCGGGGGCGTTCCGGGAGCCGCCGGGGGCGAAGTATGGGGGTTGGTCAAGGGCGCTTTTGTGACTTTCTGCTGACATATACTCGACGCGCCGGAGGGTGCCCACGTTACGGGTTTTTGCCGACATTTTGTGACGGTAAGCGGTGGGTACGCACCCACTGGTGTTGCAACCCCGACCTAGAGGACCCTCAAGATGGCGATGCTCCAGGAATTCAAGGCCTTTCTGCTGAAGCAGAACGTCGTTGCGCTGGCAATAGCGGTAGTGGTGGGAACCGCGCTGAATACGCTTGTGAAAGCGGTGGTCGATGACTTCATCATGCCGTTGGTGGCGTACGTGGGGCCGAGCGGCACAGCCTGGAAGACAGCGACCTGGGACGTCGGGCCGTTCAAGTTCGGGGTCGGCGATTTCCTCGCGGCACTGCTCAATTTCATCATCGTCGGCTTTGTTGCCTGGAGAATCTCCAGGATGTTCATCAAGCCTGACGTCGAGGCGCCGAAAAAAAATTGCCCCTATTGCAGGATGTCGATGGACGCCGGGGCTACGCGGTGCCCTTACTGCACCAGCCAGCTGGCAGCTGCGTGATAGAGCCTGCTATCGAACGATTCCGAGGGTTGACCGAACCTCGGATATCAAAGTCTCGCTGGTGAATGGCTTCTGCAGATAGGGAGTCTGGTCTTTCTTGCCGGGAAAAACTTCCTCTCTTGGATAGCCCGACATGAACAGGACGCGGATGCCCGGGCTGAGCTCGCGCAGCTCCTCGACCAGCCCGCGGCCGCCCAGTACAGGCATCGCGATATCGGTGAGGATAAGATCGATCTCACCTACGTGTGCCGCAGCGACCCGGAGGGCGATTGCGCCGTCAGAAGCCTCGAGCACGCGGTAGCCTTTCTGGGTCAGAATCCTGCGGGCCAGGGACCTGACAGCTGCTTCATCCTCCACCAGAAGAATTGTTCCGGAGCCAGCCGGTCCTTTCTCGGCCGCGGCCGATTTATCGGCGGAGCGTTTGCGCAGGGTGGTCTCGACCAGACTTGCATCGAACGGCTCCAGGCGAGATGATGCGAGCAGCTGTCGCGCGAGTATCGAGGCGCGTTTGGAAGCACGTTGAATCTCGTCAAGCTCCTCAGCGCTCTCCGCGTTTTCTCCTACCTCCTCGAGCAGAAACTCGGTATTGATCTGAATCACGGTCAGCAGATTGTTCAACTCGTGCGCGACGAAGCTGGCCGTCTTGTTCGCGTCCTCGAGGGCGCGGGCCCTGGACTGCCCGTCATCAACAACGACGGGTTTGTGCTTCGATGATGAACGGGTTGCCTTTTTCAGTGCTGCTCCTGCGTTCGAATCCAGACAGTTCGCGTACGTCCAAAATAAAGCCATGGACCCATGTTTCCGCAGTGCACCGCGGAGAGTCCTAGGATGTGTGCCCAGCAAACAATAATCTCGCCAGCGATGTCGCCCGCTAGCAGCAACAATCAGTTCCAAGCGATTATCGAAGCGGCGCCCGACGCGATCATCGTGTACACCGCCGAGAAGTTCCTCTACCTGAATCGATTCGCCGCGCAGCGATTGGGTGCAGAACCGTCGGAGCTTGTCGGTCAGCCAATCATGTCGTTCGTCCACCCGGATTCGGTTCCGGTCGTGATGCAGCGCATCCACGACATCTTCGGCAGCAGCGGCCCCGGAGAACCTCTCGAGGTAAAATTCCGCTCGCGAACCGGCGAAGTGATTCTCGCCGAGATAGTCACGGTTCCCATCGAGTTCGACGGACAAGCCGCCAGACTCGGCTTCATACGCGACGTGTCTCGACGCGCTGAAACCGAGCGAGCATTACGCGAGAGCGAAGAGCTATTTGCGAATGCATTCCGTATGTCGCCCCACGGCATGATTTTCGTGAATCCGGCCGGTCGCTTTACGAGGGTCAACCGCGCGTTTTGCGAGATGCTTGGTTACTCCGAGGACCAGCTCCTCGTTCTCACGTTTGCCGACGTTACGCATCCCGACGATGTCGCAATCGATCTCGATCAGTTGCGCCGATTGATGGCGGGAGAAATAAGCAGCTATCACCGGATCAAAAGGTACATTCGCAAAGACGGTCGACTGATCTGGGTTTCGCTCGCCGTGGCGGCTGTCCATGACAGCGGCGGCGAACCCATTTACTTCGTCGGCCAGGTCCAGGACATCACGCTGCAGCGGCGCCTGGAGGACGACCGCGCCAATGCTCAGCGTCGAGCCGGAATCACAGAGGCAGCGATCGCCGTCGCTCATGAGATGAACAACGTGCTTACGGTGCTGATGATGAACGCCGAGCTTCTCGCGCATGACGCGACGCCCGACGAGGTGCCGGAATTAGCCAGCGAGATTCTGTCAGCGGCGAACAGGATCTCAGCCACTGTTCAGCGACTTCGCACCGTCGTTGACGCCCCGGCGATCGAGTATCTGGGCGAGAAGAAGATGCTCGATCTCTCCGCGAAATCGACCAAAAAGCGCGTGAAGAAAAGCAGGTAGCCTTAAAAGCCGGAAGGATACGTTTCCGGCGGTTCGCCGTCGCGCCAGCGCTCAGGGATCTCCAGGGGCTTCAGCGCGCGCGTCTGATCGAAATGAAATACCGCGTCGAATTGCCGCGCCAGATTCGCGCGAAAGTAGTGACTTATTCGCTCCGTCTGCGGCCGATAAATGACCCCGATCGCGCGCTCGAGACGTTCTTTGGAAAGAAGCTTCGAGCGAGCCGCGTTGTCGCGTAGCGGAAGGAAAAAACGCGGAATGTCTGTCTCGTGGAATCCCAGCTCATAACTGTCGGACAATGCCGGGCGCACCTGCTTCCGCTCACCAGGCTCGTCCCAGTCGTTGGCGGCTGTGACACTACCCGTGTAAGTCGTGAAGCCGATATTTACCGTCGCCTGACCGTATTTCTGACGAACGAGTTGCCCGACGTTCAGCTCCCCGCGATCTCCCATTTCGGTAAATCGTGCATCGCCGAGGTGTGAGTTGTGCGCCCACAACACAATCCTGGGTCGTCGCTGATGGCGCCGCAGATATGCAATCAGGGCATCGACCGTTTCCGCCATGTGAGTATCGCGAAGGTTCCACGATGAATGACGTCCGCGAAACATCGATCGGTAGTACTCTTCGGCGTTTTTCACGAGCCGTGCGTTTTGCTCGGCGTCGAAGAAGTCTTCGCGTCTCGAGGCATCGAGGTAGTCCATGGCGCCGCGCTGCATTTCGACGAGCTGATTGACGGCTTCGTCCTCACATGACCGCTCCAGATCGAAGCTCGCGACGTAGCCGTAGGCCTGGCTGTCCTCTCCGAAATGCTCGAAGCACGAGTAGCGATACCTCGCACGGCGGGCGGCTTCCGGGTCCACTCCCTCGAGATACTTGATCACAGCGCCCATCGAGTTGAATAAGCTGTAAAGGTCAAGCCCGTAGAAACCGGTGCGGCTGTTCTCATCGCGGCTGGAGTTGGCTTCTCGCAGCCATTGCACGAATTGCAGAACGACGGTGTTCCGCCACATCCACGTCGGGAAGCGCTGGAAGCCCTTCAACGCTGCGTCGGCATCTTTGTCGTCGCTGTCGCACTGTACGTAGCGATTGACGCGATAGGCGTCCGGCCAATCAGCTTCAACCGCAACGGCGTTGAACCCCTTTTCGACGATCAGCCGCTTGGTTATTTCGGCGCGTTCGTAGTAGAAGTCGTGGGTACCGTGCGAAGCCTCGCCAAGCAGCACAACCTCGGCGTCGGCCACCAGGTCGAGCAGCGGCCGATGATCGCGTTCGGAGCCGTCGAGAACGTGGAGAACAGCGCGCAGATCTGACGTGGGCATGACGGCCCAACTCGCAATGAGCGAACCACTTACGCCATTCTACCCAAATTCTTCCCGCGGCATGGATCTCGCTTTACGGCTGGGGTGAGCATGTCAAGCAACATCGTTATAGAACCAGAGATCGCGGTCGAGCACAGCGGTCCCGTCGTCACGGGCGGGGAAAGCGAAACACCTGATGACGGATCCCGCGATGCGATCCCGCGTTTACCACGCGGGCAGGAGCTCTTCACGCGGGCTTTCGCCGCGATCGCGTGGCTTTATGGCCTGTACTGGATAGTCTGGCGCTGGGGGTTTTCTCTCAATCCGCACGCCATCATCTTCTCCGTCGTGCTCGTGATCGCCGAGACGTACGGATTGATCAACTCGTTCTTCCTGATCGCGACGGTGTGGCGACTCAAGTGCAGAACGCCACCTCCAGCACCCCCCGGGCTGGGCGTGGATGTCTTTATCACCAACTTCGACGAGCCTCTCGAGGTCCTGCGACGCACGGCAATTGGTGCGCGCGCCATCCGGTATCCGCACCGGACCTGGATGCTCGACGATGGCAAGCGCGACGAGGTCAAGGCGATGGCCGACGCGCTTGGCATCGGCTATATCCGCAGGGAGGGGAACGAGCACGCGAAAGCAGGTAATCTCAATAACGCGCTGAAGCTGACCGACGGAGAGTTCATCCTGCAGCTCGATGCGGACCACGTTCCGCTGCCGACGATCCTGGATCGACTGCTCGGCTACTTCAACGATCGCGAAGTGGCCTTCGTTCAGTCACCCCAGGATTTCTATAACACCGATTCATTCACTCACGTCGTAAACGAAGAGGGGCGCAGCCTATGGGAGGAGAACCGCATCTTCTTCTCGTTGTTGCAGCCAGGCAAGGACAACTGGAACGCGGCTTTCTTCTGCGGGAGCTGCGGTGTGCTACGGCGCCGCGCTTTTGAGGAGATCGGAGGCTTCTCCACCAAGACCATCACCGAGGACATGGAGACGTCGATCGTGCTCCACGGCCGCGGCTGGAAATCGGTTTATCACGGCGAGACACTCGCTTACGGTCTGGCACCGTCGTCGGCTTTTGCCTACCACGTGCAGCGACTGCGGTGGGGACAGGGCTCAATGCAGATTCTGCGCAAGCTTAACCCTCTCACTTATCCGGGACTCACCGTTCCACAGCGGCTCGCCTATTTGAGCTCCACAGCCACGTATCTGGACGGGATTCAGAAGCTCGTTTTCTATCTCTCGCCGGTCGTTTTCTTCATGACCGGCTGGCTGCCTGTGAACGTCACCAACGCGCAGTTACTTACGCGTCTGGTGCCGTACGTGATCCTGACGGTGATCTCTTTCGAGCTGTTGTCGCGCGGTACGGGATGGATCCTCATCTCCGAGCGCTACAACATGGCGAAGTTCTGGACCTACATAAAAACGTACCGCGGTTTCTTCACACACAAAAAACTGCAGTTCAATGTGACTCCCAAGGGAGCGAACGACGTCCCGTTCGAGACCTATGCGCCGCAGCTGGTGCTGCTCGTTGTGTCCGTACTCTCAGTCATTTGGGCGACGATTGCGTACAACACAGGCTGGATCAACTACCACGCACCCGGCTGGTCGTCACTCGCGTTTTGGTTGAACGGTTTCTGGGTTGCCTGGAATATCTATTTTGCCGGTTACGTCGTGCTGCACAGCCGCGGGTCGAGACAGCAACGTGTCGATCATCGGTTCATCGATGCATTTCCCATCAACGTTACCGCGGTGGACAAAGAGGGCAGAGAGTATCACGATTTGCTGGCGTTGACACAGGATTTGAACCCGTCGGGTCTCGCGTTCCGCTCGGCCTATCGCCTTCCTGAGGAGACCAGAATCAACACGGATTTGCCGCTCGCCTCGGGAGTGTTTCCGGTGAGCGGTGAAATCACTCACATCGAGCGTGGCTTCGCGGGCAACGACACTGTGTATACCCACGGAGTCCGCTTCGACGAATTGCCCATGGAAACGCGAGACGCCATCGAGCTTCACTGCGCGCATCACGCTGTTCCAATGTGGCGAATGAAGTACCGTCAGTCGCTCAACCTGTTTGGCAAAGCAGTCGAGATGCTGGCGAACATTCGCGGCGAGCGACGTTACAGGGTGCAGTTGCCCGCGCGCGTCAGTGTCGAGGAGGATGGTGAGCAGAAGCAGGTCGACGGACTTGCGCTGCTCGAGGACGTGAGCCCGAGTGGTGCCCGACTGCTGATGGAGACTCCGGTGACGCCGGGCCGTATCGTGAACTTCGAGGTGCCCGGCACTTCGTTCAGCGGAAAGGGGCGCGCGGTGTTCAACCGGGTTCTCGAGTCGCCGATGAGGGCACGCTTCGTCGTAGGATTGGGACGCGAGGCGCGTGAATCACGACTGCGCATGTGGACGCGCGAGTGGCGTCACCTCACGCTTGGGCCCGTAGATCCAGAGGCTTCCCGCTAGTTCATCTGGCTCCCAAAAACTGGCGTTCTTACATTAGCGGTCCATGACAAAGGCCGAGGAGACGCCACTTGTTGGGCGAGCTGCGGACGTGGCGCTCCTGTCGAGAGCTCTCGATGAGGCGGCGAAAGGCAGTGGGCGCACTGTTTTCGTCGTCGGCGAAGGCGGGATCGGCAAGACTCGCCTCGCTGCTGCCATTTCCCAGCGTGCCCAGAAGAAGGGCTGGGCGGTCGTCAGCGGTCGTGCCTATCCGGTCGAGACCGGCGTCCCGTACGCTGTGTTCTCCGACGCCCTGGTGCCGGTGCTGCGAGCGATGGATCCATCCCACCTCGCCATTCTCACCCGTGGCGGTGCGTCGGAATTCGCGCAGATGTTTCCCAACCTCTCGCCAGGATCGGAAAAATCACATCAATCGACAGGCGCTGACCCGGCTGAATTAAAAGCGAGACTGCTCTGGAACTTCACCCAGTTCCTCGGACGTCTTTCGGCAAAACAACCACTCTTCATTCTGCTCGAGAATCTCCAGTGGGCCGACGCGTCATCGCTCGAGCTCTTGCACTTCGTCGCACGTCAGATCGAATCGCAAAAACTCTTTCTGCTTGGCACCTACAACGACGCCGATCGGGATTCGAACGCGGTCCTCCGCAATACCGAGCAGTCATTGACGCGGCTCGGCACTCTGACGGTGCACAAGCTCACTCCTCTGTCACACGCAGATGTTGAGGAGCTTGTCCTCCAGATGTTCGGAGCGCCCAAAGGCGCGACCGGTCATTTCACATCGTTGTTGTACGGCTGGACGCGCGGCAATCCCTTCTTCGTCGAGGAGACGCTGAAGTCGCTGGTCGACTCGCACGTGCTCTCATGCGTCGATTCACGATGGACAGGATGGGAAATCGACAAACTGCAGCTGCCGGCAAGCATACGCGATGTGCTTAAGGCACGCGTCGAGAGATTGTCACCGCACGCGCGGAATCTGGTCAACCTGGCCGCTGTAGTCGGAACTCGCGCGCCGTACGAGACCCTTCTCAAGGTGTCCGGACTATCAGAGAAGGATGCGATCGCCGCGCTGGATGAGTTAATCGGCCAGCGCATTCTGGAAGAGACGGGTACGGTCGACGCGATTCGCTACGACTTCAGCCATCCACTCCTGCAACAGGTGATCTACACCGACCTGGGCCAGCCTCGTGCGCGCCTGCTACACGGCACAGTCGCGGAAAGCCTGGAGAGTCTATACGGAAACGATGCGGTCGCGCACGCCGACGAACTGGCGCTGCACTTTGCGCGCGCCCACTCGTCTCAGCTCGCTCGCAAGACAGTGTTGTACTGTCATGCGGCGGGTCGCGCCGCACTCGAGAAGTACGCCAATCGGGAAGCGGCAAACTACCTGGCGATAGCGCTGGAAGCGCTCGATCGAGACTCGTCGATTCAGGACGCTCAGGGCGATGAAATTCTGACGACGCTCGCCCGCACCAGACAACGGCTCGGCGAATACGACGCGGCGATCGAGCTGTGGGAGCGCGCTCGCGCGGCGGCCGCGAAGCGAGGCGAACGCGGAGCTGTCGCGAACGTCGAACACCGGATGGGACTCGCCTGCTACTGGAGCGGCAGATACGCGGACGCGCTGGCCCACTACGAGGCGGGTCTGGCGGCAGCGGAGGCCGCGTCAGCTGAGACTGTGGTGCGTCTCCGCCTGGCGAAGGGTATTGCGCTACAGGACCTGGGAAAACTTCAGCAAGCGCAGAGCGAGGTCGAAGCGGCGTTGGTCGCGGCAGCAGCCGGCGGCGTCGCGAACGAGGCGCTGCTTTCTCGTGCCCACCGTGCGCTGCTACTTATGTACGCGTGGACAGGCCCGCTCGCGCTGGCGGGAGACCACGGTAGACAGGCGCTCGCCCACGCGCAGGCTGCTGGCCAGCGAATGCTCGAGTGGACCGCGCATTGGGGACTTGCGCTGCTCACCGGCGTATCGGGCGATGCGCCTGGGGTTGCAAGACATCTTGCCGAAAGCGATCGCCTCGCGGATGCCATGCAGTCACCGCTGCTCCCGTTGTGGTCCGCCGAGGTCGCCGTTCAGTACAGAATGGTGATCGGTGAGTGGGATGCTGCGCTCGCCATCGGTGAGCGCACAATCGCCGCTGCACAAAGTCTGAATCAGCGGATGCTCTTGCCGCGACTTTATGTGTGGACCGGGCTTATCTACCTGTGGCGTGGGTCTACTCAGAAAGCCAAAGAGTACTTCGATCTGGCCTGGAAGCTGGCCGGCGGCGAAAAAACCGGTTCGTTGAGCGGAGCGGATGCCCGACCCTTCGACATACCGTCGATCGTGCCCGCGCATCTCGGCCTGGCTTCTTACCATCTCGCCCTCGG
>Ga0209027_1000660_pt1 | contig 12455 bp, 8 predicted proteins | sample GraSoi013_1_20cm_3_FD_185821 | JGI IMG/M metagenome (GOLD analysis project Ga0209027, IMG submission 185821) | Grasslands soil microbial communities from the Angelo Coastal Reserve, California, USA - Sample 09_27_2013_1_20cm (SPAdes) (version 2) | ecosystem: Environmental > Terrestrial > Soil >...
ACGCCTGCGTCTCTTCGCATTTCAACTTAAGAATCTCTCCAGGAGATGTGCACGCCATGCCCAGCGTACGGCAAAAATCCACAGCACCACGAGCAGTACAATAAACAGGTAGTCACTAAAGCCTAGCAGGGCAAGAGCAAATAAATTACGCAGCGGCGGAATAAGTAACAACAATACATAAGCAATAAACATGACCAGTGCCAGAATGACGATACGCTTATCTTTGCGCAGTGCATGACTCCCAACCCAGAATTTCGATGGTGGCTCAACGAAGACAATCAGGAGGATCCCACAGAGCAGTGTAAATGTCGTCAGCGCCGTTTGAGCCGACATTCGCGCGACAATTTCACTTGTGTTAAGACCTCCTGAATGAATCCCGTATTTTATGGTTTGGCGCATTGGTATAGGGACCCCCTCATACACTGTAGCCAAATATTCCCCAATGTAGACGAAGAGCCCCATCACGCCTATCATCAACGACGCCGGTAGCACAAACTCCCACAATGCCCGCTGCTTCCTTTTTTCTTCCATGGTTCCAGGATAAGCCCATGCCGCCAGCACAAGCGCTGGAGCGCCAACGGCTAGAAATGTGAGGATCGATACTTGCTTGGGAGCGAAGGGAAATTCATCAATTACGAGAATTTCGATGATCAGCATAGCAAACGCAAGCACACGCGTTAAGAATAGCATTAAGATGTCCTGCATGCCATTGCGTATGCGCTGCCCCTCGCGAAAAGCGGGTGGTAGCGAGGCGAATGAATCTTTCAATAACACAATATCAGCCACGTTACGCGTCGCCTGGCTGCCGCTTTGCATTGCAATGCCCAGGTTGGCCTTCTTGAGTGAGAGCACATCATTGACCCCGTCCCCAATCATTGCAACATAATGACCCCGATCCCGCAACGCCTGCAACAGTTGTTCCTTTTGCTGCGGCGTAATGCGTCCAAAAATCGTTGTCTCCTCGGCTACCTGTGCGAACTCGGCCGGTCCCATCTTCGCCAGCTCAAGGCCGGAGATGACGCCTGCAGAGTCACTCAATCCTACCTGCTTCGCCAGCGCGGCGACGGTCTGTGAACTATCACCTGAAATGACCTTGAAGTGTATGCCAGCCTCAGTAAATTGTTGTAATGTCTTTCGCGCTTCCGGCCGCAGCTGATCGCGTAAAATCACCAGCCCCAGCGCCACGAGCCCATCGGGCAGCTTCGGCCGATCATCGTCGTCGCGTAGCGCCACAAGCTCAGGACTATAAGCAAACAACAGGACCCGTAATCCCTTTTCGGACTCTTCCTCCACCTGCGGCTGTAACTGTTCGATCTCCTCTGCGGATAGCGCTGGCTGCAACATCTCTACAGCGCCGAGTATATAACTACCGCGCATCGCCTCATCATCGATGGCCAACCCGCTCCATTTATGCGCTGAAGAGAACGGTATCTCCTCTTTGACGCGACGCTGTTGTCCCGGACACGAGGCCCCAATCGCCTTACTTGTGACATTGCCAACGCTGCCACTGGCAACAAAGTCACCAAGCAGGCGCCGGAGTTCAGCCTCATCTTTCCCCTGCAGGGGATACACAGCAATGAGTTCCAGGTCATTTGTGGTTAATGTCCCCGTTTTATCCATGCACAGCATATCCACATTGCTCAATGACTCGATCGCATTCGCTTGTTGTACCAGCGCACCCTTCCTGACGATGCGTACCGCCCCAAGCGTATAGGCGACGGCAATCGCCAGGATCAGTCCGATGGGCACAATACCGACAATCACAACGGATCGCTGTACAAACTCAACAAACGTAATGGTATTGGTCAAGGCGCTTAATACCATTAAAAACTCTAAAAAGACCGCAACCAGTAAAATGACCCGGATGACCAGGTTGATTTCACGCTGTAGTGGCGTGTAGACGCGGCGAAACGCGCGTGCTCCCGCGGCAAGCCCGTATGCCACACTCTGCGCTCCGACCTTTTCAGCCTGGTAAAATGCGCTCCCGTTCACACAAAAACTGCCTGAATAGAGCTGATCTCCTGGCCGCTTTTCTATCAGATCGGACTCACCGGTCAGCAGCGACTCGTCAACGTCAACTCGCTCTGTGGAAAGCACAGGCCCATCCACCACAATCTGGTCGCCAGGACGCACCAGGAGCACATCCCCCTTGACGATGTCACCAGGATCAACTGATTGCTCCTGACCCGTCCGTATAACAGTTGTTCTTGGCCTGGTAAGCAGCGCAATCTGGTCCAGTACACGCTTCGCCCGCACTTCCTGAATCACGCTTACTGCCACGTTCAACAACACAACCCCAACCGATACCAGGGCATCGCTCACTCTACCTAGCGCGACCAGGGCGATTCCGAGCACATACAGAAGATCATTGATGGGGTTGAAGACATTCTCGCGCACAATCTGTGCATAAGAACGGCTGGACTTGACCGGCATCGTATTGCCAAGGCCCTGCGCACGTCGCGTCGCCGCCTCTTCCTGGGAAAGGCCGCGAAGAGTCGATACCGCCGTCTCTGTCAACTGTTGTGGCTGCATTTTCATCTCCTGACGCACCCCTCTCTGAGCTAATTCATTTCATTGCATATCTTCTTACATCTTCCCGACGTTACAAGTGTAACATTTTTTTCACAGCAATCCAAACTATATCCATAGACGCAACCAATAATATTTTCTGTAAAACCTATACCAATTTATACGTCTGTAAGCGTCTATATTTTTGTAAAGAGACCGTCCTGACCACCGGAATACTTTCGTCTAAAAAGAAGTTGTATCTTGTACACCCTACCAACCGTATATATAGCATATAGAGCTTCGATTTTCATAACGATGCTCAAGCGTAGTCCGGCCCGTCAATCAAAAAGGGAGCAATAACTTATGACAGAACGTCTATATGCAACTGATAACGCGGATTTTGACCATCTGCTATCATTAGGATTTTCTGCAAATGAGGCCTCCAGGCTTGTCTATATGAAAATTCATGTTAATGATGAAGTTGAGTACCGCGAAATGGTTGCAGAGAACCGCCGCCTCAATTTCGTCCGGTGGCTCATTGAACACGATCGTTTAAGTAATTAAATTCCGTCGTCGTAATCATAGTTCGATTTTGTATATATGTAGGGGCGGTCCTTGCGGCCGCCCTGAATATATGTTCGGCCGGCCCTTGCGGCCGCCTGATACTTCGCCCACCAGCACAGTCACTCTTCTTCGACATCATGAATAAACATTTCCCAAAAAATTATGTCGCAAAATCGGAGAGAATTCATCGAAAATGTATCGCAGCTTTCCCGTGTGAAATCCCAATCTGTGAATGCAACGCCGCTACCCGCATATACCATGATAGACAAATACATTTCTCTATTTTATACTTGAGCTGTACCGCGTCTAGATTGAACTGGAGAGACCATGCTACATCGAATATCCTGCGCCTGTTGCCTTTTCTTTCTCGCCATCAGTTCACTACTTACCTTCGTTTCGCCAACCACCGCCAGTGCCAGTAGTCCCAAATCAACTATCCACAACCACACCCTGGCAGATTTCCCAACCGTTGATCCCAACTACATCTATAGCCAGCTCTTTTATATGGTTACCAACTTCCAACACCGCGAGGCGGGATATGATGACAATTTACCGGTCAATGTGAATGGCCACGATGAATTTGCCAACTACTGGTCTCAAGAACTCATGAGGGATGTTTCAGGCTTTGGAGCGCAGGTGCGGCGCGATGCATTCAATGTAGCCGGTTGGCAGGAACGTCCTGCCACTGTTCCAGCCTTCAACGTAGAAGTTACCGTCCCAGGCGTAACACATCCCGAACAGGTGGTTGTCATAGGGTGCCACTATGACGGAGAAGCTATCTCCACCCAGTCAGCAAATGACGATGGCAGTGGGTGCGCTATCGAACTTGGCGTCGCCAGGGCTATGGGCATGTATTGGCGCAGCCACCATACCTATCCTGCCCGTACACTACGTTTCGTCATCTTCGATGCCGAGGAGCAGGGGCTCTACGGCTCGTTTCACTACCTGAACAGCACCGTCAACGGTGATACTAAGAACATCGTTGCCATGTTTAATGAAGAGCAGAGCGGCATCGCCTACCCGCTACGCTACCTTGGCAAAATGGCGAATCCCCTGCTGCCCTTTTACGTCGATATGTCACCACTGAACAAGAGTCAATTGTACCCAAACCAGGATAAGCTTACACAGCAGCAGCGGGCCAGAATCACCACTTTTCGCGCCTTGATGCAGCAGGCCGTCACTCCGGTATTTGCACAGTTTCAGGCCCTGGGATATCAAACACTCACCTACCATAGCGATAACAACCAGGACGTTACTCAACCCGTCTTCATCCCCAGCCAGCTTAACAATCTACACCTGGAAGATGACACGTTAGGGGGAAGCGACCAGATACCCTTTACACTGGCAGGTCTGCCCTGCGCTACCTTTGCAGGCAACTCAACCTACTACGACACCAACCCTCCTCCCTGGTCCTATCCATTTGACCAGAAAGAGGATACAATTCAGCTCATGAACACCTTTGCCAGTGGTAGCTCGAAAGAAGCCAGGGCGCTCGTCTTAGCCCTGGCGCTACCCGGTATGCTGACAACCTGGATGCTCAACCAATCCGCTATCCTCGGTCAGGCTGCCGCGGACAGCAAACCCATTGCAGCGATCAGCGATATCGGACAGACGGTTGTCGGTCAGCCCATCTCGCTGGACGGCAGCGCATCCTTTGATCCCACAAACGCCAGTAACATTTTGAACTACGCCTGGGACTTCGGAGATGGCGCTACAGCCACCGGTGCCACAGTCAATCACACATACAACAATGCTGGCACCTATACACTGACTTTGACCGTCCATTCAGCCATAGGATCGCGCCAGGTCAGCAAAGTGCTCACAATCGTGCCAAAAACAACGGTCTACAACAATCCCTACGCGGGATTTAAGGCTAACGGCATACCCCCTTCCAACCCGGCAGTCATCCTTCCCACGCCCAATGACATCCCCCCCGGTCAGGGTATCCCGACTCCTCCACTAACTGGATCGAATCCCGTCATAGCATTTCTCCTGATCGCCCTGGCGTTAGCTCTTGTAATAGCATTCATTGTAACCCTGGTGCTCAGAAGAAGGAGTAAACGAGCCTGAAAGTCTGTTAGAATAGTGTAGACAAACCTTTTTCCATTAGAGAGGAAACACACAATGGACCTTCGATCAATCCAAAAGCCGTTCAAAGAGAAGTACCGCAATGAGCCACGTAGTTCTCAAATAACACTTAGAGCAGCAGGGAGCCAGACCGCAACACCACTGGCGTGTTCGATCGATATCGGGCGCGCAATCTACCAATCCGAAGCCCACACTGGAGTCGGGGGAGCAGGTACCGCTGCCTGTTCCGGTGACCTCCTACTTGGTGCACTGGCCGCCTGCGCGCAGATTACCTGCCAAATGGTCGCTACCAACATGGGCATACCAACAGAGCGCATCGAGGTCAAAGTTGAGGGAGACCTGGATCTTCGAGGAACGCTGGGCCTATCAAAGGACGTGCCCGTTGGTTTTGAGCATATCCGTCTTCGCTTTGAGATTGATGCCCCCGAGGCAACGGCCGAACAGCTACAAGGATTGCGCGAGAAGGCAGAACAATATTGTGTAGTGATGCAAACATTACTCCATCCACCACCGATACAGGTGGATTGGCCAGAGCAATAGCTTTTCCAGCATCTTCTTTGTAGGTTGTACACCTTTTTTAGCTAAAGACGTGTAACTTATGAAGCTTCGCATGGTAGCCTACTCATGAATGAAAAAAGGAGGCTACTGGCGTTTCACTTTGAGATAACTATGAGGATGCAAGGAGAAGTAAATGACGCAAAGTGAATCCCGGCCCTCGCAACGATCACAGTTTCAGCAACCAGTTACACGTGAGTCAGACATGCCTTCGCAACCGCAGGCACAGGCATCTAACTATCGTGCAAGTGGCAAGTTGCAGGGCAAAGTGGCGCTGATTACGGGTGGTGACAGTGGCATTGGCCATGCCGTCGCTGTCGCTTTTGCCAAGGAAGGGGCAGATATTGCTCTCGTCTATCATGATGCACATGAAGATGCCCAAAAGGTGAAGCAAGAGGTCGAACAGCAAGGGCGCAAGTGCCTGGCTATTGCGGGCGATGTTGGTGACGAAACCTTCTGCCAACAGGTTGTCAATCAGACGGTACAGGAACTTGGCAAGCTCAATGTCCTGGTGAACAACGCCGCAGAGCAGCACCCAAAGCAAAGCATTGAAGAAATCAGTGCAGAGCAGCTAGAGCGTACCTTTCGAACCAACATCTTTTCGATGTTCTTCATGACCAAAGCAGCCCTCAAGCACCTTTCCAACGGAGACACAATCATCAACACTACTTCGGTTACGGCATACAAAGGTGCGCCTCAATTGCTTGACTACTCATCAACCAAAGGGGCTATTGTCGCCTTCACACGCTCATTATCACAATCCCTTATTCAAAAAGGCATTCGTGTTAACGGGGTAGCTCCTGGACCCATCTGGACGCCCTTGATTGTACAGACCATGCCCAAAGAACAGGTTGAGCAGTTTGGCAAGCAGGTGCCTATGCAGCGTCCCGGTCAACCCGATGAGCTTGCGCCTGCCTACGTGTTCCTGGCCTCGCATGACTCGTCATACATGTCAGGACAAATTCTCCATCTCAACGGTGGTGAAGTCGTAAACGGATAACAAGCTAGTACAGCCTTGCAGAAATTCCCCAGGAGCCGAAATGACGCAAGGCTGATTTATTTCCTGATACAGAGACGAAATCAGCTCCCGGCGAGGAGCAGGTCATCTCTGAAGCGTGATGCCTGTTAAGGAGCGAGACGCCCTCACTCACTTGAGCCACTGATCGAGAAAGGCATAGGCTTCCCCTTTCACTTCATCTGGGAAGCTATGCCCCGAAGGGAAAAGGATGGCCTGGAACCGTTCTGGCATTCCCTTCTGGGCATAGACGTACTGTGCTTTTACCATCAAGGAACGCACCCCATCGATGGGGAAGATAGGATCAGTTTCTCCTGCCGTCAGCAAAAAGGCACATGGAGCCAATGCCATCACCAGCGCGTCCATATCACAGATGTCTAACATGCCTGGTACATACGCTGCAAAGTTATGGTTAATGCCATCGCGCACAATAGTGCGTAGTAAACCGAAGCCGCATGAAGAGACAGCTGCGGTGATGCGCGCATCATACCACGCCAGCCAGAGAGCTTCCTGTCCGCCTAACGAGTGACCGATCACCCCCAGGCGCTCCCGATTGACATCTGGCAGGGAGGTGAGGAAGTCCACTGCGCACGTAAGATCGTGTAAGTACTTCGTTTGTAAGCAGGAGCCGCTAAGAAGGCGCTTGGTAAATTCGAAACGCTCATATCCAGCATCATCCAATGCTTTGCGCGCCTGTGGAAGCTCTTTTGCAGACCGCCGTTCCTCAAAACACAGCAGGTCAGGACACAGCACGACATAGCCTCGACGACATACCTCCTGTCCATAGGCATACATCGGGTTGCCACCCAGCCCTGCTGGCTCAGATTTTCCCAGGTCATATTGACCCGCATGCTGGTGAATTGCTAGAAGCGCGGGCCAGCCACCAGGTGGCGTCACTGCTTGAGGCGTGAGCAGCCAGGCTGATACGTGTTCCCCTTCCTCTACCACATACGTGACCAGTGTTCGGGTATATTCCCCTTCATCCATCATTGAGCCAAATGTTGGGGTAAGTGGAACTCGTTTAGGAAAGTGTCCTAGTTGAGTGAGCAATCTTTGGCGCAAAGCCGTCATCTGCATAGTTCTCCTCCTTAGTGCATTTGCACTTGACCTTTTCGGGTTTGGTGTGTCTCTTGCCCTCTGGGGGCAGCAGGAGCCATGTCCTTTCACGACCCGCTTGAGGGTACTGAAATTAGGATGTAGAACTTCCTTCTTTTTTGACAAGGTTCTTTCCTGCCTCTTGGAAACTTCTTTCTTAGTCTATCATCTCTCTTTCCAAAAGAAACGAAACACACTCCGGTCATTTTTTGTACCACGAGCAATTCACAAGAGGAACACTGGCCCCATATCGTAGGATGTGCTATCTTGTATTCTATCAAGTGCTTTACAAGCGAGAACAGCAGTGAGAGGAGCGATTTGTAAACAATGACGAACACACCTTTGACAGGACGTACTATCCATATACACCGCCATCAGTGGCACCTGGCATGGGATCACAGCATTCCACCTGTTGCAACAGTCCAATCTGGCGAAGAGGTGAGCTTTGATCTACTCGACGCCTCGTGCGGCCAGATCGTCGAGGGCAGTACGGAGAACACTCAAAAATGGAGGAATTATGGCACAACCGGTCTATGTGATTGGACATAAGAACTCGGACCTGGACTCCGTGGCCTCCGCGTACGCGTACGCTCGCCTACTACAATTACAGGGTGAAGAAGAAGCCATCCCTGCACGTAACGGGGAACTTAAACCAGAGGTGCGTTTCGTGCTCGAACGTTACCAGGTCGATCCACCTGAGGCTATCGATGATGTCCATCTCCAGGTACGCGATGTCATGCGCCGTGGCGTGATCTGTGCCTATCTGGATCAGCCTCTATTAGAAGCAGGGCAATTGCTGCAAGAACATAACCGCCGGTCGATGCCTGTCGTTGACACAGAAAACAAAGTCCATGGCATTCTTGCTACCGAAGATTTCGCCAAACTCTTTTTTAATGACCTTGATCCACGTTCCGTCAACCGCATACTACTGAAACGAGATAACCTGGTGCGTGCCCTCAGGGGACGGGTACTTATGGAGGGACGCCGCCCGCTGGGGAATCGCGTCCTCGTTGGCGCGATGCAGGCGGAAACGATGGCGGACTATATCGAACCAGGCTGCCTTGTCGTTCTGGGTGACCGCGAGGATGCCCAGCTCAAAGCAATCGAGAGCGGTGCCGCGGCCCTCGTCATCACCGGTGATTTGCTGGTCTCGGCACGGACGCTCGCGGCGGCTAAACAGCAGGGAGTCATGATCATCAGCACGGCCCATCACACATTTACTGCGGTACGCCTCATTAATCTAAGCATCAGCACACAGGATATCATGAACCGCGAGTTCGACTCCTGCCGGCCAGAAGATCCGATGAGCGAGGTACAACGCACACTGGCCCGCAGGCGCTCTATGCCCGTGGTCGATGCTGAAGGCATCCTTGTAGGGTATCTTTCGCGCACCGATATTCTCAATGCCCGGCCCAAAAGGGTCGTACTGGTTGACCATAACGAGCAGTCACAGGCCGTGGACGGTATCGATGAGGCCGAATTGCTCGGTATTATCGACCATCATCGCATCGCCGATGTTCACACAAACAAGCCCATTATGTTTCGTGCTGACCCAGTCGGCTGCACCGGCACAATCATCACCGGCCTTTACCATGAGGCCGGGGTTTCCATTCCTCGCGAGGTAGCAGGATTGTTACTGGCCGGACTGCTCATCGATACGCTCATCCTGCGCTCCCCCACCAGCACAACCAAAGATGAACGCGTCGCGGGCGAACTGGCAAACATCGCGGGAGAAGATATTGAACAGTACGGCCAGGAGATTTTTGCCGCTGCCGCCGCCGATTTGAGTGCGCGTCCAGCCGAATCTCTGATTACAGCGGACTTCAAAGAGTTCACGGTCGGTGACACAAAGTTTGCCATTGGGACGATTGAGACTGCCAGTCCTGCGACGATCGAGCAAAGGATTCCTGAGTTACTCAAAGCCATGCAGCGCATTGCCCAGGAACGAGGTTATGCCTCATTGCTCTTCATGCTGGTTGATATCATCAATATGCAATGCCATCTCTTGATCTGGGGTGGCGAACAGGCAGTGGCCGAAGTATTAGGCGTTCCTCTGGAGCCAGATGGGCATTCAGTCATCGTAGAGGGTCTCGTCTCGCGCAAGAAACAGTTGGTGCCGCTACTGTCACGTATTCAAGCCACGATGACCGGTAGAACTGGAGCATTGTAAAAAATATGTAACACCTGTTCCACAAATCAGGGTATCTTACACGTCATTTTTCCCTGTTGGGAGCGCGTTTTGTTACGTATAATACTTGTCAGAGGACAAACACTATGTTAAACTAGATTTCGACTCGAATACTCATCAGAGGATAACGTACTTTTTGTCTCTAGAGAATAATGTACCTTTTGTCTCTACTTAGATTTCTCAAGTTACTCATGTAATTGGCGGTCAACGCTGACACGCTTATATTATTTCGTGCCTAAGGAGGGCGTTTTCTATCGTGGACAATAGACTTTATATCGTGGTTCCTATCGTTATAGGGATCCTCGCGGTGTTATTCGCGGCCTACCTGGCGAACTTTGTCCTGCGCAAAGATACTGGCACGCCAGCCATGCAGAAAGTAGCTGATGCTATTTTTAAGGGTGCAATGGCCTTCCTCAATCGACAGTATCGAACAATTGCAGCTTTCGCTATTGTTGCCGCAGTCGTCGTTGCCTTAGTATTGTATCTGCTCGGTCAGGGAGACCAGGCAGCCAAGTTCAGTCTTGCCTGGCATACAGCTATCGCCTTCTTGATCGGTGCGCTCTGCTCAGGTGCTGCAGGCTTTATCGGCATGTACGTCGCGGTAAAATCGAACAGCCGTACGGCCAGTGCCGCTACGCGCAGCCTTGGTGAGGCCTTGATGATCTCCCTGCGTGGTGGAGCGGTCTCAGGTTTCCTGGTGGTTTCTCTCTCTCTCTTGGGCGTCACGGGCGTCTTCTTGGCCTTTGGCGGCTTGACAAACCCGGCAGTAGCGCCTTCCCTCATCGTAGGCTTCGGCTTCGGTGCTAGCTTTGTGGCCCTCTTCGCGCAGCTTGGCGGTGGTATCTATACCAAGGCCGCTGATGTGGGCGCTGACCTGGTGGGTAAAGTTGAAGCCGGCATTCCTGAAGATGATCCGCGCAACCCCGCCGTCATCGCCGACCTCGTCGGCGACAATGTCGGCGACTGCGCAGGTCGTGGTGCTGACCTCTTCGAGTCTACCGCCGCTGAAAACATCGGGGCAATGATCCTCGGCGTTGCGCTTTACGTGGCCACCAATAACATAGGCTGGATTCTCTTCCCACTCGTAGTACGCGCTTTCGGCTTGATTGCTTCCATGCTAGGTCTACTCTGGGTTCGTCCCTCGGTCGTCACCGAGCCAGATAAAGCCGCCGGGAAAGATCCAGGCGTAATCGCCATGCATCAACTCAATATCGGCTACTTCATAACCTGCGGTCTTTCGATTATCGGCGTGTTCATTGTCAGCTTTCTCTTGCTGAATGGGAATAACATCACGTCGACCAACGGCATACCACCCTGGGTCTGGTTCGGCCTGGCAGGTACCGTAGGTATTCTCCTGAGCGTCGCTTTCGTATACATCACGCAGTACTATACCGCTGGTACATGGCGTCCGGTACGTGAAATTGCCGCGGCAACCTTGACTGGCCCCGCTACAACCATCATCACCGGTGTCGCTGTCGGCTTCGAATGCGTTGCTCTGCCGGTATTGGCAATCAGCGTCGCCTTGTTCCTCTCGTTCTTCCTGGGTAGCCAGGTAAGCATTCACTCTACGAGCATTCCGCAGATCATCAACCCTGGTGGTATCTTTGGTACTGCTGTCGCCACCATGGGTATGCTCATGAGTACCGCGTATATTCTCGCCATGGATACTTTCGGTCCCATTACCGACAATGCCGGTGGTATCACCGAGATGAGTGGACAGGCTGAGTCTGTGCGCGACATCACTGATGCACTGGACGGTGTAGGTAACACCACCAAGGCGCTGACAAAGGGCTACGGTATCGGCTCTGCTGCACTGGCAGCCTTCCTGCTCTTCAGCGCTTACCTTGATGTGCTCTACTCCTTCAAACATAACCCTGCGGTCTACGTTGTTGACCTATCCAATATCGCCGTCTTCATCGCGGCGCTGATTGGCATTACGCTTATCTTCTTCTTCAGCGCTCTGGCAATTCGCGCCGTTGGCGCCGCTGCCAAACGTATGATCGAAGAGGTTCGCCGCCAGTTCAGAGAGAATCCTAAGATTATGGCGGAGGATCCCGCAGAGCGCGTAGAACCCGACTATGCCCGTTGCGTAGATATCAGTACCCGTGGCGCCCTGCGCGCTATGATCCTCCCTGGTATTGTTGCCGTATTGACGCCAATTGCCGTCGGTGTCATCCTTGGGCCCCAGGCTGAGGCTGGTACGCTGATGGTCGGTACCATGGGCGGTATCGTCCTCGCCCTTTTCCTGAACAATAGTGGTGGCGCGTGGGACAATGCGAAGAAATACGTTGAAGCTGGCTACCTGCGCGTTAACGAAGAAGGTGAGATGGTTGATCCCCTTGATCCTAAGGGTACTGTCCTGGGTAAGAAGAGTGAACCGCATAAGGCTAGCGTGGTTGGCGATACCGTCGGCGACCCCTTCAAGGATACCGCTGGTCCATC
>Ga0209027_1000661_pt1 | contig 12451 bp, 12 predicted proteins | sample GraSoi013_1_20cm_3_FD_185821 | JGI IMG/M metagenome (GOLD analysis project Ga0209027, IMG submission 185821) | Grasslands soil microbial communities from the Angelo Coastal Reserve, California, USA - Sample 09_27_2013_1_20cm (SPAdes) (version 2) | ecosystem: Environmental > Terrestrial > Soil >...
GCGGGTGGTGCCGGGCTCCTCGCTCGCGATCACGCGCTCCTCTCCCAGCAGGCGATTCACCAGCGTGGACTTGCCGACGTTCGGGCGGCCGATGATGGCGATGCGAATGGCGTCGGAGTCGGCCTCGGCAGCCGCTTGCGGCTCGAAGCCGGCGAGCACCCGCTCCATGAGCTCCTCGCACCCCCGGCCGTGGCTCGCGGAGATGGCGAGCGGCTCACCCACCCCCAGGGCATGGAAGTCTGCAGCGGCGATGTCGGCGTCGAGCCCGTCGGTCTTGTTGAGGGCCAGCGTGACCGGCTTGCCCGAGCGGCGCAGCTCACGCGCCACGAAATGATCCTGCGGCGAGAGTCCGGCGCGCGCGTCGGCGAGCAATACCAGGCGGTCGGCTTCGGCGACGGCGCGTTCGGTCTGGGCGCGCATCTGCGCCTCGATGCCGATCGGGTTCTCTATCAGGCCACCGGTGTCGATGACGATGCAGGCAACCGGGCCCAGTCGTCCGAAGCCGTACTGGCGGTCGCGCGTGAGCCCGGGCACGTCCGCGACGATCGCGTCGCGCGTGCCCGTGAGCACATTGAACAGGGTCGACTTGCCGACGTTCGGGCGGCCGACCAGGGCGATGACGGGCAACATGGCTGGGGCGCAACCCGGCGGCCGCCCACGCTACTTGCCTTCCGTGGGCTGCGGGGCGGGCGTCCGTGGCACCGTCTTGCCGCCGGTGCGGGCCGCGAGCGGCGTCACGCGAAACGCGCTGATGTGCCCGCGGTCGTTGATGACCAGCACCATGTTGCCGACCACGACCGGCGCGGTGCTGATGCGCACCTTGCCGGTCGACTCGCGCGCCGCGAGCGCACCGCTCGCCTTGTCGAGCCAGTGCACATAGCCCTGGAAGTCCGCGGTGACGAGCGCATTGTCCATGATCGCCGGCGCGGACAGCCCCCGATGCAGCAGTGCTTTCTGCCGCCAGATCTCCGCTCCGGTACGCGCCTTCAGCGCCAGCAGCTCGCCGTCGGCCGTCGCCACGTACAGTGCATCGTCATCGAGGGTAAGCCCGCGGAAGCTCGAGGCCTCGTGCGACCACCAGATCTGCCCGGTCTCGAGCGCCAGCATGGCCACGCGTCCCTGGAAGCCGACCGTGAACACATCCTGGCCGGAGACACGGACGGGGGAGTCGATGTCGGCGAGGCGCTCCAGCTCGGTGCGCCCGTGCGGCGGAGTGATGGTCGCCTCCCACTGCACCGAGCCGTCGTTCATGTTGGCCGCCAGCACCTTGCCGTTGTCGAAGCCGCACAGCACCAGATCGCCGGCGATGACCGGGCGTGCGGTGCCGCGCAACGACAGGCGCGGCACCTGCTGCTCCTGGAACCACAGCTCGTGCCCGTCCGCGGCACTGAGCGCATGCAACTTGCCGTCGACCGTGCGCACGGCGATCAGGCGCTCGGAGATGGCCGCCGGCGCCAGTACCTCCCCGTTGAGGCGCACTTTCCAGCGAATCGCACCGTCCGCCGGGTTGAGGGCGAACAACTGCCCGTCGCTCGAGCCCGCCAGCACCAGCTCCCCGCTCGCGGCCGTGCCGCCGGACAGCGGTGCGCGGGTGCGCGTGCGCCACAGGATACGGCCCGAGGAGACATCGATGGCCACGATGTCGCCGCGGTGGCCGGCGGCGTAAACACGATTGCCGGCGACCGACAGGCCGAGCCCGAGGCGCAGGACCACGGCCTTCTTGTCGTCAACCGAGGTGCTCCAGACACGCTGCACACGCAAGGTGGCTCTCAAGGGAGTGAGCTTCGCCGGCTGGTCGATGCTCTTGTCCTTCGAGCAGGCGCCGAGCAGCGCCACCAGAGCGCCCGCCACCGCCAGGGCATGGGTCGATTTGCGGCTCATTTGCCCGGTCCGGGCGCCGTGGCTTTCGCCGCGGAGGCGGTGGCTTTCGCCGCGGGCGCCCCGCCGGGCGCATCGGCTGCGAGATCGGCAATCTTGAGGGTGAGGAGCGAGTCGCTTGCCGCCGTTTGTGCGCTGCGATACTCCTTCAGCGCCGCGGTCTTGTCACCCTTGGCATAGTAGGCATCGCCGCGCACCTCGTGGTATTGCGCAGCGAAGGCTCCGGGTTCGGCCGCGTCGAGAGTGGCGAGGGCGCCGTCGGTTTTGCCCTGAGCGATCTGCACCCGCGCCAGCCGCAGCCGCGCCACCAGGGCGAGGTCGCGATCCTTGGAATTCTCCGCCACCGCGGCGAGCTCGCCCGCCGCCCGATCGAGCTCCCCGCCGAGCACGTGCACGCGCGCCGCCAGCAGCCGCGCCTGGTCCGTATAGGGTGAGGCCGCGTATCCGCGCTGCAGCTCACCGAACAGTGCCAGGGCGCGTGCGCGATCACCGCCGTCCAGAGCCTGCACCATCTGCGTGTACTTCGCGCCCGCCTCGAGCCGTCCGGCATCCAGGCGCCCCTGCCACCAGCGCCAGCCGTACACGCCCGCCGCCACCACGGCGATGGCCAGAATCACGGCCGGGCCGTTTTCGCGCACCTGAGTCTTGATCCATTCCCACTGTTCTTTTTCAGACAGGTAGTCTTCCACGCTTCCTCCAGCATCACGCCGCTGCGGGGCCCCCGCCGCGCCCCCTGGCCAGCGCCGCATCCACGCCCGCGGCCAGGCCCACGATCGGGCACTCGCTCTGACCGGACTCCTCGCGCAAGGGTTTCATGGCAACCACGCCGCGCGCGAGCTCATCGTCGCCGATGATCAGCGCCAGCGGCGCGCCGCTCTTGTCCGCGCGACGGAACTGCGCCTTGAGGTTGCCTGCGCCCAGGTTGAGCTCGAAACGCACTCGCGGCCGCTCGCTGCGCAGGCGCTCGACGAGCTCCAGCGCCTGCGCGCCAGCCTGCGCACCGCCGACCACGACGTACACGTCAGGGCGGCGCGCGGGCAGCGTGCCGCCCGCCGCCAGCAGCAGCGCCACCAGGCGCTCGACGCCCATCGCAAAACCGATCGCCGGCGTCGCGTCACCCCCGAGCTGCCCGATCAGGCCGTCGTAGCGGCCGCCGGAGCATACGGCATTCTGTGCGCCGGTGGACGGGGTGATCCACTCGAACACGGTGCGGTTGTAGTAATCGAGGCCGCGCACCAGGCGCGGGTTGATCTCGTAGCTCACACCCACGGCGCGCAGCATGCTGCACAGCGCCTCGAAGTGGGCGCGCGACTCCGGATCCAGATGCTCGGTGAGCAGCGGCGCGCCGCGAATCACCTCCTGCATCTGCGGGTGCTTGCTGTCCAGGACCCGCAGCGGGTTGCCGGCGAGGCGCCGCTGGCTGTCGGCGTCGAGTTCCGCGGCGTGTGCCTGCAGGTACTGCAGCAGCCGCTCGCGATACGCGCGGCGGCTGTCCGGCGTGCCGAGGGAGTTGATCTGCAGCGTGAGGCCGCTGATCCCCAGACCCCGCCACAGCCGCGCGCTGAGCGCGATGAGCTCCGCATCCACATCCGGGCCTGGCCAGCCGACCGCTTCCACGTCCACCTGCCAGAACTGCCGGTAGCGGCCCGCCTGCGGCGCCTCGTGGCGGAACATCGGCCCCAGACACCACAGCTTGTGGCGCTGGCCGCGCAGCAGGCCGTTGGAAATCAGCGCGCGCACGATGCCGGCGGTGGCCTCGGGGCGCAGCGTGAGGCTGTCGCCACCGCGGTCGGTGAAGGTATACATCTCCTTGCCGACCACGTCGGTGTGCTCGCCGATGGCGCGCTTGAAGAGCTCGGTGTGCTCCACCACCGGCACGCGAATCTCTTCGTAGCCGTACGCGCCGAGCAGCTCGCGCGTGCACGCTTCGAAGTGCTGCCAGGTGCCGATCTCGGAGGGCAACACGTCGTTCATTCCGCGGATGGGCTGGATCGGCTCCGCCACCTCAATCTCCGTGCGCCAGCCGCGGCGGCGCCGGTATGGTGCGCCCGTCGCCCTCGATGAGCAGCCGTGCGCTGCCGTCGTGGCGCACCAGGCCCGCCAGCCGCAGCGGCTGATCCTTGATGCGCAGCTCCACCGCCGGGGCGTTACCGAGGATCACGCGCAGCGGGGGCGCGCCGCTCACCGTACGCGGCGCACTGCCCGCCCCGTACAGGCCCTGCAACAGGCGCCGCCCGCTCGCGTCCGAGACCTCCACCCAGGTGAGCCCCGAGAACTTCAACCCCAGCCGCGTCGGGCCCGCCTCCGGCGCTGCACCATCGGCGGCGCCCGCGCTGTGCGTTCCGGCGCCCGCGCCCTGCGTCGCGGCGGCGCCGGAGGCTGGCGGCGCAGCGGCCGTGAGCGGCCGTGGTTTCTCGCCCGGGGTGTTGAGCAGCCACCACAGCAGCGCGAGCAGCGCAAATCCCGCCAGCCCCTGGAACGAGCGCATCACCAGGCGCGCAGCGTCCCGGCCGGGTTCACGGTGCGGGATGCGGGTGAGATCCGGGTGCGCCGCCCGCGCGCTGCGCGCATACAGCTCCTGCAGCTGCGCGGGGGACTCGCCGATGAGCTCGGCGTAGCGCCGCAGGTGTCCGCGCACGTACACATCGGCACCCAGGGCCGCGAAGTCCTCCGCCTCCAGCGCTTCGAGCGTGCGCGGATCGAGGCACAGTGTTTCCGCCGCCTGCGCGAGGCTCAGGCCCTGTTTCTCGCGCCCGGCGCGCAACCGCGCGCCGGTGCCGCAGCGTTGCTCACCGCCAACTTCACTTGCCATGAGCCTCAGCCGGGGTTGCGATCGAGTTCCGCCAGGGCGCGCGCCTGGTCGGTCCCGGGGAAATCGAGCTGCAGTCGGCGCGCGTAGCGCTGCGCGCCGAGCCTGTCGCCCTGGGCGCGCGCCACGCGCACCCCGAGCAGCAGCAGATCCGCAGTCGCCTCGTAGCTGCCGATGAAGGCGTCGATGCCGGCGCGCGCGGGAGCCAGCTCGCCATGCTGGAATTGCAGCTCCATGAGCTGGTACGCGGCTTCCGCGAAGTTCGGCCGGGCCCGCAGGGCGCGGCTGAAGTCGGCGCGCGCCTCATCGTCGCGCTTGGCCGCGCGCAGGCACACTCCGGCGTTGGTGTAGGCCGCCTCGGGGGTGCGATACAGCGCGTTGTGCGCCGCCTCCTCGAAGTGCCGCACGCCCTCCTCGGTGCGACCGTTCTGGCACAGGTACACGGCGTAGTTGTTCACCACCTGCGGGTCGTGCGGCGCCAGCCGCAACGAGGTGCGGAACTCCGCATCCGCCTTGGCGGGGCTCTGCATGCGCTCGAACAACATCGCGCGGGCGCTGTGAACGTCGGCGCTGCCCGGGTCCTCGGCGAGCGCGCGGTCGAGCTTGTCCTTCGCCAGCGCGACGTCCCCCTGGTGCAGGTAGGCGATTCCGAGCTGCACGTTGTAGGCGGCCGCATCGTGTGCCTTGCTCGGACGCTCCGCGGTTACGCAGGCGGCGAGCAGCAGCGTCAGTGCGCCGGCCGCCAGGCGCGGGGGCAGCCGCTCGTGAGCCGTGGTGTTGACTGGGTTGCTCATGGTTGAACCGCGACGCCGATGACCTTGCTCCCGAGACGCACGGTGGTGCGATCGATGACGCGTCCGGCCAGCTGTCCGCAGGCGGCGTCGATGTCCTCGCCGCGGGTGCGGCGAATGGTCGCCAGCACTCCGCGCTGCAGCAGCTCGTCACGGAAACGCTGGATGACGGGCGGGCTCGGGCGAGTGTAGTGCGTGCCGGGAAACGGGTTGAAGGGAATCAGATTGACCTTGGCCGGATGGCCCTGCAGCAGGCGCGCCAGCGCGCGCGCCTGCGCGGGAGAATCGTTCACGCCCGCGAGCATCACGTATTCGAAGGTCACGCTGCGGCCGTTCCGCTCATCGAGGTAATGCCAGCACGCCCGCAGCAGCTCCGCGATCGGATGCTTGCGGTTGATCGGCACCAGCTCGTTGCGCAGCGCATCGTCGGGCGCGTGCAGCGACACGGCCAGCGCCACGTTGGTCTCCTGCGCGAGCTTGTAGATCTGCGGCACCAGCCCCGAGGTCGAGAGCGTCACGCGGCGCCGCGACAGATCGAAGCCGTAGTCATCGAGCAGGATGCGCAGCGCCGGCACCACGTTGCGGAAGTTGGCGAGCGGCTCGCCCATCCCCATCAGCACGACGTTGCTGACGTGGCGCTCGCCCCCCGCTGCGCTCGCCGCGCCCGGCGCGGCGACGAGCGCGCGCTGCCGCTCCTCGCCCTCGAGCTCGCGCACCGCCAGCCACACCTGCCCCACCATCTCGGCGGTGCTCAGGTTGCGATTGAAGCCCTGCCGGGCCGTGGCGCAGAACGAGCAGTCGAGCGCACAGCCGACCTGCGAGGAAATGCACAGCGTGCCGCGATCGGGCTCGGGAATGAACACCATCTCGAACGCCTGGGCTGCGTCGGCGCGCAGCAGCCATTTGCGGGTGCCATCGCCCGAGCGCTGCTGCGAGAGGATCTGCGGCGCGCGCACCTCGGCCTGCGCGCTGAGAAGCGTGCGGAAGTCCCTGGCGAGATCCGTCATGTCCTCGAACGAGCCGACGCCGCGCTTGTACATCCAGTTCATCAGCTGGCGCGCGCGGAACCTCTGGCCGCCGAGCTGCGCCACGAAGGTCTCGAGTCCCGCGCGCGGCAGCCCCAGCAGGTTGGTGCGCGGTGTTGCTGCAGATGTCATGGCGGTGCGGGGCCGCTCCTAATCGCGCGGATGCAGCTCGGAGGTGCTGAAGAAGTAGGCGATCTCGCGCGCCGCGGTGTCGGGCGCATCCGAGCCGTGCACCACGTTGCGCTCGATGCTGGTGGCGAGGTCGGCGCGGATCGTGCCCGCGGCGGCCTGCTTCGGATCGGTCGCGCCCATGATGTCGCGGTTGCGGGCGATCGCGCTCTCGCCCTCCAGCACCTGCACGATGACGGGGCCCGAAGCCATGTAGCGCACCAGGTCCTTGAAGAACGGACGCTCGCGATGCACGGCGTAGAACGCTTCAGCCTCGCGCTGCGACAGGTGCAGCATGCGTGCGGCGACGATCGCGAGGCCTGCGCTCTCGAAACGGCGATAGACCTCGCCGATGAGATTGGCTCTCACGCCGTCGGGCTTGACGATGGACAGGGTGCGCTCGAGCGCCATTCGCGAAGGACCTCTCACAAAGCTTCACTCAACCGGTGCGGGTGTTCGCGCCGGCATGCGCAGCCGGTGCGCGGGCAGGCCCGGAAGTCTACCTTGGGTCACGCACCCGCGGCAATTTGGCGTGCGACGGAAGTGCCGGTTTGGTAAGGCTTTTTGCGCCGCCGGGAAGGCGGGCTGCGCCGGCGCAGGCGCGAGGCGTGCGCGGCGCCCGCGGGTGCTTCAGACCGAGAAGCTCTCCCCGCAGCCGCATTCCCCCTTGACGTTGGGGTTTCTGAAGCGGAAGGCCTCGTTCAGGCCCTGCTTGACGAAGTCCACGATCGTGCCGTCGAGGAAGCCGAGGCTCGCGCCGTCCACGAACACCCGCACGCCGCGGTCTTCGAACACCGCATCCCCCGGCTGCGGGCCATCGGCGTAGTTGATCACGTAGGCAAAGCCGGAGCAGCCGGTCTTGCGCACGCCGAGCCGCAGCCCGATGCCGTGCCCGCGGGCCGCGAGGAAAGTCTTGACCCGAAGGGCTGCGGATTCAGTCAGTGAGATCGCCATCGGTCCTCGTATTCTAGCCCCTTATGACCAGCGCGAGAGGCACGCGCGCAGAGCGTCTTCGACCACCAGCAGGCGTGCGAGTTTCTCCACCGGTACCCCGCGGGTAGCGGCCCAGGTCGCCGGCGTGCCCGGAATCAGCGCCCCGCGCCCTCGCCCGCGCAGCTCGCCACACAGCCAGGCGGCCACGTCCATAGTATGGGGGCAGCCGAAGGCCTGAAAACGTGCGTCCTTCACAATGTCGTCTGCGACCTGCAGGTGAAACCGCACCCAGCTCTCCTGCCCCGGTCCGCCGGCCTCGCCGCTCACGGTCGCGCCGCCGCTGCCGCTCGCGCGCGCCGGTCCGAAGCCCGCCCCGGCCGCGGCGCCCGCCGCCGGGGACAGCGCGCGCAGCCGCCCCACCTCGCAGCGCACGGCGCTGAGCGCGAGGTCCACGTCGGCCGCGACGCTGAAGCGCCCCAGACTGAAGCGCAGGGAGCTCTGCGCGAGTTGGGTGTCGCGTCCCAGGGCACGCAGCACGTAGGAAGGATCCGCGGAGACCGAGTTGCAGGCGGCGCCGGTGGACACCGCCAGTCCCGTGAGGCCCGTCACCAGGCTCTCCCCCTCCACGCCCTCGAACGACACGTTCAGAATGCCCGGCAGGCGCGGCGCGCCGGCGCCGTTCAGATGAGTGCCGCCGAGGGCCTCGAGTCCGGCCCACAGCCGCTCGCGCAGCGCCGTGAGCCGCACGCCTTCCGCGGGCAGCTCGCGCGCCGCCAACTCGCAGGCGAGGCCGAAGCCCACGATCTGGTGAGTGGCCAGCGTCCCGGGCCGCAACGAGCGCTCCTGTCCCCCGCCGTACATCAGCGGCTGCAGCAACCCGCGGGCGCCCTCGCGCACGTAGAGCGCGCCGATCCCTTTGGGGCCGTAGATCTTGTGCGCCGTGATCGAGACGAAGTCGACCGGCAGCGAGCGCACATCGAGGGGCACTTTGCCCGCGGCCTGGGCGCAATCGCTGTGCAAGGCGACGCCGCGCTCGCGGCACAGTGCGCCGATCGCGCAGAGGTCCTGCAGCACACCGATCTCGTTGTTCGCGTACATGATCGAGGCCAGCACGGTGTCGGGACGCAGCGCCGCGGCGAAGGCCGCGGGCTCGATCAGCCCGGAGCGGCCGGGCGTGAGATAGGTGACGCTGAAGCCTTCCTTCTCGAGGCGCTTGCAGGCATCGAGCACGGCCTTGTGCTCGGTGCGTGCGGTCAGCACGTGGCGGCCGCGATCCGCGTTGGCGCGCGCGACCCCGAGGATCGCCAGATTGTCGGACTCGGTGGCCCCGGAAGTGAACACGATCTCCTCCGCCGCCGCTCCCAGGAGCGCGGCGAGCTGCGCGCGCGCGGCCGCGATGCGCGCGGCGGCGGCCGCGCCCAGGGCATGCGCCGAGGAGGGATTGCCGAAGTCCCCGCCCGCCGTGAGACAGCCGCTCATGGCCGCGGCCACGGCCGGATCGACCGGCGTCGTGGCCGCGTAGTCGAGGTACAGCGGCCTTGCGGCGCTCATGGAGGCTGCGCCCCGGCGTGGCGGCGCCGGCTCTGTACCGCCGTGAGGATGCCGCGCAGGATGTTGACCTCGTTCTGATCGAGCTCTGCGCGCTGCAGGAAGCGCCGGATGCGTCCCATCAGGTGCGTGCCGCTCTGGGTGCGGTCGCGAAACTCGATCTCCTCCAGCACCTGCGCGAAGTGCGCGTACAGGCGCGCCATTTCCTGCGCGCCCGCGAGCGGTGGCCCGGCCGGTGCGCTCGCCGCCGCATCGCTGGCGCCGGCCCGGAACAGCTCGTACGCCACCAGCTGCACCGCCATGGCGAGATTCAGTGACGGGTAGGCGGGGTTGGCCGGTATGCGGATCAGCACATGCGCCGCCTCGAGCTCCTCGTTGGTGAGCCCGGTGCGCTCGGGGCCGAACACCAGCGCCGCGGGCGCGCGGCGTGACTCCTCCAGGATGCGCACGGCCGCAGCGCGCACATCGATCACCCGGAAATACTGATCGCGATCGCGCGAGGTGCTCGCCGCCACGAAGCCGCAGCCCTCGAGCGCCTCGCCGAGCGATGCCACGACGCGCGCCGCGCTGAGTACGTCGTCCGCGCCGGAGGCGCGCGCGCTCGCTTCCCTGTGCGGAAACTCCTTCGGCTGCACCAGCAGCAGCTCGCGCAGGGCCATGTTCTTCATGGCGCGCGCCACGGCGCCGATGTTGCCCGGGTGCGAGGGCGCGACCAGCACGATGCGAATGTCGGGAGAGTCCATCTGTTACGCTAGCTTGGCCGCCGATTGTCACACGAGCTTAAGGACCGTGCAGCCGCTTCTCAATATCGCCGTGCGGGCCGCGCGCCGCGCCGGCGAGCTCATCGTACGGAGCCTGAACCGCCTGGAGTCCCTCACCGTCTCCTCCAAGGAGCGCAACGATTTCGTCACCGAGGTGGACCGCGCCGCCGAGCAGGAGATCATCGGCAGCATCCGCCGCCTCTACCCGCAGCATGCGTTTCTCGCCGAAGAAAGCGGCCGCAGCGGCGGCGAGCACGACACGCTGTGGATCATCGATCCTCTGGATGGCACCACCAACTTCCTGCACGGCTTCCCGGTGTTTGCCGTGTCGATCGCCTGCCAGGTGCGGGGACGCCTCGAGCACGCGGTGGTCTACGACCCGATGCGCGGCGAGCTGTTCACCGCCAGCCGCGGCGCCGGCGCTCACCTGGACAATCACCGCATGCGCGTGAGCAAGGCGCGCGGGCTCGAGGGCGCGCTCATCGCGACCGGCTTTCCCTATCGGGCCAACACGCGCTACCTGGACGCGTACCTCGCCATGTTGAAAGCGGTCACGCTGCAGGTCGCCGGCGTGCGCCGCCCCGGAGCGGCGGCGCTCGATCTGGCCTATGTCGCGGCCGGGCGCGTCGATGCGTTCTGGGAGATCGGGCTTTCCCCCTGGGACACCGCGGCCGGGACGCTGCTCATCCAGGAGGCCGGCGGGCGCATCGGCACGCTCGGCGGCGCCGAGTACCGCCAGGAGGGGCACGTCCTCGCCGGCAGCCCCAAGGTATACGCAGCGCTCGTGGAGCTGCTTGCGCCGCACGTGCCCGAGGAGCTGCGCACGTCCTGAACGCCCGGCCTTCAGAGCGAGGACGCGCGCGAAGCGGGTCGCGCTCACTTGGCGCGCATGCTCGCTCGCTTTCCCCGGATCGCTTGTGTAGAGTCCTCGCGAAAAATCGGGGGGCCCATGGCGAGCCAGCTTCTTGCGACCAAGTCCATCGCCGAGCTGCACGAGCAGGAATCCACCGGCAACCAGCTGCGGCGCGCACTCACCGCCACGCAGCTGACGCTGCTTGGCATCGGCGGCGTCATCGGCACCGGCATCTTCGTGCTCACCGGCGTCGCGGCCGCCAACAATGCAGGTCCCGCGCTGCCGCTGTCGTTCATCGTTGCCGGAATCGGCTGCACGTTCGCAGGCCTGTGCTACGCGGAGTTCGCCGCCATGATCCCGGTGTCGGGCAGCGCCTACTCCTATTCCTACGCCACCCTCGGCGAGGGTATCGCCTGGTTCATCGGCTGGAACCTGATCCTGGAATATCTGTTTGCGGTCGCGACCGTGTCGGTCGGCTGGTCGGGTTACGTGGTGAGCCTGCTCGATCAATGGCACTTGCACATCCCTGACGCGCTCTCGCACGCACCGCTCGATCAAGGTGCGGACGCACTGCACCTGCGCTTCACCGGGGCCATCATCAACCTGCCCGCCATCCTGATCGTCACGGCCATTGCCACCATCTGTTACATCGGCATCAAGCAGTCGGCCGTCTTCAACTCGGTGATCGTCACCATCAAGGTTACGGTGATCGTGCTGTTCATCCTCTTCGGCGTGAGCTACATCAACACCGACAACTGGCACCCGTTCGTGCCGCCTAATACCGGGACCTGGTTCGTGTACGGTCCCAGCGGCATCCTGGGCGCCGCGGGCGTCATCTTCTTCGCCTACATCGGCTTCGATGCCATCTCCACTGCGGCCCAGGAGTCCAAGAACCCGCAGCGCGACATGCCCATCGGCATCCTGGCGAGTCTGATCATCTGCACTGTCCTGTACGTGATCGTCTCCGCTGTGCTCACCGGCATGGTGAGCTACAAGGAGTTGAATGTCTCCGCACCGGTGGCCCTCGCTCTGGACAAGTACCCGCAGCTGCACTGGCTGGGGGGATGGGTGAAACTCGGCGCCATCTTCGGTATGACCTCGGTGATGCTGGTCATGACCATCGCGCAGGCGCGCATTTTCTTCGCCATGGCACGTGACGGGCTGCTGCCGACCTTCTTCGGCCGCGTGCATCCGCGCTTCCGCACCCCCTCGACCGGCACGGTGGTGACGGGGGTGTCGGCCGCCGTGATCGGCGGGCTGTTTCCGGTCGGCCTGCTCGGCCACCTGGTGTCGATCGGCACCCTGGCGGCGTTCGTGACGGTCTGCATCGGCGTGCTGGTGCTGCGCCAGACGCGCCCCGACCTGCCGCGCCCGTTCCGGGCACCGTGGCCATGGTTCACCTGCATTGCCGGGGCCCTGGTGTGCGGCTTGATGATGGTATCGCTCGGGCCCGCGACCTGGGTGCGACTGGTGGTGTGGACCGTGATCGGTGCGCTCGTCTACCTACTGTACGGCTACCAGCACAGCTGCCTGCGCGAGGGGAGCGCCGCCGCCAGCGCCGCCCGTCCCGCCTGAGGCGCGCGGCTCGAGGCTTCAGCGCTCGCGATCTTCCAGCCGGCGCCGCAGGCGCACGTTGATCATCTCCACCGCCACCGCGAACGCCATCGCGAAATACAGGCAGCCCT
>Ga0209027_1000662_pt1 | contig 12451 bp, 14 predicted proteins | sample GraSoi013_1_20cm_3_FD_185821 | JGI IMG/M metagenome (GOLD analysis project Ga0209027, IMG submission 185821) | Grasslands soil microbial communities from the Angelo Coastal Reserve, California, USA - Sample 09_27_2013_1_20cm (SPAdes) (version 2) | ecosystem: Environmental > Terrestrial > Soil >...
GCCCCTCACGTGGATTCGTTCCGCAAAATCTGGTCGTCCAGCCACCGGTCGACGATGCTCTTCCGAAAGCGCCACTCCTTTCCCAGCTTCGCCGCCGGAATCCGCTTCTCCTGGGCCCACTTGTAGATGGTCTGTGGCGTGAGCCGCAGGTAGGCGGCGACCTCCTCGATGGTCAAGATCTCGTTGTCGAGAGAGCGTCCGCGAGACTGGTCGCCGTTCCGTGTCATGGCCGCTTGCGGTGATGCGTGGAGTCGACAACCGTGTCGAGCAGGGGAATGGAGAGACCGCGAAACCGGGGTAGGCTGTCTTGCTTGCCCGGTGGCGGAGTCGGCTTCGCGTCTCCCTGCATCAACTTGTTTACGGCGTAGATGACCGCCGCGTAGAAGTTGCCCTGGTATGTGCCGAACACCTGGAACGGCTGATTGCGGTCACCGAGGAACGGGCGAAGACTCCACGCCAGCTGGATTCCCACGAAGCCGAACAACAACGCCCATGCGCGCATGATGGTGAGAGCCTTGCGCGGGTACACGCCGCGCTTCTCGCACACCACGCTCAACCCCTCATGCAGGGCGTACATGCCGAACAGCCCGGCCACTCCCGCGATGGCGATGTTCAACAGGTGCTGGAAGTAGTAGTTCGCGCCCGTGACGAGAAAGAATGCCGTGATCGGCACGAACGCGGCGAGCAGCACGGACGTGAGCGCCAGCGCACCGGACACCAGTACGACCACCTGCAGCAAGCGCAAACGCGAGCCAACCAGGACCTGCACGACGAAGAACGCGGGAAAGCAGACCGCGAACGTCGCAAAAAACAGGAGCGGCAGCTTGACGCCCGCTGACACCGCCTGCGCGGGACCCGAATAGGCGCCGGCGACGAGTCCGAAGAAGCCGGACAACGTGACGATCGTGCCGACGGCGTATCGAAGCTTGCTGCCGAGCGCGACGCCCTCGACGACCTCCTCGAAGAACCGTTCTCGCTCGCTGAGCAGCGCTTTCAGGAAGGCGGAGTAGCTCGTGATGGACTGGTCGGTGGCCACGGCCGGGCCTTTTGACGTTTGAGGCCCAAGCTACCAACGTATTACTGTTTTGTCAAGTTTGATGATATTAAGTGATGTTTGCAGATAGATCTAGGGCTTACGAATCACAGGTGGCAGATCGGTCGCGAGCGCCGCGGCGATCCGCGCCGCAAGGCCCTCGTCCATTCCCCGCTTCTGCGCCAGCTCGAGCGCTGCCCTGCCCAAGACTCGATACAACGCCGCATCGTCCCGCGTGAGCGCCTCGACGTGGCGGCGGATGGTGGCTTCGTCCCCCCGGGCCACGGGGCCCGTGAGCGCGCCCAGGGGTCCCAGGCGCCCAAGATTCTCGAGCGTGCCCTCCACCAGCGGCCGCAGCGCCTGCCAGGCCTCGGCGTCCGTGAGCCCGGCGTGCCGCAACAGCCGCTGCGCTACCGCTTCCACCACCACGAAATAGTTCGAGGCGAAGACGGCCCCGGCGTGGTACATCGGCTTTGCCTGGGACGGAATCCGGAAGGAGCGGAGTCCCAGGTCCTGCGCCAACCGCTCCGCGGCTTCCACGGCGCGCGGCATGCCTTCCACGGCGGCCCAGGCACCCTTGAGATGCTCGGCGGCGCGCGCGGGATCGGAGATGGTCTGGAGCGGATGAAGCGAGCCCAGCCCGGCGCGCGACCCGACCAGCGGCCCAAGCGCCTCCTGGCCGTGCACACCCGAGAGGTGCAGCACCACTTGGTCGGCGCGGATCGCGCCGGCGTCGGCGAGTGCACCGGCCAGCGAGCGAATCGCGTCGTCGCGCACGGCGAGGATCACGACGGCGGGCTGGGCGATCCAGGGGGGCGGCTCGTCGCCGGGACCCACGCTGAGCGTGAGCGGACGCGGCACGGGTTTCCTGCGGCGACCGTGCAGCTCGACCGCGTAACCCGCCCCGGCCAACGCCAGGCCGAGCCCCACCCCCGCCTGGCCTGGCCCGATGATGCCGACCGAGCGGTTCAGTTGCGCTGGGCGGCCGGCGCCTGAGCCGCGGCGAGCGACAGCAGATCCTGGGGTGACTTGGCGCGGCGCGCCAGCGCCAGCGCGGCCTGGACCTGACGGTCCTCGTCCATCCGGCGCCGGACCTCGGAGGGCCGGCCGAACACGTACCGCGTGATCTCATGTCCGAGATCGTCTGCGATGAGCGTCCGGGCGCCCATCAGCACGCTGTCCGGCACCGGCACGCCACGGGCGCGCAACCGCCGCAGCACCTCGTCCACCATGTCCGGCGTGACGCTGAACGTCGGGCTCTTCACCCGCCCGGAGCCCTTCACCTCGAGCGCGTAGCTGGCCCGCACGTCCTGGTACGTCGGGATCTTGTTCCCCAGGGCCTTCATGAACGCGCGCTCCGCGATGGTGAAGGTATCCGGCTTGATGAAGAGGTCCGGCCGAATGCCGCCGCCACCCAGTACGGTCCGTCCGTGATCGGTGTGGAACACCAGCGACGAGTCGACCTTCGTCGTGTCACGCCCGAGCTCCGCCGCCTCGGCCTGCGCCAGCTGGTCGTCTTCGTTCTTGCTCTTGCGTTGGATGGTCCGCCCGCTGGGCGTGTACCAGCGCGCGGTCGTCAGCTTGAGGGCCGTCTCCGGGGTGAGCTGCCAAAGCGACTGCACCAGCCCCTTCCCGAACGTCGGCGTCCCCACCACCACGGCGCGGTCGTGGTCCTGGAGCGCGCCCGTGATGATCTCCGCGGCACTCGCCGTACCTCCGTTCGCCAACACGACCACGGGAAGGGTGGGCCAGGGCTGCGGCTTGGCGTCGCGATAGGTCCGCGTGGTGTTGGGTGCCCGGCCGCGCGTGGCGACGACATCCTCGCCCGGGTCGAGGAACAGCTCGCTCACCGCGACCCCCTGGTCCAGGAGCCCGCCCGGGTTACCGCGCAGGTCGAGGAGCAGGGATTTCATGCCTTTCTGGAGGAGTGCGGTCACCGCCTCGGTGAGCTCCGGCCCCGAGGTCTCGCTCACGGGGGTGAGGAGCACGTAGCCGACCTTGTCGTCGAGCATCATCGAGACCTGCACCGAGCGGACGTGGATCTGGGCGCGGGTGAGCTTGAACGTGAGCGTCTGCTCGATCCCCACGCGCCGTATCTTGAGCTCGACCGGCGACCCCGCCTCGCCGCGCAGCTCCTTCACGGCCTGATCCTGCTTCCAGCCCTCGGTCGAGCGACCGTCGAGCCCCACGATCTGATCGCCGGTCTGGATGCCGGCGCGATCCGCGGGCGTGTCCGGCAGCGGGGCCACCACGGTGATCCAACCGTCGCGCACCTCGATCTGAATCCCGAGACCGCCATAGTTGCCGGTGGTGGCTTCGTTCAACGCCTTGAAGTCGTCCCGCTTCAGGAACACCGAATACGGGTCGTGCAACTGGTCGAGCATGCCGTCGATGGCCATCTGGTAGAGCCGCCGCTCGTCGATCGAGTCGACGTAATAGTCGGCCACGTGCGCCAGCACGTCTTCGAACAGGCGCGCCTGCTGGTACACCGAGCCGGCGGGCGCGGCCTCGTGCTGCAACAGCCACCCACCCGTGGCGAGTGCCAAGCCGGCCACCGCCGTGACGATCACTATCTTGCGCAGCTTCATGACAAGCCTCGTGTTGGAAGGGCCATCGCGGCCAGCACGTCCTTCCAGGCGGCGTCCAGCACCGCCTTCTTCGACTGCGTCGCGTCGACGTGGACGACCCTGGGACCCTGGGCGTGGCGGTACGCTTCGAGCACGCGCCGGTGAAACGCATCGTCCTGCCGTTCGAACCGATCCTGCACTTTGCGCGCCGCCCGCTGCCGCTCCCGCCCCACTTCGACCGGGATGTCGAGCACCAGCGTGACGTCCGGCACGAGACCGCCGGTCGCCAGCCGGATGGCCTGCGCCACTTCCTCATACGGTAGCCCGCCGCCCGCGACCTGGTACGCCAGGGTCGACAGGTCGAAGCGGTCGGCCACCACTACCTCGCCGGCTTCCAGCGCCGGCCGGATGATCCGGTACACCAGATCGGCACGCGCCGCGAGGAACAGGAACAGCTCTGCCGCCGGGGCCATGTCGTGGGGGAACTTGAGCGCGACCTTGCGCGCCGCTTCCGCCAGCGGTGTTCCCCCCGGCTCCCGCACCGTCACGACCGGGCGGCCCTCCGCGTGCAGCCGGGCGGCGATCGAGCGTACCAGCGTCGACTTCCCCGCGCCCTCGGGACCCTCCACCACGATGAACGTGCCCGCTGCGGCCCCCGGCACGGTCAGCCCAGCGTGATGATGGGGCTCGCCGCCCCCTGCTTCATGCCGTCGTAGATGCGCGCATTGACCTTCGCCATCAGTTTTTCGAAGTTGGCCTGCGCGGCCACGACCTGTTGGTACACCGCGTTGGCCTGGACGCTCTGGAGCGCACGGTCGTATCGCTCCACCTGCTCCTTGGCGGGCTCGCGGCCTTCCTGGGTCGCCCGCTCGATCTCCTGCGCGATGCGCTCGACGTCGGCCAGGAGCTGTTTGCAGGTCGCATCCTCCTTCATCCGGTCGCTGGCCCGGAGCAGCGTCTTGTACTCGTCGCTCTGCCCCAGCAGCCGCCCCAGTTCCTGCGCCTTCTCGTCGATCACGCGTCCTCCTCGAGGTTGGCCAGCAGGTACCGCGGCCGGCCGAACAGGTCGTCGTACAACCCCACTCGCGACCAGGCCAGCTCCTGGGCGATCCGTGCGACCCGCTCCGCACGCCGTTCGTCCACCTCCAGGGCGAGCAGCCCGCCCGGCTCGAGCAGCCCGCGGGCCTGCGCCAGCAGCGCGCGCGTGGCGCCGAGGCCGTCAGCGCCACTCACCAACGCCTGGCGCGGCTCGAACAGCCGCACGGCCGGGTCGAGGCCCAGGTACTCGGCCTCGGTCAGATACGGCGGGTTGGAGACGATGGCGCGACACCGCTCGCCGGCGAGCGGCGCGAGCAGGTCGCCCTCGCGCACCTCGACCGGCACGGGCGGCCGCACCAGCGCCACGTTCTCGCGCGCCAGCGCCGCCGCCTCCGGGGAGCGCTCGACCGCGATGACGCGCTCGAAGTTGCCTTCTACAGCGAGCGATAAGGCGATGCAGCCACATCCGGTCCCAATGTCCGCCACCACGCCACCCTTCGCCCGTCCCTCTTCCCTCTTCCCCGCGTCGCGCAGCACGAGGTCGACCAGCCCCTCGGTCTCAGGTCGCGGGATCAGCGCCCGCCGATCGAGCTCGAGCTCGAGCGTGCGGAACCCGGTGCGGCCCGCGGCATAGGCGAACGGCATGCCGTGCAAGCGGCGCTCGAGGGCCTGCTCGAAGCGCCGCGCGACGTCGGGCGACGGGTCGCTGGCGCGCTCGAGCCATACGGCGCCGGGCTTCATCCCGCCGCCCGCCACCGCGGCCCACAGGGCCATCGCCTCACGGCGGGGATCCCCTATGCCCGCCCGCGCCAGACGCGGGACCGCTTCGTCGAGCGCCTCGCCGATCGACCCCAGGTGGGCCAGGTGCGCGGCGCGGTCAGGCACTGAGACGCTCCTTCTCGCCGGCGAGCCGCAGCGCGTTGATCAGATCGTCGAGGCTCCCGTCCAGCACTTCGGAGAGGTTGTGAGCCGAGTAGTGGATGCGGTGATCGGTGACGCGATTCTGCGGAAAGTTGTAGGTCCGGATCTTGGCCGAGCGATCGCCCGTGCCCACCTGCGCGCGTCGCTCCCGGGCGCGGGCGGCTTCCTGCTCGGCGATCATCTTGTCGAGCAGGCGCGAGCGCAGCACCTCGAGCGCCTTGATCTTGTTCTGCAACTGGCTCTTCTGGTCCTGGCACTGGACCACGAGATTCGTGGGCAGGTGCGTGATGCGCACGGCGCTGTCGGTCGTGTTGACGCTCTGACCGCCCGGTCCCTGGGAGCGGAACACGTCGATCCGGAGGTCCTTCTCCTCGATCTTGACGTCGACCTCCTCGGCCTCGGGGAGCACGGCCACGGTGGCGGCGGACGTGTGGATACGCCCCTGCGATTCCGTCACGGGGACCCGCTGCACGCGGTGAACGCCCGACTCGTACCGCAGCGTCCCGTAGACGCCGGGGCCCCGGGCGGCGAAGATGGCCTCCTTGAGGCCGCCGAGATTCCCCTCCGAGAGCGACACGACCTCCACCTTCCAGCCCCGCCGCTCGCAGAATCGGGTGTACATGCGAAACAGCTCGGCGGCGAACAACGCCGCCTCATCGCCTCCCGTGCCGGCGCGGATCTCCACGATAGCGTCACGGTCGGCCAGCGGGTCGGCCGGGGTGAGCAGCTCCGCGAGCCGCTGCTCGAGGCGGGCGATCTCGGGGCGCAACCGCTCCACGTCCGCGCGGGCGAGCTGCGACAGCTCGGGGTCACGGTCCTGCAGCACCTCGCGCGCCTGCGCGAGCTCCTGCCCCAGCCGGTCGAGCCGGTCGTGAGCCTGACGGATCTGGTCGAGCCGGGCGTGTTCGCGGCCCAGCTGCCGCAGCTTGGCCGGATTCCGCGCGGTCTCGGGGTCGGCCAGCTCTCGGGCGACCTCCTCCGCCCGTGCGAGCGCCTGGCGGAGTCGGGCCTCCACGCGTTACCCGGCGGCCTTTTCCGTCCCGTATTTCTGGCGGAAGCGCTCCACCCGCCCGGCCGTATCCATCAGCTTCTGCTTGCCGGTGAAGTACGGGTGGCACTTGGCGCACACCTCGACGTGAATCACGGGGATCGTGGAGCGCGTCACGAAATTGTTGCCGCACGCGCACTGCACGGTCGCTCGGTTGTAGGCAGGATGAATCCCGGGTTTCACTGCACACGATCCTTGACTAGAAGTCGAACGGCACGAAGTGTGGAAATATAACTGGCGCCACAAGTTGGCGGCAAGCGTCGGGCGCGCGTCGAATTGACAGCGGCTTTGCTTGGACGTAAGCTTGCGCCACCATCCAGCCCACCACGCTTAGGGGAAGCCAATCGTGTCGGTAACGGCCATCCTCCAGAAAGTCCCGTTGTTCAGCCAGCTAGCAGCCACGGAGCTCGACCGGGTGGCCGAGATCACCCGCGAGCGGAGCTATCCCCGCAATTCCGTGATCCTGTTCGAAGACGACCCGGGCGACGCCCTGTACGTCGTGGCGACCGGTCAGGTCAAGGTCGTGCTGATCGGCGAGGACGGGCGCGAGGTCATCCTGTCCGTGCTGGGTGAAGGTGACTTCTTCGGCGAGATGTCGCTCATCGACGAGGAGCCGCGCTCGGCGCACGTGATCGCGATGGAGGACTCGAACCTCCTCGTGATCCGGCGCGAGGACTTTCAGGCCATTCTCCAGCAGTCGCCGGGAATCGCGATGGGGTTGCTGCGCGAGCTGTCGCGCCGCCTGCGGCGCGTGGACGAGAAGGTCGGCTCCCTGGTACTGCTCGACGTCAACGGGCGCGTGGCGCAGCTGCTGCTCGATCTCGCCGACGAAGCCCGCTCGGAGCGCATCACCCGCCGGCTCACCCACCACACCATCGCGCAGATGATCGGGTCCTCCCGCGAGACGGTGAGCCGCACCATGCGCGAGCTGGTGGACAAGGGCTATATCGAGATCAGCCGCCGCGAGATCCTGATTCGCGACCGCGCCGCGCTGGAAGCCTCGGCAGGGCGGTCGTGAGTTGCGTCACGCGGCGCGCGTGAGACGACGGCTTGCTCTAGCTCTCGAATTTTCCATAACTTAGCCTCTGGTGCGGCGGTGCCGGGACACATGGCCTACACGGTGACCTTCTGGGGAACGCGGGGGTCGATCCCTACCCCTGGCGCCCACACCGCGCGCTACGGCGGCAACACGCCCTGCGTCGCGGTGGAGGGCACCGGGGGGGACGACGGCCACGGCCAGCTGGTGATCCTCGACGCCGGCACGGGGATCCGGGCGCTGGGGCGCGAGCTGGTGGAGCGGCAGAACGGCGCAGTGCAGGCGGAGATCCTGCTGTCGCACGCGCACTGGGACCACATCCAGGGGTTGCCGCACTTCAAGCCATTTTTCGCGCCCGGGAACGCGGTGCGCATCTGGGGCTCGCGCCAGGGGACGACCTCGCTCGAGGCGATCCTGCGCCAGCAGATGGACCCGGCGGTATTCCCGGTGCCCCTCGACGCGCTGTCGGCGAAGCTCACGGTCCAGCAGGTAGAGCCGGGAGAGTTCACCGTCGGCACGTTCAGCGTCCGGGCCATACGGCTGCGCCATCCGGGAACGACGCTGGGCTACCGGCTGACCCCCGCGGCGGGCGGCCCGAGCATGGCATATATCACGGACAACGAGCTCGGCGCGGGGGGCCGTTACAGCACGCCGGCGTCGTGGCGCAAGGAGTTCGTGGCCTTTCTCGACGGTGTGGACCTGTTGGTGCACGACGCCATGTACACGCCCGAGGAGCTGGAGGAGCATCGTGGCTGGGGCCATTCGACCTTCGAGGAAGCGGTCGCGCTGGCTGGCGAAGCGGGCGTGCAGCGCCTGGTATTGTTCCACCACGAGCCGGAGCATGGGGATGAGGCCATCGATGCGCTGGTCGCTGCCGCCCGCCGCCAGGCGCGCGTGAAGGGGTCGCCCGCCGATGTGGTGGCGGCACAGGAAGGGATGACACTGACCCTTTGATCGAGGAGCTGATGGCATGCGTTCGAGTTCGCTAGCCGCCTTCGTGTCTCTCGTCCTCCTGGCGCCCGTGGGGGCCGGGCTCGACGCGCAGGGACGTGGCCAGGACGCGCGGCCGGGCATCGCCGTGTTGCCGTTCGACAACGGCGGCTCGTACGGCCAGGACAAGGAGAACTTCGAGGCGCTCGAGAAGGGGATTGCCGGGATGATGATCTCCGAGCTGGCGGCGAATCCCTCAGCCCGGGTGGTCGAGCGGGAGCGGATCCAAAAGCTCGTCACGGAACAGAACCTGGACGCCTCGGGTACCGTGACCCCGGAAACGGCGGCGAAGATCGGGAAGCTCGTCGGCGCCCGTTACGTGATCACCGGCGCGTTCATCGACTTCTACGGCGACTTTCGCCTGGATGCCCGAATGATCAACGTGGAAACGAGCGAGATCGTCAAGGTCGAGTCGGACCGCATGCAGCGGGATCACCTGTTCGATGTGATTCGTAATGTGTCCACACACCTCATGAAGGACGCCAACCTGCCGCCGTTGCCGAAGCAGGCGTCCGACCAGCGGATGGGCCGCCAGGTGCCGGCGGAGGCGTTGACCTTCTACTCCAAAGCGCTGCTGTACCAGGATCGCGGCCAACGGGACAAGGCGGTGGAGATGTACCAGAAGGCGCTGGCCGTGTTCCCGGAGTACGCCGAGGCGCAGCGGGGACTCGAGCGCGTCAAGACCTCGTGACGTCCGGGTGAGCCGGGGCGCGGGCTCCACGCCATGAGGTACCTGCTGCTTCACACCTCCGCGTGGGATCCGGCGAGCGTCGGCCCCGTGCTGGAGCGCGCCCAGATCGAAGCGCGCCAGGCGCGCCTGCCGCGAGACCTCGCCGTGGACGACCGGCCGAGCGTGTTCGTGCTCGACGACGAGAGCCGGTCCGCGTTTCCGCTGGACGTGCTGCGCGCCTTCGTGGATGCGGGTGGCGCCATCGTGGCGCTCGGCCGCAACGGCGAGGCGGACCTGCCGCCGGAGATGCCGTCCGAGCTGCTCTCGGGATTCGTGCGCCAGCCGGTCGGGCCCCGGCAGCTGCTGGTGGCGGTGCGGGCCGGGTACCGCGAGGCCGCGGCCCGCATGGAGACGGCGCGGGCCCGGGCCGAGGCCGCGAGCCGCAGCCGCGAGATCGGGGAGCTCACCCGCATCGGCGTCGCACTCGGCACCGAGCGGGATGTGAAGTCCCTGCTCGATCTCATCCTCACGCAGGCCCGCCGCATCACGGCTTCCGACGCCGGCAGCCTCTACCTCGTCGAAATGGGCGACCAGGGTCAGAAGCGCCTGCGCTTCCGTCTGGCACAGACCTACTCCAAGCCCGAGGCGCCGTTCGTCGAGTTCACGATTCCCGTCGACCGCTCGAGCCTCGCGGGTTACACCGCCGTGACGGGTGAGCCGCTCGTGATCGACGACGCGTACTTTCTTCCGCCCGACGTGGAGTACAGCATCAACCGCTCCTTCGACGAGCGGTACGGCTACCGCACCAAGTCGATGCTCGTCATCCCAATGAAGGATCACAAGGAAGACGTGATCGGCGTGCTGCAGCTGATCAACCGTAAGCGCAACCCCGAAGCGGCGCTTGCGACCCCCGCGGACGTCGAGAGTCAGGTCGTGCCGTATTCGAAACGCACCGTGGAGCTCGTCACCGCGCTCGCCGGACAGGCGGCGGTCGCCATCGAGAACAGCCGGCTGTACGAGGAGATCGAAAGGCTGTTCGAGGGGTTCGTGAAGGCGGCGGTGCACGCGATCGAGCAGCGCGACCCCACCACCTTCGGTCACTCGGGGCGCGTCGCGAACATGACGGTGGGGCTCGCCATGGTGGTGGACGGCGCGGGCGACGGCGCCTACCGGGGCGTGCGCTTCACGCGCGAGCAGCTCCGCGAGCTCCGCTACGCCGGGCTGCTGCACGACTTCGGGAAAGTCGGCGTGCGCGAGCAGGTGCTCGTCAAGGCGAAAAAGCTCTATCCGCTGCAGCTCGAGCTCATCACGCAGCGTCACGACTTCGTGCGGCGCACGGCGGAGCGGGAGTTCTGGCGACGGCGCGCCGAGTTCCTCGAGACGCACGGACGCAAGGGGTACGAGGACTTTCTCAAAGCACTCGCGGCCGAGCACACCCGCGAAGTCGACATCCTGGACCGCTTCCTCGCCGCCGTACTCAGGGCGAACGAGCCGACCGTGCTGCCGGCGCAGCCGTTCGAGGAGCTGCTGGCGCTGGCGCGCTGCACCTATGAGGATGTGTCGGGCCAGGCGCGCCCCTACCTGAGCGACGACGAGATGCGCTACCTCACGATCCCCAAGGGGTCGCTCGACGACACCGAGCGCCTGGAGATCGAGAACCACGTCACGAACACCTACCGCTTCCTGCAGCAGATTCCCTGGACCCGCGAGCTACAGCACGTGCCGATGATCGCCTATGGGCACCACGAGAAGCTCGACGGCAAAGGCTACCCCCGACGCGTGACCGGTGAGGCGATCCCGATCCAAACCCGCATGATGACGATCAGCGACATCTACGACGCGCTCACGGCCGCCGACCGTCCCTACAAGGCCGCGGTGGTGCCCGCCCGGGCCCTCGACATCATGGTGGAGGAGGTGCGCGCCGGCCAGCTCGACCAGGAGCTGTTCCGGCTGTTCGTGGATGCCAAGGTGTTCGACGCGAATACCTAGCGCACCAGGAGCCGGATCGCGATCAGCATCAGGAATACGCCGAACGCGCGCCGCAACGCCGCATCCGACAGCGTCCCCGCCAGCTGCGCCCCGAGCAGCGCGCCAAAGAACAGCCCCGCCGCAATGACGCCCGCGTAGGGGACGTTCACCTGGCCGCGCCGGTAGTACTCCATCGCCCCCAGGAGACCGACCGGGAGGAGCAGCGCCGCGAGCGACGTGCCGTTCGCGGTGTGCTGGGGGAGCTTGGCGACGAGCACCAGCCCCGGGATGATCACGATCGCGCCGCCCACGCCGAACAGGCCCGACACCACGCCAGCCACGAGACCGATCATCGCCACGAGCACCCACGTCATCGCTGGCCTCCTGGTTCAGGTTGTCCCCATCCGCCCCCGCCCGGCGTCTCGACGCGCACCACGTCCCCGGGCACAAGCGGCGTACTCACCTTTGGCGGGAGCGGCGCGCCGTTCAACAGCGTGCGACCGGGGGCGCCGACGTCGCCGCCGCCGACTCCGCGGGGCGCGTGGCGCCGCCGTTCCGTGAGAAAGCTCGCATCCATGGGAGCGAGCGCTTCGAACTCCCGGATCACTCCGTCTCCCCCCATCCACCTCCCCGCCCCACCGCTCCCCCGTCGCAAGGCGTAAGACTTCAGCCGCAAGGGATACTCCATCTCCAGCACCTCGATCGGCGTGTTCCGCGTGTTCGACATGCCGACGTGCACGCCGGACGGGCCGGGGGCTCCGTGGCTCGCTCCCTGTCCTCCGCCGATCGTTTCGTAGTAGGTCCAGCCACCCGTCCCCCGTCCCTCATCCCTCGTCCCCCCGAAGGTGACGTTATTCATGGTGCCCTGGCCCTGCGCCGGCACCGCGATGCCGCCTCCGGCGAGCGCCAGGAATACCGTGTCCGCGATGCGCTGCGACGTCTCCACGTTCCCCGCCGCTACCGCGCTCGGGAAGCGGGCGTTCACGAGGCAGCCCTCGGGCGCCGTGACCCGCACGACGCGCGACACTCCGCCGTTGGTCGGCACGTCTTCCGGCAACAGGGTGCGTACCACGAACAACACCGCCGAGCGGGCGACCGCCAGCGGGCAGTTGACGTTGCCGCGCGCGGCGGGCGCCGTTCCGGTGAAATCCACGTGGAACACGCCGTCCCGGATGTCCAC